>Ga0308156_1000063_pt1 | contig 366490 bp, 338 predicted proteins | sample PhyAR2_FD_201041 | JGI IMG/M metagenome (GOLD analysis project Ga0308156, IMG submission 201041) | Phyllosphere microbial communities from UC Gill Tract Community Farm, Albany, California, United States - DLSL A.R2 | ecosystem: Host-associated > Plants > Phyllosphere > Unclassified | place...
GCTCGGACACGGCACCCCGGGGCGGGCGCAGATCGCCCGCCGGAACTCACTTCGAGACGAGCGTGACCGTCATCGTCGAGGTGTAGGTGCCGGCGGGCGTGCCCTTCGGCGCCGTGAAGGTCAGCGCCGCAGAGAGGTCGGTCTGACCGATGCCGGACCCGGCGACGGCTTCGGCGAACAGTGACGAGTTCTGCGCACCGGCCAGGAACGTCGCCTTGCTCACCCCCGACGACGTGCTCGATGCGCCGATGGAGGGAACGATCCCGAGCGCCGACGCGGGGACGCTGTTCGAGCCGCTTCCGAAGTCGGCGACCGTGGTGTTGACCGTCCAGCCCGGCTTGCTGACGAAACGCTCGTCCGTGACCGAGAAGGTCGGCAGGGTGCCCGTCGAGATCGAGCGGCCGTCGGCGTCGAGCGTGGGGTTGCCGAGCGTCGCCTTTGCGCCACTGGGAACCGTGAGCGAGAGCGCGCCGTCGACGGGCCCGGCGACGGCGGTCGAGATGCCGATCTCTCCGCTGCCCCCCACGGGGTCGCTGCCGCCACCACCGGGGATCTGCTGCGGCACGTCATAGGTGTAGTCGCCCGTGCCCGCGACGACGTGGACGGTGTTGTACGCGCCCATCCCGACGAACGTCACGCCGTTGTTCTTGGTGAACGCGAAACCGAGGCTGTAGTCGCCGCCCGCGGCCTTGACGGCTCCGAAGGTCGTCGCGGGGAACTGCGCCATGCTCGCCGTGGGCTGCAGCACGCGGTTGTCGGGACCGGGCACCAGCAGCCCGAAGTCGATCTTCGAGGACCAGTCGGCGATCGAGGTCTCCTTGCCCTTGGGGGCGATGAAGACCCAGACGCCTTCGGCGTCGGCGGGCGCCGCTGCGAAGCGGGCCTCGACATCCGTGGGCGAGGGCGAGGCGACGAATCCGTCGTCGTAGTGAAGAACGGTGGTGCCGTTCTGCAGAACGCCGTCGAAGTCGTAGATGTAGTACGGCTCCGGGGTGCCGTTGGGGGTCCATTCGCCCACGGCCGCAGTGGCCGACGTGGCGCCGAGACCCACGACACCGATCCCGATGGCGACGGCGAGGCCGGCGGCCGCGACGCGCGTGAGGTTGATCTTCATGAGGTTGATGTCCTTTTCGAGAGTGCGGGTCAGAGCGACGCGTACGCGTAGATGGGAGCCGTCTGGGACGGCGCGAGGAACCCGAACTTCTCCTTCACGCGACGGGGGGAACCCGAGACGCCGGAGGTGAAGTTGGTGAGGCTGGAGCTGACGGAGGGGTTCACGAGGCCCGCCAGCGTCGGGTCGTACTTCGCGTCGCCGACGGTGATGCGCGCACGCTCGACCACGAGGTAGGTGTCGCGTCCGAACGTCGTGTTGGCGTAGTACGCGGAGTTCGGGACGGTGGTGGCTCCCGAGCCGGACACCGCCGCGACTCCGGCGACCGCACTGCCGAGGGTGACTCCGGACGCGGCGGCGACCGTGTTCACGCCGGCGGCTCCGGTGACCTGGGCCGTCCAGCTCGCGACCGAGAAGGGGATGATCTCTCCCTCGTTCAGCACCGTGGCGTCGTTCTCCGCCGTGGTGTTGTTGGTGTCGATCCCGGCCTTCAGCGTCGGGTTGCCGATGGCGCTGAGGAAGAACGAGCGGGTTCCGGACCCGGACTGCGGCAGACGCGGGTTGACGGCGACGCCGTCGATCGAGGTGAGCGTTCCCTCGAAGACCTGCTTGAGCTGGGAGGCGGTGAGGTTCGCCCACGCGGCGGTGCCGCCCTTGTAGATGTAGGAGACGGCGTCACGGCCGAACGGCACGTAGGCGAGCTTGCCGTCCGGGTTCTGGTTGGCACCAGGACCCGAGGACGACCGTGCGATGTCGACCTGCCCGGTGATGGTCTTGCCGTTCCACGCACCGCCGGTGATCGAGGCGCGCAGCGCGGAGACGCCGTTGCCCGAGCCGGAGGGGCGCTGGAAGTAGGGGCCGCCGGGCTTGGTCTGGATCTGGCTGCCCGTGCCGGTGGAGGGGAACGCGTCGAACGAGCCGATCGTGTTGCCACCCGCCGTCACACGCACGCGCGTGCCGGTGATGCTGGTGCCGTTGGCCAGGGCGTTGGCCGCATCCTGCAGGGTGTCGGAGCCGACGAGCACGTAGCTGTTCGAGACGACCTCGGCGTTCGCCGAGCTTGCCACGAGGCCACCGGCCACCACGACGCCGAGCGCCGCGGTGATCGCGGCAAGGCGCTTCAGTTTCATGGATTGCTCTTTCTGTTCGGGTTGGAAGGTGCGAGGGGAGCTCAAGGACGCCGGCCGAGTCGGCCGACGAAGGGCACGGCGCCTGCGGCGAGCGCGCCGGCGAGCGCGCTCAGCGGCAGGGCGCTCACGAGGGGACCGTTGTCCGGGTCGTCTGGCGTCGCGCCCGCGGACAGCGCCGCGGCGACGGCACCGGTGGCCGCTGGTACGGCGGCGGCAGCAGCCGTCGCGGAAGCGCCCGTGCCGGTGACCGCTGCCGGAGCGACGGCGGGAGGCGCTGCTGCCGCCGGAGCGGCGACGGCGGGCGGAGTCGCGTTCTGGCCGGCCGCCGAGATCGCTGCGGCCGCGACCAGCGCCCGCTCGCGCCAGCTCGCCGGCAGAGGTGCGTACCCCGCGGGCAGCTGACCGAACGCGTCGCCGGGCGTCTGCCCGTCGCGGGCGGCGTACTGGATGAACTGCGCGTAGCTCTGACGGACGGCGCCGGAGAGGAGTGTCGGATTGGTTGCGGCGTACACCGGCAGGGTGAGCGGGTAGGCCGAGGGAGCCTCGCGGACAGCTGCGGATGCCGCATCCAGCGCGTAGACCTGCGGTTGGGTGGGCGAGGCCGTCATGGCGGCGGCGGCGGCGAGCATCGCCTCCGAGGTGGGACGCACGAACTCGCCCGCCGCGTTTCGCAGTGATGCCGTGACGCTCTGATACCGCTCCGCCGAGGAGCCGTCGGTCAGGGCGAGCACTTTGCGCTCACCGGTCAGATCGCGCGTCTTGCGCTGCCATTTGGCCGGCACGCTGATCGGGTCCCACTCCCCCACGTTCAGCCCGTCCCCGCGCAACGCGTTGTAGGCGCCGGCGGCGAGGTCGTTCGTGTACGGACGCCAGGTCACGGTGTTCAGCGCCTTGTCCGTGCCGCTGTACGCCTCGGCCGGGTCGACCTTCGGGAAGTTGTCGCGCGGAACGGTCATCCCCACGCCGTTGGGATGGATCTCGGGGTTCGTCGACGCCCACGCGTTGACCCGCATGCCCCATGGGTCGGGCACGCCGGCGAGGAAGTCTCGTGCCTCCGCGTCGGCGACGATGTACTCCCAGACCGCCCGGGCGTATTCCGAACGTCCCAGCGGCACCATCACGTCGGCGACGGCGGGGCTCACGATCGACTGATCGGCCCACTCCGGGTTGAGCGCTCGGAAGTCAGGATCGAAGAGGAGATTCTGCGGGTTCGCGCCCAGTCCCTGCTTGTCGGAGTTGGTCGGCAGCGCATCGGTGTAGGAGGAAGTGAGCAGCTTTGCGAGGAGTCGGGGGGTGAGTTTCATCTCGGTGAACGGCTGCCTCGCCATGGCCTGTTCCTCGGGGCTCGCGGAGTCGGAGGGGTATCTGTCCACGGCGAAGGTCACCGCGACGGACGTGAGGGCGAGCGGTGCGTAGATCAGTCCGTCCGTCTGGCCCTCCGCGGGCCGGAGCGCGTTCGAGGTGAGTGCCAGGGGCGCATCGGCGGAGGTGTTGGCGATCGCCGCCGCATCCGCGTCCGTCGTCGTGATCAGCGTGTAGATGTCGCCGCCGTCGGAGCCGCACAGCTGCGGCTGCCACGAGGAGACGGCATCCGCGATGAGCTCCGTGCCCGCGAGCTGCTGCTCGCCCGCACCGATCGCACAGTGGTTGCCGACCGGGAGGAAGTCCAGGCGCACGGCCAGCCGGTGCTTCCACTCGTTCCAGAACAGCGGTGAGTCGCGGTTGTACCCCGGCCCGCGCGGCACGGCCACCAACCAGCACGAGCTGCCGGTCACGGTGCCGTCGGCGGCGGTCTGCGGCGAGCCGCATCCGAGCCCCGGGGACTGCATGACGGTCTGCGTCTCGAAGGTGACCGATCCCGTTCCATCGGCGGAGGAGCCGGCCCAGGCGACCTCGTTGGTCGTGTACTGCGTGAAGTACTTGTTCGTGTTCAGGTCGACACCGGGAACGATCGCGCCGTCGACCACGCGCGCCACCGTGTCGTTGCGTCCCGTCTCCGGGTTCTTCATCGCCGAGACGAAGGGGATGCCGGTGTACGGCACATCGCCGGTGGTGACCGAGTACTGCCGATCGGCGGGGGCGATCGCGTCGACGGAGTCGACGTTGCGGTCACGGCGGGCGCCCTCGGCGTTGGTGCCACCGAACTGGCAGGTCGTGCGATCCGGTGCGAGCACGCCGTTCTCGAGCGTGTCGCCCCAGCACTGCATGAGCTGCAGGTAGTTCTCTCCGCCGTTCTGACTGTTGGGCACCGTCGAGGCGGCCGCACCCTGCCACGAGACGCGCACCGCCTGCGCCCCCAGGTTCTTCGTCTGCGAGACCCGAAGCTCGAGGGCCGGGAACGGCGCGTTCTGGTAGTCGGCGTCCTGCTCGTGCGCCGACACGATCACGACGGAATCGGTCTCCGCCCGCGCGGCGGCTGCCCCGATCACGGAGAGGGAGAGCACGGCGGCGAACACGACGACACCCGCCGCTGCCGCGCGCACCGCCGTGGCGCATCGCCCGAATCGGACCACGTCATACTCCTTGGATCTCGCCGCGAAGGCGGCAGTGCTAAAGCTAGGAAGTCGCGACGAATCGGCTCTGTCGCGGCTGGGAACGGCAGGATCTCGCCGCGGTCGAGTCGTCGTGCGGCCGGTGAACGGCGGGTGACGCGGGTCAGCGACGGCGTGCGCGGCGGACCAGGAGGGGCGGGACCAGGACCGCGACGACGAACAGGATCGTCGCGATCAGCATGCCCACCTGGGACGCCCCGAAGCTCGACGCGGCGAGCGTGAACGGACTCGACACGGCCGCAGCCCCGCCCGCGCCGGCGGAGCCCGAGACCAGGTTGCCGTTCGCGTCGTACACGGGCTCGGTCGTCGTTCCCGCCGCTGCGGCATCGCCGGCGGTGGCAGCCGCGGCACCGCCGGATGCGGCCGCGCCGCCTGCGGCGCCCCCTCCGCCGCCCGCCTGCGCCTCACCTGCGGCACCCTTGTTGTTGCACGAGTCGGCGTTGAACTCCCCCACCGCCGAGCCCGGGATGCGGGTGATCTGCTGGAAGGCGGCTTTGACGAGGTTCATCGGCAGCGGCGAGTACCCCAATGCCCCGGCCTGCTTCTGCCCGTCGCAGACCACGTACTTGACGAACTCGCCCAGCGTGTAGCCCTTCTCCGTCGTGAACACTCCGCCGACCGCCGTCGGCACGATCATGTAGGAGTAGCTGGACATCGGGTACGCGGACGGGTCGGGATTGCTGTAGACGTCGTTGAGGATCTGGGTCAGGTAGTCGGGTGAGGACTGGTCCTCGTTGATGCGCGCCAGTCGCAGCGCGATCTCCACGTTCTCCGCCGTGGGTCCGACGAAGTTCCCCGCGGCGTTCTGCACCTGGACGACGGGAAAGCCCATGCCCTTGGGGTACGAGTATTCGACATAGGTGATCGAGCCGACCCCGTTGTCGTTGCCCACGTAGCCGGAGACGCCGAGCGAACCGCTCTGGCGCTTCGCGTCGGGCAGCTTGTCCGCCGGGAACTGGGACGTCATCCCCGTGGTCCAGATGCCGGGATACTGCGTCGACATCCATTTGGTGAACTGCGCCGTCGATCCTGATCCGTCCGAACGGACGACCGGCACGATCTTCATGTCCGGCAGGGTGAGCGACGCGTTCAACGCCTGGATGGCGGGGTCGTTCCATCGCGAGATCTGGCCGGTGAAGATCTTCGTGACCACTTCGCCCGAGAGCTTCAGATCGGTGACCCGCTTGCCGCTGATCACCAGGTTGTACATGAGGGCGGTGCCCCCGGCGACGATCGGCAGGTACGCGTAGGGACGATCCGACCGCTCGGGGGCGGACCCGTCTTCGGGCGCCGCCTGGAAGGGGATCTCGCTCACCGCGAAGTCCACCGTTCCCTTGATGAAATCCGCTCGTCCCGCGGAGGAGCCCGTGCCCGAGAAGTTGACGGTCATCCCGTAGTTGTTGGCCACGTTGCGCCGCCACTGATCGAGCGCGTTCGAGGACCACGTCGAGCCCGATCCGGAGACCACCACGTACGTCGCCGCCGAGGCGGGGACGGACGTCGCGATCAGCGATGCCGCGACGGCGACGGCTGCGACGAGGGCCGCGAGGGGGCGACGGGAACGGGCGATCACGGGTTCTCCTGCGTGGGTGTCGTCCCACCGGACCTCGCCGGCGAGTCCGTACGGGTGCGGTGGGTGATGCGGATGAGGTCGTGCCGCGAGCGGTGCGTCGCGCGACGGCGCTGGCCGTCTGAGAGCACCCCCGCGCCGCGCCCTCCGATGAGACGGGCGACGACGAACAGGCTCAGCACCAGCAGGATCAGCACCGCCGCGGTGCCGAAGCCTCGCGCGACCATCTGCGGCTCGGGCGACTGGACGAACGTGAAGACCTGCAACGGGAGCGAGATCATCGGCCCGGAGAACGGATTGGTGTTCATCTCCGCGGTCACGCCCGAGGTGAGCAGGACCGGGGAGGTCTCTCCGATCCCGCGTGCCGTGCCGAGGATGACGGCGGTGGCGAGCCCGGACCGGGAGGTCGGCAGCACGACCGTCCACACCGTTCGCCAGCGAGATGCCCCCAGCGCGTAGGAGGCCTCACGCAGGTGATGGGGAACGAGACGCAGCACCACGTCGGCGGAGCGGATGACGATCGGCAGCATCATGACCGTGATCGCGACCGCGGCGGCGAATCCCGAACGTTCCTTGGTGACGAGCGTGATCAGGGCGGCGTAGACGAACAGGCCCGCCACGATCGACGGCAGAGCCGTCATGGCATCGGAGACGGTGCGCACGAAACGCGCGAAGGGGCCGCCGATCTCGTTGAGGAAGACGGCGGTGACGATTCCCAGCGGCACCGTGATCGCCAGGGCGATGCCGATCTGGATGAGGGTGCCCACCACCGCGTGCGCGATTCCGCCCACGTCCAGGGGATCGAGCGGTCCCGCGAAGCGCATGGTCTCGACGAAGAAGTTCGGGTGCGACAGGGCAGGGATTCCCCGCCCCACGGTGTACAGCACGACGAACACGAGCGCGGTCAGGACCACGATGCCGGCGGTGGCCATGAGAACGGTGGCCAGACGGTTCGCCACGGCGAGACGATCCGCGCGCAGACCGACCAGCACGGCGTACACCGCCACGAAGACGATGTAGGCCACCACGATCCACCCGATGATCCCTGACAGCGGTGCGATCCACCCGAACAGCAGGGTCGCGACGCAGATGCCCGCGAGCAGCGCCCCACCGAGATCGAAACCGTCCTCCAGTGCCGCCGTGCCGGGCCTGCGCCGCTCGGGGCGGGCCCGTCCCGCGGGCGCCGTCGGGACGCGGGTGCGTCCCCCTCCGCGGGAGACCGCATCCGTGGGCGTCTCCCGCACCCGTTCCTGCGCGTCGACGATGCTCATCCGTTGCTCTCCGCCCCCGAGCGCGAGCGCGCGACGATCGATGATGCCGTGAAGTTGATCACCAGGGTGATCAAGAACAGCGCGAGTCCCGCCGCCATGAGCGCGGACAGTCCGAACTCGCTGGATTCTCCGTAGCGCAGTGCGATCAGCGCAGACACGGAGTTCGTCCCGGTCTTGAGAACCTGCCAGTTGATCGTGAAGATCGGCGAGATGATCATGTAGACGGCGATGGTCTCGCCCAGAGCGCGGCCGAGTCCCAGCATCGTGCCGCCGATGATGCCGCCGCGCCCGAAGGGGAGCACGACGGTGCGGATCATCCCCCACCGTGTCGACCCCAGCGCGAGAGCGCCTTCGCGCTCCCCGATCGGGGCCTGCGAGAACGCCTCCCGCATGATCGACGTCTGCGTCGGCAGCACCATCAGCGCGACCACCATGCCGGCGATGAAGGCCGATGACGTGAAGGCACTCGCTTCGGTCAGGGACGCTCCGTCGGAACCCGTGACGGCGAAGACGGGTATCCATCCGAACGTGGACGAGATCCACTGCGCGACCGGGACGGCGTTCTCCTGGAGGTACTGCACACCCCACAGACCGAAGACGACGCTGGGGACCGCCGCCATGAGGTCGACGATCGTGACCATCGCGCGCTTCACCGAGTTCGGGAGGATCTCACTGATCAGCAGCGCCGTGCCGAATGCCAGCGGGAAAGAGAGGAGCAGCGCGATGACGGCGATCGTGACGGTGCCGAAGAGGACCGCGGCGATGCCGAAGGAATCGGGCACGCCGTCGCGCGGGTTCCACTCCTGCACCCAGAGGAAGGACGGCCCCGCCGACGCGAGAGCCTGGCCGCCGCGGGCGGACAGGAACACGCCCACGGCCAGCATGATGGCGACGGTGACGCCGCCCGCCGCGAAGCAGACGGCGCGGAACACGCGATCGGAGAACACCGGCAGCGATCGCAGGGATCGACGAGGCGCGGTGGACGTCTTCGTCTCGCGTGGCGGGATGATCTCCGTCACGGCGTCGGTCATGCATTCCTCCGGGTCCTGGACATGCGCGAGCACCCCAGATGCTCAGCCACAGCGTCGCGGCGGCCGGTGAACGACGGCTGCAGCCGGAGTGTCCGAGACGTGTCGAGCTGATGCTGCGCGCGTGCCGCCGGTCAGGGCGTGCCGGGTGTCGTCGGCCCGCCGGTCGCCGTCTCGGTCGGACCGGGCGTCGCCACGGGACTCGGCGTCGGTGTGACGGGCACCGCGGACGGGATCGTCATCGTGACGATCGATCCGACGAGTGCGATCTGGTTCGGCGATGGCGAGGTGGCGGTCACGAACGACGCGGATGCCGCGACCTCCTGCCTGGTCGCAACGGCGAATCCCGCCGCCACCAGCGCCGCCGTCGCCTCCGCGGGTGACAGGCCCGTCACATCCGGCACCGCGTTGACACCGCTGGCGATCCGGAGCGCGACGGCGGCGCCGTTCGCGCGGGACTCGCCCGCCGGCGGATCCGAGGCAAGGACCGTATCGGCGGGCAGGGGCCCGTTCTCGGTCGTGATCGTTCCGGTCACGAGGCCCGCTGCCTCCAGGGCCGTCCGCGCGTCCGCCAGTGTGCGACCGACGAGCGGGGGCACCTCGCGCCAGACCGGCTCCGCGCCAGGCGACGGTGACGACGCCGGCGACACCGGTGGCGCAGCGACGGGAACGGTGGTCGAGGCGCGGGTCGGCACCGCCGAGGGCGCGGATCCCGCTGCCGCCGACAGCGCCACCACACCGACGATCGCCGCGACACCCACGCCTGCGGCGATCCACCCCGGCCAGGGCGACGCGCGAGCGCGAAGCTCCGGGACCGGCGGCGGCGCGCCTGACCCCGCCACCGCATCCGCTGCGCGGGAGACGGGCGGGACGGGCCGATACGGACGCGTCGCCGCGGTGCGTGCGGGTTCGACCTCGGGACGGGCTCGCGTCGCTACGGGCCCGAGCGCCGCCGCCACCGCCGTCCTCATCGCCTCGGCATCGGCGAAGCGGTCGTCGGGATCCTTGAGCATCGCGGTGGTGATCACCCGATCCCAGGCACGCGGGATGCCGCGACGTCGGGCGGAGGGCACCGGCGGCGGCGCTGCCACGTGGGCGCGTGTGATCGCCGAGACATCGCCGAAGAACGGGTCTGTGCCCGTGAGCGCCACGAAGAGCGTGGCGCCCGCCTGATAGATGTCGCTCGCCACCTCCACGGGACGGCCGAGCAGCTGCTCGGGAGCGGCGTAGGCGACGGTGGCGACGACGCCGTCACCGATGCCGGAGCCGCTGAGGAGGGCATCCGTCCCGCGTGTGGTGCGACCCGCGACGTCCGCGAGGCCGAAATCGAGCAGACGCACGCTCGCAGCCAGCGCTTTCGGGTCTGCGATCGCCTCCGGATCGAACATCACGTTCTGGGGCGAGACGTCCCGGTGCACGACGCCGACGGCGTGCAGCGCGTCGAGCGCCCGGAGCAGGCTGTCGGCGAGCACGGCGACAGCCCCCGGCGGCACGGCGGAACTCGCACGCACGTAGTCGGCCAGCGTGACGCCGGCGACCAGCTCCAGCGCGATCCACACCACGGGAGGATCCAGTTCGGCGACGCCCGAGTCGTGGATCTCGACGAGCGCGGGGTGGCTCGCGGATTGTGCGGCGCGCACCTCTTCGAAGAACGCCGCCCGCATCGGCGCGTCGGCGGCGAGATGCGGATGCAGCAGCTTGAGCGCCACTTCGTGGCCACGGCGCGTGTCGAACGCGCGGTAGACGGCCGCCGTGCCTCCGCTGCCCAGCAGCTCGCGCAGCCGGAAGCGCTCTGCCACAAGCCGTCCGGTCACGGCACGTACTCGCCCGCCGCGCTCGTCGCGACCGTCCCCTTCTCCGCCGTCTGCATCCCCTGCAGCAGCCGCACCGCGAGCGCTCCCGCATTTCGCGCGACGGAACGGTTCTCGTACCGTCGCGCACCGATCATGACGATCTCGTCCTCCAGCACCGCGAACCATCCCGTCGTGCGCAGTCCGGTCTCCGGAGACGCCGAGACGATCAGCTGATCGGCAGCCCGGACGATGCGGCGGATGTCCTCACGGATGACCGCCTCGGATGCCGCGAAACGCGTCCCGCGCCCCAGTTCTCGATGGTTCTCGGTCAGCAGCCGCCAGCCGCTGACCGCTTCGCCGACGCCCTCTTCGAAGCGCGCGACGCGGTAGCGGTCGCCGTGCATGGCAACGGCGTCGTCGACCGCGCGCATCCAGTCGGCGGCGGACCGGTGGGACCGCGCGGGGAATCGTGCGTACAGGAAGTGCGCGGGCATCGTCGTCTCCTACGGGCTCTCCTGGCGAGAGCGCGTGGGAAGCGTGACGTGATGAGGTCGACGTCCGGCATCCGCCGGATGAACGGCGGACGACGAGCGGGCGGTGAAGGGGTTACGCGTTCACAGACCGAGGTCGCGCGCGAGCGTCTGCGTGCGGGAGACGAGCTCGCCGCGCTGCTCGGCCACGCGTCGCGGCGATGTTCCGCCGACGCCGTCGCGGCTGGCCAGCGACCCCGGCACGGTCAGCACCTCGCGCACGCCGGGCTCCAGCCGGGGCGAGACCGCGGCCAGCATCGCGTCGTCCGCGTCATGCAGTTCGATGCCGCGCTGCTCGCACGCCTGCACGAGCGCACCCGAGATCTCGTGCGCCTCGCGGAACGGTACGCCGCGCTTGACGAGCCATTCGGCCACATCCGTGGCGAGCGAGAATCCCTGAGGTGCGAGCTCCGCCATCCGCTCCGTGTCGAAGCGCGCGGTCGCCACCATGCCCGCGAAGGCGGGCAGCACGAGCTCGAGGGTGGCGACGGAGTCGAACACCGGCTCCTTGTCTTCCTGCAGGTCGCGGTTGTAGGCCAACGGCAGTGCCTTGAGGGTCGCGAGCAGACCCGACAGGTTGCCGATGAGCCGGCCGGACTTGCCGCGCGCGAGCTCCGCGATGTCGGGGTTCTTCTTCTGCGGCATGATGCTCGAGCCCGTCGAGAAGCCGTCGTCGAGCCTCACGAAGCCGAACTCGCGCGTGTTCCAGACGATGATCTCCTCGGCGAAGCGGGAGAGGTCCACGCCGATCATCGCCGTGATGAAGGCGAACTCGGCCACCACATCGCGCGAGCTCGTGCCGTCGATCGAGTTCTCCGCCGGCCGGTCGAGCCCGAGGTGCTCGGCGACGAGCTGCGGATCGAGTCCCAGCGTCGAGCCGGCGAGCGCTCCGCCGCCGTACGGGGACACCCGGGCGCGGACGCGCCAGTCCCGGAGGCGCTCGAGATCGCGGACGAGGGGCCAGGCGTGCGCCTGCAGGTGGTGCGCGAGAAGCACGGGCTGAGCGTGCTGAAGGTGGGTGCGGCCGGGCATGGCCGCATCCGCGTGCGCCTCGGCCTGGGAGACGATCGCATCGATGAGCCTGACGACATCGCGGGCGATGACGGCAGCGTGATCGAGCAGGTAGAGACGCACGAGCGTGGCGATCTGGTCGTTGCGGCTGCGCCCGGCACGCAGCTTGCCGCCGAGCTCGGGGCCCACCTCGGCGATCAGTGCCTGCTCGAGGGCGCCGTGTACGTCTTCGTCGCCGTCCGCGGGCACCAGACGACCGTCCGCCACGGCGACGGCCAGTGCGTCCAGACCAGCGTGCATGCGTCGCGCTTCGTCGGCGTCGAGATAACCCGCTGCCTCCAGAGCGGCGGCGTGCGCGTGGGAGCCGGCGAGGTCGTAGGGCGCGAGGACCCAGTCGAAATGCGTGGATCGACTCAGCGCGGCGAGCTCGGGCGAGGGGCCGGAAGCGAAGCGGCCGCCCCACAGGGAGCCGCGGTGGGTGGCGTCGTGGGGCGCGTCGTTCACTCGACCAGCCTACCGAGCACGCTCGGCGGCCGTGCGCACGCTGCGTCGCGCAACCCATGCGAACAGCCGTTCGAGCGGGCCTCGCCCCAACGTCAGCGCCCACGCCGTGCATCCCGCGACGACCGCGATCGTCACCGGCCAGAACGGCGCGAGCTCGCGGAACTCCCACAGCGCCCCGGTGTCTCCGAGTGCGAGCAGGGCCCACACGGCCCAGATGAGCAGCTGCGCCGTGTACGCCGTCAGCGGCATCGCCCCGGTCGCGCGCAGCGGCAGCAACACCCACGTGAGGGGGGTGCGCGCGATGAGCAGACAGCCGCCCAGGACCGCGACCGCGGTGGCCGCACCGCCGATCACCTCGGGCAGACCCCCCGAATGCGCGTGTGTGCTCACGGCGACGCCCCAGTAGTCGGACACGGTGGTCAGGGGCACCGCGAGGCCGCCCGCACCGTAGGCGAACAGCGCCGTCCCGATTCCCATCACGACGAGGATCGCCGCGATGCGCACGTCGCGCAGGTCGGTGCGTCCGAGCGCGAGACCGAGAACGAGGAATCCGATCCACAGCGGGAACGGGTAGGCCCAGCCGATGACGAGCGCGACGCTCTCCCCCGCCGCGGTGTCCCAGAACGGCAGCAGCCCGAGCGCCGCCTGGAGGAACGGCATCACCACCAGAAGCGCCGCGGCGAGCGCGAACAGGACACCGGCGCCGAGCCGCAGCAGCGGCAGGGCCAGTAGGAACAGGACGGCGTAGGCCGGCAGGATCACGTAGACGGGCACGCCCGTGAGGATGAGCAGGATCCCGAGCACCCAGATGAGTCCCGCCCGCACCAGCAGGCGACCGCGCGCCACGTGCAACCGCTCTGGCGGAAGAGGAGAGGATCCTCCTGTCGTGAGGGCGATCGACACTCCCGCGAGAACGGCGAACAGGATCGACGATCGCCCGTTCACGATGTCCAGCCAGGTCTGCGGTCTGGTCGGATCGAAGGGCTCTTCGATCGTCAGCAGATGGGCGGCGAGCATCCCGATGACCGCGAGGCCGCGGGCGAGATCGATCCCGCCGAGTCGGTCAGGCCCGGTCAGTCGCACCAGCGCCCGCCTCATTCCCGCGGGTTCCGATCAGCTCTGGCGCAGCAGCCAGACGAGCAGCGCCTTCTGGGCGTGCAGCCGGTTCTCGGCTTCGTCCCACACCACGCTCTGCGGTCCGTCGATCACCGCGGCATCCACCTCGTAGCCGCGGTCGGCCGGGAGGCAGTGGATGAAGATCGCGCCGGGATCGGCGAGCGCCATCGTCTCCTCGGTCACCTTGTAGGCTCCGAGGTCGCGAAGGCGGGCGAGCTTCTCCTCCTCCTTGCCCATCGACACCCACGTGTCGGTGACGACGATGTCGGCACCGGCCGCGGCTTCCAGCGGGTCGGTGAGCAGGGTGAGCGATCCCCCGGTCTCGGCGGCGCGGCGGTCGGCGTCGGCCACGACGTCCTCGCGGGGCGAGTAGGACTCAGGAGATGCGACGCGCACGTGCATCCCGGCGGTGACACCCGCCAGCGCATACGAATGGGCCATGTTCGAGCGGCCGTCGCCGAAGAACGCGAGGGTCAACCCCTTGAGCTCGCCCTTGTGCTCGCGGATCGTCAGCAGATCGGCGAGCAGCTGGCAGGGGTGGAAGTCATCGCTCAGCGCGTTGACGACGGGCACGCGGGTGCCGCGGGCCATCTCCTCGAGCCCCGCCTGCGCGTAGGTGCGCCAGACGATCGCCGCCACCTGGCGCTCGAGCACGCGCGCCGTGTCGGAGGGCGTCTCCTTGCCGCCGAGCTGGCTGTTGGCTGTCGAGATGATCAACGGGGAGCCGCCGAGGTCGGCGATGCCGACCGCGAACGAGACCCGCGTGCGCGTGGAGGACTTGTCGAAGATGACCGCCACGGTCTGCGGACCGGCGAGCGGCTTCGCCGCCCAGCGGTCAGCCTTCAGCTCCAGGGCCAGGTCGAGGATCTCGGCCTGCTCGGCGCTGGTCAGGTCGTCGTCGCGCAGCAGGTGACGGGTCATGCGTGGGCCTCCGTGTCGGGCGATGCGCTCTCCAGCAGCAGCGCGTCGGCGACCGTGGCCAGCGCGGCGGAGAAGAGCCGGATGAACTCGTCGATCTCGACATCGCCGATCGTGAGCGGCGGTGCGATGCGGATCGTCTGATCGTTGGGCGCGTTGACGACGAGGCCGTGCTGCTGGGCAGCGGCGACGACCGCCGAGGCGACGGGATGCGTGAGCGCCACACCGAGGAGCAGCCCCTGCCCGCGCACGCCCTCGATGAGGTCGGACTCGACCCCCGCGATCGCCTCCCGCAGCTGCGCGCCGCGCAGGGCTGCGGCCTCGACCAGGCCCGCGCGCTCGATCTCCTCGAGCACCGCGCCGGCCACGGCGGTGCCGAGGGCGTTCCCCCCGAAGGTCGAGCCGTGCGTTCCGGGATAGAAGAGGTCGCCGGCCGCGCCGAAGGTGATCAGCGCGCCGATCGGGAACCCGCCGCCGATACCCTTGGCCACCGTGATCGCGTCGGGGGTGATACCCGCGTGCTGGAATCCGAACCACGCACCGGTGCGGCCGGCACCGGTCTGGATCTCGTCGATGATGAGCAGAGCGCCGTGGCGTGCGGTGATCTCCCGCGCCGCCTCGAGGTAGCCCGCCGGCAGCGGCAGGACGCCCGCCTCGCCCTTGATGGGCTCGACGAACAGGGCGGCGACGCGCTCGTCCATCGCCGCCTCGAGCGCCTCGATCGTCGAGTCGAGGAACTCGACGCCGGGCACCATCGGCAGGAAGGGCTCCTGCATGGCGGGCTTCCCGGTGAGCGCCAGGGTTCCCATCGTGCGGCCGTGGAACGCGCCGTTGAGCGCCAGGATGCGGGGACGCTCGATGCCGCCGTGGAGGCGGGCGAGCTTGAACGCCGCCTCGTTGGCCTCGGCGCCGGAGTTGCCGAAGTACACCCGTCCCGTCTCGCCCGCGCCCGACAAGCGCTTCAGCCGCGCCGCGAGTGCAAGCTGGGGCGGGGTCGCGAAGTAGTTCGACACGTGTGCGAGACGCGCCGCCTGGGAGGCGACGGCGTCGACGAACACCGGGTGGGCGTGGCCGAGGGCGTCGACGGCGATACCGGCGAGGAAGTCGAGGTAGCGTCGGCCCTCGTCGTCCCAGAGGTAGGCGCCCTCACCGCGCACGAACAGCGCCATACGGTCGCCGACGTTGCGGACGAGGTCGCGTCCGGCGTCGTCCTGCCACGGGGTCACAGTCTGTTCGGCCATCACGCCACCACCTCTGTTCCGATGCCTTTCTGAGTGAAGAGTTCGACGAGCACGGAGTGCGGCACTCGTCCGTCGATGATCGCCGCGGTGGGCACGCCCCCGGTGACCGCGTCGAGGCACGCCTGCATCTTCGGGATCATCCCCGACTCCAGCCGCGGGAGCATCTCCTTCAGCTCCGCGGAGGTCAGGTGCGACACGAGGGAATCGCGGTTCGGCCAGTCCGCGTAGAGGCCGGGCACGTCGGTCAGCACGACGAGCTTCACGGCACCCAGCGCCACGGCGAGCGCCGCCGCGGCCGCATCCGCGTTCACGTTGAGGGAGTGGCCGGTGTGGTCGAGATCAGGAGCGATCGACGACACGACGGGGATGCGTCCCGCCTCGAGCTGGTCGATGATCGGCTGCGGGTCGACCGAGACCACATCGCCGACCCGACCGAGGTCGTGCTCGACACCGTCGACGACGACGCCGCGGCGGCGTCCGCCGAAGAGCCCCGCATCCTCGCCCGAGAGGCCGGTGGCCACGGGTCCGTGCGCGTTGATCTTGGCGACCAGCTGGGGGTTGATCTGACCGGTGAGCACCATGCGCACCACCGTGATCGCCTCCGTGGAGGTGACGCGGTAGCCGCCCTTGAACTCGCTCGGGATCGCCAGCCGGTCCAGCATGTTGGAGATCTGCGGTCCACCGCCGTGCACGACGACGGGTTTGACCCCGACGTAACGGAGGTAGGCGATGTCGGCGGCGAAGGCATCCTGCAGCTCGTCGGAGACCATCGCGTTGCCGCCGTACTTCACGACGACGATCTGCTCGCGGTAGCGCTTGAGCCAGGGCAGCGACTCGATGAGAGTCTCGGCCTTGGCGCTCGCGGCGGCGGGGTCGGTGTCTTGCAGATCGATACCTGTCATGAGGAGTACGCGCTGTTCTCGTGGACGTAGTCGTGCGTGAGGTCGTTGGTGCGAATGGTCGCCTCGACGTCGCCGACCTTGAGGTCCACGACGAGGTCGGTCGCGCGCGGGGTCAGGTCCACCTCTTCCCGCGGGGCGTCGGGGCCGCCGGCGGAGCAGACCCGCACGCCGTTCATCCAGACGTCGACGTCGTAGGGGTCGAAGGCGGCCCGGGTGGTGCCGATCGCGGCCAGCACCCTCCCCCAGTTCGGGTCGTTGCCGAAGATCGCCGCCTTGAACAGGTTGTTGCGGGCGATGGAGCGACCCACCTCGACGGCGTCCTCCTCGGATGCGGCGTGCACGACTCTGATGGTGATGTCGTGGCTCGCGCCCTCGGCGTCACCCTGCAGCTGCCGCGCCAGGTCGTCGCACAGCGCGACCAGCCCCGCACGGAACGCCGCGGCATCCGGCTCGATGCCGCTCGCGCCGCTGACCAGCAGGCTCACCTGGTCGTTCGTCGACATGCAGCCGTCGGAGTCGAGGCGGTCGAAGCTCACGTGGGTCGCGGCGCGAAGGTGCGCGTCGGCCTCGGATGCGGTCAGCACCGCATCCGTGGTGATGACGACGAGCATCGTGGCGAGCCCCGGCGCGAGCATGCCCGCACCCTTCGCGATGCCTCCGATCGTCCAGCCGTCGCCGGCGTACACGCTCGTCTTCGCGACGGAGTCGGTGGTCATGATCGCGTGCGCGGCATCCAGACCGCCGTCGGCGGACAGCGCGGCGACACCCGCCTCGACCCCCTGGAGGACCTTCGCGCGGAACGCCTCGTCGCCGGTTCCGATCAGACCGGTCGAGCACACCAGGATGTCGCCGGGCGCGACGCCGAGCAGCTCGGCCGCCCTCTCTGCCGTCTGGTGGGTCGTCTGGAACCCGAAGGAGCCCGTGAAGCAGTTCGCGCCGCCGGAGTTGAGCACGATCGCCTCGACGATGCCGTCGGTGATGACCTGTTCCGACCACAGGATCGGGTTGGCCTTGGCCCGGTTGGAGGTGAAGACCGCGGCGCCGACCTTGAGCGGTCCGCGGTTGACGACGACGGCCACATCGGATCTGCCGGTCGACTTCAGGCCGACGGCGACACCGGCGGCCTCGAATCCTGCGGGTGCGGTGACGGTCACGGCGCGACTCCGTTCACGGTGAGCGCGCGGTGTTCAGGAAGACCGAGCGCGATGTTCATGGACTGCACGGCGGCGCCCGCCGTGCCCTTGACGAGATTGTCGACGGCGGCGACGACGACGACGCGGTTCGCCGCGCGGTCGATGGCGAGCCCGAGCAGCGCGGTGTTCGCTCCCAACACATCCGCCGTGCGGGGGAACATTCCCTCCGGCAGCAGCTGCACGAACGTCTCGTCCCCGTAGGCCGCCTCCCACGCCTCCCTGATCTCGGCGTCGGTGACGCCGGGCGCGATCGGCGCGGTGGAGGTGGCGAGGATGCCGCGCGACATCGGGACGATGACGGGCGTGAAGGAGATGCGCACGTCGCCGGCGGCGCCGGCTGCGACGAGCGCCTGCTGGATCTCCGGGATGTGGCGATGGGTGCCGCCGACGGCGTAGGGGTTCGCCGTCCCGAGGATCTCGCTCGCGAGCAGGTTCGGCTTGAGGCTCTTCCCGGCACCGGAGGGCCCGACGGCGAGGACGCTGACGATGTCGCCGGGATCGATGACACCGGCCGCGACGCCCGGGGCGAGGCTCAACGAGACCGTCGACGCGTTGCAGCCGGGAGCGGCGATGCGCGAGGCACCGACGAGCCGATCGCGCTGCTTGGCGCCGTCGACGATCAGCTCCGGCACGCCGTAGGTCCACGGTTCGTGGAAGTCGCCGCCGTAGAAGGCCGCCCACGCATCGGCCGAGGTGAGCCGGTGATCGGCCCCGGCGTCGATGACGAGCGGGACGTCCGCGAGGACGTCGGTGTACTGACCGGACTGTCCGTGCGGCAAGGCGAGCACGACGACGTCGTGACCGGCGAGCACCTCCGGTGTGGTCGGCTGGAGCTCGAGGTGCGCGAGCGAGCGCAGGTGCGGCTGCTGCGAGATCAGCGGGGTTCCGGCATTCGAATGCGCGGTGACCGTGCGGATCTCGACGTCGGGGTGCGCGGAGAGGATGCGGAGGATCTCGCCTCCTGCATAGCCGGACGCGCCGGATACGGCGACCGAATAGGGCATGGGTTCCACCTTAGAGTCTGGGAGCTGTGCGCTCGCGCGCACCGGCGGCATCGGCGACGCCCGCGCACCCGGACCGGTGCGGCACGCATCGCCTAGATTCGGCGGTCTCCCAGACGTCGGCGCACGACCACGCGCTGTGCGCTGTGGAAACGGGCCGAGGACATGCGCCGACGATAGCGGCGCGCACGCCGCATCCGCAACTCGGCGTGCGTCGGAGGCTCCCGCCAGACTGGAGCGATGCTGCGCACCATCGCCGTCTCCGGGTACCGCTCGCTCCGCGACGTCGTCGTGCCGCTGGGTGGCCTCACCGTCGTCACCGGCGCGAACGGGACCGGCAAGTCGAACCTGTACCGCGCCCTGCGCCTGCTCGCGGGAGCGGCCACCGGCGGGATGGTCGCGGCCGTCGCGCGGGAGGGCGGCTTGCCCTCGCTGCTGTGGGCGGGCCCCGAGCACGGGGGCACCCAGGGCACGGTGCGCAGGGATCCCGTCGCGGTGCGGTTGGGCTTCGCGTCCGATGAGCTCGGCTACCTGGTGGATCTCGGTCTCCCCCAGATCGATGGCACCAGCGTCTTTGCGCGCGATCCGGAGATCAAGCGCGAACAGGTGTTCGCGGGTTCCGTGGCCAAGCCCTCGTCGCTGCTGATCGACCGGCGCCGCAACGCCACGCGCGTGCGGGAGGAGTCCTGGACGACGCTCCGCCAGTCGCTCGCGCCCTTCGAGAGCATCCTCGTGGACCTCGCCGACGGCGACACCGGGCCGGAGCTGCTCGCGCTTCGTCGGATGCTGGCCGGCTGGCGCTTCTACGACCACTTCCGCGTCGACCCGGACGCCCCCGCCCGCTCGCCCCAGGTCGGAACCCGCACGCGCGCGCTCTCACACGGCGGGGAGGACGTCGCCGCACTCTGGGCGAGCGTGCGCGAAGCAGGCGCAGGCGACGCGCTCGACGGGGAGGTCGAACGTGCCTTCCCCGGAATGCGGGTGCAGATCGACGCCGAGGACGGGCGGCTCCGGATGCGGCTTCGTCAGCCCGGCCTGCTGCGCGCGCTCGACGTCGCGGAGGTCAGCGACGGCATCCTCCGCTATCTCCTGCTGTGCGCCGCCCTGCTTCCCGCAGCCCCCGGCCCTCTCATCGTCCTGAACGAGCCGGAGGCGAGTCTGCACGAGAGCCTGCTCGCGCCTCTCGCGCAGCTCATCGTCTCCGCGTCGCAGCGCACGCAGGTCATCGTGGTCACCCACGCGGCCGAGCTCGCACGCCGGCTGGCGGATGCGGGCGCCCTGGCCCACCGTCTGGCACGCAGTTCCGACGGCACGATCGTCGAAGGGCAGGGCTTCCTCGACGTCCCCCCATGGAACTGGGGAAGCCGCTGAGCGGAGCGCGTGGGCTCAGGCGCTCCGCTCAGTCGCGCAGGACGGCTCCGAACCGCTCGCCCGCTACCGCGACTCCCGCCAGTTTCGCGTCGGTCGCCTCGGCCGAGGTCAGCGTGCGGTCGTCAGCACGGAAGCGCAGCGCGAACGTGAGGCTCTTCGATCCCTGGTCCACGCCCTGGCCCCGGTAGTCGTCCACGAGCCGCGCGGACTCGAGTAGGGCTCCGGCTCCGTCGACGAGCGCGACGCGGACATCCGCGGCCGCGACGTCGGCGGGAACCACGAGCGAGACGTCCTGCGTCGCCGCGGGATAGCCCGACAGCGATGCGGCGACGACACGCGAACCGGCGATCTCGACGAGGAGGTCGAGGTCGAGCTCGGCCACCGTGATCCGCCCCGGGAGATCGGCGGCCTCCGACACGGCGGGAAGCAACTCGCCCACATACCCGACGGCGGTGCCTGCGGCGGACACGATGCCGCTGCGGCCCGGGTGCAGTGCCGCGCGCCGGCCCTGGGCGATCGTCACCTCGACACCCGCTGCGGCCGCGACCACGCGCACCGCGTCGAGCACCTCGCTGAGACCCGCGGCCTCGGCAGGGCGCCCCGGCTGCTTGGGTGCGACGGCGCCCGCCACGAGCACGGCCACGTGGCGGCGCTGGGGCGGGATGGAACCGTCCAGCTGAGCGAGCGTCGCCGCATCCGGGCGCACCGCGAGCGGCGGGACGAAGGACGTGCCGTACGTGACACCGGGCTCGGGGAGGAACACCGACCCTGTCTCGAAGAGGCTCAGATCGACGAGTCCGCGCGCGACGTTGCGGTGGGCGACCTGGAGGAGGCCCGGCACGAGCGAGCGCCGGAGATACGCCGCCTGCGAGTCGAGCGCATTGGCGAGCTTGATGCTCGGCACCGAGGACCCGTCGGCACTGCCGTGGAGATCGTTCTGCTCGCGCGCGACGAACGGGAACGACGGCGTCTCGACGTATCCCGCGGCGGCGAGCGCATTCGAGACGCGACGCCGACCCTGCTGCGCCGCGGTCCACCCGCGCCCCGAGGGGGCGACCGGCAGCACCGAGGGGATGCGGTCGTAACCCTCGATGCGGGCGACCTCCTCTGCGAGCGTCCACGCGTCGGTCAGATCGGGACGCCACGTCGGCGCGTCGACGAACCACACCGAACCGGTGTCGTGCACCGTCGCACCGATGAGTTCGAGGGCCGCGACGATCTGCTCACGCGTGTAGTCGACGCCGATGAGGCCCGGCACGAAGTCGTACTCGAGCGCGATCGCCTCGCGCTCCAGCTCCGCCCCGAGCGCCGCGCCTGTCGCATCGGCGGTGCCGCCGGCGTACTGCACCATCAGCTCGACGACGCGCTGGGCGGCCGCGTACGGGACCGCCGGGTCCACCCCGCGCTCGAAGCGGCGTGACGCCTCCGACGGCAGCTTGTGACGACGCGCGGTGCGGGCGATCGAGATCGGATCGAAGATCGCCGCCTCGATGAGCACGTTCGTCGTTGCGTCGCTCATCTCGGTGGCGGCGCCGCCCATGACGCCGGCGAGGCCGATGGGGCCCGAGTCGTCCGTGATCAGCAGGTCCTCGGCGTCGAGCGTGCGGACGGTCCCGTCGAGGGTCTCGAGCTTCTCCCCCGCTCCAGCCCGGCGCACGGTGATCCCGCCGGTCAGCTTGTCGAGGTCGTAGCCGTGGATCGGGTTGCCGAGCTCGAGCATGACGTAGTTGGTGATGTCGACCAGGATGCCGAGCGAGCGGATGCCGGCGAGCGTCAGACGCGTGATCATCCACGGCGGTGTGGGTCGGGAAGCGTCGACGCCTCGCACGACGCGGGCGACGAACTCCGTGACACCCACGCGGCCGCGGATCGGGTTCTCATCGGACACGGCGAGCGGGAAGCCCGTCCCGGGCTCGTCGAGCGGGCGTTCGGCGGGGTCGTGGAAGGCGGCGCCGGTCGCGTGCGAGTACTCGCGGGCCGCGCCGCGGATCGAGAGCGCGTAACCGCGATCCGGGGTCACGTTGATGTCGACGGCGATGTCGTCGAGCCCCAGCAGGGAGATCGCGTCGGTGCCGACGGGTGCGTCGATCCCGAGCTCGACGAGGCGGAGGATGCCGGAGTGCTCGCTTCCGAGCCCCAGCTCCTTCGCCGAGGCGATCATGCCGTCGGACACGTGCCCGTAGGTCTTGCGCGCAGCGATCGGGAAGGGCCCGGGAAGCACCGAACCGGGCAGGGTCACGACGACCTTGTCACCGGGGAAGAAGTTGTGGGCACCGCAGACGATGCCATGGATGTCGACCCCGCCGTCGGCCGCCGTCTCCCCCTCGGGCGCGACGCGCACCTGGCACCACCGGATCGTCTTGCCGTTGGACTGCGGCTCCTCCTCGAACGAGAGCACCTCGCCCACGACGATCGGTCCCTGCAGCTCGAAGCGGTGGACGTCCTCCTCCTCGAACCCGACCCGCACGAAGGCGGCCAGGACGTCCTCGGGAGAGGCCTGGGCAGGAACCTCGACGAACTCACGCAACCACGACAGCGGAACGCGCATCACACCACCATCCCGAACTGCTCGCTGAATCGCACATCGCCCTCGGCCATGTCCCTCATGTCCTGGACATCGCTGCGGAACATCAGGGTGCGCTCGATACCCATGCCGAAGGCGAAGCCGGAGTACTCCTGCGGGTCGATGCCCGCGGCGCGCAGCACGTTGGGGTTGACCATGCCGCAGCCGCCCCACTCGATCCATCGGGCCCCGCCCTTGAAGGTGGGGTGCCAGAGGTCGAGCTCGGCGCTGGGCTCGGTGAAGGGGAAGTAGTTGGCGCGGAAGCGCGTCTTGGCCTCCGGCCCGAACAGCTGGCGCGCGACGTGGTCGAGCGTGCCCTTCAGGTGCGCCATCGTGATCCCCTTGTCGATCACGAGTCCTTCGAACTGGCTGAAGACCGGCAGGTGCGTGGCATCGAACTCGTCGGTGCGGTACACCCGCCCGGGGCACACGACGTAGATCGGAAGCTCTCGCTCGAGCATCGACCGCACCTGCACGGGACTCGTGTGGGTGCGCATGACGAGGTGGCGGTCGACCGGGTCGACGAAGAACGTGTCCTGCATCTGGCGCGCGGGGTGGTCGACGTCGAAGTTGAGCGCGTCGAAGTTGAACCACTCGTGCTCGAGCTCCGGGCCCTCCGCGATCTCCCACCCCATTCCGACGAAGATGTCGCCGATCTGCTCCTGCAGGAGGGTCAGCGGATGCCGCGCGCCGACGCGCGTGCGAACCGGGATCGCCGTGATGTCGACGCGCTCGGCCTCCAGACGCGCCGCGGTCTCGGCCGTCTCGATCTCCGCCTCGCGGGCGGCGAGCGCCTGGTTCACCTGGCCCCGCGCCTGACCGACCAGCTTGCCGAACTCGGCCTTGCGCTCGTTCGGGACGTCACGGAGGCGGGCGTTCAGGCGCGCGAGAGGCGAGCCCTCTCCGGCGTGGGCACTGCGCGCGAGCTTGAGTGCTGCGGAGTCGGCGGCTGCGGAGATGGCGGCCAGGGCCTCGTCGACCGCGGTGGTCACGGCATCGGGGGTGATCTCGTTCTGGGGTGCGTCGGACACGGTGATCGAGTCTACCGGCGCGCTGAGGGCTCCGAAGCGGCGGGGAGATCCGCCGCCGCGGTGATGAGCGCGAGTGCTGCGGCGAAGGGATCCGGGCTCGGCCTCGTCACGTCGGCCGGCGTGAGCGCGGCCGTGCGGGCGGCGACTCCGAAGGCGTCTGCTGCGGTGCGCTGCTGCTCGTGGAAGGTGTAGCCGACGACGAAGTGGGTGACGGCGTCGGCGACGACCTGCGGCGCGTGCCCGGCATCCGGATAGCCCTCGGCGAGCACGAGGTGAAGGGGCGATGGCACCAGTCCGAGCGCGAGAGAGCTGGAGACGACCTCGGCGCCGTCCCGGTGCGCGAGGAGCCGGTCGTGCAGGCGCTCCCCCAGCAGCCGGGCGGCCTCGCCCAGCGGGAGTGCCGCGCCGAGCGCGCCGCCGGCGGCCACGGGGGCGAGGATGCGGGCGCTGACGGCGGCGAGCAGTTCCTGCTTGTTCTCCACGTGCCAGTAGAGCGCGCTGGGCTGGACGCCGAGCTCGTCCGCGAGCCGGCGCATCGACAGATCCGGCAGCCCCACGCGATCCAGCAGCGCCAGGGCCGCATTCACGACGTCCGTCTTCGAGCGCCGGGGCGCGCGGGGGGAGTTTGAGCCGTCGGCCACCATGCGGGTACTGTACCTGAACAGTGTTCACATGAACGCCGTTCAGGAGGATCCATGACCGCACTCGCCCCCTCGGTGCGCCGCCGACTCGACGCCACCGACATCGCCAGAGCGGGCGTCTTCGCCGCCGTGATCGCCGTGCTCGGCCTCCCCGGCGCGTTCGCCATCTTCGGCGCGGTGCCCATCACGGCCCAGACGCTCGGCGTCATGCTCGCGGGCGCCATCCTCGGCCCCGCCGTCGGGGCGCTCTCGGTCACCGCGGTGCTGGCACTGGTCGCCGCGGGCCTCCCGCTCCTCGCGGGCGGACGCGGTGGGATCGGGGTCTTCTTCGGGCCCACGGGCGGCTATCTGCTCGGCTGGCTCCTCGGGGTCGTGGTCATCGGCCTCATCGTGCACGCCGCCGGACGCCGCCCCGTCTGGTGGCGCACCTTCCTGGGCGCCCTGGCGGGTGGTGTGCTGGTGGTCTACGCCGTCGGCATCCCGGTGCAGGCTCTCGTGCTGCGGATCGGGCTCGGCGAGGCAGCACTGTCGAGCCTGGTCTTCCTCCCGGGCGATCTCCTCAAGGTCGTGGCGACGACGCTGATCGTCGGCACCCTCGTGCGCGGGTATCCGCGAGCCTTCCGGCGTCAATGGCGCACTCGCCCGACCACCGCCGCGTGAGCGCCTTCGTCGTCCCGATCGAGGCGCGTGAGGCGCCGGCGCGTCTCGCCGTCCTGAGGCGATCGGGGCGCATTCCCCTTGTTCTCGATGATCGCTGGCCCGCACAAGTGCGCGCCGGCATCCTCTCGCTCCTCGCGCAGACACCCGCGCCCGAAGGGGCGGAGTGGGCGGCTCTCACCTCCGGCAGCTCCGCCGCTCCGCGCGTTGTGGTGCGCTCACATGCGTCCTGGGCCCGGTCGTTCCCCGCGGTCGAGCGGCTGCTCGGCACGCTGCCCGACGACGTCGTGCTGCTGCCGGCGCCACCGAGCTCATCGCTGACGCTCTTCTCCCTCGCCCACGCGCTGGCGGGCGGGCCTGCACCCGAGCTGGCCGCCACCAGCTCCCGGGCGACTCTCTTCCACGGCACTCCCACTCATTTCGCCGCGGTCCTCGCCTCCGGCGGCGCCCCGCGGCTGCGTGCGGCGCTCGTTGGAGGGATGGCGCTCCCCGCCGACATCCGCGTCCAAGCCCTCGCGCGCGGCATCCGCGTCGTGGAGTACTACGGCGCGGCAGAGCTGTCGTTCGTGGCGTTCGACGATGACGGGACAGGTCTGCGCGCGTTCCCCGGCGTCGAGATCGCGGCGCGCGGCGACGCCATCTGGGCCCGCTCCCCGTACATCTCCCTCGGCTATCTCGGCGAGCCCGGTCCGCTCCGCCGCGACGGCGCGTGGGGCAGCGTCGGCGACCGCGGCGAGCTCCAAGATGACCGGCTGCGGGTGACGGGCCGTGCGGACGAGGCGATCCAGACCGCGGGTGCCACCGTCATCCCGTCGGAGATCGAACGGACCCTGCGCACCCTGGACGGCGTTGCGGACGCCGCCGTGGTGGGCCTGCCCGCGCCCGGTGTCGGCCGGCTCGTGGCAGCCCTCATCGAGCCCGTCCGACCCGGCTGTCTGGATGCGGCGATGCTCCGCGCCGCGGCATCGGACCTGTTCGCTCCGGCCCACCGGCCGCGTCTGTGGTTCGCCGGTACGATTGCCCGCACCTCGTCCGGCAAGATCGCCCGCGCCGAGGTGGAGCGACGACTGGCGTCGGGAGAGGTGCCCCGTGTCTGACGTGCTGATCGTGTCGGCGCGCCGCTCCGCGCTCACGACGCGCGGCCGCGCCTTGGCGGGAGTGAGCGCCGACCGTCTCGCCGCACCGGTGCTGCGCGCCGCCGCCGACGACGCCGCGCGCGCCACCGGCGCCCCGTTCGAGGTCGCGGATGTCGTTCTCGGCAATTGTCGCGGCCCGGGCGGCAACACCGCCCGCCTCGCCGCACTGGCCGCCGGCTTCGGCGCGCACACTCCCGGCGCGACGGTGGACCGGCAGTGCGGCAGCGGGCTCGCCGCGGTCATCGACGCCGCGCGGGCGATCGCCGCCGGCGACGAGCGCCCCCGGCTGGCGGGCGGGGTCGAGAGCGCCTCGACGGCACCGGAACGACGCATCCAGGGCGTCTCCTTCGAGCGGGCCCCCTTCGCCCCCGCCGGCTGGCCGGACCCCGACATGATCGACGCCGCCGACGCCCTCGCCCGTCTCGACGGCATCGACCGCGATCGCCAGGACGCCGCGGCCGCCCGTAGCCATCAGCGCGCCGCCGCGGCCCGCGAGTCGGGGCGTTTCGCGGCGGAGATCGTCACGATCGACGGGGTGAGCGCCGATGACGCCGTCGGCGCGGCACTGCCCCTGCTCCCCCGGCTCGTCCCCTTGCGCGAGAACGGCACCGTGACGGCGGGCACGGCCACGCGTATCGGCGACGGGGCAGCCGCTGTCTCGCTCGTCAGCGCAGCGCGGCACGCACAGACACCCGGACTCCTCGTCCGCGCGCACGCCGTCGTCGGCGTCGACCCGGCCTACCCCGGCCTCGGTGCGGCACCGGCCATCGAGGCGGCGCTGGCCGCATCCGGCACAGAGCTCGCGGCCGTCGCCGCCTTCGAGATCGTCGAGGCGTTCGCGGCCCAGTCGCTCGCGGTACTGGGTCGTCTCGGCCTCGCCGACGACGACGTGCGGGTGTGCGCAGACGGCGGTGCGCTTGCGCTCGGACATCCGTGGGGCGCGAGCGGCGCCGTCGCGCTCGTGCGGCTGTTCTCGCGCCTCGTGCGCGCCGGGCGCCCGTCCGGGAGCGTCGGTGTCGCCGCCGCCTCCGTGGGCGGCGGCCTGGGTATCGCGATGGTCGTCGAGGTGGTGAGGTGAGCGCGATCCGACTCGAGCGGCTCGGAGTACGACTCGGCGACACCGAGGTGCTCCGCGACCTCGATCTCGATCTCGATGCCCGCACGGTCGCCGTCGTGGGCGACAACGGCTCGGGCAAGTCGACGCTCGCGCGCGTGGTCGGCGGGCTGGTCGCCCCCTCTGCCGGAACAGCCAGGGTGCTGCGGCTCGACCCGGTCCGCGACGCCTCCGAGCTCCGCCGCCGCGTGGCGATCGTCTTCAGCAACCCCGACGCCCAGATCGTCATGCCGACCGTCGCCGAGGACGTCGCCTTCTCGCTGCGCGGGGAGCGGATGAGTCGTGCCGAGCGGGCGGAACGCGTGGTGGACGCGCTCACCCGTTTCGGGCTCGCCGGGCTCGGCGACCGTTCGGCGCACGATCTGTCGGGAGGGCAGAAGCAGCTGCTGGCGTTGTGCGGCGCGTTCGTGCGCGGACCGGAACTCGTCGTCGCCGACGAACCCACGGCCTATCTCGACGGCCGCAACGCCCGGATCGTGGCCGACCATCTCCTGGCGGACACCGGGCATCGTCTGCTGCTCGTGACCCACGACCTCGCCCTCGCCGAACGCTGCGAGGCGGCCGTCCACGTGGCGGAGGGCCGCGTGGTCGCCGTCGGAGAGGCGCAGGACGTCGTGCGCTCGTACGCGGCGAGTCTCGGATGCTGAGCCTGTACCGACCGGGCGACGGGCCCTGGCATCGGATGCCGGCCGGACGCAAGACGCTCCTGCTGCTCGCTCTCGTGCTCGCGGTGTCGCTTCTGCCCGCCACGTGGCTGTCGTGCGCCGTCGCCGCGGGTCTCACCCTGCTCTGCTACGCCGCGCCGGGGACCGGCTGGATGCGGCTGGCGCGCCAGATCTGGGCCCTTCGGCTGCTCGTCGCGATGAGCTTCGTCGGGCAGGTGATCTTCCTCGGTCTCGAGGCGGCGACCATCGGCACGGTGCGCATCACCGCCGCCGTCGTGCTGGCAGCACTCCTCGCCCTGACGACGCCGGTCACGGCCCTGTGGGAGGTCTTCGAGCGTGCACTCTCGCCGCTGCGCATCCTCGGACGTGATCCGAGCCGGGCCGCGCTCCTGCTGGTCGTCGCGTTCGGCGCGGTCCCCACGCTCATCCGGTTGGCGCATCAGGTGCGCGAGGCGCAACGTGCCCGCGGCGCGGGGCGCGACATCCGCTCCTTCGTCGTGCCCTACCTCATCCTCGCCCTCAAGCACGCCGACGAACTCGGCGATGCCCTGACCGCGCGCGGCGTGCGCTGAGCTCAGAGGGCGCTGGAGTCGAACTTGCCGGCACCGCGCTGCGCCGCGATGACCTCCGTGTCGGTCGTCGCGCGACCCGACGGGGTGGCCTGCGCGCCCCGACCCGCGCGCTGCGAGGAGCGCATGCGCACCTCGACCCACTTGGCGATGCCCGCGAGCACGAGACACAGAGCGATGTAGATCGCGGCCGCCACCATCCCGGCCTGCAGGATGGGCCGGTCGTACTGCGCCTGCGTGCCGATCAGCCGGGCGTAGTACAGCAGTTCGTTGTAGGTGATGATGTAGCCCAGCGCGGTGTCCTTGAGCGTCACGACCAGCTGGGCGACGATCACGGGCAGCATCGCGCGCACCGCCTGCGGAAGCAGGATCAGGCGCATCACGCCCGCCTTGCGCAACCCCAGTGCGTACCCGGCCTCGCTCTGACCGCGCGGCAGGGACTCGACGCCGGCGCGGATGACCTCGGCGAGCACGGAGCCGTTGTACACGGCGAGCGCGATGACGACGGCCCAATACGCCTCCAGCCGCACGCCCACGACGGGCAGGCCGTAGTAGAGCAGCATCATGAGGATCAGCACGGGCACCGCGCGGAACAGCTCGATGATGCCCGTCGCGGGCCAGCGCACCCATGCGTGATCGGACATGCGACCGAGCGCCAGGACGAACCCGAGGACGACGGACGCGACGGCGGCGGCGGCGAAGGCGGCCAGGGTGCGTCCCGTGGCCGCGAGGATCTGCTCCCAGACGGTCGTGAAGGTGAAGATGTACCACTTCTCGGCGGAGAACTGACCGGTCTCGATGAATCGGTAGACGACGAAGCCCCCGAGACCGAGGATGACGAGCACGGTGATGACGCCGATGATCCGGTTGCGGATGATCGCGCGACGGCCCGGCAGGTCGTACAGAACGGAGCTCATCGCGCCACCCTCCATCGGTTTTCGAGTCGTCGCTGCACCAGCGAGAGCGCCAGGACCATCACGATGAAGATCGCTGCGACCCACAGCAGCACCACGAGCGCGTTCTCGCCGCGCTCGCTGAGATTCGCGCGGATCACGCCGAGCTCGGCGACGGAGAAGCCCGCCGCGATGGTCGTGTTCTTGAGTAGCGCGATGAGCACGCTCATCATGGGCGGCACCACCGAGCGGAACGCCTGCGGCATGATCACGAGCGTCATGACCTGGCCGAAGGTCAGTCCGAGCGCGCGGGCGGCCTCCGCCTGACCGACCGGCACCGTGTTGATCCCCGAGCGCAGGACCTCGGCGACGTACGTGGCCGTGTAGATCCCGAGCGCACACATCGCGAGCACCGTGTAGCCGGGGTTCGGCAGATCCAGCGCGGGGTATCCGAAGGCGAAGAAGAAGAAGATGACCGTCAGGGGGGTGTTGCGCACGATGTTCACGTACACCGTGCCGACTGCCCGGGCGATCGGCACCGGCGAGACGCGCATGGCGCCCACGAGCGTGCCCAGCACGAGCGCGATCAGAGCGCCCGCGAAGAAGAGCAGCAGCGTGTTGCGCAGCGCGACGCCCCAGATGTCGAGGTTGTCGACGATCACGTTCATCTCAGAGGTCCTTACCGTGATCCGGTGAGGGCGATCCCCCCGGGGAGACCGCCCTCACCTCAGGTTCTGTCAGCTGGCCGCGTCGACGGCCGGCTGCTCGACGGTGATCCCGGACGCGCCGAGGTTCTTGTCGAAGATGGCCTGCCAGATGTCTCCGCCGTCGGTGAACATCTCGTTGATGTGCTCGAGCAGGACGGTGTCGCCCTTCTCCAGGCCGACGCCGTAGCGCTCCTCGCTGAAGGGCTCGCCCACGACCTTGAGCTCGTCGGGGTACAGGGCCGCGTAGCCGATCAGGATCGCCTGGTCGGTGGTGACCGCATCCACCTGGCCGTTGAGCAGCGCCTCGACGCAGGCGGAGTAGACATCGAACTCCGTCGTGGGCACACCCGGGAAGTTCGCCTTGATGTTCTGGATCGGCGTGGAACCGGTGGCCGAGCACACGTTGGTGTCGGGGCCGAGATCCGCTTCGCTGGAGATGTCGCTGTCGCTGGCGACGAGCAGGCCCTGACCCGTGATGAAGTACGGTCCGGCGAAGTCGATCTGCTCTTTGCGCTTGTCGGTGATCGAGTACGTGCCGACGTAGTAGTCGATGTCGCCGTTCACGATCGCCTGCTCGCGGTTCGCGGAGGCGATCGGCTGGAAGGTGATGTCTTCCTCGCCGTAGCCGAGGGATGCGGCGATCCAGCGAGCGATGTCGATGTCGAATCCGGTGCGCTCGTTGGTGGTCACATCGAGGAAGCCGAGGCCCGGCTGGTCCTCCTTCACCCCGACGATCACGCCGCCGCGCTCCGTGATGCGGTCGAAGGTCGGGCTGCCCTCGAGCGAGACGTCGGTGGCGGTCTCGAACCAGACCGAGCTCTCGTCGGTGCCTTCCGAGCCGCCGGCGCCGCCGGGAGTCGGCGATCCGCTGTTGCACGCGGTGAGGCCCAGGGCGGCGACGGCCGCGAGTCCCAGAAGGGCGGTCAGTCGTGTGGTGCGCATTTCTCTCTCCTTGCTGTGGGGGGATTGGTGCGGGAAGAACGTGCGGGGGTCAATGGGTGATGAGCTTGGAGAGGAAGTCCTTCGCTCTCTCGCTCTTCGGGGAGGTGAAGAAGGCATCGGGTGCGGCCTCTTCGACGATGCGTCCGTCTGCCATGAAGACCACGCGGTCGGCGGCTTTGCGCGCGAAGCCCATCTCGTGGGTCACGACGATCATGGTCATGCCGGACTCGGCGAGCGAGGTCATGACGTCGAGGACCTCGTTGATCATCTCCGGGTCCAGCGCGCTGGTGGGCTCGTCGAAGAGCATCACCTTCGGTGTCATCGCCAGGGCACGGGCGATCGCGACACGCTGCTGCTGGCCGCCGGAGAGCTGGGCGGGGAGCTTGTTCGCCTGGTGCGCCACTCCGACGCGCTCGAGCAGCGTCTTCGCCTCGCGCTCGGCGTCCGCCTTCTTCATCCCCTTCACCTTGATCGGGCCGAGCGTGACGTTCTCGAGGATCGTGAGGTGCGAGAAGAGATTGAACGACTGGAAGACCATGCCGACATCCGCCCGGAGGGCCGCGAGCTGCTTCCCCTCGCTCGGAAGCTTCTCCCCGTCGATCGTGATCGTCCCGCTCGTGATCGTCTCGAGCCGGTTGATCGTCCGGCAGAGCGTCGACTTGCCGGAGCCGGACGGTCCGATCACCACGACGACCTCGCCGCGGTTGACCGTGAGGTCGATGTCGGTCAGCGCTGGGAAATCGCCGTAGTGCTTCTGAACGTCGGTGAGCACGACGAGCGGGTCGCCGCGACGCACGGTGATGTTCGAAGTCGGGGGCGCGGCATCCGAGGGCGTCATCAGGACAGACTATGAATCGCCCCAACGCACGTCAGGGACTCTTGACGGATCTCTCACCGACTTCTAACGTTCGCCCGGCCGGGGCGAGACGTCAACTGCGTTGCGCGAAGGCCGACTCGTAAAGGCAGACGCTCGCTGCCGTCGCGAGGTTGAGAGACTCTGCGCTGCCGTAGATCGGAAGGCGCAGCGCCGCATCCGCAAGCTCGAGCGCCGTATCCTCCAGGCCTCGCGCCTCGTTGCCGAACAGCCACGCCGTCGGCTGCCCGAGCAGACCCGCCGCCCGCGCCTCGAGCAGGTCGTCGCCCTTGACGTCCGCGGCGACGACTCGCAGCCCCGCCCCACGGATGGCGGTCACGGCGCCGGCGAGCTCACCGGCGCGGGAGAGTGCGATGTGGAAGAGCGATCCGGTGGTCGCTCGGACCACTTTGGGGTTGTAGGGATCGACCGTGCGACCGGTCAGGATCACCGCGTCGGCGCCCGCCGCGTCGGCCGCTCGGATGATGGTGCCGAGGTTCCCGGGATCGCGCACCTCCTCGCAGATCGCCAGCAGGCGCGGGCCCGCGGCCAGCACATCGCGCAGCGAAGTGGGGAACTGCCGAGCGACGGCGACGATCCCCTGCGGCGTCACGGTATCGGCCATCGCCTCGAGCACGGGCTCCGCGGTGTACTCGATCTCGAGCCCGACCTCGGCCGCGGCGTCGCGCAGGTCCTGATGGCGCTCGAGAGCGGTCGGCGTCGCGAACAGCTCGACGATGCTCTCGGGCCGGAAAGCGAGGGCTTCGCGGACGGCCTGCGGACCCTCCAGGAGGAACAGGCCCGTCTCGTCACGGGCAGCCCGCTTGGCGAGCTTGGCGACGGCGCGAACGCGTGGGGATCGGGGATTCTCCAGCACGTTCCCAGTCTAGGGTGACGCGGGCACGCCGAAGGGGCGCCCTCCGCGAGGAGGACGCCCCTTCATGGTGTTCTGATTACGCCGAGGCCTTGGCGGCATTGACGTCGGTCGGCAGAGCCGCCTTCGCCGTCGCCACGAGCGACGCGAACGTGGCGGGCTCGTTCACGGCGAGCTCGGCCAGGATGCGGCGGTCGACCTGCACGCCCGCGAGGCCGAGGCCCTGGATGAAGCGGTTGTACGTGATGCCGTTCTGGCGAGCAGCGGCGTTGATGCGCTGGATCCAGAGGCGGCGGAAATCGCCCTTGCGCTTGCGACGGTCACGGTACGCGTAGACCAGCGAGTGGGTGACCTGCTCCTTGGCCTTGCGGTACAGGCGCGAACGCTGACCGCGGTAACCGGAGGCGCGCTCGAGGATGACGCGACGCTTCTTGTGGGCGTTTACTGCCCGCTTGACTCTAGCCATTTCTTTCCCTTACTTACGTGCGTCGGCGATCAGAGACCGAGGAGCTTCTTGGCCTGCTTGGCGTCACCGGGAGCCAGGACCTGCTCCTGGTTCAGGCGACGGGTGCGACGGCTCGACTTGCCCTCGAGGTTGTGGCGCATGTTCGCCTGCTGCTTCATGAGCTTTCCGCTTCCGGTCAGCTTGAAGCGCTTCTTGGCACCCGAGTGGGTCTTCTGCTTCGGCATCTTCTCTTCCTTCGTTGTGACTCCCGCGTGGCGCGGGATCAGGTGTGTGGCCTTATTCGGCCGCGTCTGCGGTGGCAGGCTCGGGGGCGTCCCCGGTGCGTGCCTGACGGGCGGCTTCCTTGTTCGCCGCGCGCTGAGCGTTCTGCTCCGCCTTCGCCTCGGACTTGTTCTTGTGCGGGGCGACCACCATGACCATGTTGCGTCCGTCGATCGTGGGGTTGGACTCCACGGTGCCGAACTCGGCGACGTCCTCTGCGAACTTGCGCAGCAGACGCACCCCCTGCTCGGGACGCGACTGCTCGCGGCCACGGAACAGGATCATGGCCTTGACCTTGTCACCGGCCTGCAGGAAGCCCTCGGCGCGCTTGAGCTTGGTGATGTAGTCGTGAGCTTCGATCTTCAGGCGGAAACGCACCTCTTTGAGGACGGTGTTGGCCTGATTGCGACGCGCTTCCTTGGCCTTCTGCGCAGCCTCGTACTTGAACTTGCCGTAGTCCATGATCTTGACCACGGGGGGCTTCGAGTTCGGGGCCACCTCGACGAGATCGAGGTCGGCCTCCTGGGCCAGGCGCAGCGCCACCTCGATGCGGACGACGCCGACCTGCTCACCCGCGGGTCCGACGAGGCGGACCTCGGGAACGCGGATGCGGTCGTTGGTGCGGGGATCGCTGATGCGGAACTCCTCTGACGTAGCGGATGGGGCCACCGGGATGTCGACGACATTCCCGGGCGGAAGAAGACCACGCCACCCGGCACGACGCGAAGCGCCGGCTTTCTCGCACCCTGACGACCCCCTCACGAGGAGGTGGAGTGCAATGACCCGGTAGCCTGGAGCGGCAAGCGCGGGTGGGATGTGATCCTCTTTCGATCGGAGCAGACGCTCCGGTGCTCGCCCACTTTAGCAGAAAGAGCAACGTGGACTCGACTCCGTACGACCAGGCCGCCGACATCGACGCGCAGGCGCGCGCCAACCAGGAGCGGTGGGAGCGTCAGGAGGAGGCGGCCAACGCCGCCTCCCGCGACATCGCAGACGTGCCCGCGGTGGAGGTCATCACCACGACCGCCGTGCACCTGCTCAGCGCCGCCGCCGTCAAAGTCGGCCTCGCGGACGACCCCGAGACGCAGACCGACCTCGATGAGGCGCGCAAGCTCATCAACGCCCTGGCGGGCCTCATCACCGCGGGTGCCCCCGAGATCAGCGACATGCACGCGCGGTCGCTCCGCGACGGCCTGCGCTCGGTACAGCTCGCGTTCCGCGAGGCGTCCGTCATCCCCGACCCGATCGGCAAGGGTCCCGGCGAGAAGTGGACCGGCCCCGTCACCTGAGCGGATGCGGCCGCCTCAGCGCGACCGGCGGAGCTTGACCGTCAGCGAGTCGACGAGGACCGCGATGCGGTCATCGACCGACCAGCGGCGGGCGAGACGGGCGAGGACCGCATCGAGCTGCTCCTTGTCGAGGCCGTCGATGAGGTGCAGCTCCACAATCAGTTCCGGGCCGCGCAGGCGGGCGTCGGGGTCGCCGGCGGCGACCGAGAGGTCGAGCACCGCGAGTTCCCCGCCGATGCTCTCCTGCAGCCCGGCGAACACCTCGGGTGACACGGGGCTCGGCTCCCAGGCGTGCCCCTGACCGATGGCCCAGACAGCGGGCCGGCGCAGCACGAACTCCGTGGGCGAGCCCGGGTCGATCACGATCAGATCGGTGTCGTCACCCGCGGCGGCGAGCGCCGTGCGGATGCCGTCAGCAGGCACGGGCCGCGCGCTGGGATCCCACCGGGCCATGGTCTCGACGGAGCTGAAGACCGGCAGGACACGGCGCCCGTCAGGTCCGGCGACGGTGACGATCGACAACTCCTGCGTCTTGTCCACCCGCAGTCCGCTGGGGGCCGTGCCCTCCTCCCCCTTCTCGGCGATGAGGGGGATCAGCAGGCGCGCACGGCGATAGGCCTCGACGACGGCGACGGCGTCGCCCTCACCCGCACGGAAGGCCGTCAGTGCCGCCAGCAGCGCCGCGTCCGCCGAGCCGTCGTCACCCGCGTGGGTGTTCGGCTGGAAGCGACGCCCTTCCCACGGGACCCCCGCGGAGTCGTGTCCGCAGCTCGCGTCAGCGTCCTGCGACATCCAGTGCCTCGGCCAGCGTGAACGCGCCGGCATAGAGGGCCTTGCCCACGATCGCACCTTCGACACCCAGCGGCACCAGCTCGCGAAGCGCGGCGATGTCGTCGAGGCTCGAGATCCCGCCCGACGCGACGACCGGCTTCGGGGTGCGCGTCGTGACCTCGCGCAGAAGTTCCACATTGGGACCCCGCAGCGTGCCGTCTTTGGTGACGTCGGTCACGACGTAGCGGCTGCAGCCCGCATCCTCGAGGCGGTCGAGCACCGCCCAGAGATCGCCGCCCTCGCGCGTCCATCCCCGTGCCGCGAGCGTCGTGCCCCGCACGTCGAGCCCGACGGCGACCGCCTCGCCGTAACGGCTGATGACATCCGCCGCCCATTCGGGGTTCTCCAGCGCCGCCGTGCCGAGGTTGATGCGCGTCGCTCCCGACTCGAGCGCGGCGTCGAGGCTCTCGTCGTCGCGGATCCCGCCCGACAACTCGACCTGGACGCCCTTGACCTGCTTGATGACCCGGCGCATCACGGCGGCGTTGCTGCCGCGGCCGAACGCGGCGTCGAGGTCCACGAGGTGGATCCACTGCGCGCCCTGCCGCGCCCACTCGACGGCAGCATCGACCGGGTCGCCGTAGCTGGTCTCGCTACCGGCCTCACCCTGGGTGAGGCGGACGGCCTTCCCGTCGGCGACATCGACCGCCGGCAGAAGGATGAGTTCAGGGGTGGACGCGAAATCGTTCATGGCTCCTCGTGCGCTCGCGCACCCGGCGGATCCCCGGCGTGCGGCACGAGGTAAGAGACTACTGGGGTCGCAGCGTGCTGATCCAATTGGCGAGGAGACGGATGCCCGCAGCCCCCGATTTCTCCGGGTGGAACTGCGTGGCACTGAGGGGTCCGTTCTCCACGGCGGCGAGGAACGAGGAGCCGTGCGCCGCCCATGTCAGCACCGGCTCTGCGAACGGCGCCTGAGGCGGCATCGTCCACTGCTGCGCAGCGAAGGAGTGCACGAAGTAGAAGCGCTCGTCCTCGAGCCCCGCGAACAGGCGCGAGCCCGCATCCGGCGAGACGGTGTTCCAGCCCATGTGCGGGAGAACGGGGGCGTCGAGCTCGGTCACCGTGCCCGGCCACTCCCCCAGCCCGTCCGTCGCTTCACCGCGCTCGACGCCGTGTTCGAAGAGCACCTGCATTCCGACGCAGATGCCGAGCACGGCTCGTCCACCGGCCAACCGCCGCCCGATGAGTTCGTCGCCCTTGCTCGCGCGCAACGCCTCTGCCACCGCACGGAACGCTCCGACACCAGGCACGAGCAGTCCGTCGGCATCCTGGATGAGTCCGCGATCGGCGGTGAGCCGCGCGTCGGCGCCGGCTGCGGCCAGAGCCTTCACTGCGGAGTGGACGTTTCCCGATCCGTAGTCGAGGACAGCGACCAGCGGCGCGTCGGTCACAGGGCGCCCTTCGTGCTCGGGATGCCGTCGACGGCGGGGTCGAGAGCCTTGGCCTGACGGAATGCACGTGCGAACGCCTTGAACTCCGCCTCGGCGATGTGGTGCGGGTCGCGGCCGCCCAGCACGCGCACGTGCACCGTCAGGGCGGCGTTGTAGGCGATGGCCTCGAAGGCGTGGCGCACGAGTGACCCGGTGAAGTGACCGCCGATCAAGTGGAAGGCATACCCGTCGGGCTCGCCGTCGTGCACGAGATAGGGACGACCGCTGATGTCCACCACCGCCTGCGCGAGCGCCTCGTCCAGCGGCACGAGGGCGTCGCCGTAGCGTGCGATGCCGCTCTTGTCTCCCAGAGCGGCGCGGATCGCCTGCCCGAGCACGATCGAGACGTCTTCCACGGTGTGGTGGGCGTCGATGTGGGTGTCACCCGTGGCCCGCACCGTCAGATCGGTGAGCGAGTGCTTCGCGAATGCCGTCAGCAGGTGGTCGAAGAAGGGGACGCTCGTCGAGATCGAGCTCTTCCCGGTGCCGTCGAGGTCGAGTGAGAGTTCGATCTGCGACTCGCTCGTCGCCCGGCTGAGCTCGGCGGTGCGGTGCGATACGGGCTGCGCGGTCATGCCTGCGAGTCTATCGACGCCATGGCCGCCAGGAACGCCGTCGTCTCGGCCTCCGTCCCCGCGGTGACGCGCAGGTGGCCGGGGATGCCGACGTCGCGGATGAGGACCCCGCGCTCGTACAGCGCCTGCCACACGGCCGCGGGGTCGGCGACACCCCCGAACAGGACGAAATTGGTCCACGACTCGTGCGGGCGGTAGCCCATCGCGGCCAGCTCGCGGCTGATGCGATCACGCTGGGCGACGATCTCATCGACCATGCCGAGCATCGTGTCGGCGTGACGCAGCGCGGCCTCCGCGGCCGCCTGGGTCAGCGCGCTGAGGTGGTACGGCAGCCGCACCAGGCGAAGAGCGTCGACGACGGCGGGGTCGGCAGCCAGATAGCCGACCCGCGCGCCCGCGAACGCGAACGCCTTGCTCATCGTCCGGGAGACGACCAGCCGCTCGCGTCCGGGCAGGAGCGAGACCGCGGACGCGGTGTCACGCGGAGCGAACTCCTGATAAGCCTCGTCGACGATCACGATGCCGCGGCTGGCCGCGTACACCGCCTCGATGACGTCGAGCGTCATGGGCGTGCCGGTCGGATTGTTCGGCGCGCAGAGGAAGATCACATCCGGGTCCGCCCGACGCACCTGCTCTGCGGCGGATGCGGCGCTCAGGCTGTAGTCCTCGGCCCGGGCGCCTGCGACCCAGTCCGCCCCCGTCGCGCGAGTGAGCAGCGGGTACATCGAGTACGTCGGCGCGAAGCCGAAGGCGGTGCGCCCAGGACCTGCGAAAGCCTGCAGGACGTGCTGCAGGACCTCGTTGGACCCGTTCGCCGCCCAGATCTGCTCCGCCACGAGACCGCCGCCGAGATAGCCTGCGAAGGCCTCCCGCAAGCGGGTGAACTCGCGATCGGGGTAGCGATTGACCTGTTCGAGAGCGGCGCCGATCGACGCGAGGATGTCGGACGCGACATCTGCCGGGACGGGATGCGTGTTCTCGTTGACGTTCAACGCCACCGGGAGCGGCGCTTGGGGTGCACCGTAGGGCTTGAGTCCGCGCAGGTCGTCGCGGATCGGCAAATCGTCGAGGCTGATCGTCACGCGGTCCATCGTAGAACCGCGCGGGACCTCACTCGCCCGAGGTGTACTCCGCCGGGATGGCCAGACGCTGGCCCGCGCTCACCTGCGCGCCCGGCAGGGTGTTGAGCCGCATGATCGCGTCGACGACATCGCGCGGGTCGTCTTGCGGGGCGACCTCTTCCGCGATCGACCACAGCGACTCCCCCGCCATCACGGTGACCATCTCGAACGAACCGGCGGCCGCTCCGGGCTCGCGGGAGGCGAGAGCGGATCCGCCGCTGATCACTCCGACGGCCAGCGCCGCGATGACGGGCAGAGCGACGAGCCAGGCGAGCACCCGACGACCGCGCGCCGTCAGGCGCAGGCGGGTGGCCACGGGGGCGGCGAACTCGATCGTGCTCATGACGACTCCTTCAGGACGGGAAGAGATTCGTACCCGGCCCTCCGGCCGGGACAGCCGGGTACGAACTTCTCTTCCGAAGCTATCTTCGATTTACGGTACTGTCAAGCGATCGCGAAGCCGGTCGAGTTTCGAAGACGACACGCCCTTCAGAAGGGCGGGATCCCCGCCGATCCCCGCTACGGTTTCGCTGAAGAGACCGAATCACCGACCTCCGACATTCGAACGGAACAGACCCGACGGGAGTGCCGCATGGCCACCAACCAGAAGCCGCAGACCCGCCGACGCAAGAGCCTCAGCGACAAGCAGCTCGCGATCCTCGAGGTCATCCAGCACTCGATCGCACGCCACGGCTACCCGCCGAGCATGCGCGAGATCGGGGATGCGGTCGGGCTGAAGTCGCTCTCGAGCGTCACGCACCAGCTCAATCAGCTGGAGCTCTCCGGCTATCTCCGGCGCGATCCCGGCAAGACGCGTGCGATGGAGGTCCTGATCGATCTGCCGGGCACCGCCGCCGAGAACCCGGCCGACGCCGCACCCGCCGTGGGCGACGCCGCGCTGGTTCCGCTCGTGGGGCGTATCGCGGCGGGTGTGCCGATCACGGCCGACCAGCACGTCGAAGAGATCTTCCCGCTGCCCCGCCAGCTCGTGGGCAAGGGCGATCTGTTCATGCTGAAGGTGTCGGGGGACTCGATGATCGACGCCGCGATCTGCGACGGCGACTGGGTTGTGGTCCGTTCGCAGCCGACGGCGGAGAACGGCGACATCGTCGCCGCGATGCTGGACGGCGAGGCGACCGTGAAGACCTTCCGGCGCCGCGACGGACACGTATGGCTGCTGCCGCGCAACACCGCCTTCGAGCCGATCCTCGGCGACGATGCCGTCGTCCTCGGCAAGGTCGTCGCTCTGATGCGCGCGGTCTGAGTCGCCGACTCTCCCCCGTTCCGCTGGGCGGGCCCCGAGCTGCCGCGTAGCGTGGGGGGATGACCGCCTCCATCCCCTACGGTTCCTGGCCCTCGCCCGTCTCCGCCGCCGACGTCGCGAGCGCCTCCACGCGCTTCGACGGCGCGCGGTTCGTCGGCGAGGAGATCTGGTGGGCGCAGTCGGTGCCGGAGGAGGGCGGCCGCATGGCGGTGCGCCGACGGCGCGACGGGCGGACCGCGGACGTCCTTCCCGCTCCCTGGAGCGCCCGGTCCCGGGTGCACGAGTACGGCGGCGGCGCGTGGTGCGCCGCCGAGGACGGGCGACTGTTCTTCGTGGAAGGCAGCGATCAGCGCGTCTATCTCCTCGGCTCGGACGGCGCCCCGACCCCGCTCACGGCACAGGAGGACGGCACGGCGTTCGGCGGCCTCGTGTGGGCGTCCGGCCGACTGCTCGCGGTGCGCGAGCGCACCGCCGCATCGGGCGGCGAGCGCGCGATCGTCGAGATCTCGATGGACGGCGCCGGTGCGCGTGTCGTCGCGCGCGGTGACGACTTCGTCGCCCAGCCCGCGCTGTCTCCCGACGGTCGCCGTCTCGCATGGATCGGATGGAATCACCCCGACCTGCCGTGGGATCGCACGCGTCTGCACGTCGGGCGTCTGCGCGACGGCGTGGTCGTCGATGAGATCAGCGTCACGGACGGCGCCGCATCCGCGCTCCAGCCGGTATGGACCGGCTCCGACGAGCTGCTCTACCTCGATGACACGTCCGGCCGCTGGCAGGTGCAGCGCATGCGACCCGATACCGGGGAGCGCAGCGTCCTGACCCACGACGACGCCGACACGGGCGGCGCGCTGTGGACGCTCGGGATGCGGTGGTTCGCGCCGCTCGAGGACGGTCGGATCGTCGCTGTGCGCACGAACGGCGAGGACTCTGTCGCGGTGATCGATCCCGCCGAGGCGACGATCCGCTCCGTCGGCGTGGACGGCGCCTCCCAGACGTTCCTCGAGGATGCGCGCGGTACGCGCCTGCTCGTCACGACGGCTTCCGCATCCGCCCCGCTCGGACTCTGGCTCGTGGATGCGGACGGCGCGGCACCGCCGGTGCGGTTGGCCGGCGATGACCTCTCCGCACTCGACGCGTGGTTGCCCTCACCTCGCGCGGTGACCGCCGACGGAGTCCACGGTCCCGTGCACGCCTACTTCTACCCTCCGACGCATCCGGAGCTCCGCGGGCCCGACGACGAGCTCGCCCCCTGCCTCGTGTGGGTGCACGGCGGTCCGACCGCGCACGTGGGCCCCGCTGCGTCCCGCAAGATCGCGTACTTCACGAGCCGCGGCATCGGGGTCCTCGATGTCAACTACTCCGGCTCGACCGGCTACGGGCGCGCCTACCGTGAGCGGTTGCGCGGCCAGTGGGGCGTCGCCGACGTGGACGACGTGATCGCGGCGGCTCGACACCTCGCAGCGGCCGGCCTCGCAGACCCGGAACGGCTCGCGATCGAAGGAGGATCCGCGGGCGGCTGGACGGTGCTCTCGGCGCTCACGCGCGGCGACGTCTTCGCCGCCGGCGTCTCGCGGTACGGCGTCGGCGACGCACGCGCCCTCGTCGCGGATACGCACGACTTCGAGTCGCGCTATCTCGACGGGCTCATCGGCCCCCTGCCGGAGACGGCGGACGTGTACATCGAACGCTCGCCGCTGACGCACCCCGACCGCTTCCGCGTGCCGTTGCTGATCCTCCAGGGCACGGAGGATCGCGTCGTCCCGCCCGCGCAGGCCGAGGCCATCCGGGACGCTCTGCGCCACCAGGGCGTCCCCCACGCGTACGTCCTGTACGACGGCGAGGGGCACGGGTTCCGTCGCCGGGAGACGACGATCGACGCGCTCACGTCGGAGCTCGCGTTCCTCGGCGAGGTGTTCGGCTTCGCCACGGACGCACCCGAGCTGCCGCTGTCGATCGGCGCGTTGCGCATCGCCGACGGCCCGGACGGGCGAACGGTGTTCATCGACCCCGAGAGCGACACCGTGCACGCGGAGCGCGACCTCCGCGTGGTCGTCTCGCGCGAGCCCCTGCGTCCGCTCTTCGCCCGCCCGCACACCTCTGGCTGGGCCGAGACCCTGCGACGGGCGGGCTTCACGGCGACGGCGGACGATCCCGACCTGTTCGTCCTGCTCCCCGCCCTCGACGGAGAATGACGCGGCCTCAGGCCAGGAAGGCCTCGAGCCTGCCGGCGAGCGCGGCGCCGACGCGGGCGTGGAGGGCCGTGCCCTCCGCCTCGTGCGTCTCCTCGTAGATCATCCCGTGCTCGTGCACGGCCGAGACGAGGTCGCCGCGATCGTAGGGCAGCAGCACCCGCAACTCGACCTCCGGCAGGGGAAGCGCATCCTCGATGACCTGCCGGAGCTCGTCGATGCCCTCCCCCGTGCGAGACGACACGAACACGGCTGACGGCACGAGTCCTCGCAGCAGCAGCCGCGCGTCGTCGTCGATGAGGTCCGCCTTGTTGAACACGACGATCTCACGCGTGTCACGCGCCCCCACATCGCCGATGACGTCGTGGACGGTCGCGAGTTGAGCCGCGGGATCGGGGTGCGAGCCGTCGACGACATGCACGATGACATCGGCGTCCCCGACCTCTTCCAGCGTGGAACGGAACGCCTCGACCAGCTGGTGCGGCAGATTGCGTACGAAGCCGACGGTGTCGGTCAGCGTGTAGATCCGCCCGTCTTCGGTCACCGAACGGCGGACGGTCGCATCCAGCGTGGCGAACAACGCGTTCTCGACGAGGACGCCGGCGCGTGTGAGGCGGTTCAGGAGGCTCGACTTGCCGGCGTTCGTGTATCCGGCGATCGCGACAGCGGGAATCGTGTTGCGCTTGCGCTCTGCGCGCTTGGCGTCGCGGGCCGGAGCGAAGTCGCGGATCTGACGACGCAGCTGCGCCATCCGAGTGCGGATGCGGCGGCGATCGAGCTCGATCTTCGTCTCACCGGGGCCGCGGGAACCCATGCCGGCGCCGCCGGCGCCGACCTGACCACCGGCCTGCCGGCTCATCGACTCTCCCCAACCGCGCAGACGGGGAAGGAGGTACTCGAGCTGCGCGAGCTCGACCTGGGCCTTACCTTCACGGCTCTTCGCGTGCTGGCTGAAGATGTCGAGGATCACCGTCGTGCGATCGATCACCTTGACCTTGACGACGTCTTCGAGCGCACGCCGCTGGCTCGCGGCGAGCTCGGTGTCGGCGATGACGGTGTCGGCGCCGACGGCGGCGACGATGTCGCGCAGCTCCTCCGCCTTGCCGCGGCCGATGTACGTCGCGGGGTCAGGGTGCGGCCTGCGCTGAAGCACGCCGTCCAGTACGACGGCGCCCGCCGTCTCGGCGAGGGCCGCGAGCTCACGCAGCGAGTTCTCGGCGTCCTCGGTCGCACCCTGTGGGTGGACGCCCACGAGGACGACGTTCTCGAGCCGCAGCTGGCGGTACTCGACCTCCGTGACGTCCTCGAGCTCGGTGGACAGGCCGCCGACGCGGCGCAGCGCCTGACGTTCCTCGCGATCGAACTGCTCACCGTCGCCGAAGCCGTCGGCGACGGTCGCCGCGTCCTGCAGCGCCTGTGCTCCGGCCAGAGGGCCGCGCATCCGTGCGCGAGTGTCCGCTCGCGAGAGCACCCGGTCGACGTCGTCGAGCCGCTGCTCGTCGGTGGACGGGGGTGTTTCTGTCATCGTTTCCTTTCGGGGCGTCTCGCGCCCGCTCACTCTAGCCTCCCGCCTTCGGAGACTTACCGCTACGCTTCGTGTATGGGGAGTGACCACTACTTCACCGCGTCACCCGCCAGTCCCGAGAACCTCCGCACCATTCGAGTCACCGTGGCCGGTCGCGACATCGACGTGACGACGGCCGGCGGAGTGTTCAGCCCGGATCGACTGGATGCGGGCACCGCTGTGCTGCTGAGCAACACGCCGCCGCCTCCCGCCGGCGGCCACTTCCTCGACCTCGGATGCGGCTGGGGACCGATATCGATCTCGCTGGCACTCTCGTCGCCACACGCCACGGTGTGGGCTGTCGATGTCAACCAGCGCGCCCTCGATCTCGTCCGCCGCAACGCGCAAAACCTCGGCCTCACGAATGTCAACGCTGTGACCCCCGATGATGTTCCCGAGGACATCGCCTTCCGGACCATCCGCTCGAACCCCCCGATCCGTGTCGGCAAGAACGAACTCCACGGCATGCTCGAGCGCTGGATCCCCCGACTGGACGAGCGCTCGGACGCCTGGCTCGTCGTCGCCCGCAACCTCGGCGCCGATTCGCTGCAGCGCTGGCTCGCCGCATCCTTCCCCGCCGGCTTCAGCGTGCACCGCACCGCCACGGCACGCGGTTTCCGTGTGCTCAAGATCCGTCGCCACGGAGCCGAGGCGACCGCTCCCATTCCGTTGCCCTGACGGTGATACGCTCGCCTCACAACGACTGACGGGCTGAGGGCGCAGTTCGGGCGGGGGATGCGCCGATCGGAGTTCGCCCATGCCCTCTTCCTCCTCCGTCGGCATCCGCTCGTACCGTGCCCTGCCGCGCATCGCGGGTTGGGACTACCTCGTCGCCACGAGCCTTGGCCGTCTTCCCCTGTCGATGGTCCCGCTCGCCGTCCTGACGCTCGTGACCTCTGCCACGGGGTCGATCGCCGTCGGCGGATTCGCCGCCGCAGCAGCCGCGATCGGCGAGGCCGTGGGCGCTCCCGCTTCCGGAGCGATCGCCGACCGCATCGGGCAACGTCCGGTGCTCCTCGTCGGCGTCGTCGTGCACGTCGCACTGCTCCTCGTCCTGACGTGGGGCGCAGGGCACGTTTCCGACCCCGGGACCGTCGCTCTTGCCGCCGGGATCGGGCTGAGCCTTCCGCAGGTCGGCGCGTTCTCCCGCACACGGTGGCTCTCGCTCGCGCCGGACGATCTGCCGACCGCCTTCGCCTTCGAGGGCGTCATCGACGAGATCTCCTACATCTTCGGACCCGCCATCGTGGGTCTCACCGCCGCGTTCGTGTCACCGCAGGCGGCCACGCTGCTCGCCGGTGCACTCGTGGTCGCCTTCGCGACACAGTTCGCGGTGCACCGCACGCACCGAAGCGTGCCGCGGCGGCGACAGGCGCCGCCGCGGACAGCGGCCCCCGCCCGGCGCCGGACTCTGCTGGTCACCGCGCTGGTCGGAATGCTGGCGATGGGCACGTTCTTCGGCGCGAGCCAGACGGGTCTCACCGCCTTCGCGGAACGCATCGGCATCCCGGATGCGGGTGCGCTCCTGTACGCCGTCATGGCGGTGGGCTCGGCGATCACGACGCTGTCGATGGTGCTGGTCCCGGAACGCATCGGCACCTGGACACGATGGAGCGTGGCCGCCTGCGGGATGACCCTGGGCGCGTCGCTCATGCTCGTCGCCGACGACGTCGTATGGATCATCGGCGCGGGACTCGTCGCCGGTGCTTTCCAGGGTCCGCTGCTGCTGACGATCTTCCGTGTCGTGGGCGACGCCGCCGACGAAGGGCGCGCCGGCATCCTGCTGACCCTCACCACGAGCGGCATCGTGCTCGGCATCGCCGCGGGCTCCGCACTGTCCGGGCTGCTCGCGCAGAACCTCGGGGCCGCCGCGGGGTTCGCGCCCGCACTCACGGCGACGCTCGTCCTGCTCGTGATGGGTGTGGTGGGCGCCGCGTCCGCGAGGAGCGGAGCGCGCACGGCATCCCGCTAGGCGAGGGTCACTTCGCCGTGGAAGACCAGTGACGCGGGCCCCGACAGCAGCACGTGCCCGTCATGTATGCGAACGCCCAGCGTTCCGCCGGGCACGTCCACGATCCACGCCGCGGGCGCGGCCGGGCCAGCCCAGTGGCGCACCGCGAGCGCTGCGGCGGCCACGCCGGTACCGCAGCTGAGTGTCTCTCCGACGCCCCGCTCGAAGACCCGCATCCGGATGCCGCCCACGCCACCCACGACCAGGGGGTCGCTCGGAACGACGAACTCGATGTTCGCACCGGCGGGCGGCTGAGGGTCGAGCAGGGGCTGCACCGTCAGATCGAGCGCCTCCAGTTCGGCCTCGGAGGACAGCGCCACGACGACGTGGGGATTGCCCACATCCACCGGCTGGCCCGGACGCGCCACATCCAGGCCGCGGGCACGGACGAGCACGTCGGACTCGTCGACGACCCACTCCCCCAGGTCGACTTCGAAGCCGCGTTCGCTGCGCGTGAGCGTCTTGACACCGGCACGGGTGCCGATGCGCAGCGGCGCGTCGAGCGATGCGAGGTTCTGCTCCTCGAGGAAGCGCGCGAACACGCGCGTTCCGTTGCCGCACATCTCGGCCTTCGAGCCGTCGGCGTTGCGGTAGTCCATGAACCACTCGGCACCGACCCGCGCGGCATCGGCCCCCTCCGGGATCCGCGCTGAACGCACGACGCGCAGAAGTCCGTCCGCGCCGATGCCGAACCGACGATCGCACAGGACGGCGATCTGGTCTTCGCTGAGATCGAGCTCTCCGTCCGGATCGGACAGGATCACGAAGTCGTTCCCGGTTCCGTGGCCCTTGGTGAACGAGAGCGTGCGCGACATGCCGCCAGTCTACGGGCGGGGCGGGGCGGGGCCGGTTCGTCGGCGATCAGCCGCTTGCCGGTGACCCAGGTGTCGACGTCCCCGTACCCCAGGGCCGCGTAGAACCCGCGCGCGCGAGCGTTCTCGGGCCGGACCATGAGCTGGACCTTCGGGCATCCCATGGCTGACAGCCGCTCTTCTGCCTCTCGCACGAGTCGACGGCCGATTCCCGTTCCCCCGTCGGCAGGATCGACAGCCAAGTAGTACAGCCAGCCGCGGTGGCCGTCGTAGCCTGCCATGACCGAGCCGCAGACCCGCTCCTCGCGCACCGCGACGAGAAACAGCTCGGGTTGCACGGTGAGCTTGCGTTCGATGTCGCGGTAGGGGTCGTTCCACGGTCGGGTCAGCCCCGCCTCGCGCCACAACGCGACGACGGACTCCGTGTCGGCGGTGTCGAAGGGGCGGATACGAAGCGTCGTCACCCCTCGACGATATCCGCGACCACCGTGCCCGCGGTGACGCGGCGGGCGGCGGTGTAGCGGCGGAACCAGGAGACCTGGCGCCTCGCGTATCGCCGGGTGAGCGCCTGTGTCTGCGCGATCGCCTCCTCGCGGCTCAGCCGGCCGTCGAGCTCCCCGAGAGCATGCGCGTAGCCGATGGCCCGCCGCGCCGTGACACCGCCGTCGAGTCCCCGTGCGCGCAGGGCCGCGACCTCGTCGAGGAGGCCGTCGCGCCACATCTGCTCGACGCGGGCGTCCAGCCTCGGGACGAGCACGTCGCGCTCCTCGTGCGCGATCAGCAGGTGCGTACGCGGGTGCCACAGGCGTGGATCTTCGGGCAGCGCGGCACCGTGCGTGGCGGCACCCTGCGCCAGGATCTCGAGCGCCCGCACGATGCGCCGCCCGTTGTGCGGATCGACACGTTCGGCGGTGACCGGGTCCACAGCGCGCAGACGCTCGTACAGCGCTCCCGGGCCGAGCTCGTCCAACTCCGCCTCCAACGCCTGGCGCAGCGCTTCGTCCCGCGGAGGAAAGCGGAAGTCGTAGGCGACCGCGGAGACGTACAGTCCCGAGCCTCCGACGAGGATCGCGTCGGCACCACGGGCGTTGATCGACTCGATCGCCTGCCGGGCGCGCGGCTGGTAGTCCGCCACGGCGGCTTCCTCGGTCACCTCGAGCACGTCGAAGAGATGGTGCGGGATGCCTCGGCGCTCCGCGACGGGGAGCTTCGCCGTTCCGATGTCCATGCCGCGATACAGCTGCATGGCGTCCGCATTGACGATCTCCGCCGCCCGCCCCCGCGCGGCAAGCTCCTCGGCCAGCGCGAGCGAGATCCCGGTCTTCCCGGTGCCGGTGGCCCCGGCCACGATCCACAGCCGGGGCGCGGACATCACTGTTCCCGACGAAGCGACGGCAGCCCCAGTGAGACCGCCTTCGGGCCGGAGCCCGCGGGTGCGGGTACACCGCAGGAGTCGGCCTCCGCGCGGTCCCACGCGTCACCCGAACGCGTGCGACGGATCACGAGCGGAGCACCGTCGGGCGAATCCGCCAGGAGATGGAAGGGAGCCGCGTGGGTCACCACGACCGAGACGACGTCACCGGGGCGCGGCACCGGCGAGGCCTCGGGCACCTCGAAGTGCACGAGCCTGTTGTCTTCGGCGCGTCCGGTGAGACGGCGCGTGGCCGCATCCTTCTTGCCCTCGCCCGCCGAGACGAGCACGTCGAGACGGCGACCCACCTGCTTCTGGTTCTCCTCGAGGCTGATGCGCTCCTGAAGGGCGACAAGGCGCTCGTAACGCTCCTGCACGACCTCCTTCGGCACCTGGTCCGCCATCGTGGCGGCAGGGGTTCCCTCGCGGATCGAGTACTGGAAGGTGAAGGCGCTCGCGAACCGCGCCTGCTCGACGACCCGCAGAGTCTCCTGGAAGTCCTCCTCGGTCTCACCGGGGAAGCCGACGATGATGTCGGTGGAGATCGCGGCGTGCGGGATCCGCGCGCGCACCCGATCGAGGATGCCGAGGAAGCGCTCCGAACGGTAGGAACGGCGCATGGCCTTGAGGATGCGGTCGCTACCGGACTGCAGCGGCATGTGCAGCTGCGGCATGACCGCGGGCGTCTCGGCCATCGCATCGATGACGTCGTCCGTGAACGCGGCGGGGTGGGGGCTGGTGAAGCGGATCCGTTCGAGTCCCTCGATCTCTCCCGCAGCGCGCAGCAGCTTGCCGAACGCCTGGCGATCGCCGAACTCGACCCCGTACGAGTTCACGTTCTGTCCGAGCAGCGTCACCTCGATCGCGCCGTCGTCGACGAGCAGACGGATCTCGCTCAGGATGTCGCCCGGGCGACGGTCCTTCTCCTTGCCGCGCAGGCTCGGCACGATGCAGAACGTGCAGGTGTTGTTGCACCCCACCGAGATGGAGACCCAACCGCTGTAGACGCTGTCGCGCTTCGTGGGCAGCGTCGACGGGAAGACATCGAGGGACTCGAGGATCTCGAGCTCGGCCTCCTCGTTGTGCCGCGCGCGCTCGAGGAGCTTCGGCAGCGAGCCCATGTTGTGGGTTCCGAAGACCACGTCGACCCACGGCGCCTTCTCGACGACCGTCTGCTTGTCCATCTGCGCCAGGCAGCCCCCGACGGCGATCTGCATCCCCGCGTGTGTGCTCTTGCGGGACTTCAGGTGCCCGAGGGTGCCGTAGAGCTTGCCGGCGGCGTTGTCGCGCACGGCGCACGTGTTGATCACGACCACGTCGGCCTCGGTACCCGGCTCCGCGGGAACGTAGCCCGCCGACTCCAGCGATCCCGAGAGGCGCTCGGAGTCGTGCACGTTCATCTGGCAGCCGAAGGTGCGCACCTCGTAGGTCCGCGCGCGGCCGTCGGCGTCGAGCGCGGCGGGCGAGGCGGCGATGAGGGTCGGAGCGCTCGAGGGGATCGTCATGATGGGAGCCATTCTACGTTCGCGCTCCCGCCCGGAGGGATGCGGGACACGTGGCGCCGTCTCCCGCATCCCCGCGCTCAGGGAGCGGCCACCGGCCCCGCCGATGCCGTGCCCAGAGTGACGGTCGCGATGCTCGCTGGGGTGGCGAACGGCGCGAGTCCGAGGCGCAGGGCCGAGACGCGGTACTGCGCGGTCGAATCGGGCCCCGCGGGGATGTAGCCGACCCCCGGAGGGGCGTTCGCCTGGTCGGGTTGCACGTTGACCATGATCGAAAGGACGGAAGGCAGGGCGTTGACCACGCTCCCCACCGCGGTGAGGACGGCGTTGACCGCGGTGGAGAGCGTGGTGCCCAGCGTCGTGATCGCGGCGAGCACCGTGGTCGTGATCGAATTGGCCGCCGCTGTCACCAATGTCGGCCCGAGCGCCGTCACGGTGGAGATGAGCGAGGACACCGTCGGCAGTCCCAATGCGGCGAGAAGGGTGTTGATCGGCCCCGTCACGCCCGCCGCAGCGGCGGACACCGTGAAGGCCGCCGTGCCGTCCAGCACCGCTCCGATCGTGCCTGTGAAGTCGATGCCCACGTTGAGCACGTTCAGGCCGGGCAGCACCACGGGAGGCAGAGGCGGAACCGAGGGGACGGTGACGCCCGGCGCCGCGACGACGGCATCCAGATCGATGGTCAGAGTGGCGGCACGCACAGCGGCGGTCAAGGCGGCGACGACCTGCGAACTCCAGTTGTTCAGGAGAGTGCCGACTCTGGTCACGATGGGGTTGAGGACCGTGTTGTTCAGCACGATCTCGGTGTTGGGTGCCGCGTTGTTCAGCGAGGGCAGCAGCGCATCCAGATCGACATCGATCCGGCCGGACTGCAGATCGACCGTCACGACGCCATCGGTGAGGGGCGTCGTGAGCAATCCGCTCACGGAGTTCGCGAGATTCAGTCCTGTGACGGTGACCGTTCCGCCGACCGAGGTCGTGAGCACACCGGGAAGCGCCAGGTCGAGTCCTGCCCCGAGAGCGTTCGAGAGCACACCGGAGGAACCGGTCAGCGAGTCCACCGCCGCCTGTATCGAGCTGACCCCGGAGTTGACGTTCGTCACGAGCGCGGAGACCGCCGGGGAGTCCAGCCTCAGCCCCAGTCCCGCGATGCCGTACGCACGCGTCGCGACCGGCGTCGCCGGCGCGACGCCCCACAGCTGCTCTCGCAGCGCCGCGCATCCGTCGAGGACCGAACTCGCAGCGACCGCTCCCACCTGCAGCTGGGCGTCGGCGATGCCGGCGATCGACGGGAGGAGCTGCCCGATGCGCACTGTGGCGGGCGAGGGCAGATCCGCGGGAGGCGTCGTGCCCGACACCTGGACGGCGCCGGAGTTGTTGATCAGACCGGACGCCCCTGCGGCCGAGCCGAAGGTGTCGACGCGGGAGTACTGGTTCGCCGCACCCAGCGCGGCCCCGGGGAGCGGGACGGAGAATCCCGTCAGATTCACACCGACGATGCTCAGCAGCGACAGGTCGAAGGGATTGGCGTAGACGTAGCTCGAGGGCGGCATGGAGCCGAGATCGACCGCATCCGCGGGCGAGATATCCGCCCCGTCCTCGTCGAGCGTCAGTGTCATCTGCTCGAGATCGGCCACCGGATCGAGGCTCGTTCCGAGAAGGCTTCCCGACAGGAAGCGTCCGTAGGAGGTCGATTCGAATCCGGTGTCCTGACCGCAGATCAGCGACGACGTGCCGACGTCGTCCGCGTGGACCCACTCGGCGTCCGTCCACGACGCCGACGTCGCGGTGATGCTCGACGGAATCAGAAGAGCGGCCGACGCAGCGATCGACAACGGCACCAGTCTCCGCGTGTTCATTCCCCCACCTCCTGACGGCGCAGCCGCAGTGCCGCCCCGAAACCCAAGAGCCCTGCCGCGATGGCGGCGACGGCCAGCAGCATTCCCGCATCCGCGCCGGTGGTCGCCAGCCCTCCCGCGCCCGGGGTGTCAGCGGGCCGGTCCACCGCCACGGCGGTCAGACCGACGCCCATGCGCCCCGTGAGCCCCATGAGAGTCGTGTCCGCGCGCGCTGCCGCGTCGTCGTCGACCGACAACGTGACGAGCAGGTACTCGGGAGAGGTGGGCGTGAGCGGGCGCAGCTCGAAGACAGGTGAGGAGGCGGTGAAGTCGTCCGCCGGGGTGGCGACGGCGACGGCTCGTTCGCCCGACGCGCAGACGGGCGCCGAATCGAGCGAGCTCCACGGCACGTCGCAGACGGCGACCGACATCGTCAGCCCGCGCGGGTGCTCCACCAGCTCACCCTCCTTGCGCAGTTCCAGGGCGAGGGTCGCGCGCGAAGCATCCTCGAGCCGTGCTCCCACCTGCCAGAACGCTGCTTCCCCGGGACTGATGTCGAGGAACTCCGCGGGATAGGGCTCGCTCGACAGGACGAGGCGTCCGGGAGCGCCAGTGGGCGGAAGATCGATCAGTGCGGCGTTGGCCCTGGCGGCCAGCAGCACCCCGCCGGCGACCATGAGCGCGGCGGACAGAGCGGCGACGAGCACGCCGGCCGATCGTCGCCACGCGGGTGGGAAGACCTGTGACACGGACAACTCCTCAGTCTCGAACGACGGCCGCATCCGGATCTCCGCGCGGCGGACGGGATGCGGAGGGCCACAGCGCCCAGGCGATCACCACGGCGAGACCGATGGCCAGGGCGATGCTGACGAGAGGCGACTTGGCCCAGATGATGACCCACCCCGCGTACGGGGTGGAGACGAGGACGCGCGGCGCCTCCTCGACGATGTAGCGCGCGGAGTCCACGAACGAATTCGCGTCTCCACGGAGGGTGAGCTCCCGCGCGGACGGCCGTCCCGCGACGTCGTCGATCTCGACGATGCGGTGGGTGACCGGCGTCACGCCGTCCTCCTTCAGGACCGTCACGACGTCTCCGACCTTCAGCTCGGCGGCGGCGACCCGCTGCACCACCGCAGCAGCGCCTGTAGGCATCGTCGGACTCATCGACCCCGTGACGAAGACGATGACCGACAGCGACAGGATCGAGGACACCGCGAGCCAGAGCAGCGTGAGAGCGCCGAGGACGCCGAGAGCGGCGAGCAGGGCATCACGGAAGCGGCGAGGCCGCTCCGGGGCGGAGCCCGCAGGCTCCGCCCCGGCCCCGTCGTCGCCGGCGGAGGCGATGAGCGTCGCGCGTGAGCGACGGGGTGCGGTCGTCATGACGGTCGTGTCCTGCTCGCTCAGGACTCGGCCTGGAACTCCCAGGCGGGCGCGATCGACAGGCCCATGTAGTCGTCGATCGTCGTGCCACCGGCCAGCGGGACCGGGTCGGGCAGGGTGACCTCGAAGCAGTAGTACTGGACGGAGCCCGCGGCCGCCGCGAGAGCCTGCGCGGCAGAACCGCCGGTGGTGGCGAGCGGGCCGTCGGCGATGAGCGCGGGCGCACCGGGGGCGCCGCTGAAGGCGGAGGCATCACAGGTGAAGGCGGCGTCGTCGGTCACGACGCGGACGTCCAGCGCGGCGAACAGGAGGCCGGCGGGATCGTCTGCGGCGATGCCTGCGGCCGGAACGGCCGGCTGCAGGTCGACGTCGCCGGCGACGGATGTCGTGGACGTGCGCAAGGCCACCTGCGCGTACACGCTGTCTCCGGGCGTGAGCGCTGTCGCGTCGATGCCGGTGTTCTCGAAGACGATCTCACCGCCCGGGTTGTCCGCCTCATCCGTCCAGGTGCCCGCCCCGAATGGCGCGACGGTGTTCTGCTGGATGGAGAAGGTCGATGTCCCCACCCCCGGACCGCCCGCACCATCGCCGCCGAACACCCACTCGGTGTCCGTCCACGCCGCGACGGTCGCGGTGACGCCGAGCCCGAGGGCTGCCGCTCCCGCCGTGATCGCGAACACCTTGCGCCGCGTGTGGCTGCGCTTGTCTTGCGTCTGCATTTCCACCCCAACCTCTTCGTGTGTGCGCCGGAAGCGTCGTCGCGTCCGGGAGACCCGCAGATCCACTCCGGACGCTAGGACGCGTTCTGCGGGGCTGTCGCCGCGAGCGGGTGGATGCCAGTAACGCGCTGCGCAGTCCGCCGGTATCGGAGAGGCCTCGGCTGCCGCGCCGCAGATCTGCTCTGCGTAATACCGGCACGACAATTGCGTAGTGGCCTCAGCGGCACCTCCGTTGCCGAGCCGGCCGGCCTCGGTATCGTGGAGGGCGAGCGTCGGAGTTGATGCACCCCCGGCGCGCCATATCCGGTGTCCTGGGGGGAGAGCCGTGCGAGACGAGACAGCGGATGAAGCCGCATCCGGAACGGAATCCGGGCATCGGCGGGAGCTGGACGAGGCGGCGGAATCGATCGAGGCCGGAATCAGCGTCGTCGTCGCCGGCCCGCTGGGCACGGGGAAGACCGTGCTGACGCGTCGACTGGGGGAACGCCTGGCCGAGCGAGGATGCCAGCCGCTGCTCCTTCACCCCGCTCCTCTTCCCGACGACGTTCCCTTTGAGGCGCTCGATGCCGCCAACGACGAGCGGGCCGAGCTCGTCCGCCGCGGCGCGACGCCCGCGGGCACCGTCGTACTGGTCGATGATGCGCAGGATCTGGACGAGGCATCGGTGACGGCTCTTTCGCGCGCCGTCTACGCACGGCGAGCGGTCGTGCTGTTCGCGCTCTCGGTCCCGCGCGTCGCCGATGCGGCGGGGGCAGGTGTGGCGACGACGACCATCCTCGATCTCTGGCTGCGCGGCTTCGCGCAACGCATCGACCTCACGCCCGTCTCGGAGCGGCGGGCGCGCATCATCGTGGACCGCCTGTCCCGTGGACTGCTGGATCGGATCACGACGGAGGCGATCGTCTGGCAGGGAAACGGCTCCCGCACCCTCCTGCGCGAGCTGACCCGGACGGCCGTGGCCGCCGTCGAGTCCGACGCAGACCCGCTGGAGGCGATCCGATCGGCCCCCGCGCAGGGTGGACTCTCCGCGGCGACCGATGCGCACATACGCGAGCTGGACGTCGACCGGATGCGCACGCTCGTCCTCATCGATCGCGCGCCCGGTCTCGCCTACGGCGACGCCGTACGCTGCGTCGGGCGATCCTCGCTCGACGGTCTGCTCGCCAGCGGGTTCCTCGCCGAGGACGGATCGGCCATGCGTCGTCTGCACGCCGTGACGCCTCTCGCCCGCGCGGCAGCGCGTCGACTGGGCGGGGAGTACGCGATCGCTCTGGCCGACCGCAGCGTCGCGGATCTCCTCCCCCGTGCGGGCGAGCCGGTGGACGAAGCACTCGCCAATGCCGTCGCGTCTCAACTGTTCCTTCATCCGCATGCGGCAGCCGCACTCGCTCCGGAGACCAGGGAAGAGGTGCTCGTCGGCGCGGCGCGCAGCGCCAACGATCACGAGGACTACGGAATCGCCGCGGCGTACGCCTCACTGGGGCTGGAGGGCGGCGACTCGGAACGCCTGCGGGTCGAGCACTTCTATGCGCGGACGATGCTCTCCGACGCGGTGAACGCGCCGCGCTCGGTCGGCGTCGTGTCGGGGGCGGCTCGCGTCCGCGCGGCGATGCTCCGGTCTCGCCTAGCGGCCCGCAGCCGGCACACGGCGGAGGAGGAACTCCAGCGAGCTCTCGCGGAAACCGCCACCGGCGCAGAGAGCTCCGCCGCGGAGCACCTGGAACACCGACTCCTCGAGGCGCAACGAGCGACCGCCGAGATGCGGTGGGAGGACGGGCTCCGCGCGGCCGAGGCGGTCATCATCGATGCTCCAGCAGAGGTCGGGGTCCGTGTCCGCGCCCTGATGACTCTCGTCGTGTCCACCGCCATGCGCGGCAACGGCAGCGCGACCCGGCGCGAACTGGAACGCGTCCGACTGGTCTTGGACACGGATCACGACGGACCGGTCGACGGCATCGCCCGCGCCTCGCTTCTCTGCGGGGCTCTCATGGCCGCACAGATCGTGGGTGAGGACCCCACGCCCCTCGGCCCGCATATCGCCGAACTGAGACGACTGGCCGTGCGCACCGGTTGTCGGCGGCTCGCCGCGCTCACCGGGCTCGCGACCTCGCTGGCCCTGGCGCTCGATGGCGACACCGACGCGGCAGTGACGGAGCTCCGGATGGCGCGGCGCCGGCTCCACCCGGCTCCGCAGGATCCACTGGTTCCCTTTCTGAAGCTGTGCATCGCGTATCTCCTGGCGTTGCACGGGCGCGTCGATGTGGCGGAGGAGATCCTCGCACGGATAGGCGCGGTGTGGGGCATCGCCTCTCCGGTTCTCGAGCAGTCCTTTGCGGCGACCGAGAGCGTGGTCTCGCTCGCGGCGGGGCGGACCGATCACTCGCGCGACGCTGCGCGACGCGCTCTCGACCTCTCCACTCGGCTCGACGCTCCGCCCGTGCGTGTGAGAGACCTCTACCGCGCCATCGTGCTGGGAATCGAACCCGATCGGATGCGACGCGAGATCACAGCGGCGGCGGCGGGGTCGGACGCCGCCATCGTAGAGAATCTCGTCCTGCTCGCGCTCGGCTCCGACGAGGAGGGTGCGACGGACGCTCTCGACCTCCTGCGACGCACGGTCGCGTGGGCCGGCTCGACGCCGGGCTCCTCCGGGTCGACGACGGCGCCCGCAGCGTCGAGCACAAAGAGGGTCCTCGCCGTTCTGACCCGACGTGAGCGCGAGATCGCCCATCTGATCGATGAGGGGATGAGCAACCGCGACATCGCGAGCCGGTTGTTCCTGTCGGTGCGAACGGTCGAGTCCCATATCTTCCAGGCACGCAGGAAGGTCGGTGCCAGGACACGTCGGGAGCTCGGTCTGCTCGTCGCCCGCTGGGGATCGCGGCACGCCGATCATTGGCGCGCCGCACCGACCGCCTGACCGGAGCCGTTCAGTCGAATCGCGGGCCGCGGGCCGCCGGGCGCCGCGCCTCCGCGAGCGCCTGTCGCGCCGCGGTCATCGCGACCGACGACGGGTAGCCGCGGCGAGCGAGCTGACCGACGAGTCGGCGCAGTGCGGCGTCGTCGTCGCGACCGCCGATCGAGGCAGCTTTACGCCGTGCGAACTCAAGAGCCCGCTCGGCGTCGTCGTCGTCCACCGCGCCCAGCGCGGCATCGGCGACGTCGCGCGGAACGCCGCGGCGCGCCATCGCCTGCGCGATCGCGACGCGCCCCTCGCCCTTCCGGGAGACGCCGACGTGCACCAGCTGTTCAGCGAGGGCCGCATCGTCGAGATACGACAGGCGGAGAAAGTCCGCCACGATCTCCTCGACGGCGTCGCGCGACAGATCGCGCTGAGCGAGGAAGGTGCGGGCTTCTCGTTCGGAGAGCGAGCGCGACCGGAGCTTGCGCAGCAGCGCGTCGGACGCTGCCTGAGCGAGCGCCGCATCATCCACCGTGAAGTCGGTGTCGGCGTCGTGCGAGGTGTCGGCCGGCGAAGCGTCCCCCGAGCTTTCGGGGTCGGGGGCGAAGAACGGGACACGCGCCCGCGTCGCCGCCTCCCCGCGGGAACTCGCGGGCTCCGCCGCGCGTGCCCCGAAGAGCGGGATCACCGGGGCGAGGGCATCCGCCCCGCCCCGGTCGTCCTCGTGGGTCATGCCGGGCGTCGCTGAGCCAGCTCGTCTTCGACCGGTGCCTCTACGACGGGACCGATACCGAGCTTGGTCTTGATCTTCTGCTCGATCTCCGCGGCGACGTCGGCGTTGTTGCGCAGGAAGTTGCGGGCGTTCTCCTTGCCCTGTCCCAGCTGCTCGCCGTCGTAGGTGAACCAGGAACCGGACTTCTTCACAATGCCCTGATCGACACCGAAGTCGATGAGGCTCCCCTCGCGGGAGATGCCGGTGCCGAACAGGATGTCGAACTCGGCCTGCTTGAAGGGCGGCGCCATCTTGTTCTTGACGACCTTGACGCGGGTGCGGTTACCGACCGCCTCCGTGCCGTCCTTCAGCGTCTCGATACGACGGATGTCCAGGCGGACCGACGCGTAGAACTTGAGCGCCTTTCCACCCGCGGTCGTCTCCGGCGAACCGAAGAACACACCGATCTTCTCGCGGAGCTGGTTGATGAAGATGGCGGTCGTCTTCGTCTGGTTCAGACCACCCGTCAGCTTGCGCAACGCCTGCGACATGAGGCGCGCCTGCAGACCGACGTGGCTGTCACCCATCTCGCCCTCGATCTCCGCCTTGGGCACGAGGGCCGCGACCGAGTCGATGACAACGAGGTCGATGGCGCCCGAACGCACCAGCATGTCGGCGATCTCGAGCGCCTGCTCACCCGTGTCGGGCTGCGACACCAGGAGCTGGTCGATGTCGACACCGAGCTTCTTGGCGTAGTCGGGATCGAGCGCGTGCTCGGCGTCGATGAAGGCGGCGATCCCGCCCGCGCGCTGCGCGTTGGCGATCGCGTGCAGGGTCAACGTGGTCTTACCGGAGGACTCCGGTCCGTAGATCTCGATGATGCGTCCGCGCGGCAGGCCGCCGACGCCGAGCGCCACATCCAGCGCGATGGAACCGGTCGGGATGATCTCGACCGGGGCGCGGTCTTCGCTGCCCAGTCGCATGACCGAGCCCTTTCCGAACTGCCGGTCGATCAGGGCGAGTGCCGATTCGAGGGCTTTCTCGCGGTCTGCGGGTGAGGGCATGAGGGTTCCTTCTGCTCGATGTCGGTCGCCTGTAGGCTGCCGCTCCACCCGGCACAGGGTCCGGCTTCGGCGGCAAGGCGTACGTGTCGTTGCGACATCTCCCACGGTAGGCAGGGCCTCCGACATCGCGTCGGAATGCTCCGCATCCGTGGACAGACATCCCTCGGACGCCGTCTGTGCAGAACACTACGCGCGAATCGAACAGATCTTCGACGACACGCCGTCGTCACCGACGCGGCTCGAGGCGTCCCACTCCGTACCGCCGGTTCGGCGGGACATCCATCTCGGCGCAGAGGGCGAGCCAGACGTCGCGCGTCGACTCACCGGCGGCCAAAGCCTGCGCGGCGGTGCGATCGCCCGCACCGGCGAGCACGAGGTCATCGACCAGATACGCCCCGCGTGGGCCGAACTCGTCTCGGACGGCGCGATCGAACTCGCTGCGGCGCATTCAGCGCAGCGAGAGTTCGGGAGAGGCCATGGCGACCAGCTCGTCCGGAACGACGTCCGGGAAGGAGTTGATGCCCTCCAGCACCGAGAGCCGGTCCGACACCTCACGCATGATCGTGGAGATGGGAACATCCAGCGCCTCGGCGACGGCGCCGAGGATCTCGCTCGAGGCTTCCTTCTGCCCGCGCTCTACCTCGCTCAGATATCCCAGGGCGACACTCGCGCGGCTGGCGACCTGTCGAAGGGTGCGACCCTTCTGCTGGCGGAGCTCACGAAGGACTTCGCCGATCTCATGACGTACCAGGATCATTTCGAGCCCTCCTTTTACCGAATCCGTCCTGCACCGGGTGCATAACGCTACAACAGTGCGTGCGGCCAATCTAATCCCGCGCCGCTGGGTGACGGATGAGAATCGCACAACGTAACCCAGTGGTAACCCGATCTGTTCCCTCAGAGCGCCTCGAGCACCATCCGCAGCGCGCGCCGCGCGGTGCGCTGACGGATCTGTTCCCTGTCACCGTCGAGCTGAAGCAACTCGACTCTCGTGCCCAGTGGCGTCGACACCGCCACGAACACCGTGCCGACGGGCTGACCGTCGGACGACGTGGGTCCGGCGATCCCGGTCGTCGCGACGCCGACATCCGCGCCGACCCCGTCGACGGCGACCGCCTCCCGCACCCCCTCGGCCATCTGACGCGCCACCTTCGCCTGCACCGGTCCCCCGAGCTCCAGCACGAGCGGGTCGACGCCGAGCAGGCTCTGTTTGAGCCCTGTGGCGTAGGCGACGATGCCGCCGCGCACGACCTTCGATGCGCCGGCGACCGCGACCAGCTGGCTGCACACCTCGCCGCCGGTCAGCGATTCGGCGATGCCGATGGTCCAGCCGAGCTCACCGAGTCGCTGGACGATGTGCTCGGCGTCCGTGCGTCGCCCCCCGACGATCGAGGTCTGCTCGTCGAGCGTGCTGTCGTCCATGAAGCGCTCATCCGACATGTTCGCCTCCCGGACGGCGCGCCCGGCGTCCCCTCACCTCGCTGATGACGTAGTCGATTCCGCTGGCGATCGTGAGGATGACGGCGATCCACATCGTGACGGTGTTCACGACGTGGATCCACTCCCCGACCAGCGGGGCCAACGGCGCGAGCGCGAGGGAGAGCGCAACGGCCTGAGCGACCGTCTTCAGCTTTCCCATCCAGGCCGCGGCGAGGACGTGGTCGCTGACGACCGCGAACCGGTACACGGTGATGCCGACCTCGCGAACCAGCACCACGATGGTCACCCACCATGGCAGCTCACCGAGAATCGACAGGCCCACGAAGGCGCACCCCGTGAGCGCCTTGTCCGCGATCGGATCCAGGAGCTTGCCGAGGTCCGTGACGATCTCGTAGCGCCGGGCGAGGTAGCCGTCGATGCCGTCCGTGGCGATGGCCACGACGAACAGCACGGTCGCCGCCCATCGCATCGCACCGCCCTCGCCGGCGTCGGCCAGCAGCAGCCAGAGGAAGATCGGCGCACACAGGATGCGCACGATCGTGATCGCGTTGGGAAGCTGTCGGGGTACCGCCACGATGCGAGCCTAGCGAGCGGGGGGCGTTCAGTCGCGCCCGGTGAGGCTCCAGGCGTCCTCGGAGCCCTCGTCGCCGTCGACCACCTCGAGTCCGTCGAACTGCGAGTCCACCGCATCCGGTCCGTAGCGGTCGTCGACGGGCCCGCCTGCCGGCGGGTCTTCGCCGCGGAGACGGGCGAGGACGCCGGGCAGCTGCTCGGGCGTCACGAGCACGTCGCGGGCCTTGGAACCCTCGGACGGCCCCACGATCTCGCGCGACTCCATGAGGTCCATGAGGCGTCCCGCCTTGGCGAACCCGACGCGCAGCTTGCGCTGCAGCATCGAGGTCGATCCGAACTGCGTTCCCACGACGAGCTCCGCCGCCGCGAGCAGGAGCTCGAGGTCGTCGCCGATGTCGGCGTCGATCTCCTTCTTCTCGGTGACGGCCGCCACATCCGCCCGGTATTCGGGACGCGCCTGCCCGGTGACGTGCTGCACGACCTTCTCGATCTCGGGTTCGCTGACCCAGGCGCCCTGCACACGGATCGCCTTCGAGGCGCCCATCGGCAGGAAGAGGCCGTCTCCCTGCCCGATGAGCCGGTCGGCGCCGGGCTGGTCGAGGATGACGCGGGAGTCGGTGACGCTCGTGACGGCGAAGGCGAGGCGCGAGGGCACGTTGGCCTTGATGAGGCCCGTGACGACGTCGACGCTCGGGCGCTGCGTCGCCAGCACCAGGTGGATGCCGCTCGCACGCGCCAACTGGGTGATGCGCACGATGGAGTCCTCGACGTCGCGCGGGGCGACCATCATGAGGTCGGCCAGCTCGTCCACGACGACGAGGAGGTAGGGATACGGCTTCAGCACCCGCTCGCTGCCGGGGGGCAGCTGGATCTGTCCCGCCACGACCGCCTTGTTGAAATCGTCGATGTGGCGGAACCCGAACGACGCGAGGTCGTCGTAGCGCATGTCCATTTCCTTCACGACCCATTGCAGCGCCTCGGCGGCCTTCTTGGGGTTCGTGATGATCGGGGTGATGAGGTGCGGGACCCCGGCGTAGGAGGTGAGCTCGACGCGCTTCGGGTCGATGAGCACCATCCGCACCTCGGACGGCTTCGAGCGCATGAGCAGACTCGTGATCATCGAGTTGACGAAGCTCGACTTTCCGGAGCCGGTGGAGCCGGCGACCAGGAGGTGAGGCATCTTCGCGAGATTGGCGACGACGAAGCCTCCGCCGACGTCCTTGCCCACACCGATCGTCATGGGATGCGTGGACTGCAGCGCGTTCTGCGAGCGCAGCACATCGCCCAGCGTCACGATCTCGCGGTCGGTGTTGGGGATCTCGACACCGATGGCGCTCTTACCGGGGATCGGCGCGAGGATGCGCACCTCGTTGGAGGCGACGGCGTACGCGATGTTGTTGGTCAGCGCGGTGATGCGCTCCACCTTCACCCCGGGCCCGACCTCGACCTCGTACTGCGTGACGGTCGGCCCGCGCGAGAAGCCGGTGACCTTCGCGTCCACCTTGAACTGCTCGAACACTCCCATGATGGCGCGCACGACCGCGTCGTTGGCCTCGGAGCGCGTCTTCGGCGCCGATCCCGCGGCGAGCGACGCGACCGAGGGCAGAGAGTAGGAGGCGGCCGGCGGAACGCGATCGCCGCTGCCGCCGAAGCCCTCGATGCCGTCGAGAGTCGGCTGGGGGCCGGAGTCCCCGTCGTCCTGGAGGCCCGCAGCGGCGCGGCTGTCCGCGACCGCGCGTTCCGCAGCAGCGATCACCGAGGGATCGATGACCTCGGTCAGGGCATCCGGGGCGCCCGGCAGGGGCGGTGCGGGACGCGCGGGCTCGAGGGCGTTGTCGAAGCCTCCTGAGACCGGCGTGTCGGTGAACAGCAGCTCGGTGAGATCCTGCGAGCCTGCGCCGTCGTCGGGGTCCTGCTCGCGGCCGGTCTTGTTACGACGCCACCACGGCATCGCCTCCGTCGCATCGTCGTCGCCGGCGACAGAGCCCGCTGCGTCCTTCGAGCGCTCGGCCGGCTCCTGCCGCTCGGCCCCGAACATCCACGCGTACAGGTCGCCGAGGCGGCGACCGATGCGGTTGGGGGGCGTGCGGGTGAGGATGAGCACGCTGAGCACGGCCAGAAGGGTCAGCACGATGCCCGCACCGATCGGCTGGAGCAGCAGCGCGAGGGGCTCCCCCGCCATCCAGCCGAAAAGGCCACCCGCGGTGCTGAGCGCCGGAAGGCCCGACGACGGCTGCGGGCGACCGCCGAGAACGTGGCAGAAGCCGGCGATGGTCAGGATGAAGAGCGCGAAGCCGATTCCGATGCGGCCGTTGTCATGCACCGACGCGGGGTGGCGGAACAGCCAACCGGCCAGGAGGACCAGGAAGACGGGGAGGATGAAGGAGACCCGGCCGACGAGCCCGCCGATCGAGTAGGCGCTGATGGCCGCCGAGACCTCGGTGCCGATGAAGAACCACTCGATCACGGCCCCGGCGACGGCGAGGAGGACGAGCAGGAACGGGAACCCGTCGCGGCGCTGGTCCTTCTCCAGCGTCTCCGGACCGAACGTGCGGAACAGACCGCCCGTGAGGTGCGCGAGCCCCATCCACGCGCGGACGGCGACCGAGGGGCGATCGTCCTCGCCCACGTAGCGCTTGGGGGCGGGTTCGGGTTTCCGCGCGCGCGACGAACCGCCCTTCGCGGGGGCGCGACGCGTCGAGGCGGTACTGCGTGCCATGCTCCCACGGTAGATCCGACCCGCGACAGGGGCCGGTAGCCACGCGGCGAAGGGCCTCAGCGCAGACGACGCACCATCGTGTCGCGCCCCTGGGCGGGAGACGTGACGGCGAAGCCCTCGGAGCGGTAGAGGGTCGCGGCGAAGTTGTCGCGCTCCACGCTGAGGCTGAGACGCGCGTAGCCCTCGGCGCGCGCCGCCGCCACGAGCTGCTGCAGCAGGGCGCGTCCCACGCCGTGGGCGCGCCAGAGCGGGCGCACGCCGATCACGAGTTCCGGCACTCCCGTGCCGATGTAGCCGAACCCCGGCTCGGTGCGCGGCAGCATCCGGTACCAGGCGGCGCCGATCGCGTCGCCCTCCGCACTCACGGCGAGGAAGCCCGTGTCGCCCGGGCGCTTCCACCCCGAGATGTAACGGGCGTGCTCCGGGGTCGCGAGGATCTCATGCCGCGGACGTGCCGCACCGGGACGCCAGTTCGCGGCCTCGACCACCATGTCCGCGAGGAACACGCCGTCCGCCTGTTCGGCGGGGCGGATCCGGAAGCTCGCGGGCATGCCCGGATCATAGCGATGAAGCGGTCAGGCCTCGATCACCAGCGGCACGATCATCGGACGCCGCCGCAGGCGCTGGTTCACCCATCGCCCGATCGTGCGGCGGACGACCTGCGACAGCGCGTGCGTGTCGCGCACGCCCGAGCCCGCCGCCTCCGCGAGCGCCGCGGCGATCTTCGGCTTGACGTCCTCGAACACCGAGTCGTCCTCGGCGAACCCGCGCGCGTGGATCTCCGGGCCGGTGATGATCCGGCCCGTGGAGGCGTCCACGACGACGATCACCGAGATGAAGCCCTCTTCGCCGAGGATGCGGCGGTCCTTGAGGTCCGCGTCCGTGATCTCGCCCACGGTGGAACCGTCGACGTAGACGAACCCGATGTCGCGCTGACCGACGACGCGAGCCTCGCCGTCCTTGAGGTCGATGACGGTGCCGTTCTCGGCGAGGATCGTCCGTTCGGCGGGGATGCCGGTGTCCTGTGCGAGCTTCGCGTTGGCCATCAGATGGCGGTACTCGCCGTGCACGGGCAGGACGTTGCGCGGCTGCAGGATGTTGTAGCAGTACAGCAGCTCGCCCGCGGCGGCGTGACCGGAGACGTGCACCTTCGCGTTGCCCTTGTGGACGACGTTGGCGCCGAGCTTGGTCAACCCGTCGATCACGCGGTAGATCGCGTTCTCGTTGCCGGGGATCTGGCTGGAGGCGAGGATCACGGTGTCGCCGGGGCCGGGCTCGATCTCGTGGTCGAGGTTGGCCATCCGCGAGAGCACCGCCATCGGCTCGCCCTGAGAACCCGTCGACATGTAGACGATGCGGTCGTCAGGCAGGTCGCGCGCCTTCTTGTAGTCGATGAGGACGCCGTCCGGCACCTTGAGGTAGCCGAGATCCTGGGCGATCGTCATGTTGCGCACCATGCTGCGGCCGAGGAAGGCGACGCGGCGTCCGTGGGCGGCCGCGGCGTCGATGACCTGCTGCACGCGGTGCACGTGACTGGAGAAGCTCGCCACGATCACCCGGCGCGGTGCACGACCGATGACCTGGTCGAGCACGGGACCGATGGAGCGCTCCAGGGGGGTGAACCCGGGGACGTCCGCGTTGGTGGAGTCGACGAGGAAGAGGTCGATCCCCTCCTCGCCCAGGCGGGCGAAGGCGCGGAGGTCGGTGAGGCGGCCGTCGAGCGGCAGCTGGTCCATCTTGAAGTCGCCCGTGGCCAGCGCCATGCCGGCGGGCGTGCGGATGGCGACGGCGAGGGCATCGGGGATGGAGTGGTTCACGGCGACGAACTCGAGATCGAAGGGTCCGACCTGCTCGCGCTGGCCTTCCGCGACCGTCAGCGTGTACGACTTGACCCGGTGCTCCTTGAGCTTCGCCTCCACGAGGGCGAGCGTCAGCCCCGATCCGATGAGGGGGATGTCGTTCTTGAGCTTCAACAGGTACGGCACGGCGCCGATGTGGTCCTCGTGGCCGTGCGTCAGCACGATGCCCACGATGTCATCCAGCCGGTCCCGCAGGGGCGCGAAGTCGGGCAGGATCAGGTCCACGCCCGGCTGGTGTTCCTCGGGGAAGAGCACGCCGCAGTCGACGACGAGGATCTTCCCGTCGTACTCGAAGATCGTCATGTTGCGACCGACCTCGCCCAGTCCTCCCAGGGGCGTGACGCGCAGCGTCCCCTGAGCGAGTGCGGGCGGATCGTAGACGGTGTTGGCCATACGTACCTCTCCGGATGCTGCCTGCGCCGCATCCGTGTTCTGCCCGCCGATGTGAAGGAGCGGGCTATGGGGCTCGCCTCGTGGCGAGCGGTTGTCAGCGTGTGGTTCCGTGCACCTTGGGCAGCGCGCCGCCGGCGGCGGCGTTGCGGTCGGGACGGAAGTTGGAGAAATCGGCACCGGGGACGTCGCGCACCAGGGCGAGCTCGTCTTCGATGATGGCGGCCTCCCACTCCTCCGGCCCCACGAGGGGCAGGCGGACGCGGGGGCTGGAGATGCGGCCGAGGCCGTGCAGGATGTACTTCGCACTCACGGTGCCCGGCACGTGCGTCATGACGGCCCGGACGAGCGGCTCGAGCCGCATGTGCTCGGCAGTTGCCGTGGCGAGGTCGCCGCGGTTCACCGCATCCACGATCGTGCGGTAGGGGGCGGCGGCGATGTTGGCTGTGACGCCGATGAGCCCGGAGGCTCCGATCGCGAGGTGCGGCAGCACGTTCGCGTCGTCGCCCGAGAAATACATCAGGTCGGTCTGGTTGAGCACGCGGCTCACCTCGCTGAAGTCGCCCTTCGCATCCTTGATCGCCAGGATGTTGGGGTGCTTGGCGAGACGCAGGATCGTCTCGTACTTGATCGGCACCCCGGTACGGCCCGGGATGTCATAGAGGATGACCGGCAGATCCGTCGCGTCTGCCACGAGGCGGAAGTGCGTGAGGATGCCGGCCTGGGTCGGCTTGTTGTAGTACGGCGTGACGATCATGATGCCGTCCGCGCCGGCCTTCTCGCTCGCCCGGTACAACTCGATCGCGTGAGCGGTCTCGTTCGAGCCGCCGCCCGTGATGATCTTCGCCCGGCCGGACGCGACACTCTTTCCGACCTCGACGAGACGGAGCTTCTCCGGGTCGGTCAGCGTCGAGGTCTCCCCCGTCGTGCCGGTGACCACGATGCCGTCCGCACCGGCGGTGATGACGTCGTCGATGTGCTTCTCGACGGCGGGCCAGTCCACCTCGCCGTCGGCGGTCATGGGAGTGACCAGCGCGACGAGCACCTGTCCGAAGGGGTTGCCCGTGTGCGTCATGTCCCCAGGCTATCGGTTCCGGCCGCCGCGGCCCCACCGCATGAGCGCCGATCGCCCTCCGCGCGCGGCGCGCGGATGCTGCGACATCTGCACGACCGCTGGGGCTGGTGTGCCCCCGCCCCTGACCGCCCACCGGCACGCCGTGCTCATGCGACATCTGCACGATCGGTGGTGTTGGTTTGCGTTGGTGCGACCCGTGTGGCGCCCAAGCGGCGATCCACCGTGCACATGTCGCGCCGAGACGCGGGGCGACAGCTCGCAGGCGCACGAGAACCTGAGCGCCGACGCACGCGATGACACACACCCGCACCGCACGCACCCATCACCGGCACCGCCGTAGGGTGAGCGCATGGTCTGGCACACGTCCGCAAGCCGCGTCGTCTACGAGAACCGCTGGATCCGGGTGAGAGAGGACGACGTCACCGGCCCCGACGGCCAGGGGATCTACGGCGTCGTCGAGATGCAGCATCCCGCGGTGTTCATCGTGGCGCTGGACGACGAGGACCACATCTGTCTCGTTTCCATGCAGCGTTACACCACCGGCCCCTCGTGGGAGGTGCCGGCAGGAGGCAGCGACGGCGAGGACCCGCTCCTCGCCGCCCAGCGTGAACTCGCCGAGGAGACGGGCCTGGTCGCGGCGGACTGGGAACACCTCGGCACCATGAACGCGCTGAACGGCGTCGCCGTCGCGCCCGAGCACGTGTTCCTCGCACGCGGCCTCTCCCCCGCACCTGACAGCGCCCTTGCGCAGGACGAGGAGGGCATCGACGAGGTGGTGCGCGTCTCCTTCGCCGAGGCCCTCGCGATGGTCGCGGACGGCCGCATCAGTGATGGCGAGACGGTCGCGGCGATCGCGTACGCCGGCATCCGGCTCGGCCGATTCGTCTGACTCAGCGGCCCCGGCGACCGAGTTTCGATGCGAGCCGGTCGGGGGCGATGCTCGCCAGCGCGGCGAGCGCGCGGTAGCGAACCGTCGGCACCGAGACGGCCTTGCCGCGTGCGGCATCGCGCAGCGACGGCGTGACCACGTCGGCGGGGTTCAACCACATCCAGTCGGCGATGCCCTCCTGGCCGGGTGCGAGGCCGAGCCGCTCGTGGAAGTTCGTGTGCGTGTAGCCCGGGCACACCGCCGTGACCGTCACGCCCCGCGGCGCATAGGACGCATCGGCCCAGCGGCTGAACGACACGAGCCACAGCTTCGACGCTCCGTACGTGGAGCGCGGGATGAACGCGGCGATGGACGCAACGTTCAGGATGCGGCCGCTGCCACGCGCGAGCATCGGGCCGAGCGCTGCGTGCATGAGCCGCATCGGCACCTCGACGTGCACGGCGAGATGACGTACCTCGTCCTCGATGTCGTTGCGTTCGAAGTCGAGCGGGAGACCGAATCCGGCGTTGTTGACGAGGATCTCGATCGGCCGTTCCGGATCCGTCAGCCGATCGACGACCGCTTGCCGCTCCCCCGCGTCCAGCAGGTCTGCGACCAGTACCTCCGCCGCGCCACCGGATGCGGCACGCACCCCGCGGGCGACCGATTCCAGCGCGTCGGCGTCCCGCCCGACCAGCACGACGTCGGCGCCGCGCGCGGCGAGCTGCCCGGCGTACTCCGCGCCGAGTCCGGAACTGGCACCGGTGATGAGAGCCGTCTTCGCCATGCGCAGAGCCTACGCGCCGACGCCTATCGTGAACCCATGGTGGACGTGGTGCTCTGGGAATGGGAATGGGCGTGTTGCGGCGAGCCGTTCGTCGTGGGCGACCGCGTCGTGTTCGGGGTCGTGGCCGCGGAGGAAGGGGTGCGCGAGCTGTGTGCGCCCGCGGCGGATCCCGTGTTCGTCGAGACCCACCACGAGAGGGAACCCGAGCTCCGCATCTCGGGCGTCGTGCGCTCTGTGGCTGCGCTCACCGTCGCTCATCGCATGATGCGCGTTCCACCGCAGCGACCGGTGCCGGGCATCAGGCGCTTCTCGTCGCCGGGCGCGGAATGGGCGATCGAGGTGCGTCCGACTCCGTATGTGCTGACCTCGGAGCAGCTCATCGGCACCGCGCAGTCGGAGCCGCTCGACGGTGTCGGTCGCGCCGTCGAGGACGACGACGCCGAGTCGGCGCCCCGCGAGGCGGATCCCGCCGATGGCGACATCCGCCGCCATCTCGTCGGCTACCTCGTCACGATCGACGAGGACTGATCACGGCGCGACGCGGCCGTTCGCGTTGAAGGCGGCGTGGGTGAGCGGCATGAGCTCGGTCCAGAACGCCTCCATCTTCTCCGCGCACATCTCGATCTCGCGCTGCGGGAACGAGGGGAAGTGGGTGCCCTCCACCTTGGTGCGCAGCGAGAGGAAGTTCATGAGCGCGCGGGCGTTCATGGTGACGTACATCGAGGAGTAGATGTTCAGCGGCAGCACGATCCGAGCGACCTCGCGGGCGACACCGGCATCCAGCATCCGCTGGTACGCCTCGAAGGCCTGGATGCTGGCGGCGCGGGTTGCCTCGTCGACGAGCTCGAACTGCTCGTCGGTGCCGGCGAGGAACTCGTACGCGCCGGGCTTGCCCACCTGGATGAGATTGCGCTCGCGGGCCGGCACATAGAACACCGGACGCAACTCGCGGTAGCGGCCCGATTCCTCGTTGTACGAGGCCATCCGGTGGCGCATGAACTCGCGGAAGACGAAGATCGGCGCCTGCACGTAGAACGTCATCGAGTTGTGCTCGAACGGCGAGCCGTGACGGTCGCGCATGAGGTAGTTGATGAGTCCGCGATCGCGCGCGGTCGCCTGGTCACCGGATGCGGCGGACTCGAGCGTCTGCTCCCCCTGCGTCGACACACGTGCGGCGAAGAGCACGTCGGAGTCGGAGGCACTGGAACGGACGAGCTCGACCGTCACGTCGCTGCGGAACTGGATCTCGGCACTGGACGCGTCACTCACCCCCTCAGCGTATCCCGGCGCTCTGTTACGTACATGCGTCATCTTCGGCAGAATCGATGCCCGCGCATGCACGCAGGTCTAGCCTGGGATGTCGTGGACCCCCTGATCGCCGTCGCCGTGCTGGCAGCGCTGCTCGCGGCGACCGTCGGCCTCGGCCTCGCCCTTCGCTGGCGGCAGAACCGGCCGCGACGAGTGGATCCCGACGAGGTCGTGGATCCGGTGCGTCTCGGCGCTCCCGCGCTCGGCGAGGTGGCGACGCTGCTGCAGTTCAGCACCGAATTCTGCGCGCGCTGCCCCGGCGTGCACCGCACGCTCTCCGACATCGCCGCCGACCGCGAAGGGGTCGTGCACCTCGACGTCGATCTCACGCACCGCACCGACATCGCCCAGCACTTCCGCGTGCTGCAGACGCCCACGACGCTGATCCTCGACCATCGGGGCACCGTGCGCACGCGGTTCGGCGGAACACCTCGCCGCGACGTGGTGGAACTGGAACTCGCCCGAGTGACCGAGGAGTCGACCCGTGTCTGATCGCTCACCTGCCCGCATCGATGTGCGCGGCCCCCGCTTCGCCGCGTCCATCACCGCTGTGCTCCTGCTGATCGCGGTGCTGCTGGGGCTCACGGGTGCCTCGGCGGACCCCTCCGGGGGCGCGTACGGCTGGTTCGCCTACCAGCCGTTGGCCGAAGGAACGTTCACCTCCGCCCCCCTGGGGTCGGTGCTGGCCTACCGCGTCGCCGACGCCGGTTTCATCCTGCTGGCTGTGATCGCGGCGCTCTTCCTGTGGGGTGTGGTGTCGCCACGAACCGCCCCCTGGGGTGTGCTCTACCGAAAGCTCGTGCAGCCGCGCCTGCAGCCGGCGCGGGAGTTCGAGGACCCGCGCCCGCCGCGGTTCGCCCAGGGCGTGGGCCTGTTCGTCACGGTCGTCGGCGTGGCGCTGCACCTGATCGGCGTGCCGTGGGCGCTGCCGATCGCTGCGGCGGCCGCGTTCATCGCCGCCTTTCTGAACGCGGTGTTCGGCCTGTGCCTCGGATGCCAGCTGTACCTGCTGCTCGCTCGCGCGGGCATCATCCGAACCGCCAGCCCGGTCTGAGCCCGCACGGCTGTCAAGGCCAGAGCCCGCACAAAGATCCGCTGGATACGCTGTGCGACGAGGGCCGAAACGCGGCCGGAGGGAGACGACCATGAGTGTCACCAGCGAAGCCAGCACCAGCTGGAAGGGAAGCCTCGCAGAGGGATCGGGCGAGGTCGCCCTCGAGTCCTCCAACCAGGGCCCCCTGGCCGTCAACTGGAAGGCTCGCAGCGAGGGCTCGACGTCGGTCACGACGCCTGAGGAGCTGCTGGCCGCGGCGCACTCGTCGTGCTTCAGCATGGCGCTCTCGCACGCACTGACCGAGAACGGCACCCCTCCCGAGAGCATCGAGACGACCGCATCCGTCACGTTCGTTCCGGGCACCGGGATCAGCGGCAGCCACCTGAACGTCAACGCGAGCGTCCCCGGCCTGTCGCCCGAGGACTTCGCCCGTATCGCCGCCGAGGCGAAGACGGGATGCCCGGTCTCGCAGGCGCTCGCGGGCATCGAGATCACCCTCGAGGCGACGCTTGCCTGAGCCCCGCCACGTCGTCGTCAGCGGCGCGTCCGGGCTCATCGGCAGCGCCCTCGTGACGTCGCTGCGCGCGGACGGCGTGCGGGTGACCACACTCGTGCGCCGTCCGGCGCAGAGCGCGGACGAGGTGCCCTGGCTGCAGGACGCAGAACCGCTCGATCCGGCCGTCCTCGCGGGGGCGGACGCCGTCGTGTCGCTGAGCGGCGCGAGCGTCGGACGCTTCCCCTGGACACGGTCGTACAAGAGCACGTTGCTGTGGTCCCGCCTCACGCCGACACGGACGCTCACTCGGGCGCTGCGCGCGCTCGGAGCGGATGCTCCCGCGTTCGTCTCCGCCTCCGCTGTGGGCTATTACGGATCGGCTCCGGGCGTGCGCCAGGACGAGAGCTCCGGTCCCGGCGACGGCTTCCTGTCGCGGCTCACCGTCGACTGGGAGCAGGCCGCGCGCGAAGCCGGCGACGACACCCGCGTGACGCTGCTGCGCACGGCCCCGGTGGTGCACGAGCAGGGCGTGCTCAAGCCTCTCCTGCTGCTCACCAAGCTCGGATTGTCCGGTCCGATCGGTCGCGGCACCCAAGCTTGGCCGTGGATCTCGCTGGACGACGAGGTGGGGGCCATCCGCCACATCCTCGCCGAGCAGATCACCGGGCCGGTCAACCTGACGGGACCGACTCGCGCGACCGCCAACGATCTCGGCTTCGCGCTCGCGCGACGCATGAACCGGCCCTACGTTCTCCGCGCCCCGGAGTGGGCGGTTCGCGCGGCGCTCGGTGCGGACGCCACCGAGGCGCTGCTCACCAACGACGTCGACCTCGTGCCGGGGGTTCTGACCTCCACCGGCTACCGCTTCACGCATCCCACGGTCGAGGATGCGGTCGCCGCGGCGGTTCCCGCCGCCTGACGCTCAGCCGCGGTCGCGCCGCTCCAACCGGATCGCGGCGCGCACCGCGGCGCGAGCGCGCCGCCGGTCGCCCGATCCGTCGTAGGCGAGCCCGAGTCGGTACCAGGCGCGCCAGTCGTCCGGCGCCTCCTCGACGTCGTGGCGGTATGCGGGGAACACCGCATCGGCCTCGTCGCGCAGCACGCGCCCGCTCGGCCGGGTCTCCAGCGCCTCGGTGGGCAGCGCGTCTTCAGCTTCCAGCCGGCGCCCGAGCGCCTGCGCCCGCACGCCGAACCACAGCTCCCGCCCGACAGCCCACACGGCGATGACCGGCAGGACCAGCAGGGCGACACCCGCCGCGACGCCCAGCGGCATGCCGCTGGTCAGGAGCAGCCAGGCGCGCTGGCCCACGAACACGGCGTAGAGCGCGAACGCCGCCACCATGACGGCGACGCCGATGCGCGCGCTCACGGAGTCGTCGCAGCGATCTGGCCGGAAGCGGCGCCGTCGGTCACCCCGGCGCCTGTGCTGCGTGTTCCGGGCAGGCGGATTCCGATGTCGAGGAAGCTGTCGAGTCCCACGTGCACGCCACGGACGTCGCGGGCGGCGGCGAGCGCGATGCGGATGCCGGGGGCGTACGCCAAGGCCGGCTCGATCGTGTCGTGGACGATCGAGAGGGACTCCCCCGCCCCCGAGAGGATCACTTCCTGACGCGCGACGACACCGGGGCGACGCAGCGAGTGGATCGGAACGCTGGCCACCTGCTGTCCGCGCGCCCGCTGGTCGACGTGCGGCGCCTCGACCGGGCCCGTGCCCTGGCGGGCGGCCGCGATCATCTCGGCCGTGCGCACCGCGGTGCCGCTGGGCGAGTCGATCTTGGTCTCGCGGTGGGCCTCGACGATCTCGATGGAATCGAAGAAGGGAGCCGCGGCTGCGGACAGCGCCGAGCCCATCACGGAGCCGAGCGAGAAGTTCGGGACGAACACGACGCCCACGCCGGCCGCATCCGCCAAGGGGCGCACGAGCGCGATGCGCTCCGCCGACCACCCGCTCGTGCCGATCAGCACGTTCTTGCCGCGTTCGATGGCCGCACGGACGACGTCGATCGAGATGGCGGGGATCGAGGCGTCGATCACGAGGTCCGCATCGTCGATGGCCTGGATGTCGTCTCGCGACGAGAGAGCGGCGACGAGCTCGAAGCCCTCTTCACCCTCGACCACGCCGCGGATGATGCTTCCCAGCTTGCCGGTTGCTCCCACGATGGCCACACGCGTCGTCATGTCTCCACCCTAGGCGTACCCCGGCTACGCTCGCGGTATGCCCACCCTGCGTGCCCTTCCCGCAGACGACCCCGTCAGTCACGAGCTGCTCACCCTGTACTTCGCCCGCCGCGCGGAGGGATTCCCCGGCGGCGGATACCGCACGGTGTTCCCCGACCCTGCAGCCTTCGAGGAGCCGAACGGCGTGTTCCTCGTTCTCTTCGACGACGCCGGCGAGGCGATCGGATGCGGCGGCATCCGTCGCATCGCCGACGGACCCATGGGCGTCCGCTACGAACTCAAGCACCTCTTCGTCCGGCCCGAGGCGCGCGGCAGCGGCGGCGGCCGGCTGCTCGTGACCGAGCTCGAGGAACGCGCCCGGGCCTTCGGGGCGGCAGAGCTCGTGCTCGACACCCACCACTCGCTCGAGGCAGCCGGCTCGCTCTATGCGCGCAGCGGCTTCACCGCCATCGAGCCGTACAACGACAACCAGAACGCCACGCGCTGGTACGGCAAGGCGCTGTGACGTGGCGCGACCCCCGGAGTTCCCGTTCGTTCCGAAGACGACCGTGTCTCTCGAGGTGGGCGACGTCATCGCGATCCCCCGGACAGACGGCCGCTGGGGTGCGCTGCACGTGGTGGACCTGCGCCGATCGGGCGTGACCAGCCGGGTGTCGTTCATCGCGGGCGTCCTGCCGTGGCGCGGCGCCCACGCACCGACGGCCCCGGATGTCGCGGGCTTGGCCGTCGTGGAGCAGGCACTGGTGGGCACGACGCTCTTCCGTGAGGGCGGATTCGAGGTCACCGCCAACGTGCCGGTCACGCCCACATCCCTGCCCAACAACTTCCGGGATACCGGGATCGGTTCACGTGTCCAGGTCTGGGGATGGCGAGCAGCCGTGGGCCGTGTCGACGCCTGGCGACCCGAGGACCTCGAGTGAGCGATGACGTCGTGACCGGCTCGCCGACTTCTGCGCTCCGGCTCCTTGCCGAAGCCATCGCGTGGTGGCGCGTCGGAAGCTCCGATGGTCGCCGAGTGCTCGTGGACGCCGCGGTGGAGGCGCTCCTCGCGGGCTCGGAGAGCGACGCGCTGGCGGAGCTGGCGGGGGTACCACCGGACGAGAGCCCGTTCGTGATCGAGGCGCTCATCGACCGCGTGTCGGAGGAGGAGGCCCTCGACGACACGGATGCGGACGCACGCCTGCTCGCAGCGCGCTGGTTGTGTCGTGCACTTCTGTCCGGCCAGACGCATGAGCGCGATCTGACCCGATGGGTGCACGACACCTTCAGCCACGGAAGCTCTTCGGATGAACTGAACCGGCTGGCGGAGCTCGACGACGACTTCGACCTCAGCGACGCAGGAGTGGGCCGTGGAGCCGAAGAACTGATCGCTCGCGTGCGGGAAGAAGCACGCCGTTTCCTGAAAAGCCCCTGACGTCCGTGGGCGGCCTCGTCGCAGAGAGTCGCCTGGATAGAGTCGGGCCTGTGCGAGAAAACGCCGGCGGCAGCACTTCGGCCGTCAGCACTGCTACGCCAGATGCAGAGTACTGGTGCGACATCGAGGTCACGACCGGCGCAGGCCTCGCGCGCGGGAGCAGCGTGCGGGTGGCCGTGATGCAGGAGTCCGAAAAGACGTTGACCGACTGGTCCTTCTGCGGCGTCCGCGTGACCCTTTCCTACGAGGATGAACCCGACATCATCGAGGCCGGTGCGTGCCCACCCACAGGCGAAACGACGAGCCCCGCGCGCCGATAGCGCGGACGCGCCGATCGAACACAACGGCTGCTGCCTTGTCGCGCCAGCGTCCGAACCCCCCGGACCGTCCGGGGCCGAGTGCCCGAACGTCAGACGGGCGGGACCTCGGGAAGGCCCGTGCGCAGCTCGAACGGCAGGTGGGCGAGGTCGTTGTGCGAGACGAGCGTCCACGGACGCCCGTGGCGCTGTGCGATGACCGTGAGTCCCGCGTTGGCCTGATTGAGCGTCATCCAGCGCCAGTCCGGCGCGCCCAGCACCTCGCGCACGAACCACCCGATCACCGCGTTGTGGGTGATGATCAGCTCGTGCACGTCACCCTGCTTGCGCACCAGGAAAGCGGCGAGGGCGTCGGCCATCTGCGCACGCCCCGCATCCACCGCGGCCTCCGTGATACCGCCGAAGAACGGCTCGAAGACCGCGGGGGTCTCCTCCGTCATCCCGGTCGGTACGCAGTCGAACAGCAGCGAGGAGGCCTCCGGCGTGATCGACGGCATGCGCTCGGCCACCGCGCGGGCCGTCTCCGCGGCGCGCACGAGCGGCGAATGCCAGACGGCATCGAACGGGACGCCCGAGAGTCGGTCGGCCAGCAGCTCAGCCTGGCGGCGGCCACGCGGCGACAACGGTCCGTCGTCGATGCCGTGCTCCGCATCCTGATGCTCGCCGTGGCGGACGAGGTAGATGTAGTGAGTCACGCCTGTCGCTCCGTCGAGTAGGTCGAACGCCTCGTCGGCGTCTCATCCACCCTAACCCGCTACTCCGACGCGCGCGCGATCTCCGACAGCTGGCTGCGGGTGAGGCGGAGCCCCACTCCCTGCAACACCTCTTCGACGTGAGCGGGCGCGTAGGCGTTCGCGATCGGTGCGGCGACGATCCGCTGGGCGAGCAGCCACGCCACCGCGACGGCCGACACCGGCACGCCGAACTCCGCCGCCACCGCGTCCAGGGCCTTCAGCGTGCGGCTGCCGCGCTTGGTGAGGCTGCCAGCCAACTGGGCCGCTCGAACCGAGGTGACGACCTTGTCGCGTGTGCGCCGGGCGCCGGCGAGGAACCCGTGCTCCAGCGGATGCGAGGGCGTCACCGCAACCCCCTGCGCACCGGCGACGAGTCGCAGGTCGCCGTCGAAGTCCTTCCTACGCAACACGTTGTAGGGCACGTCGAGCACCGTGAACCGCGGGAGTCCGGCCGACGAGAGGATGCGAGCCTCCACCAGCTGCTCCGCGCGCAGGCCGTACGCGCCGATGGCCCGTACTTTGCCGGCCTCGATCAGCCACTCCAGCGTGGCGAGCGTGTTCTCGAGCGAGCCCACTCCTGCGGTGCCGTCGATGTAGAGCACATCGATGCGGTCGGTGCCGAGACGGACGAGCGAGGCCTCGACCGAGCGGATCAGGTTGACGGGGCCGAGGCCGGGGTGGTCGGGGTGGGCGCCGACGCGGGTCATGAGCACGAGGTCGTCGCGCACGCGGCGCTTGCGCAGCCACTCGCCGATGATGTGCTCGCTGCGTCCGCCAGCGAAGCTGTCCGCGGTGTGCACGGCGTTGCCCCCGCGCTCGACGTACGCGTCGAGGATCGTGTGGCTCGTATCGATGTCGACGTTCCAGCCGAACTCCGCGCCGCCCAGGATCAGGGGGAAGATGCGCTGGCCGCTCTCACCGAGATCGATGCGGATACCGGAGCCGACCCCGGGGCCCTGCACGGGGATGGGGGCAGACGGGTGCATCTCTGCCACGTCGGTGGGCGCAACCGGGTGCGTCGCCGTGCCGATTCCGAAGATTCTCACGCGCACCCCTTCCGCATTCTCGTGTCGCGGAACGCGGAATCCGTGGAACTCCCGCGTGGCTCGACGCGTACTTAGACAGTAAGTGAGCGCGCGGTCACCGGATTCCGCCACGGCGACAGATCGATAAACATTGCATAACTCTTTTGTCACGGCTCGCCCGGAAACGACGGAGGCCCCCGCCGCGATAGCGCGACAGGGGCCTCTGCGCCGTGCGGGGGTCAGCCCTCCGCGGGAGCCTCCGGACCGGGGTTGGCCGCGTCGCGACCCTCCTGGTCGGCAGCCTCCTCGAGCACGGGCTCGAGCGACAGCTTGCCGCGGTCGTCGATCTTCGTGATCTTGACCAGCAGCTTCTGACCCACGTTGAGCACGTCGTCGACGTTCTCGACGCGCTTGCCGCCGGCGAGCTTGCGGACCTCGCTGACGTGCAGCAGGCCGTCCTTGCCGGGCAGCAGCGAGATGAAGGCGCCGAACGTGGCGATCTTCACGACGGTGCCGAGGAACTGCTCGCCGACCTCGGGGTTGGTCGGGTTGGCGATCGCGTTCACCTGGGCACGGGCCGCCTCGGCCGAAGGGCCGTCGGTCGCGCCGATGTAGACCGTGCCGTCCTCCTCGATGGAGATCTGCGCGCCGGTCTCGTCCTGGATCGCGTTGATCGTCTTGCCCTTCGGGCCGATCAGCTCACCGATCTTGTCGACGGGGATCTGGACGCTGATGACGCGGGGCGCGGTGGGCGCCATCTCGTCGGGAGCGTCGATCGCGGCGTTGAGCACGTTGAGGATCGTCAGACGCGCGTCCTTGGCCTGCGTCAGCGCGGCGGCGAGCACCGACGACGGGATGCCGTCGAGCTTCGTGTCGAGCTGGATCGCCGTGACGAACTCGCTCGTCCCGGCGACCTTGAAGTCCATGTCGCCCAGCGCGTCCTCGGCACCGAGGATGTCGGTCAGCGCGGCGTAGCGCGTCTGGCCGTCGACTTCATCCGACACGAGACCCATCGCGATACCCGCGACAGGAGCGCGCAGCGGCACACCGGCGTTGAGCAGCGACAGGGTCGAGGCGCACACGGAGCCCATGGACGTCGAACCGTTGGAGCCGAGGGCCTCGGAGACCTGGCGGATCGCGTAGGGGAACTCCTCGCGGCTGGGCAGCACCGGAACGAGGGCGCGCTCGGCCAGGAAGCCGTGACCGATCTCGCGACGCTTCGGGCTACCCACACGGCCGGTCTCACCGGTCGAGTAGGGCGGGAAGTTGTAGTGGTGCATGTAGCGCTTGCTCGTGGTGGGGCTCAGCGAGTCGATCTGCTGCTCCATCTTGAGCATGTTCAGCGTGGTGACGCCCAGGATCTGGGTCTCACCGCGCTGGAAGATCGCCGAACCGTGTACGCGCGGGATGACCTGCACCTCGGCGTCGAGCGCACGGATGTCGGCCAGGCCGCGTCCGTCGATGCGCACGCCCTCGGCGAGGATGCGGCCACGCACGATCTTCTTCGTGACCGACTTGTACGCTGCGGAGAACTCGAGCGTCGCCGCGGCGGGCAGCTGCTCGGCCTCGACAGCTGCGACGAGCTCTGCCTTGACGGCATCCTTCACCGCGTCGTCCGCGTTCTGACGCTCCTGCTTGTCGGCGATCTGGTAGATCGGGACGAGCTTGTCGTAGGCGCGCGCGGCGACGAAGTCGTACGTCTCCTGGCTGTAAGGCGGGAAGACCGGGTAGGGCTGGATCTCCTTCGCCGCGGTGTTCGCCACGACGTTCTGCGCCGCGACGAGCTCCTTGATGAAGGGCTTGGCGGCCTCGAGACCCTGCGCGACGATCTCCTCGCTGGGCTTGGTGGCACCGGCCTTGATGAGGTCCCAGCTGTGCTCGGTGGCCTCGGCCTCGACCATCATGATCGCGACTTCGCCGTCCTCCAGGACACGACCGGCGACGATCAGGTCGAAGACGGCCTCCTGCAGCTGCTCGGCCTTCGGGAAGGCGATCCACTGGTCGGCGTGCTCGCCGTGACCGGGGATGAGCGCGAGGCGGACACCGGCGATGGGACCGGAGAACGGCAGACCCGAGATCTGCGTCGACAGGGATGCCGCGTTGATGGCCAGCGCGTCGTAGAACTCGCCCGGCGCGATCGAGAGCACCGTGACGACGATCTGGACCTCGTTGCGGAGGCCGTCGACGAACGACGGGCGCAGCGGACGGTCGATCAGACGGCAGACCAGGATCGCCTCGGTCGAGGGGCGGCCCTCCCGACGGAAGAACGAACCGGGGATCTTGCCGGCGGCGTACGAGCGCTCCTCGACGTCGACGGTCAGCGGGAAGAAGTCGAAGCCCTCACGAGGGTGCTTCCCGGCGCTCGTCGCCGAGAGGAGCATCGTCTCCTCGTCGAGGTAGGCGGCAACGGCACCCTGTGCCTGCTGCGCCAGTCGCCCGGTCTCGAACCGGACAGTGCGGGTGCCGAATCGGCCGTTGTCGAGAACGGCTTCGGCGGCGGTGATTTCCGGACCTTCCAAGAGGTCCCTCCTTCTTTGTTTAGGCTCGCCACCCCGTGTGGGCGACGAGCGGACATGCGAAGGAGCAGGGCTGCGGTTATGGGCGCGCGGCATGACTGCAGAGAGCCTGCGCTGGCCACCAGTAGAAGACCACCCGGCGTGCGACGCACGACGAGGAACCCACCACAGGGGACCAGCTTCCCGCCGGCCTGCTCCGTGAACTCGTATGGAGTTGGGCGATCGCAGAGAGCGATCCGCCTCAGCCTACCAGTGCAACCCGTTCTCACGCCGGTCGGCGCCGCCTATCGTGGAACGCACACCCGCGACAGCGGAACCGACGAGAGGACAGGTCATGAGCCACGACACCACCCCCGGCTCCGACCGCGACGCCGAGCCGGGCACCGAGCCCGCAGCCGCCGGCGAGGAGCAGCTGGTCGAGGACGGCCTCCTCGACGGCACCCCGGAGACCCCGGACCCGCGCGAAGAGGCGCAGCTGCAGGCGCAGCTCGAACGCGAGATGCGCTTCAACGAGTTCGAGCAGGGCATCGAGGGCTGAGACGGAAGAGAGGGCCCCGGCACGCATCGCGTGTCGGGGCCCTCTCTCTACGCGTTTCAGCGGGCGGCGGTCGCCATCGGCTTCGGGGCCGCACCCTCCCCCTCTGCGGCGGGAGCCTTCTGCCCCGCATCCTCACCGTGTCCGCCGGTCAGCGTGGACTCGTCGAACGGGCGGGCGCCGGAGAGCACCTCACGCACCCGCGCCTTGTCGATCTGCCGGGTCCAGGTACCGATCAGCACGGTCGCCACCGCGTTGCCGGTGAAGTTGGTGACCGCACGCCCCTCCGACATGAAACGGTCGATTCCGACGATGACCCCCACACCGCCGACCAGGTCGGGGCGGTAGGTCTGGAGCCCCGCCGCGAGGGTCGCGAGACCCGCGCCCGTGACGCCCGCTGCGCCCTTCGAGGCGATGATCATGAACACGAGGAGGCCGATCTGCTCGGGGATCGACATCGGAGCGCCCATGCCGGTCGCGATGAACAGCGAGGCCATCGTGAGGTAGATCGCCGTGCCGTCGAGGTTGAAGGAGTAGCCGGTGGGAACCGTGATGCCCACGACGGGCTTCGAGACGCCGAGGTGCTCCATCTTCGCGATGAGCCGGGGCAGCGCGGACTCCGAGGACGACGTACCCACGATCAGCAGGTACTCACGGCCGAGGTACTTCATGAGCGAGAAGATGTTCACCCGTGCGACCGCGTACAGCAGCGAGCCCAGCACGCCGGCGATGAAGACGAAGCACGTGATGTAGAAGGCGACCATCAGAAGACCGAGCCCGAGGATCGCGGCGACGCCGGTCGAGCCGACGACGGCGGCGATGGCACCGAATGCGCCGACGGGAGCGAGCCAGAGGATCATGCCCAGGATGCGGAACACGAGCGTCTGCAGGTGGGTGACCGCCGTCATGATCGGCTTGCCCTTCTCCCCCAGACCCTGCAGTGCGAAGCCGACCAGGAGCGCGATGAAGAGCACCTGCAGCACGCTGCCGCCGGTGAACGCCGCGAAGAAGGACTCGGGCACGATGTGCAGCAGGAAGTCGACCGTCGAGGTCGCCTCGCCCGTCGCCTGGTAGCTCGAACCGGACATGTCCAGTCCCTCGCCCGGGTGGATGATGTTGCCGACCACGAGGCCGATCGCCAGCGCGAAGGTCGACATGCCGAGGAAGTAGACCAGGGCAAGCCCGCCGATCTTGCCGACGGTCGCCGCCTTGGCGATCGAGCCCACGCCCACCACGATCGTGCAGAAGATGATGGGGGCGATCATCATCGTGATCAGCGACACGAACGCCGTCCCGAGCGGCTTCAGGCCCACCGCGAACTCGGGGAAGGCCAGCCCGACCACGGCGCCGGCGACCACCGCGATGATCACCGAGACGTACAGCCAGGTGTGCTTGTCCCATTTCTTGCGACCGGGGCGGCCTGTCAGCCGCGGCAGGGTCACCGTCGTCGTGCGGGGAAGTCGCAGAGCCATCGTCGTCTCCTTCTCGATCGGGCCGCCTCATCGTGGCCACGCTCGTACCTTCGTCCCCGCTGACGGACGGGGTCGAGTTGTGGTCGTATTGATCACGGAGGATGCGGTGAGACCGACGAAGTTCCCGACGAGCGCGGCCACGCGCCTGTTCCTGCTGATCGCCGCCGCGGCGGTCGCGGTGGCGGCCGTGCTCAGCGCGGTGCTCGTGCTGGACGCGCAGCGCGCGGAGCGCGCGGAAGCGGAACGCGTGACGCAGATCGTCGCGCGCACCCTCGCCGAGGATCCATTCGTCCGCGGCGGCATCACCTCGGCCGATCCCTCCGCCGTCCTCCAGCCGTTCGCCGAGTCGGTCATGGCCGCCAGCGACCTCGACTTCGTGACGATCATGTCGCCCGACGGCGTGCGCTTCACGCACCGGGATCCCGCGCGGATCGGCGAGCGCTACATCGGCACCATCCCGGCATCCCCCGAGTCGCTGACCGAGGAACGCGCGGGGACGCTGGGCCCGTCGGTGCGCACGATCGCCCCCGTCACCGAGGGCGACGAGGTCGTGGGGTGGGTGTCGGCGGGGGTGACCCTGGGCAGTATCGGCGACGGGATCGCCGCCCGGCTGCCGTTCGCGCTGGCGGTGGCGCTCATCGTGCTGGCCGCGGGTCTGGTCGGCGCCGTGCTCGCGCGCGGCCAGGCGCGGCGCGTGACGGGCGATCTGGCCGCATCCGAGATCCGCGACACGCTCTCGAGCGCCGAGTCGATGCGCACCCTCGGCGAGGCGCTGCGAGCGCAGACGCACGAGCACGGCAACCGCATCCATACCGCCGTCGCCCTGCTCGAGATGGATCGGCGCGACGAGGCGATCGCGCTGCTCACCGACTCCGCCCAGGCCTCGCAGGAGCTGGTCGATCAGGTCACGGCGCGCACCGACGGCGACGCCACCGTGGGCGCCCTGGTGCTCGGCAAGGTGTCGCAGGCGGCCGAACGCGGGGTGCTCCTGCGCACCCAGATCGCTCCCGACGCACCCCGCTCGGTGCTCTCCGCCGTCGATGCCGTCACGGTCGTGGGTAACCTGCTCGACAACGCCGTGGATGCGGCGGCCGCCGGCCCCACGCCGCGCACCGTCGATTTCACGATGACGCGGTCAGGACGAGACCTGATCCTCACGGTGACCGACTCGGGCGCCGGAGTCCCCGCCGAGCTGCGCGAGAGGGTGTTCGAGATGGGATTCAGCACGAAGCCCGCAGGGGCGGAGGGTCGCGGTGTGGGCCTGGCCCTCGTTCGCGACATCGTGACGGCTGCGGGCGGCAGCATCCGCATCGACGACACCGACCCGAGCCGCTTCGAGGTGCTGCTGAGGGGGCGCGGATGATCCGGGTGCTTGTCGTCGACGACGACGCGCTGACCCTCGAGCTGCACGGACAGTACGTCGGGCGCCTGGACGGCTTTGAGGTCGGCGGACTGTGTGCCGGCGCAGCAGCCGCCGTGCGCGCGCTCATCGGGCCTGCGCCGAGGCCCGCCGTGGACCTCGTGCTGCTGGACATGACCATGCCGGACGGGAGCGGGCTGGATGTGCTGCGTCGCATCCGCGCCGCGGGCAGCACGGTGGACGTGATCGCGGTGACCAGCGTGCGCGACGCCGAGACCGTGCGGGCCACTGCCAGCCTCGGGGTCGTGCAGTACCTCGTGAAGCCCTTCACCTTCGGCGTGTTCCGGGAGCGGCTCGAGCAGTACGCACAGGCCCGCGAGCTGCGGGCTCCGCGCGGAGCGGCGACGCAGGCCGAGATCGATGCGCTGCTCGGGGCCGGTCGCACGGCTCCCATCCCGGTCACGCCGAAGGGCATCTCGCCGGACACGCTGGATGCGGTGGGCCGGGCGCTGCGCAAGGGTGATGCGCTCTCGGCCGTCGAGACGGCACGTCTGCTGGGTCTGTCGCGCGTCTCGGCGCGCCGCTATCTGGAGCACCTCGTGGAGATCGGTGCCGCCGAGCGACGTGCGCGCCACGGTCGCCCGGGCCGCCCCGAGAGCGAGTACCGCTGGTCGGTGTGACCCATGGGGTTGGTGTGACGCCTGTGACGCAATAGCGTGTTCCGCATGATCGTCGAGCGCACGCCACGCCCGCGGGCGTCGCGCCCGGCCGCGCTCGCTGTCGCCGTCACGATCGTTGCGCTGTTCGCCGGGTCCGGCGCACCCGCTCAGGCTGCCGACACCCCTTCGTGGAACGACGTGCAGAACGCGCGCGACAACCAGGCCGCCGCGGCCGAGCTCGTCGCCCGCATCGAGGCCGAGCTCGACGCCGCGCAAGAGCGCAGTGCCGCCTCCGCCACCGCGGCTCTGGATGCGGCGCGCGTCGCAGAGGACGCCCGCCGACGCGCGGACGACGCCGCGCAGCGTTCCGCTGCGCTCGACGCGCAGGTGGATGCAGCGCGGGCGGAGACCGAGGCGCAGCGCGCTCGCACGGGCGCACTCGCGTCCTCCATGTACCGGCTGCAGTCCGACGGTCCCCTCGTCGCCCGACTGCTGACCGCCGCCGACCCGGACGACCTGCTCGATCGTCTCGGACTTCTCGAGACGATGGGAACGGCCTGGGCCGGCCGTGCGGCGCAGGTGCAGGGCGCGGCGCAGGTCTTGGCGGCGCTCGACGACCAGGCCACCGCCGCACATGTCGCGCGCGAGGACGCCGCCGCGGCGGCCGAGCGCGCCGCCACCGACGCGCGGTCGGCCGCGGACGCGGAGGCCGCCGCGGTGACGGAGCTCACCACGCAGGCCGACACTCTCTACGCGCAGTTGGCGACGCTCAAAGGCACGACGGCCGATCTGGAGCGCCGGTACCGGTTGGCGAGTCAGGTGGCGGCGCAACCGGCGAACCCGGCGCCCGCATCCCCATCACCCGGCTCTCCTGCGCCGCCCGCGCCGCCCGTTCCCACCCCTCCCGCCGGCGGTGCCGTCGTCGTCGACCCCGCGGGGGCCAGGGAGTACGCGCGCGGTGCGATCGGCTCCTACGGCTGGGGGCAGGACCAGTTCGAGTGTCTTGTGTCACTGTGGAACCGGGAGTCCGGCTGGCGCGCCGATGCACTCAACCCCTCGAGCGGTGCCTACGGGATTCCGCAGGCGCTGCCCGGCGGCAAGATGGCGACCGCGGGGGCCGACTGGCGCACGAACGCCGCCACGCAGATCAACTGGGGCCTGTCGTACATCTCGGACCGCTACGGCTCCCCCTGCGGAGCCTGGGGCCATTCCCAGGCCACCGGCTGGTACTGAGCGCCTCGCTCCGGCGCACTCACGCAGACGAGGACGCGCGGCGGGAGCGCCCGGCGCCGGGCATCTCGACGTAGTCGTCGTGCTTGGCATCCAGGCCGTCACCGGCGGTGCGCCCCCGCATCCGACGCCACAGCCAGGGCAGCGCATCGCGGCGCAGCCAGCCGCCCGCAGAGGGCTCGTCGTCGTGGAGGGCTGCGTCCAGGTCGCCCAGAGCCTCCGCATCCGGGATGCCCAACACCTCCGCGGCGCGGTACGCGAGGAAGCGGTGACCCCGTGAGCGCAGGTGCACCTTGTCGTCGGCCCACATCTCCAGCGCACCGATCTCGGGCAGCGCGTCCAGGTCGAGGAGCATGCAACCGTGGACACGCGCGATGCGGCGAAGCTCGGAGGCGTACTGGGCGAAGCGGCGCGCGAACAGTCCCGCGGCCCGGCGGTGGGGCAGGAAAGGGGTGACCAGGAGAACGTCGCAGCCCGCCGACCGCAGCGCCACGACGCCCTCCTCCAGTTCTGCGGCGAGCGCGCGCGGCGCCGCGCCGTGACCGACGAGGTCGTTCGCGCCCATGAGGATCGAGACGAGGTCGGGGCGCAGCTCGAGCGCCCGCGGGATCTGCGTCGTCGTGAGATCGCGCACGCGACGCGAGCGGACCGCGAGGTTGGCGTAGCGGAAGGGCTCGCGGCCGCGATGCTGCTGCGCCAGCAGCGGCGCCAGACGATCGGCCCAGCCGCGGTACTGCCCGTGCGGGGCGCGTGAGGTGTCGCACAGCCCCTCGGTGAGCGAGTCGCCGAGCGCGACGAACCTCGACCACCGGCGCGGTGCGGGAAGCAACGCCGGCATGGTGGGACGCGTCTCGCCGCGGGCCAGGAGCCGATCGTCGATCCGGCGCAGTTCCCGTGCTTCGTCGTAGTGCCCGAGGAGCTGACCGTACAGCGACGCCCAGGTGCGCTCGGCGACCGCGTCGCGCGCGGCGACCGAGAAGGCCTGCCGCTTCGCGTCGTCACCCAGCAGGTCACCGACGCGAGCGCGGAGGTCGGCGAGGTCGCCGGGGCGGTAGAGCCATCCGTCGATGCTCGAGCGCACGAGGTCCACCGGTCCACCCGTCCCCGTGGCCACGACCGGGACGCCGCTCGCGTGCGCCTCCTGGATCGTCTGGCCGAAGGTCTCGCTCTCGCCGGGGTGGACGAAGACGTCGAACGACGCCATCGCCTCTGCGAGCTCCGCGCCCCCGAGGTGTCCGAGGAACACCGCGCCGGGGAGCTGTCGCTCGAGCTGCGCCCGGGACGGGCCGTCTCCGACGATGACCAGTCGCGCACCTTCGACGCCCGCCAGCACCGCGAGATCCTCCACCTGCTTCTCCGGGGCGAGGCGCCCGACGTAGCCGATGATGCGCTCGCCCGGTGCGACGCGTCGACGGAACTGCTCGCTCCGACGTTCCGGCCGGAATCGCTCGCCATCCACGCCACGCGCCCACATCCGCAGGCGGTCCACCCCCATCCGCTCCAGCTGCGCGACCGACGGGGTCGAGGGCGCCAGGGTGAGGGTCGCCCGGCGGTGGAGCCGTGCGACGTGGCCGGCGGCGAGGGCCGCAGCCTGCGGCATCCGGTATCGCTCCGCGTAGGCGACGACATCGGTCTGGTAGATCGCGACGGATGCGGTGCGCAGCGACTCGGCGGCGTTCACGCCCTGCCACCCCAGCACGAAGGGCGACGCGAGGTGGACCACGTCGGGGCGGAACTCGCGGAGGATCGCCGCGATGCGCGCGACGCGCGCGAAGACGACCCGCACCTGCGGGTACGACGGCAGCGGGAGCGAGGCGAGCAGCTCGGTGCGGGAGGCTGCGACCGCGTCGACGGACTCGCGGGAGCGAGGGGCGATCACGAGCGTCTCGTGACCGTCAGCGGCGAGGTGGCGGAGCACCTGCAGGACGGAGCCGGTCACCCCGTTCATGTGCGGAAGGTAGGACTCGGCGATCAGCGCGACTCTCACGAGACCAGGGTGCTCCCGGAGCCGCGCCCGAATGGCGCGAACCCGGGTGGATCGTCGAGAGTTCACCCGATGCACCACGGCTCGTCACCGGACGTGCCCCGTTGGGTCGCCGTTCACCCGCCGCTGGGATGCTTCACCCGTGGCGGAGCCTTTCCTGACCGATCTCGCATCGAGTCCGTGGGCGTTGCCGCTCATGGCTCTGCTCGTGTTCGCCGACGCGCTTCTGGTGGTGATCCCCGGCGAGGTCGCGGTCACCGCCATGGGCGCGCTGGCGGTGTCGACCGGCCGGCCCCCGATCGTCGCGGTCGTCGCCGTCGCGGCCGCCGCAGCATTCGCGGGAGACGCCGCGGGATACCTCCTGGGGCGCACGGTCGGGATCGAGCGCTGGCGCTGGATGCGGCATCCCCGCGTCGCGGCGGCGTTCGCCTGGGCGCGGGGGCGCCTGCAGCGCAGCGCCGCGACGGTCGTGTTCACCGCGCGCTTCATCCCGTTCGCGCGCGTCGCCGTCACCCTCACGGCGGGGGCCACGGGCGTGCGGCCGGCGAGGTTCCTGGGCGCGTGCGGACTCGCGGCGCTGGGCTGGGCGACCTACCAGAGCCTGATCGGCGCGGCGGTCGGCGCCATCGTGCCCGGCGGTCCCGTCGTCGCGGTGATCGTGTCCATCGTGCTCGCGTTGGGCCTGGGCTTCGCCGTGGATGCGGTCGCCGCGAGACGAGTGAGGGCGCCGCGGTGACGCGGCGCCCTCACTCGATGAGGAGATGTCACTCCCCCGAGAGACCTCCGAGCAGGTGGCCGAACGAACGGCCCTCTCCGAGGTAGTTCGCCGGGTCGAACGGGTCGGCGTCGACGACGGGGCTGCGGCGGGCGATGGCCTCGGCCAGCTCGCGCGCCCCCTTGTCCACGCGGCTCGAGAGCGTCGCGACCTGGTCTCCGCTGCCACCCCAGTCGGCGGAGGCCGCGAACACACCGGTGGAGACCGCATCCGCGTGGAGGTAGGCGAACAGCGGGCGGATCGCGTAGTCGATCGCCAGCGAGTGGCGGGCGGTGCCCGCGTTCGCTCCGATGAGCACCGGCTTGCCGCGCAGCGCGTCGGGGTCGAGCACGTCGATGAACGACTTGAAGAGTCCCGAGTAGCTGGTGGAGAAGATCGGCGTCACGACGATGAGCGCGTCAGCCGACACCACCGTGTTGATCATCGTCTCCAGTGCCGTGGGCGCGAATCCGGTGAGCAGGTTGTTCGTGATGTCGTGCGCGTAGTCGCGCAGCTCGAACACGTCGGCGGTGATCTCGATGTCGCGCTCCGCCAGCTCGCGCGCCGTGGCGGCGAGCAGGCGGTCGGCCAGCATCCGCGTCGACGACGGGTTCGACAGGCCCGCAGAGACGACGGCGATACGACGGGTGCTCATCATGCGCTCCGCGTGGCGGCGGCACCGAAGGCGGCACCGACGGGCTGGGGGGTGTCCTGGTACGGCGAACCCGAGGTCAGGTTGTCACCGCGGTTGGCGCGCGGGGTGGCCTGACGCGGCTCGGCGTCGCCGTACATCTTGCGCACGAGGTTCTCGTGGGTGGGCGCGTCCGGCACCTCGGCGGGACGGTTCTTCGCGAGCTCCTTGCGAAGCACGGGCACGACCTCGCCGCCCAGGATGTCGAGCTGCTCGAGCACGATCTTCAGGGGCAGGCCGGCGTGGTCCATGAGGAACAGCTGGCGCTGGTAGTCGCCGAACAGGTCGCGCATACCGGCGTAGCGGTCGATGACCTGCTGGGGCGAGCCGACGGTGAGGGGCGTCATCTGCGTGAAGTCCTCCATCGACGGGCCGTGGCCGTAGACGGGGGCGTTGTCGAAGTACGGACGGAACTCGTTGACGGCGTCCTGCGAGTTCGCGCGCATGAACACCTGTCCGCCGAGGCCGACGATCGCCTGCTCGGGCGTGCCGTGTCCGTAGTGCGCGTAACGCTGGCGGTACAGCGCGATCAGGCGCTGGTAGTGCTCGGCCGGCCAGAAGATGTTGTTCGCGAAGAAACCGTCGCCGTAGTACGCGGCCTGCTCGGCGACCTCCGGCGTGCGGATCGAGCCGTGCCACACGAAGGGGGGCACGCCGTCGAGGGGGCGCGGCGTGGCGGTGAAGCCCTGCAGCGGAGTGCGGAACTTGCCCTCCCAGTCCACGACGTCCTCGCGCCACAGCTTGTGCAGCAGGGCGTAGTTCTCCAGCGCGATGGGCAGGCCCTGACGGATGTCCTTGCCGAACCAGGGGTACACGGGGCCCGTGTTGCCACGGCCGAGCATGATGTCGGTGCGGCCGTTCGAGACGTGCTGCAGCATCGCGAAGTCTTCGGCGATCTTCACCGGGTCGTTCGTGGTGATGAGGGTCGTGGCGGTCGAGACGAGCAGTCGCTCGGTCTGCGCGGCGATCGCGGCGAGCGTCGTGGTGGGCGACGACGACCAGAAGGGCGGGTTGTGGTGCTCGCCGAGGGCGAAGACGTCCAGGCCCACCTCCTCGGCGTGCTTGGCGATCGTGATGGTGTTGCGGATGCGCTCCGCTTCGCTCGGGGTGTGACCCGACACCGGGTCCTGGGTGATGTCCGAGACCGTGAAGATGCCGAACTGCATTCCCGGCCAGGTGGTGTTCTCGCTCACGATTCCTCTTCCGCTTCCCGGGTGCGTGCCCGCATCCGTTTCTATGCGATTGAATATATCCCCTATAACGCGTCGGGGTCGAGGTTATTCCCGGCGACCGGATGCCGATTCGTACAGATGACGCAGATCCCTGCTCAGTTGGTGGGGCACCGTCTCGCTCGGCGAATGGCCGGTGTCGTAGACGACGGCCCGCGCGCCGATCCGCGACGCGTAGGCGCGGTACTCGGACTCGGGCCAGAGATCGTGCGTGCCCGTGGCGACGAGCTTGGGCAGATCGAGACCCGCGACGGCGGCCGTCACATCCGGCATCGTCATCATCAGGCCCACGATGTCCGTCACGCTCGATCGGCGGGTCAGCGCGAACCGCTCGCGCACGAAACGCAGGCGCCCCGGCGGCACGCGGTTGAGGTTGTTGCGGATCCCCCACAGCATCAGACCGGCGCCCGCGCGCGGCCCCGCCGCATCCGAGAGGCGTCCGATGCGCTTGACGCCGCGGAAGACCTGCCCCGTGGCCGGCGGGCAGGTCACGAGCGCGAGGGTCGCGAACAGATCGGGGCGCGCGACGAGCGCAAGCTGGGCGACGAGGCCGGCGAAGCTGTACCCCAGCACGTGCACGGGGGCGGATCCGGTCTCGAGCACCGCGATCATGTCGTCCACGAACAGCGGGTAGTCGTAGTGCCGCCGGGGCGGCACGAGATTCTCCGGCCCCGCCGCAGCGGATTCGTACTGACCCGCCAGATCGTAGGACTCGACGCGGTATCCGGCTGCGGCGAGCAGCGGCATGACCAGCACGAAGTCCTCCTTCGACCCGGTCACCCCGGGAACGAGCAGGACCCTCGGGCCGTCAGCGGGACCGAGCGAGACGCGGGCCAAAGACCCCGACGGCGCGGCGACAGCATCGCGCACGGCGTCCGGCGGGAACACATGCCAGTCCACGTCGCCGAGAGATCGGTCCTGCCAGGCAGCATCCTCACGCACGACCATCGACACCCCCTCACCGGTGGCCACACCCTACTGCCTCCGCGAACGGGCGACGGGCGCACCACGCGCACCGGTAAGGTCGCACGCGATGAGCCTTCCGCCGCCCCCCGCGCCCGCGCGCCCGAAGCGCCGGGTGCCCTTCTGGGACAACGCGCGCTTCGCGTCGATCGTCCTGGTCGTGCTCGGGCACGCCACGCAGCGACTGATCTACGACTCGGATGCGGCCCTGGCGCTCTACCTCGTCGTCTATGCGTTCCACATGCCGGCCTTCGCGGTCATCTCGGGCTACTTCTCGAAGGCGGGCGTTCCGGGCAAGCGTCAGATGGCCCGCGTCATCACCGACATCCTGCTGCCCTACCTCATCTTCGAGACCCTCTGGACGGTCACCAAGTTCCTCGTGGAGGGCGCCGCCAATCCGAACCCGACGCAGCCCTCGTGGACGCTCTGGTTCCTGCTCGCGCTCGGGATGTTCCGCGTCGTCCTGCCCTACCTCGCCCTCCTACGCTGGCCGCTGCTGTGGACGCTGCTGGTGTCGATCGGCGTGGGCTACCTGCCGAACATCGACTCCACGCTGTCGCTGTCGCGCACGATGGGTCTCCTGTTCTTCTTCACCCTCGGCTGGTGGCTGCGCGAGCACGACATCGTCGAGCGCTTCTCGCTGCTGGCCCGGCCGTGGTGGAGCCGTGTCGCCGCCGCGGCGGTGCTGGTGATCGCCGGCTCGGTCGCCTGGATCTTCATCGACGTCTGGCGGGCGATCGATCTGCGCACGTGGCTGTTCTACGAGGACGCCTACTCCGACCTGGGCGGCGAGCAGTGGTGGGCCGGCGGCATCCGGCTCGCGCTCATGGCGATCGCCCTGGTGCTGACCGCCGCCTTCCTGACTCTCGTGCCGAGGCGGGCCGCGTGGTGGACCTCGTTCGGGCAGTACACGATGTATGTGTACCTGCTGCACTCCTTCGTGCTCTACCCGTTCCGGGAGTCGGGCGTGCTGCGCGGACTCGACCCGACCTGGTTCTGGCTGCCGGTGGTCTGCGCCGCATCCGTGCTCATCGCGCTGGGACTGGCGACCGCGCCGGTGCGCCGGGTGTTCCGCCCCCTCGTCGAGCCGCGCTGGTCGTGGCTGTTCGCCGACCGCACCCTCGCACGCCGCGAGGGGCACCGCAGCGACCCGACCGGTTCGCGCCGCGCTCCCGAGCGCCGCTGAACGAGCTCAGGCGAAGAGCTCCGCTCCCACGAAGGAGCCTTCTCGGACACCCCCCGGCACGGCCCAGACGCCCGAGCCGACGTGGCGCAGGTACTCCGTGAGGAGATCCCGCGCGAGCGCCTTCTGCAGCGTGATGAACTGCTCGGGCGAGCGCTGGTAGGAGAGGAAGAACAGACCCGCCTCCAACGCGCCGCGCCCGTCGTTGCCGTCGACGAAGTTGTAGCCGCGACGCAGGATGCGCACGCCGCCGTTGTTGTCGGGGTGGGCCAGGCTGACATGGGAGGCACGGTCGATGCGGGCGGTGCCGGACGCATCCGTCGCGGAGAAGTCCGGCGCGGTGAACTCGTCCCCTCCCGACAGCGGGGCCCCCTCGCGCTTGTCGCGCCCGATCGTGCGCTCCTGCTCCATGAGCCGAAGCCGGTCCCAGGTCTCGATCGTCTGCCGGATGCGGCGGGCGACCAGATAGCTTCCTCCGGCGAGCCAGGCGGGACCCTCCTCCCCGACCCACACGTGCTCCGCGAGCGCCGCGGTGTCGGTGGCGAGGATGTTGGCCGTGCCGTCCTTGAAGCCGAACAGGTTGCGAGGCGTCGTCTGCGCCGCGCTCGTCTTCGACGTGCGGCCGAAGCCGAGCTGCGCCCAGCGGATGCGGGCGCGACCGAACGCGATGCGGCTGAGGTTGCGGATGGCGTGGACGGCCACCTGCGGGTCGTCGGCACAGGCCTGGATGCACAAGTCGCCGTCGGAATTCAGCGGGTCGAGGTCGTCGCCGACGAAGCGCGGCAGCGCCGTCAGCAGATCGGGGCGACGATCGGCGATCCCGAAGCGGTCGACACCGTCGCGCTCGAACAGCCCGGGCCCGAATCCGAACGTGATCGTGAGAGAGCTCGCGGGCAGACCCAGCGCTTCTCCCGTGTCGTCCGGCGGCGCCTGGGGCGAACCGCCCACCGCCCCCGACGCGCTGACATCGAGCCCCTGCGTCATGCGCGAGGCGGCATACGACCAGTCCTGCAGGAGCGAGACGAGGTCGTCGCGTGTCAGATCGTCGTCGAGATCGAAGGCGGCGAAGTGCAGGTGGTCCTGCACTTCTGTGGTGATCCCCGCCTGGTGTTCGCCGAAGAACGCGTGGACGCCGTCGGCGTCAGCGGCGGATGCGGAGCCCGCGACCGCTGTGGCGACCGCGGCCCCGCCGGCCCCGCCGATGGCGAGGCCGGCGGCGCCGGCGCCGAGCAGGCCGAGCAGACCCCGCCGACTGAGCCCGGACGGCGCTTCGGCGGGCTCAGCCGGCTGGGCGGCGGACTGCTGCTCGCTCACGAGAGGACGGTCACCGTCAGACGCGACAGCGGCTCAGCGAGCGCGTTGATCAGATCCGTCAGAGTGCGCTTGTCGGACTCGGTCAGCGTCGAGTACGCGACGAACGACGTGTCCGCGCTGCCGTACGTCGCCAGCTGCGCCTCGAGATCGGCGTATCCCTTGTCGATGGCGGTCACGAGCTTCTGCCCGTCCGCGCCCTTGCTCTCGGCGAAGTCACGGACGAGCGAGTAGGCCATCTTGGAGCCCTCGACGTTGGCGGCGAAGTCGTAGAGGTCGGTCCCGCTCCACCAGTCCTCCTCGCCGGAGATCTTGCCGTTCGCGACCTCGTCGAGCAGCGCGATGGCACCGTTCGAGATGCCCGCGATGCCCTGCGCGTCCAGCGCGCTCACGAACTCGTCGGAGTGGACGTAGTCGTTGAGCTCGGCCACATCCGCGACGAGCTGGTCGGCATGCTCCGTGCGCTGCTCGGGCGTGGACGGCGTCCAGTCCTGCCAGGCAGGGGTCGCGCCGTCGGCGTTGAGCGCGTCCTGCGCGGGAACCCAGAGATCCTTCTCGATGCGGTGGAATCCGGTCCAGTCGAGACCCTCGGCGACCGCATCCACCTCGCGGTAGTCGATCTTGGGATCGAGATCGCCCAGGGACTCGGCGACGGGCTCGATGCGCTCGTAGTAGGAGCGCACCTGCGGGAAGGAGGTGCGGGCGGTCTCATCGTCGCCGGCGGTGTAGGCGGCGGTGAAGGCGTCGACGGCGGGGACGAGCTGCTCGACCTGGTCCTTCACGAACGCGGCGTACAGCGAGACCGCCTGCTGCTTCTGCTCCGCGTCGTCACCGGACGCGGCGATCGTCTCGCCGGTGACCGTGAAACCGGCCCGCCCGACGCCGTCACCGACCATGCCGGGCTTGCACAGCGTGAAGTAATCACCGGGCTGCGCGACCACCGTCAGGGTGCGCGAGGCGCCCGGAGCGATGTTCTCGACCTCGCCGACGATACGGAGGCCGTCCTCGGCGAGCAGGTAGAACTCGCTGACCTGCGAGCCCGTGTTCGTGACGTCGAAGGCCAGGGTGCCGCTCGTGGCGGTCGCCGTGGGCAGATCGCATGCGGAGTCGCTCGCTGTGACGGTGAGGGCGTCGGAAGCGGCCACGTCGGCCTTGGCGACGCATCCGGCGAGCGCGAGCGAGGTGATGACGAGCGCTGCGGCGCCGCCGATCAGACGAGGAGCTGTCATGGGGTTCCTTGATGTGCGGGAGCGACGGCTTCTTGCGCTCGGTGGGACCGCGGGTGCGGACGCGCACCGCGGAAGAAGAGGATGCCGACCACGGCGATGTAGACGACCCATGCGATGATCTGCAGCCATGTCATCTGCGGCATGAACCCGACGGTGGCCTGCAGCAGCACGGCGACGGGTCCTCCGGGGGCGATGACCGACGACACGTCGAAGGCCCACCCGAACGGGAAACCGGCGAGCCCCACCCCCACGACTCCGGTCACCGCGTCGATCGTGGCGGCGTCGGAGAACGGCCCCGGCAGCACTCCCGCCTCCTGCAGGTCGTGAACGCCGTACGCGAGGACACCGGCGGCGACGACGATCAGGAGCGCGCCGGTCCAGGTGAAGAACACCCGCAGGTCGAGCCGGATCATCCCGCGCGAGATGAGCGCGCCGAGCACGACAGCGAGGGCGAGGCCCAGGACGGCACCCCCGAGCGCGGCGGGCGCATTGCCGAACGACTGCACCATCGACCACAGGAGCAGTGTCGTCTCGAGTCCCTCGCGGGCGACGGAGATGAAGCCGATGACGACGATTCCCCACAGCGCCCCGGTGGCGAGTGCGCGGTCGATGTCGCCCTCGAGTGCCCGTTTGAGCCCGCGGCCGGCCCGCTGCATCCAGAAGATCATCCAGGTGACCAGCGCGACCGCGACGAGCGAGAGACCGCCGCCGAGGATCTCCTGGGCCTGAAAGGTCAGCTCGTAGGCGCCGAACGTCAGGACGGCTCCGACCACGAGCGAGAGGAGAACGGCGAGCCCGACGCCGATCCACAGCCGGGGCAGTACGTCGCGCCGGCCGAGTCGGGAGAGGTAGGCGGCGAGGATGCCGACGACGATGGCGGCCTCGAGGCCTTCGCGCAGACCGATCAGCAGACTCGACAGCACCGGGGCATCCTTCTTTCTGGTAAGGCTTACCTAAGCCCGGAGCGAGATTACTCCTGTTACGACCGGAGGCAAATTCCACGCCGTGCGGTAACGCTCAGCAACATTTCTCCGCGGCGCGACGCCGGGACGTACCTTCGGTGCATGAGCACGCCATCCCTTCCCGTCCTCGACTTCTCCCGCCTGTCCGGCGGCCCGGATGCAGCCGCCGCCTTCCGCGATGATCTGCGCCGCGCGACCCACGAGGTGGGCTTCTTCTACCTCACCGGCACGGGCGTCGACGACCTGGCGCTGCGCCTCGAGAAGGTCGCGCGCGCCTTCTTCGCGCTGCCCGAGGCCGACAAGCTGGCGATCGAGAACGTCAACAGCCCGCACTTCCGCGGGTACACGCGAATCGGCGGCGAGCGCACGCAGGGCCAGGTCGACTGGCGCGAGCAGATCGACATCGGACCCGAGCGCGAGGCCGTGACCGATCCCACCGCTCCCGACTTCGAACGCCTGACCGGCCCCAACCTCTGGCCCGAGGCGCTTCCTGAACTGCGCGAGGTCGTGCAGGAGTGGCATGACCGGCTGAGCGAGGTCGCCATCACACTGCTGCGCCAGTGGGCGCTGGCACTGGGAGCCGCGGAGGACTTCTTCGACCCCTACTTCGCGGACCCGGGCACCCTCATCAAGATCGTGCGCTACCCCGGCAGCCGTGAGCCCGAACCGCAGCAGGGTGTCGGCGCGCACAAGGACTCCGGAGTGCTCACCCTCCTGTGGGTGGAGCCGGGCAAGGGCGGGCTGCAGGTCGAGCGCGACGGCGGCTGGGTGGACGCTCCCCCGGTCGACGGTGCGTTCGTCGTCAACATCGGCGAGCTGCTCGAGTACGCGACCCAGGGATATCTCATCGCCACCAACCACCGGGTCGTCTCGCCCCGCTACCCCGAGGACCGCATCTCGGTGCCGTTCTTCTTCAACCCGGCGCTCGATGCCCAGCTGCCCCTCATCCAGCTTCCGCCCGAGCTCGCGGCACGTTCGCGGGGTGTGACCGAGGACCCCACGAACCCGATCTACGCCCGCTACGGCGAGAATGCGCTGAAGTCGCGGCTGCGCGCGCATCCGGATGTGGCGGCGATCCACCACGCGGACCTCCTGGCCGCCCGCGCCTGACCACGCGTTCGCGGGGTCCTGCGTGCGCCGCATCCGCTCCTCCCCCTACCCCTTAGCCGCGAGACTGCATCTTTCGCACGAGATCACGGGTAAACACCGTGATCTCGTGCGGGACGTGCAGTCTCGCGGTCATTGGGGAGGGAGGTGGGTTCAGGATGCGGTGGGGACACAAAAGCGAAGGCCGCCCCACACCGTGGGGCGGCCTTCGAAGAAAGCGATATACGCGATCGCGCTGCGATCAGCGGCGCAGACCGAGACGCTCGATGAGCGAACGGTAGCGGTTGATGTCGATGTCCTGCAGGTAGCCCAGCAGGCGACGACGCTGACCGACCATGAGGAACAGGCCACGACGCGAGTGGTGGTCGTGCTTGTGCTCCTTGAGGTGCTCGGTGAGGTCCTTGATGCGCTGCGTCAGCATCGCGACCTGCACCTCGGGGGATCCGGTGTCACCGGGGTGCGTCGCGTACTCTTCGATGATCGCCTTCTTGACGTCGTTCTCGAGTGCCATAGATGGGATCCCCTTTCTCCTCGTTGCGCGGCGCCCTCCGGCTGATCCGGGGGCTCTCTTTATCCGCGGCCGATCGAACGGCAACCTCGAAAGTCTACCAGCGTTCGGCGCCGACCCCAACCGCTCCCACCGCGGTACGCTCGCACCCGTGCAGTTCACCGTCCGCGTCAAGCCCGGCAGCCGACGCGGCCCCCTCGTCGAGTCGGATGCGGACGGCGCCCTGACCGTGCACGTGCGTGAGCGGGCGGCCGACGGCGCAGCGAACGCCGGGGTCATCGCAGCGCTCGCGGCGCACCTCGGGGTCCGCCGCGCGGACATCACGATCCGCACGGGGCACGCCGCCCGCATCAAGCGCATCGAGGTCGCCGAGTGAAGCGGACGGGGCTCGCACGCCACCTGATCGACGTGCGCCCGCTCACCACCAGCGCGCCGTACGCGCGGATGTGGATCGGCTCCACGCTCGCCGGCCTCGGCGGACAGCTGACGATCGTCGCGGTGATGCTGCACGTCTACGCCCTCACCGGCTCCGACTTCGCGGTGGCGATGGTCGCGGTGGCGGGCCTGGTGCCGATGGTCCTCGCCGGACTCTACGGAGGGATGCTCGCCGACGCGTTCGATCGGCGCATGGTCGCCCTGGTGGCCGCGTGCATCACCTTCGCCTCCACGGCGCTGCTCGCCGCACTCGCCTGGTCCGGCGACGAGACCGTCTGGTGGCTCTACGCCCTGAGCATCGTCAACTCCGCCGCCAACTCCGTCGTGATGGCCACCAAGTCGGCGATCACGCCGCGGCTGCTGCCGCGGGAACTGCTCCCGGCCGCGGCCGCCCTCAACGGCGTCACCGTGGGCATCATGGTGATGGCGGGCCCCGCGCTCGCCGGCGTGCTGGTCGCGACCGCCGGCTACGCCTGGACCTACTCGATCGACGTCGTGCTCATGACGTCGCTGTTCCTGGGCCTGTGGACCCTGCCGCGGCTCCGCCCGGAGGGCGTGATCGTCAGACCCGGCCTCGACTCGCTCCGCGACGGCTGGGCGTTCCTGCGCCGCGCACGCAACATCCGGATGCAGTACCTCCTGGACATCATCGCGATGACGTTCGGGCAGCCTCTGGCGCTCTTCCCCGGCATCGGGGCCGTGCTGCTCGGCGGCGGGCCGGTCACGACCGGCATCCTCACCGCCGCGGTCGCGGCGGGTGCATTCCTGTCGAGTCTGTTCTCGGGCCCGATCGGCCGGGTGCGCCGCCACGGAGTCGGCATCGAGCGCGCCATCCAGGTCTACGGCGGCGCGATCGCCGCGTTCGGGCTCGTGCTGGTCGCAGCGGCCCTCGGGTGGTTCACGGGCGGCGACGTCAACGTCGTCCTGATCGCCGCCGCCTGCGTGGTGCTCGCCGTCTCGGGCGCGACCGACAACGTGAGCGCGATCTTCCGGTCGACCATGATGCAGTCGGCGGTGCCGGACACGATGCGCGGGCGCCTGCAGGGGATCTTCGTCGTGGTCGTGGCGGGCGGGCCTCGTATCGGCGCCCTCTACGCCGGCAGCCTCGCGACCCTCACGACGCTGTGGTTCCCGCCCCTGCTGGGCGGCATCGTCATCATCGCTCTCGTCGGGGTGCTGGTGCGCCTCAGCCCCGGCTTCCGCGCGTACGACGCACTCCACCCGGTGCCCTGAGCAGCGGCTCGCTGCCGTTGTGCGGCGCCTTTCGGACATCGCATCCGCCAGGAAGCCGGAGTATCCGCGGCCGTCACTAGAGTCGGGGAGTGCTTCCCGCCGCGCGCCCCGCCGCCCCTCCCCGCCAGGCGGTCATCGCCGTGCAGTTCGTACTCACCGGCATCATCTGGGGCTCGAGCTTCCTGTTCATGAAGGTCGCGCTCGGCGGACTCTCCCCCGCCCAGGTCGCATGGTCGCGGCTGGTGCTCGGAGCGGTGACGCTGGGGATCTTCGTGGCCGTCCGGCGGGAGACCCTCCCCAGACGGCTCGTGGTGTGGGCGCACATGTTCGTGCTGGCGCTCTCGTTCTGCGTCGTGCCGTTCCTGCTGTTCTCCTGGGCCCAGCAGCACGTCACCTCGGGCCTTGCGAGCATCTACAACGCGACGACCCCGATCATGACCGCGGTGATGGCGTGGGCCGTCTTCCGCGTCGAGAAGCTGCGCGTCGTCCAGATCGCGGGGATCCTCATCGGCATCCTCGGGGTGATGGTCATCATCGCACCCTGGCAGGGCCTCGCCCCCGATCAGAGCCTCATCGCCCAGTTCGCCATCCTCGGCGCCACGGCCTGCTACGGCTTCAGTCTCGCCTACATGCGCCGGTTCACGTCCGACAGCGGCATGAGCCCCCTGGTCTTCTCGTTCCTGAACATCGGGATCGCCGCGGTGATCATGCTCGCTCTGACACCGCTGATCGCGCTGACGCCCGTGCGGCTGGATGCGGCGATCGTCAGCTGCCTCGTGCTCCTCGGCTGCCTCGGAACGGGCGTCGCCTACATCTGGAACCAGAATGTGCTCCGCGCCTGGGGTCCCACGCGCGCCTCCACCGTCACGTACATCACGCCCGTCGTGGGCGTTGTTCTGGGTGCCGTCGTGCTCGGCGAGACGGTGTCGTGGAACGAACCCGCGGGCGCCCTCGTCGTCTTCCTGGGCATCCTCCTCGCGCAGGACCGGCTGCGGCGCCGAGCCCGGACATGACGAAGGGGACGGATGCGGCCGCATCCGTCCCCTTCGTGTGCGATCAGGCCGCGACCGTACCCTGCAGGTCGAGCTCGATCGTGACGTCCTTGCCGACGAGCACGCCGCCGGTCTCGAGCGCGGCGTTCCAGGTCAGACCGAACTCCTCGCGGTTGATGACCGTCTTGGCCGTGGCGCCGGCCTTGTAGTTGCCCCACGGGTCGGTGCCGAAGCCGCCGAACTCGAGCTCGAACGTGACGGGCTTGGTGACGTCCTTGATGGTCAGGTCACCGTCGACGAGGAAGTCGCCCTTCTCGTAACGCACACCCGTCGAGACGAAGGTCATCGTGGGGTAGTTCTCGACGTCGAAGAAGTCGGCCGAACGCAGGTGACCGTCACGACCCTCGTCCTTGGTGTCGATGGAGGCGACGTCCACCGTGGCCTCGACCTTCGCCTCGAGCGGGTTCTCCGGCGCGACGATCGTGGCGCTCTTCACACCGAAGGTGCCGCGCACCTTCGAGATCATCATGTGGCGCACCGCGAAGGTGACCTCGCTGTGCGAGGCGTCCAGCGTCCAGGTGCCGGCCTTGTATCCGGGGATCTCGATTGCGTTCGTGTCGGTCATGTTCGCTCCAAAACCAGGGCCGCGCGTTTCGCGGCATCGAGTCCAGTCAACCGCATCCCACGGGAACGTATTCCCTTGAATGCAAAATTCTGACGAGAGTCTTAAGAACTTCCGGTGGACCGACGAAGAAGGGCCCCGGGGTGCCCGGGGCCCTTCGAGAGGTCGTGTCAGCCGACCTTCAGCAGGTCGATGATGAAGATGAGCGTCTTGCCTCCGAGGAAGTGACCGCCGGCGGGGCCGTACGCCAGGTGGGGCGGGATCACGAGCTCGCGGCGACCGCCGACCTTCATCCCGGGGATGCCGTCCTGCCAGCCCTGGATGAGGCCGCGCAGCGGGAACTGGATGCTCTCGCCACGGCCCCAGGAGGAGTCGAACTCTTCGCCGGACTCGTACTCGACGCCGGCGTAGTGCACCGTGACGTTGTCGCCCGGCTTCGCCTCTTCGCCGTCTCCGACGATGATGTCGCGGATGACGAGCTCGGTGGGAGCGGGTCCTGCGGGAGCGTCGAACTCGGGCTTCGTGCGGTTGTCAGTCATGTCTCCATCCAAGCACGTCGCCGCCGCCTGCGAGGCGCGGCCGACCCTCTTGACAGCGCCCCGCGAGGGGTGGATCCTGACAGCAGAACAACTCAGCGCTCGGGAGTCACGCAGGCATCGCCGCGGCACCGGGCGCTGAGTCTTTTCCGTCAACCCAGACGAGCGCCGGGGCGCTCCCGCATCCGCTCGCGCAGCGTCGGACCGGCGGGTGTGGCGAGTCGGCCTCGTTCACGAAGGCGCGGGAGCACCAATTCCCCGAACGCCTCCACATCGCGCGTTCCGAAGACCGGCTCGAAGAGGAAGCCGTCGAGCCCCGTCTGATCGGCGAGCTCCTCGACGCGGTCGGCGACCTGCTCGGCATCCCCCACGATCCGGAAGCCCCGCGTGCCCTTGCCACGCAGATCGTCGAGGATCTGCCGCACGGTCGGCGCCGGGGAGCCGTCGCGACCGAGGAAGCGCTCGATGTTGCTCGTGCCCATCTGACCGACGACGCCGCCGGCGGCCACGACCTCCGCGAGGGTCTTGTCGGGATCGAGCGTGAGCAGATCGATGCCGGTGTTCCCCGCGTACAGCGCCGCCACCACCTCGTCGGACTGCATGCCGTGGAACTCGCGCCAGAGCTGCTCGGCACCGGCCTGCGTCTCGTCCACGATCGCGGTGAGACCGGCCATGATGCGGATGTCGTCGGGATCGCGCCCGGCCTCGGCGGCACGGCGGCGGATGTCGGCGACCGCCGCCGCCGTGTGCTCGGGCGTCGTGGCCTGCACGAACACGCCCTCGGCGTGGGAGGCCGCGAGCGCGCGACCCTTCGGAGACGTCCCGGCCTGGAAGATCACCGGGGTGCGCTGCGGCGAGGGCGGGGCGCCGAAGTAGCCGCGCGAGCGGTAGTGCGCACCCTCGAACTGGGTGCGATGGATGCGGGACGGGTCGATGTAGACGCCGGAGGCCGCATCCGCAACGAGCGCGTCGTCGTCCCAGGACTGCTCCCAGTAGCTGCGGGCGAGGGACACGTACTCCTCCGCCATCTCGTATCGCGTGTCGTGCGCCACCATCTCCGGGTGCCCGAAGAGCTCCGCGACGGCGTTCTGCGAGGCACCCGTGACCACGTTCCAGCCGATGCGCCCTCGGGTGAGGTGGTCGAGGGTGCTGAACCGGCGCGCCAACGGCAGGGGGTGGTCCATTCCTGTCGTCGCCGTCACGACGAATCCCAGCTTCTCCGTCTCTCGGGCGAGGATCGGGATGATGGTCGACGGATCGAGACCGGAGAAGTTGATGGCCGCGGACAGACAGGCCGCACTGATGTCGCCGTTCTGCATCGGGTACCCGAAGCCGTCGGCGAAGAAGAGGAAGTCGTAACCGGTGCGGTCCATGATCTTCGCCATGCGCACCCAGCGCTCGGGGTCGAGGTAGTCCGCGGCGTCGCAGAGCGGGTGCGCCCAGCTGTAGGTGCCCCCGACCTGCGGGGCGTAGACCTCGAAGACGCCGAAGTGGAGATCGGTCACAGCGCCTCCCCCAGCCATGCCTCGATGTCGGCCTTCGCGCGGGCCTTGAGCGCGTCGCCCGCCAGGGTGGTCTCGATCGAGCTCCATGCGCACGCGGCGAGCTGCCGGTCCGTCAGGCCGATCTGCTCGCGCGCGACGACGTACTCGTCGAGGATGCCGGGACCGAACAGGATCGGATCGTCGGCGTTGATGGAGCACCGCACCCCGGCATCCAGCAGCTGCGGGAGCGGATGGCGGGCGAGGTCGTCGACGACGTCCAGCAGCAGATTGGAGGTGGGGCAGGTGTCGAGGCAGATCCCCCTGCGGGCCAGCTCCGCCACGAGCGCCGGATCCTCGATCGCCCGCACACCGTGCAGCACGCGCGCGGCGCCCAGGTCGTCGATGGCCTGCCACACCGATTCCGGGCCCACCAGCTCGCCCGCGTGAGGCGCGGACTGCAGGCCTGCGGCGCGGGCGATGTCGAACGCGGGAGCGAAGTCGGCGGCGGGATGGCCCCGCTCCTCGTTCGCGAGCCCGAGGGAGACGACGCCGCGGCCCGCGCGCGCCGCTGCCGCGTTCGCGAGCGCCATCGCCTCGGCGAGGGGTTCGGTGCGATCGACCGTGACCATGAGGCCCACCTCGACCCCGTGACGTTCGCCCGCGATGCGGACGGCGTCCAGATGCGCGTCCAGCGCCGCTTCGATGGTCCCGAAGGCCGCGAGATAGAACTGGGGGCTCACGCCGAACTCGACGTACACCGCGCCGTCGGATGCCGCATCCGCCACGGCCTCGTCGATCAACCGCACGAGGTTCTCGGGGCGGGCAAGGACCGCGAGCAGCCCCTGGTACATGTCGGCGAACGCCGTGAAGCCGGAGAAGCCGGTCACCGGCGGGATCTCGACCGACATCTCCTCGGCGAGCTCGGCGAGCGTCGCGGGCCTCATGGCCGCTTCGAGATGGACGTGGAGATGCCCCTTGGGGAGGGCGGCGAGATCGCGAAGGGCCGAGTCGGCCATGGACGCTCCTGACGTCGAGTGAACTGGTCGGTTCACGATAGCGACGCGGTGTTTCGCTCAGATGACGCCGGAGGTCAGAGCGCGAACAGGGCGGCGCGGGCGGCGACCGTGCGTTGCAGCAGCGCGCTCTCCTCCGCGCTCGCTCGCGGGTCTCGCCCGCTGATCGCGCGCTGTCGCGCCATCGCCAATGCGGTCGCATCGGCGATGAAGGTGCGCATGATCGGCACACGGTTGCCGGTGAGCGTGCGCGCCCAGGCGAGAGCGGTGCGGCGCCCGGCAGCGGTCGCGAGCATGTCGACCTCCTGCGGGGTGAACCAGCCGACGGCGGCGTATTCGCCCAGACGCGCCCGCGTCAGGCGCGCCTCCTCGCGCCGCAGGAGGACGATCGCGACGACGAAGATCACGAAGAGGGGAATCTGGAGCGCGGCGTAGAGGGCGAAGAAGTCACCCAGGAGGGCGGACCCGTTCCACAGCGCGTGCAGGGCGATGGCGCCCGCGAGCCCCAGGAGCCAGGGCCCGAGTGCGCCGCCGAGCCGGACGCCTCGGCGTGCGGCGAGACCCAGCGCGAACCCGGTGACCGCGGTGAACATGACGTGGGCGAAGGGCGAGAGGATCCCGCGGACGAAGAACGTGGCGGAGGCCTGCGTGAAACCGCCCTCGACGAAGGCGCTCGCGAAGTACTGGATGTTCTCGGTGAAGGCGAATCCCGCGCCGATCAGCCCGCCGTACACGATGCCGTCCACCGGCCCGTCGAAGAACCGTCGCGCCGCCGCGAAGATCAGGAGCACACCGAGGCCCTTGCCGATCTCTTCGACGATCGGTGCCTGCACGACCGACTGCAGCAGGAGCGCGAGCTGCGAGTCACCGCGACCGAACGTCAGCAGCAGCACGAGATCGACACCGAGGGCCAGCGCCACCGCGGCGATGGCTCCCCAGCCGAGCGCGAGGATGACGAGCCCCTTCGGCTCCGGCTCCCAGCGGTCCACGATGCGCAGAGCCCACAGCACGCCCGCCAGCGGCAGCAGTGCGAGAATCGCCCCCAGCAGCGAGGCGACCGGACCGATCGCCTCCAGGAAGTACCCGACCAGCACCACCAGGAGGACGACCAGCAGCGCGCCGACCCAGATGTAGAGCCCCCACGCGCGCCGGACCGGTGCGCCGACGGGCGGCTGCGAGGTCGCGGGAGCCGCAATCGGGGCCGGAGCCGCGTGCACCGGTTGCGCCAGCGCGGAGTCGAAGGCCGGCGGGGTGAGAGTCGGGCGGCCGTCGGGGGTCGTCATTCCCTCAGCCTACGGTCGCCGCCGGTAGCGTGGAGGGTATGCGCTTCGCCCACCTCCGCACCGCTGCGAATCCGGAGCCGAGACTCGTCGTCGTCGACGAGGACTCCGCCGCCTTCGTCGACGCCCTCTTCCCCGACGCCCCGAGAACGCTGGAGCAGCTCATCCTCGGTGGAGACGACCTGCTGGCCCGCGTGCGGGATGCCGCGGCGTCGCCGGCGGTGGAGCGCTTCGGGTTCGCGGGAACGGAGTTCGCGTCGGCCGTCCTCGCCCCGCCGGTCATCCTCGCGGTCGGCCTCAACTACGCCGCGCACTCGGGCGAGCTGGGTCTGAAGACCGACCAGACCCCGACGGTCTTCGTGCTGTGGCCGAACTCGCTCACGGGACACGAGCAGACCACGAGCTGGCCGCGCAGCCTCAGCGAATCCGTCGACTACGAGGCGGAGCTCGGTGTGATCATCGGCCGCCCCGCGAAGAACGTCCCCCCGGAGACCGCGCTGGAGCACGTATGGGGCTACACGGTCGTCAACGATGTCACGGCGCGCGACATCCAGTTCTCCGAGGCGCAGTGGTCGCGCTGCAAGTCGTTCGACGGCTTCACCCCGACCGGTCCCTTCGTGGTCACGGCCGACGAGGTGCCCGACCCTCAGGACCTCCACATCTGGACGGTCGTCGACGGCCACACCGTGCAGGATGCCTCGACCGGGCAGATGATCCGCCCCGTGTCGACTCTGGTGTCCCATCTCTCCCAGTCGGTGACGCTGTTGCCGGGCACGCTCATCTCGACGGGGAGCCCGGGCGGTGCCGGCTACTCCCGCGATCCGCAGATCTTCCTGCGCGACCGCTCGACGGTGACGGTCGGCATCGACGGCATCGGGTCGCTCACGACGCACTGCCGCATCCTCGATTGAACGACGATGGCCCTCACCGGCAGGTGGGGGCCATCGTCGTCGGGCGGCTCAGCGCAGGGACGAGCAGTACTGCGTCACGCCGTTGATCTGGTACACGCCGTCCGGGGTCTGCGCGCAGTACTCGATCGCCTGCTGAAGGGCGCCGGCGAAGCTCACGATGAGGATGATCCCCACGATGATCCCGATCACCATGAGCACGGAGCTGACGATGATGGCCCAGACCGCGGGAAGGTTGCGCGCACCGGCCTTGCGGCTCTGTACGAGCGCCACGATGCCGAGGATGAGGCCGATCAGCTGCGCGAAGAACGCCACGATGAGCGCCACGATGCCGAGCGTCTTGCCCGGCACCGGTGCGCCGGGGGTCGGCTGACCCGGAACCTGGCCGGGCACGGGGCCGGCGGCGGGCGGCGCCGCCTCGTAGGCCGGGGGCGCCGTCGGATACGCCGGCGGCGCGGCGGGGTAGGCCGGCGGGACCGGCGGGGTGTTCTCGGGCGATCCGGTCGGGTCGGTCATGATTCCTCCTGATTCGGCGCGGGCACGGTGCGCGCTCCGACGTTATCGGCTGCGCCACCGGGTCGCACGGACGACACTCAGTCCTGGGTCGGAGTGAGGCTCGTATCGATGATCGGGATGGCGGCCGTGATGGCCTCGAGCCCCGACAGTCGCGCGGGCGACAGCTGCTTGAGTACCTCGTCGCGCGGCATGAGGCCGGCCTCGACCACGAGATCGGCGACGTTGCGGCCGGTGAGCAGCGCCGTCTTCGCGAGTGCCGCCGCGGCCGCGTATCCGATGAAGGGCGTCAGAGCGGTGATCGCGCCCACCGAGGAGCCGACCATGGCGCCCAGGCGGTCGTGATTGGCGGTGATGCCCTCGACGCAGTTCACCCGCAGCGTCCACATGGCCTGCCGCATCCAGGTGATCGACTGGAAGATCGAGTGCGCGATCACCGGTTCGAAGGCGTTCAGCTGCAGCTGGCCGCCCTCGACGGCCATCGTGACCGTCATGTCCGCGCCGACGACGGCGAACGCCACCTGGTTCACGACCTCGGGGATGACGGGGTTGACCTTGCCGGGCATGATGCTGGAGCCCGCCTGACGTGCGGGCAGGTTGATCTCACCCAGGCCCGCCTGCGGACCGCTGGAGAGCAGCCGCAGGTCGTTGCAGATCTTGGAGAGCTTGATCGCGTTGCGCTTGAGCGAGGAAGAGAACGACATGAACGAGCCGGTGTCGCTCGTGGACTCGACGAGGTCGTCGGCCGTCGCGAGGTCCAGTCCGGTGATCTCGCGCAAGTGGCGGAGCACCGCGGGTGCGTAGTCCGGATGCGTCGTGATGCCCGTGCCGATGGCGGTGGCACCCATGTTGACCTCGTGCAGCAGCCAGGCGTTCTCCCGCAGCCGGTGCAGGTCCTCCCCCAGCGTCGTGGCGAAGCCGTGGAACTCCTGCCCGAGCGTCATCGGCACCGCATCCTGCAACTGCGTGCGGCCGACCTTGAGCACGTCGTGGAACTCGCGCGCCTTGTCGAGGAACGCCTCGCGCAGCAGGTCGAGCTCGACCAGGAGGCTCTGCAGGGTGAGCGAGAGTCCGACCTTGATGGCGGTCGGGTAGACGTCGTTCGTCGACTGACTGCGGTTCGTGTGATCGATCGGCGAGAGGAACGCGTAGTCGCCCTTCTGGCGACCCGCGAGCTCGAGCGCCACGTTGGTGATCACCTCGTTGGCGTTCATGTTGGTCGAGGTGCCGGCGCCACCCTGGATGACACCGACCACGAACTGGTCGTGGTGCCGGCCCGAGATGACCTCCTGCGCGGCGCGGTCGATGAGCGAGGCGCGTTCCGCATCGAGCACGCCGATCTCCCGGTTCGCTCGGGCAGAGGCCTGCTTGACCATCGCGAGCGCCACCACGAGGTCGGGGTAGACGGAGATGGGGCGCTTGGAGATGTCGAAGTTCTCGAGGGCCCGGGCCGTGTGGATGCCCCAATAGGCATCGGCGGGGATCTCGAGGCTCCCGAGGGAGTCGGTCTCAGTACGGGTACGCGTCGTTGCGTGCTCTGGCATGCGTTGTCCTTGTGGGTCGTCGGCCGGTTGCGTGACCGAGCCTAATCTCCGTCCTCCCGCGTGCCACCGGACACGGCGTACACCCCCGGACCCGGTACCCTCCCGGGCGGCGAGCGTCAGCGGGGACGCTTGCGCGAGAAGGCGTCCAGCCGCTCCGAGGGCGTGAGAGCGGCCATCTCCGCGACCCACTCCGGCGTGAAGAAGTCCGCCGTCTCGGCGTCGACGACCGGGACGACGGCATGCGTGACGGTGTCGTCGTAGACGTGCACGAGGTGGAACGACTGCCCCGCATCCATTCCGTTGACCTCGTCCGCGGGGCGGGCGAGATCCATCGTGTAGCACGTCGCAGCGGCGACGCTCACGGGCACCCCGGCGAAGGTCCCGGAGGTCGAGTGGTGGAGGTGCCCGGCGAGGATGCCGCGCACATCGCTGTCGCGGACGACGGCGGCCAGCCGGTGCTGCTCACGCAGCTCGAGGATGTCGAAGAACGGGATGTGGCTGGGCAGCGGCGGGTGATGCAGCGCCAGGAGCGTCCCCAGCGGCGCCGGCGTTGCCAGCACCTCAGCGAGCCAGGCCAGCTGCGCATCGTCGATCTCGCCGTGGTGCCAGCCCGGCACGGTGGAATCGAGCACGATCAGTCGCAGGCCGTCGAGGTCGTGGACGGCCGTGATGGGCTCGTCGCTCGCCGCATCGCCCAGCAGCTCGGTGCGCAGCGGCGCGCGTTCGTCGTGGTTTCCCGCGACCCAGACGAGCGGCGCACCCCACCGTTCGGCCGCGGGTTCGAGCACCTCGCGCAGCGCACGGTAGGCCTCGGGCTCGCCGAGGTCCGTGAGATCGCCCGTGCAGACGACCGCGTCGGGACGGATGCGGGTGCGATCGATCGCGGCGACGGTTCGCCGCAGGTTGGCCAGCGTGTCGTAGCGCCCGCCCAGCGCCGCGTTGCCGGCGAGGAAGTGCGTGTCGCTCAGGTGGACGATCGTACGCAGAGCAGGCGGATGCTGCCCGAACTGCACGGCGGCGGGTGCGGCACTCATACCGCCACCCTACGGCCCGCCGCCGACGCAGCGATCAGTGGCCGATGACGATGAGCAGAAGTCCCGACAGCACCGCCAGCGCACAGAAACCGAAGGCCGCGCACGCGACGGCGAAAGCCAGCCGCTTCTGCGCGTCGGTCAGCGGCGAGCGCTTGGCCGCCTTCGCCGCGGCCTTCTCGGCCTTGGCGCGCTGCTTGTCGGTCATGACGGTGATCGCGTCGGTGAACTCCGCCGGCGCCACCACCGGTGCTCGCCCGGCACGCACCAGCATCCGGAGTCCGAGCGCGTAGCTTCCCACCACGGCGACGGCGGCGATGAGGGCGGCGAAGAAGACCTGCACGAAGGCGAGCCAATCGATCTGGACGTCCATCAGCGCTGTCCCTTCTCCTGACGGGCCCGCTCTCGCTCCAGGCGACGCTGGCGACGCGTGGGCGGCGGGTTGCGCTTGACCTTGACGGCGCGACCGGAGTCGGCGACCTCGCTCATGGCGTTGGCGGCGGTGACCTCGTCACGGCGCGAACGCAGGAAGAGCAGGAGCACGATGATCACGGCGAGGACCGCGTCGATCGCGATGCCCCACGGACCGAGCCAGGCGACGATGAGGGCCGCTGCCGCACCGACGATGCCGGCGGCGGGAAGCGTGAGGAGCCATCCGATCGTGATCCGACCGACCGTCCGCCAGCGCACCTTCGCGCCGCGGCGACCGAGCCCGGACCCGATGACCGAGCCGGATGCCACCTGCGTGGTCGACAGCGCGAAGCCGAGGGCGCTGGAGGCGAGGATCGTGGCGGCGGTGGAGCTCTCCGCGGAGAACCCCTGGGCCGGCTTCACGTCGGTGAGGCCCTTGCCGAGCGTGCGGATGATGCGCCAGCCGCCCATGTACGTGCCGAGGGCGATCGTGAAGGCGCAGGCGAAGATGACCCAGAGCTGGGGATCGGCGTGGGCCGAGTCCTGCCAGCCGGCCATGATCAGCGCCAGGGTGATGACACCCATCGTCTTCTGCGCGTCGTTGGTGCCGTGGGCGAGGGCGACGAGCGAGGAGGAGAAGATCTGCCCCCAGCGGAAGCCGTCGCGACCGTCCGGCTTGCCGTCGTAGCGCCGGGTCATGGCGTAGGCGAGCTTGGTCGCGGCGAAGGCGATCACCCCCGCGGTCACCGGGGCGATCAGGGCCGGGAGGATGACCTTGCTGAGCACGACGCCGAAGTCGATCGCATAGGCGCCGATACCCACGAGGGTCGCACCGATGAGACCGCCGAACAGTGCGTGCGACGAGCTCGAGGGAAGACCCAGCAACCACGTCAGCATGTTCCAGGTGATGGCTCCGATGAGCCCGGCGAAGATCAGCGGGAGGAAGGCTCCGGGTGAGATCTGATCCTCGCGCACGATGCCGTGCGAGATGGTCTTGGAGACCTCGGTCGACAGGAACGCCCCGACGAGATTGAGTCCCGCCGCGAGCAGCACGGCGACCTTCGGCTTCAGGGCACCCGTCGCGATGGGCGTGGCCATCGCGTTGGCGGTGTCGTGGAAGCCGTTGGTGAAGTCGAAGAAGAGCGCGAGTCCGATGATCAGGACGACGATCAGTGCTGCGGTTTCCACCGTTCGCTTTCGGGGAGAGGGAGAAGGAGGGAGAGCCGAGCGAACGGCGGCGCGAACGAACAGTTCACCGTGAAGTCGGCATTCGTTAACCCGACCACACGGAATCCTTACATCGCCCGCCCTCTCGGTCAACTCAGTGCGCCGGGCGTAACCGTCCACCCTCGCCGATGCGTTCCGCCCGATCGTCATGGGCGCACCCTCAGGGCGTGGCGACGGCCTCCCATGAGGCGGAGAGCGCCGAGGCGCGCACCGCGTCGACGATGTCGGCGGCACGTGCGCCGTCGTCGAACGTGGGAAGACCGTCCGGAGTCTCGCCGCGCACGGCGGCGTGGGTGTCTGCGACGAACGCCGCGAAAGCATCGCCCCATCCCTGCGCGTGTCCCGCGGGAAACGCGTTCAGACGGGCCTGTGCCGGCGAGGGCTCCGCCTCGGCGCGCCGCAGGATGCTCGCCCCGTTCGTCGTGCCGAACCACACGGTCTCGGGCGTCTCCTGGTCGAAGACGGCGCTGGCCGAGGTGCCGTCGATCTCGAACCACAGCCGGTTCTTGCGTCCCGCGGAGACCTGCGACACCACGACGCTGGCGGGAACCCCCGAGCGCGTGCGCAATGCGACGATCGCCGCGTCCTCGGTCTCGACCGGGGCGCTCGGCCGTTCGGACGCCGCAGTGCCACCGAAGGCGTGATCGCTGCCGACGGGACGCTCGGGGTGCGCGAGCGCGAACTGCGCGGATGCGGCGTCGAAACGTTCCCCGCTGACGAACTCGACCAGATCGCACCAGTGCGAACCGATGTCCGCGAAGGCGCGCGAGCCGCCGCCGAGCGCGGGGTCGACGCGCCAGTTCGCGGTGCGGGCGTTGAGCATCCAGTCCTGCAGATAGGTGCCGTGCATGAGCAGGACTCGTCCCAACGCGCCCTGCGCCACTCGGGAGCGGATCTCGCGCACGAGCGGGTGGTAGCGGTAGACGAAGGGGACCGTCGCGACGACCCCCGCCCGTCGGGCGAGGTCTGCCAACTCATGCGCTTCGGCGCCGTCGAGCCCCAACGGCTTCTCGCACACCACCGCGACGCCGGCCGCCAGAAGCGCCCGCACGTAGGGCGCATGGGTCGCGTTGGGGGTGCACACGTGCACGATGTCCGGGCTGTCAGCCAGCAGCTCCTCGATATCGGGATAGCCTCGACCGCCCCATTGTCCCGCGGCCTGCGCGCCCCGCTCCGGGCGGGAGCCGAGCACACCTGTCAGCCGCCCCCCGACCGTGCGGACCGCGCGCGCGTGGACCTCCGCGATCATGCCGGTCCCGATGATCGCGACGCGCAGTGCGCTCACGCGGCGAAGGTCTGCTCGACCCACCCGCGACTGCGACGGGCGCTCGCATCCGGATCGCCGTGCAACTGGTCGACCTCGATGACCAGCCACCCGTCGAAGTCGTCCCCGAGCTGCGCCAGCACCCCGGGGATGTCGAGGTCGCCGCTGCCGGGCTCGAGGAAGAACGGCTGCGAGGCGACACGATCGTAGGGGCCCGGGTTCGCTCGGTTCTCAGCGAGGACGGCTGTGGAGTGGTCCTTGATGTGCAGGTCGATCACGCGGTCACGGTGACGCGCGACCATCGCCACCGGATCGATGCCCGCCCAGGCCAGGTGCCCCAGATCGAACGACGCACCGAGCACCTCCGGGTCGACCTCGGCGAGCACGGTCTCGATCTCCTCCTCGGTCTCGACCCAGGTGCCCACGTGGTTGTGCAGCCCCGCACGGACACCCTCCGCGCGCAGGATGCGGCCCGCCTCGGCGAGCATGTCGGCCTGCCGCAGCAGCCGGTCGCGGTCGGCGAGGTATCCGACAGCCGCGCGCTCTGACCAGCGCGGCAGCCGGTAGTCGACCATCGGCGCGAGGAAGACCGTGTCCAGACCGAAGTACAGCGATTCCTCCGCCTTGCGCCGCACCGGATTGAACCAGCGCGCCCACCCGGCGCTGCCGGGAGCGATCTCCAGCCCCTCGTCCTCGGGCAGACCGATGGAGGCGTAGCCCGGCGCGACGCGCAGGCCCGCGCGTTCGATCATCGCCGCGTAGCTCTGGAGGGTCTGGGTGTCCAGGACCTCCATCATGGTGGCGTCGAACCCGGATGCCGCCACGGCGGCGAGCACCTCGGGGTAGTCGGCCACGAACGACGGCTCTCCGTACCGCCATCGCCCCGTGCTTCCGGGGACGGCGGGATCGGGCGGCAGGTTGGTCCACTGGATGGGGTTGAGGGCGACCTGTGAGCGACGGATCGTCATGCGAGGACCTTTCGAAGCGGGGAGCGCGGGCTCATTTGAGACCGGTGGCGGCGATGCCCTGCACGAAGTACTTCTGCAGGAACAGGAACAAGACCAGGACGGGAAGCAGCACGACGACCGCACCCGCCAGGAGCACGCCGAACTCGGTCGTCCGATTGGCCTGGGCGGCGACGGCGAGCCCCACGGGCAGGGTGTAGGTGCTCTGCGACTGCGCCATGACCAGGGGCCAGATGAAGGCGTTCCACGAAGCGAGGAACGTGAGCACGCTCACCGTCGCGAGCGCCGGCGCGAGCAGCGGGAGGAAGATCTGCCCGAAGATGCGCAGCTCACCCGCTCCGTCGAGCCGGGCCGCCTCCATGAGGTCCTCCGGAATCGAGTGGGCGAACTGACGGACCACGAACACGGCGATCGGCAGGACGAGCATGGGAAGCGCGATTCCGAACAGGGTGTCGACGAGCCCGAGCTGGACGGCGACCATGAACTGCGGCACGAAGATCGCGACGATCGGAACCATCATGGTGGCCAGCACCAGCGCGAAGACGAACCCCCGACCGCGGAAGTGCAGCTTCGCGAGCGTGTATCCGGCGAGCGAGCTGAACACGAGGTTGCCCGCGACGACGAGCGCGGACACGATCACGCCGTTCAGGAAGTACTGGCCGAAGCCGCGCTCGAAGAGGGTCGCGAAGTTCGCGAAATTGCCGAAGGATTCCGGGAGCCACGCGCCGGGGTTGGCGGTGAACTCCCCCTGCGTCTTGAACGCGCCGAAGAACACCAGGACGAACGGGATCAGCATCGCGACGCACACGACGGTGATCAGCAGGTAGAGCAGCGCGCTGCCCAGTCGGGAGGTACGCATCAGTGTTTGGGCCTCAGCATCCGGAACTGCACGACACTCACCACGGCCACCAACAGGATCAGTACGAACGAGCCGGCCATGGAGGCGGCGATGTTCCCGTAGCCGAACTGTTGATAGACCCAGAGGGAGATCGATCTCGTCGAGTCCAAGGGGCCGCCGCCGGTGAGCAGGTAGGGCTCCTCGAAGATGTTCATGTACATGACGGTGATGAGCACCGTTACCAGCAGCGTCGTCGGACGCAGCAGCGGCAGCGTCATGTGCACGATCCGCCGCCAGGGTCCTGCGCCGTCGATGGCAGCGGCCTCGTAGACCTCTTCCGGCACCGCCTGGAGTCCCGCGAGGAACAGCACCATCGCCGTTCCGACGTTGCGCCAGACGGTGAGCAGGATCACCGAGGTGACACCCCACGCCGGGTCCCCGAGCCAGTTGGGCCCCGCGACGCCGATCGCGGCGAGCGCCTCGTTGACCGGCCCCTCGTAGGTGAGCGCGTACTTCCAGATCACGGATGCGGCGACGATGTTCGCGATGACCGGGAGGTAGATGGCTGCTCGGAAGACCGGGCGCAGACGCCGGATGCCGCTGCCCAGCAGGATCGCGAGGGCCAGCCCGATGCCGATCGTGAGCGGCACGCCGATCACGACGAAGAGGACCGTGTTGCCGATCGAACGCAGGAAGTCCGGGTTGGCCAGCAGCGCGGTGAAGTTCTCGGTGCCCACGACCTCGACCTGGAGGGGGTCGCGGATGTCGCGCAGGCCGATGTCGGTGAAGCTGAACGCCAGCGCGAACAGTCCCGGGACGACCGTGAACAGGCCGACGACGATGAGCGTCGGCACCAGGAAGATCCAGGCGACGAGGCTCTGACGCGGCCGCGCGCCGCGACGGCCGTGCGACCGGGCGTCCCCCGCGGGGAGACGGCTCGTGCGCGTCTCCCCGCGGGTGAGTGTGGAACTCGTCATCGTCGTCCGGCGCTCACTCGACGCCGGTGCCGATCGCGTCGGCCTTCGCCTGTGCGGCGGCGAGAACCTCGGCGGGCGTGGCCTGGCCGCGTGCGGCGCGTTCCATCTCCGAGCCGAGCATCGCGGAAACCTCGAGCCAGCCGGGGACGGCGGGGACCGCGCTCGCCATCGGGATGGCCTCCTTGATGACGGTCAGGAACGGGTCGTCGGCGATCACGGGCTCGTCCCATGCCGCCTCGACGGCCGGCAGGTTTCCGAAGCGCTCGTACCAGGCGACCTGGTTCTCGGGCTGCGACATCCAGCGCACCAGCTTCCACGCCGCATCCGCGTTCTTGGCATCCTCGAAGACCGCGAGGCTTCCGCCCCCGATCGCGGAGGTGCTGCCGCCGGGGCCGGCGGCGTTGAGCGCGACGCCCAGGTTCTCGCTGGACCAGCCCTCGCCATTGGCCTCGTCGAGCCAGGAGGGGAACCACGGTCCGTTGACGTAGGCGCCGATCTGCCCCGACGTGAACCACGGCACCGTGTCCAGGAACGTCGGGCCGTCCGGCGATGCGTACCCGTCGAGGATCAGGTTCGTGAAGGTCTCCAGCGCCGCGAGGTTCTCCGGGGTGTCGATCGTCCACTCGGCGTTGTCATCGGAGATGAGCGATCCACCGGCCTGGATGCTGAAGTCGTTGAACTGCTGCGCGGTGTACTCGTTCCACTCCACCGAGAGGCCGATGGGGAACTTCACTCCCTGCGCCTGCATGGCCTTGGCGAACGCCGCATAGTCGTCCCACGTCGCGGGCGGCTCGACGCCGGCGGCATCGGCCAGGTCCTTGCGGTAGTAGAACGCCTGGGCGTAGGTGTACCAGGGCACCGCATGTGCGGCGCCGTCGTACTGGGCGGCGTCCCACATGTTGTCGAAGAAGGCATCGCCGTCGACGAGGCCGTCGGGAACGGAGGCGAACGCGTCGGTGGCGAGCATGCTCGCCTGCGACTGGGACAGCAGGAACGTCGCGTCCGGGACGTTGCCCGCCGCGACGGCCGCCGAGACCTTCGTGGCGAACTCCGACTCGGGGATCGAGGTCACGTTGACGGTGACATCGGGGTTCTCCTTCTCGAACTCCTCGAAGAAGGCCGGAAGCGCCTCCCCCTCCGCGCCGGCAGCCCAGAACTCGACGGTGCCGGTCGCGGCGTCGTCGCCGACGACGGTGCCGGCCGCCGCTTCGGAGTCACCGGATGCCCGACCGCACCCGGCGAGGACGATGGCGGCGGTGAGGGCGACTCCTGAGACGAGGAGCGTGCGCCGGAGCGGACGTGAAGGCAGTGCAGACATGGTGGTACGGCCTTTCGGGATGCGGGTGGGTGCGCCCGTGGAGCGGGTGGGGCGCCGGCGGCAGATGCCGAGCCGCGGCCAGGCTATGGGCACGTCGCGAGCCGTTCCGGCCGATGTTGACAGAATTAACATCGGCGTCACAGCGAACCAGAATTCGTTACGAGCGCGAAACTTTCTCCACGCATCAGGCGTCTTTTGTTTCGCAATAGTCGGCTTATACCGATCATCGACATATCTGGAGGAACCGTGGACGCGGACGTACTCATCGTGGGCAGCGGCATCATGGGTGCCGCTGTGGCGGCCGAGGTGGGCCGCCTGCGCCCCGGGACGCGCATCACGATCGTCGAGGCCGGCCCGGCGGGAGAGGGTGCCCCCGCACGTCATCTCCACGACTCCGCGGATGCGGGAACACGAGACGCCTATCACGCCCACGTCGCGGCGGGCGTGCAGTCCATGTACGTCGGCGCCGCGACGGCGGGTGCCTTCGATGCCCGCAGCGCATCCGCGTTCGGACTGTACGACTTCGCCGCGCTCGGACACGACGCGACCGAGATGCCCGCCGCCGCGAGCGCGTGGAACGTCGGCGGGATGGGATCGCACTGGACCGCCGCGTGCCCGACGCCATGGGGTCGTGAGATCCCGGCGGCGTTCGCATCCGAGTGGGATGCCGACTACGCGCGCGTGCGCAGCATCCTGCGGATCGGCTCCGACCGATTCGGCCCGACGCCCGCCGGCACCGCCGTCCTGGAAGCGCTGACGCGGGCGTTCGGCGACGTCAGCGCCCCCGGACGCGGCCCGCAGATCATGCCCATGGGCGTCTTCCGCGCCGACGGGGTCGAACGTCGGCGCACCGACCCCGGGGTGATCCTCCCGGAACTCGACGGATCGTCGGAGACCGTCACCCTGCTCGCCGGCACGCTCGTGCGGCGCGTTCTTCTCGACGGACAGCGCACCGTGGGAGTCGAGGTCGAGGATCTGCGCACGGGCGAGCGCCGCGAACTCCACGCGGAGCACGTCGTCGTCGCCGCGGACGCCCTGCGCAGTCCGCAGCTCCTGTTCGCCTCGGGGCTGCGACCCCGCGCTCTCGGCCGCTATCTCAATGAACACGCGTTCATCACCGGGAGGGTCTTCGCCGAGCCCCACCACCTCGGCATCGACGAGGTGCCGCCGCTCGGCGAGGGCGAGTGGATGACGGACTCGCTCTGGCTGCCGCACAGCGACGACGCGCAGCCCTTCCATTGGCAGATCAGCGTCGGGCCGCTCTTCTCCGAAGACCTCCAGGAGGCGGTGGCCATGGCGGTCGGCATCAGCGTCTACGTCCCCACCGAGGTCCGGGAGACATCGCGCATGGAGTTCTCCGACACCGAGACGGACGCGCTCGGCATGCCGCGCGCCCGCATCCACTACGACTACAGCGACGCCGACCTCGCGCTCATCGAACGCGCGACCCGCGAGCAGCGGATGGCCTTCGAGGCGGTCGCGGGGCCGGATGCCGTCGGCAACACGCTCCTGCTGCCGCCCGGCTCGTCACTGCACTACTCGGGCACGGTGCGCATGAGTGAGACCGATGACGGCACCGGTGTCGTTGACCCCGACGGCGCTGTGTGGGGCATCGAAGGTCTCTTCGTCGCGGGCAACGGAGTCCTGCCGGGGGCGGTCGCCGCCAACATCACGGCGGCCGGCACCGTCACGGCGGTGCGCGCGGCGCGCGCGATCGCGCGCACGCTCGAGGGCTGAGCCGCCGGTCGCCACCCGAGCTGCCCGCATCCGACTAGCGTGGAACGGTGACCGACTCCGCCATCCCCGCACCCCCGCACGCCGCCCGAAAGGTCCGCTCCCGCTCGCACCACGGCGACGTGTTCGACGACCCGTACGAGTGGCTTCGCGACAAGGACGATGCGAGCGTCGTCGCGCATATCGAGGCCGAGAACGCCTACACCGATGCGCGCACCGCGCACCTCGCCGGCCTGCGCGAGCAGATCTTCCAGGAGATCAAGGGGCGCACGCTCGAGACCGACCTCTCCGTGCCGACGCGCCGCGGCCAGTGGTGGTACTTCTCCCGCACCGAGGAGGGCAAGCAGTACGGCATCCACTGCCGCGCGCCGCTCGCCTCGCCCGATGACTGGACGCCCCCCGTCCCCGAGGGCTCGCTCGACGGCGAAGAGGTGCTGCTCGACGGCAACGCGGAGGCCGACGGGGAGGAGTTCTTCTCCCTCGGCACCTTCGAGGTCTCCACCGACGGTCGGCTGCTGCTGTACGGCGTCGACACGTCCGGGGACGAGCGGTACACGCTGCGCGTGCGCGACCTCGAGAGGGGCACGACGCTGCCGGACGTCGTCGAGGGCACATTCGCGGGCGCCTCGCTGTCGCCCGACGGACGCTTCATCGTCTACTCGACCGTCGACGACGCGTGGCGCCCCGACAAGGTCTGGCTCCACGAACTGGGCACCCCGGTCGCCGACGACGCCCTGCTGTTCCACGAGAGCGACGACCGCTTCTGGGTCGGCGCCGGCTTCACCCGCAGCGACCGCTTCCTCGTGATCGGCGTCGGCTCCTCCATCACCTCCGAGGAGTGGCTGCTTTCGGCCGACGATCTGCGCGGCGAGCCGCGCGTGGTCTGGCCGCGCCGCGAGGGCGTCGAGTACGACAGCGACCACGCGGTGGTCGACGGCGAGGATGTGCTCTACATCCTGCACAACGACCAGGCGGAGGATTTCGAGCTCGTTCGGGTGTCCGCATCCGATCCGCAGGGTGCGCGCGACGTCGTCGTGCCGCACCAGGGCGGCCGCCGTCTGCTGGGGCTGTCGACCTTCCGCGACTGGGCCGTGCTCGCGTACCGGCGCGAGGGACTGGCCCGGCTCGGCATGCTGGACTACGCGGACGGGGCGGTGGCCGAGGTGGAGTTCGACGAACCGCTCTATTCCGTCGGAACGGCTGGAAACCCCGAGTGGGCGCCTCCCCTCATCCGGCTGGGCTACGGCTCGTTCGTGACGCCGTCGACCGTCTTCGACTACGACCCTGCCACCGGCGAGCGCCTCGTGCGCAAGCAGCAGCCGGTGCTGGGCGGCTACGACAGCGCCGACTACGCCCAGGCCCGCGTCTGGGCCACCGCTCAGGACGGCACCGAGGTCCCCGTGTCGCTGGTGTGGAAGAGGTCGTTCGGGGATGCGGGGGCTGCGCCTCGTCCGGTGCATCTCTACGGTTATGGCTCCTACGAGCACTCCATCGAGCCGGCCTTCTCGGTGGCGCGCCTGTCGGAGCTCGATCGCGGCGTGATCTTCGCGGTCGCCCACGTGCGCGGCGGCGGCGAGATGGGCCGGGAGTGGTACGACAACGGGAAGCTGCTGGCCAAGCGCAACACCTTCACCGACTTCGTCGACTGCGCCCTGCACCTGATCGATCACGGCTACACATCGCCCGATCTCCTCGTCGCGGAGGGCGGTTCGGCCGGCGGACTGCTGATGGGCGCCGTCGCGAACCTCGCACCGGAGCTGTTCGCCGGCATCCTCGCCGATGTGCCGTTCGTGGACGCCCTGACGACGATCCTCGACCCCTCGCTCCCGTTGACGGTCATCGAGTGGGACGAGTGGGGCGACCCCCTGCACGATCCCGAGGTCTACGCCTACATGAAGTCCTATTCGCCGTACGAGAACGTGCGCGAGGGCGTGGCGTATCCCCGCATCCTGGCCGTCACCTCGTTCAACGACACCCGCGTGCTGTACGTGGAGCCCGCGAAGTGGGTGGCGCGGCTGCGGGAGGTCGGAGCGGATGCGCTGCTCAAGTGCGAGATGGTCGCCGGGCACGGCGGCGTGAGCGGGCGGTACAACGCCTGGCGCGAGCGCGCGTACGAGCAGGCCTGGATGCTGGACGTCCTCGGCCTCGCCTGATCCGCGCCCCGCCCCGCCCGCTCGCGCGCATTACCGTCCGTCAGGAGATATACCTCCATCAGGAAGATCCCGCGCCGATCATCCTGATGGAGGGATATCTCCTGTTGGGGCGACCTCTTCAGCGATGCAGTCCCTGCGCTATCGCCATCGCGACCGTGTCGATCACCTGGTCCGCCTGGAACAAGAGCTGGTAGTAGTCGAAGCGCAGCACGGTGTAGCCGCGGAGCGCGAGACGGGCATCCGCAGCGAGGTCCCGACGCCGGTCACTCGCCTGGTGGTGGGCGAACCCGTCGATCTGCACGACGAGTCGTCGCCCGATGAGTCCGTCGACGGGATGGCCGTCCAACCACACCTGCTGCTGGACATCGACGGCCAACCGACGCATGAGTTCGATGAAGCGGGTCTCGATGCCGGAGTCGGAGAGATATCCCGCCAGCGCGGCCATCTCGCGCGCCGCGACCGCACCCCATTCGATGCGCGCGAGAACCGCATCATCGACGAGGCCTCGACGCAGCGCTGATTCCCAGATCGCCAGTGCCTCCCACCGGACCAGGCATGCCGCGACGTGGAAGAGAACGTTCACGATCGGATCCAGCACGGCGTCCGCGGCGGTGGGCATCGGCGCCGCACCCCAGTGGACACGGAGTCCGTCACGATCGAAGCGGGACGCGTTCGCCGCGACGGAGAGGTGGAGCTCGTCGTGCTCGCGCACCCACAGTCCGAGCCGCTCGGCCGCCGAGACGCAGGTGATCCGCCCGCCGACGGCGACAGCCCTGCGGAGCGCCGGGTCGGCACCGCCCGTCACCACCCACCCGCGTCGCGGTCGCTCCAATGCTCCTGTCGCGAGCGCGGAGCGCACCTCGTCACGCAGGAGATCCCCGCCCGACAGGATAATCCGAAGCGGATCGTCCTGCGGGACGGGGATCTCCCGGTGAAAGGTGCGCGGCGGCTCAGCCGAAGAGCGCAGCGGCCTCTTCGTAGCGGTACTGGGGAACCGTGTTCAGCTCGCCGAGCGCCTCCGCGAACGGCACGCGCACGATGTCGGTCCCGCGCATGGCGACCATCTGACCCCATGCGCCGTCGACGATGGCGTCGGCGGCGTGCAGGCCCAGGCGGGTGGCGAGCACGCGGTCGAAGGCGGAGGGAGAGCCGCCGCGCTGGATGTGGCCGAGAACCGTCGCGCGGGTCTCGATGCCGGTGATGCGCTCGATCTCCGGCGCGAGGACCTCGCTGATGCCGCCGAGACGCGGGCGGTTGAAGGCGTCGAGGCCCTTGTCACTGAACGCCTCGTCCATGCCCGTGAGCTTGAAGCCCTCGGAGACGACGACGAGCGGCGCGCGTCCGCGGTCGTGTGCGCGGCTGACCTGATCGACGATCTCGTCGATCGACATCGGGACCTCGGGGATGCAGATCACGTGCGCGCCCGCGGCGATTCCCGCATGCAGCGCGATCCAGCCCACGTGGCGGCCCATCACCTCGGCGACCATGCAGCGCTGGTGCGAGTCGCCGGTGGTGCGCAGGCGGTCCATGGCGTCGGTGGCGATGTTGACGGCCGTGTCGAAGCCGAACGAGTAGTCGGTCGCCCGCAGGTCGTTGTCGATCGTCTTCGGCACGCCGAGCACGTTGATGCCGTCGTTCGCGAGGCGGTTGGCGGCCGCCAGCGTGCCCTCGCCGCCGATCGCGATGATGCCGTCGATGCGGTGCCCGTACAGGGTCTTCGCGATGTTCTCGGCGCCGCCGCGGGGACCCTCGTAGGGGTTCGTGCGGCTGGTGCCGAGGATCGTGCCGCCCACCTTCGACAGGCCCTTGACCTCGTGCCGCGTCAGCGGGAAGAAGTCGCCGTCGACCACGCCACGCCAGCCGTCGCGGATGCCGACGAACTCGAGGTCGTAGGTCGTGGTGCCCTTGAGCACGACGCCGCGGATGACCGCGTTCAGTCCGGGGCAATCGCCGCCGCTGGTGAGAATACCGATCTTCATGCTGGAGTCCCTGCTTTCCGGGTGATGGTGCTCCGGGGAATGGGGCGACGCTGCCTCACCGACACTATCGCCCCGGAGCCCCCGGGCGCACACCCGGGGCCGTGCATATGGATGCGGGTCAGCCGCCGAGCGCGGACCGCGTCAGATGCATGAGCGCGGACAGCTGCACCGAGTCGCTCGAACCGGGCTCGACCGCGTGGCCGTCGAGCGCGCGGAGCGACAGGCCCTGCTTGGCGTCGATGAGCTCGGCGATCTTCGTGTCGATCGTGTGCGCGGCGATGATGCGCCACGCCGTGACGGGCTCGTCCTGTCCGATGCGGTGCACGCGGTCGATCGCCTGCGTCTGCTCGGCCGCGGTCCAGCTCAGCTCCGCCAGCACGACGTTGGAGGCCGCCTGGAGGTTCACGCCGACACCCGCGGCGGTCAGGGAGCAGACAGCGACGGCGACTTCGGGGTCGGAGTTGAACGCGTCGATGGCCGCCTGGCGCGCGATGGCCGTCTGGTCGCCGCGCAGCGAGACCGTCTTGAGGCCGGCCGCGGCGAAGTGGGCCTCCGCCGCATCCATGACGTCGATGTGCTTCGCGAAGAAGACCACCTTGCCGACGGAGCGCTGCAGCTGCACGGTGTAGTCGGCCGCGAGCAGTGCCTTGGCCTGGCCGATACGACGCACCATCGTGAAGACGTTCTCACTGCCGGACGCGGCGGCCTTGGACTCGTCGAGCTCGTGCTGCGCGACCAGGCGGACGATGTCTTCGTCGATCTCGCCGATCGCCAGGCCGCGCTCGCCACGGGCTTCGATGATCCGGCGGTACCGGGCTGCCAGACGCTCGCCCAGCTCGCGCTCGGCGTGGCGGATCGAGCGACCGTACTCGTCGTCCAGCTCGACAGGCAGATCCGCGACGAGCTTGTCCGGAAGATCCGCCGCGACGTCCGTCTTGCGCCGACGGACGATGCCCATCGAGATGACGGCGCTGCGCGCCTGCGGATAGAAGGCCTTGTCGGCGGGGGTCAGTCCGGTCTCATCGAGCTTCGCCATGAGCTCGGGCCCGGGCTTCTCGCCGTTCGTCCAGCCCAGGAAGCGCCAGATCGCGTCGAAGTCCTCGACGTCGTTGATCAGTGGCGTGCCTGTCAGCGCCAGCATGAGCGGGTCCCGTCGTGCCTCGCGGATGCGGCCGGCCAGCGCCAGCACGTTGCGGGAGCGCTGCGAGGTGAGGTTCTTGATGAAGTGCGCCTCGTCGACGACCATGCCGCGGAGACCGATGGTGCTGAGCCACGAAAGATGGCGGTCGAGCACCTCGTAGTTGACGATGAACACGTCGGCGAACGCGTCGATGTTCTCACCGTCGCCCTGGATGACGGTGGCGCGCCGCTGCGGCGTCCACCGGTGCACCTCGCGCGCCCAGTTCATCTTGACGACGTTGGGCACGACGACCAGCAACGGGTAGGCGTTCGCGACGGACGCGGCGAGCACCGACTGAGCCGTCTTGCCGAGACCCGGCTCGTCGGCGAGCAGGAAGCTCCGGTGCCCCTCGCGGACCGCCTCGAGGAAGCGCGACTGGTGCGCCATGACCTCGAGCCCCTTGGGCGAGAGGCGGTCGAACTCCGGGACGGGCGGCAGGTCCATGGACGCCGCTCCCCCGCCGGCCCCGGTCTCGAAAGCCTTGTACAGCGGGCCCATGAGCTCCCAGTCGTCCAGACGACGACGCGGCGTGCTGCCCGTGGAGCGCGGGGTCAGATCGGGCGCGAGGAACGGGTTCGCCATCTGGCGCGCCTCGACCTGCGGCGGTACGACCTGCCGGGATGCGGCCGCCGCGGGGATCACCGCGACGGGCGTCGCCGGGGCGGCATCCGTGATGATCAGCTCGTCAGGGGCGAGTTCCGCACCGGACTCCAGCAGCCAGTCTCGCCGCATCCGCTTCGCGACCGGCGAGGTCGCCTGGTCGACTTCGAGCAGCTGGATGAGGGAGGTGTCTCGCGCGGCGGTCTTGGCGAGGATCGTCGCCACGCCGTCGAGTCGCTTGAGCAGCTCGGCGCGCGACGCGTCGCTCAGCGTCGTGTCGGACTTCACGCGCGCGCGTTCCTCGCGCACCAGGAAGGCGATGACCTGGAACTTGACGCGGTTGGTGGGGCCCAGCTTGCCGCGCTGGGCCTTCGCCTCGACCTCGCGCACCTTGCGCGCGAGGATCGGGATGACGGGGGCCTCGTCGTCGCGCTTGGCGGACGAGGACTTTCTACGGCGTTGCGCCGCCGGTGCCGTGGTCGGCATGCTCCTCCTGAGCGTCGGGTCCGCAATGGACCGTCGACCGGTGTTTCGAGTCTCACGGGCGGCTCGGTGCCGGCTCGTACGCGAGAGAGTCGACCGGGCCTGACGTGGATGCAGGGATCCGGGCCGACGGTGACAGTTTAGAGCATCGCGGGGTGCGGCGCAGCGACTCGCGCCGCGCGCCCTCCGCCGCAGCCGCCTCGTCGTCAGCCGGCCCGGCGCAGCCGCAGACTGTTGAGCACGACGAACAGGCTGGAGAAGGCCATCGCGGCACCGGCGATCATCGGATTCAGGAGCCCTGATGCCGCCAGCGGCAGGGCGGCGACGTTGTACGCGAAGGCCCAGAACAGGTTGCCGCGGATGACCGACATCACCCGACGACTGAGCGCGAGCGCCGTTCCGACCTGGGTGAGCCGGGACCCTGTCAGCGTGATGTCGCCGGCATGCCGGGCGGCATCCGTTCCGGCGCCCATCGCGATTCCCAGATCGGATGCGGCGAGCGCGGCGGCGTCGTTCACACCGTCACCGACCATCGCGACCCGCCGCCCCTCCGCACGCAACTGCGTGATGGCGGCGAGCTTGCCCTCGGGGCTGACCTGGGCTCGCACCTCGCCGATCCCCGCCTCCGCCGCGACCCGACGCGCCACCGGCTCGGCGTCGCCGGTGAGCAGGACGACACGCATGCCCCGTTCGGACAGCTCGGCGACGGCCGCGGCCGCATCCTCGCGCACCGCGTCCTCGAGCTCGAACACGGCAGCGGCATGCATGCGTCCGTCACCGTCGGCCCAGCCCACGATGACGTTGGTTCCGATGCTGTCCTCGAGCGCGGCGGCGAATTCGGCCGGGAGCCGGACTCCCTCATCCGCGGCGAGCTCGGCGTTCCCGGCGAACGCACGGACGCCCTCCACGTCGCCGACCACGCCGCGTCCCGGGACGGCCGCGAAGTCGGCGACGGCGGGGGCGTCGGCTACCGCGAGCGCGCGGGCGACAGGGTGTTCCGAGCCGGCCTCGAGGGCGCCCGCGACGCGACGCGCCCTCGCCTCCTCGATGCCGGCCGCGACGACCAGTCGGCGCACGCGCATCTGCCCCGTGGTGACCGTGCCGGTCTTGTCGAGCACGACCGTGTCGATGCGCTGCGCGTTCTCGAGCGCGTCGGGCCCGGTCACGAGGATGCCGAGCTGCGCTCCGCGACCGGTGCCGACGAGGATCGCGACGGGAGTGGCGAGCCCGAGGGCGCAGGGGCAGGCGATGATCAGCACGGCGACCGCCGCGACGAACCCCTCGGCGACCGATCCGCCCGTCAGAATCCACGCGACGAGGGTGAGCCCCGCGAGCCCGATGACGATCGGCACGAACACCGCGGAGATCCGGTCCGCCAGCCGCTGGACGCGGCTCTTGCCCATCTGCGCGTTCTCGACGAGCTGGGCGATGCGCGCCAGACGCGTGTCTGTGCCGACCGCATCCGCACGCACCCTCAGCGCACCGCCGTGCACGATCGTGCCTCCGGTGACGAGGGAGCCCGGCACGACCGGCACCGGAACCGCCTCGCCGGTGAGCATGCTCTCGTCCACATCCGCACGGCCGTCGACGACCGTGCCGTCGGTGGCCAGCGTCGCGCCGGGACGCGTCACGAACACGTCCCCCGGCCGCAGCGCCTCCAGCGGCACCGTGCGCCCGTCGGCGAGTTCCACCTCGGGAACGCTCAGCTCGCCGAGCGCGCGCAGCGCCGCTCCGGCCGCGCGGCGCGACCGCTGCTCGATGTAGCGGCCGAGCAGCAGGAAGACCGTCACGGCGGCGGCCACTTCGAAGTACACGAGCGAGGTGGCGTCGTGCACCGGACCGATCAGGACGACCTCGTGCCGGATGCCCCAGCGCCCGGCGGATCCGAACAGCAGGGCCCACAGGCTCCATCCGAAAGCGGCGAAGGTGCCCATCGTGATGAGCGTGTCCATGGTCAGGGCTCCGTGGCGGAGGTTCGCGAACGTCGCGCGGTGGAAAGGCCAACCGCCCCACAGCACCACGGGAGCCGTCAAGACGAGCGACAGCCACTGCCATCCCGGGAACTGCCACGCCGGCACCATTCCGAGCGCGACCACCGGGATCGCGAGGACGGTACTGACGATCAGGCGCGTGCGAAGCGGGGTGGCACCGGGTGCGTCCTCCACCTCGTGCACGTGGCCCGCTTCGTGGTCGCCGTGCGTGCGCAGGGGCCGGATGCGGGCGGTGTAACCGGCCTGCGCGACCGCCTGCACCAGCCTCTCCTCCGGAAGATCGGCGGGGTAGGTGACGCGGGCGGACTCGGTGGCGAGGTTGACCGAGGCGGCGACGCCCGCAACGGCCCCCAGCCGCTTCTCGACCCGCGCCACGCAGCTGGCGCAGGTCATGCCGTCGATATCCAGGACCGCCTCCCGGGTGGTTCCGTCGTGGTCGCGCATGATGCCATCCTCCTCGCCCTCCGCAACGATATACCCCCCTAGGGTATTCCGCGAGATGTCCCGGCGTCTGCGGGAGGGCGTAGCGTGTGCGGTATGGCGACCCGTCCGAACAGCCCGGCGAACGCCGCCGTCGTCATCGGCGTGGCGGTTCTCGCCTCGTTCGTGTCCTTCCTCGACGGCACCATCGTCAACGTGGCGCTGCCGGCCATCGCACGCGAACTCGGGGGCGGCCTGGCCACGCAACAGTGGGTGGTGGATGCGTACCTGGTGACGTTGGGAGCGTTCATCCTCGTCGCCGGCTCCCTCAGCGACGCCTTCGGTCGAGTGCGGATCCTGCGCATCGGGCTGCTGATCTTCGGCGCATCGTCGCTTGCTCTGGCCTTCGTGCCGAGCGCGGGCTGGCTCATCGCGCTCAGAGCGGTCCAGGGCGTCGGCGGCGCGCTCCTCGTTCCCAGCTCACTCGCGCTGCTGACGGCGCGCTTCGAGGGCGCAGAGCGCTCTCGCGCGATCGGGATCTGGACGGGTGCGACCACGGTCGCCACTCTCATCGGCCCCCTCGCCGGCGGGCTCCTCGTCGATCTCCTCACCTGGCGCTGGGTGTTCGCGGTGACCGTTCTGCCTGTTCTGCCCACGCTCCTGCTTCTCACCCGCATCCCCGAACTGCGCACGCCCGGCGCGCGGATCGACGTGCTGGGTGCCGTGCTCAGCACGACGGGTCTCGGAGCCCTGGTGTTCGCCCTCATCGAGCAGCCGCGGCTGGGAGCAGAGTCCCCCTGGGTGTGGGCGGGTGCCATCGGCGGACTGCTCCTGCTGGCCGGATTCATCTGGCGACAGCGCGTCGCCCCCTCCCCTGTGATGCCGCTGTCGTTGTTCCGCGCGCGCAACTTCTGGGCCGGCAATCTCACCACGTTCTTCGTCTACGCGGGTCTCTCGCTCAACGGGCTCGTGCTCACCATCTACCTCCAGCAGACGGCCGGCCTCTCGGCGACCGTCGCGGGACTCGCATCCCTGCCTCCGACGCTCCTGATGATCGCGTTCAGCTCACGTGCAGGAGCCTGGGCGGGCAAGCTCGGGCCCCGGTGGTTCATGACGATCGGGCCGGCCGTCATGGCGGCGGGGTCGCTCCTCCTGCTCAGCGTCGGTCAGCCTTTCGACTACCTGACACAGGTGCTGCCGGGCATGGTGCTGTTCGGGATCGGCCTGACGCTGACCGTCGCGCCGCTCACCGCCGCAGTGCTGGGCTCCGTCACCTCCGAGCGCTCCGGCATCGCTTCCGCGGTCAACAACGCCGTTGCGCGCGTGGCGGGCCTCCTCGCCGTCGCGGCCATCGGAGTGGTGGTCGGCGACGCGCTGGATCTGGCGGGTCTTCACACCGCGATGGTCTTCGTCGCCGTGCTCATGAGCGTCGGCGCCGTCGCGTCCGGGCTCGGGATCCGCGGCGGCACGGACTCGGCTACGCGCCGAGCATCCGACGCACCTGCGTGACGTCGTCGTTCATCTGGGCGATCAGCGCATCGATCCCCTCGAACGCCACCATCCCTCGCACGCGCTGCACGAACTGTACGTCGACCTCGTGGCCGTAGAGGTCGATCCCCTGCTCGTCGAGCACGTGCGCCTCGACCTGGCGCGTCGGCACGTCGTCGAAGGTCGGGTTCGTCCCCACGGAGATCGCGGCGGGATAGCGTGTCCCCGAGCGCAGCCCCGTCGCCTCATCGACGAGCCAGCCGGCATAGACGCCGTCGGCGGGCACGAATCCCTCCAGCGACGGGCTCAGGTTCGCGGTCGGGAAACCCAGCTCGCGTCCCCTCTTCAGGCCGTGAACGACCTCACCTCGCACGGATGCGGGACGACCGAGCAGCTTCGCGGCCCCCTCCACATCACCCACGGCGAGCAGCTCCCGCACCCATGTGGACGACACCCGACGACCGCCGTCGATCGCGCTGACGTCGTCGACGACGCCGACGCTGAAACCGAACTCCTCGCCGAGCCGTTCGAGCATCGCGGGGTCTCCTGTTCCCCCGCGACCGAACCGGAAGTCGTTGCCGACGAGGACGGCACACGTGTCGAGCGGCTCCGCGAGGATGCCCCGGACGAACTCTCGCGGCTCAAGCTCAGCCAGCGCAGCGTCGAAGGTGAGCACCATCGCCGCGTCGATACCGGTCTCGGCGAGCAGCCGGAGCTTCTGCGTCACCCCGACGAGGTTCTCCGGACAGCGATCCGGGCGCAGCAGGGCGAGCGGGTTGCGGTCGAAGGTGACGGCGACGACCTTCGCGCCGCGCGCCGCCGCCTCCACCTTCGCGCGTTCGAGGAGCACGCGGTGCCCCGCGTGCACGCCGTCGAACTTGCCGATCGCGACGACGGACGGACCGAAGCCTGCGGGGACCTCATCGGGCCCGTGGAAGACGATCACCAGACAGACCTCTCGACGCGGGCGGGCGCGGGCGCGGCCGCCGCGTGACCGGGCCGGTGGGTGTACAGCCACCAGACACCGACGAAGGGAAGGATCAACGGCACGAAGACGTAGCCCGAGCCGAACCAGCTCCAGACCGTCTCCTCCGGGAACAGATCGTGCCGGAACAGGCTGACGGATCCGACGACCAGCACCCCGATCATCTCGAAGACGATCGCGATCCACGCGACCGCGTACCAGAAGCGGGAGTGCGAGAAGACGAGCGCCGCCGTCGCGAGGATGTAGACCGCCGCGGAGATCGCCGACAGCGTGAACGCCAACGGCGCCGCATCGAAGCGCTCCACGATCTGCACGAGCGATCGGCCCGTGGCTGCGAGTGCGAGCACCGCGTACACCGCGACCAGCACGCGGCCGAGGCCGGTGATGCGGGGGCGGTTCGCGGGTGCCATGACCTCACAATCCTAGATCGAGGCGCGGGGCGCCCGGCTCAGGCGCCGATCCCGCTCCAGATCACCTGCATCCGCCAGACCATGACCGCCACGGACCCCGCGGCCACGCCCATCACGACCGTGCTCCAGCGGCTGCGCTCGAGCAGCGCCCAGAAGACGCCCGCCGGTGGAAGCAGCGCTGCCGAGACGAGGTACACCCAGAACTCGAGCGTGCTGCCGGTGATGGGGTTGCCCGCGAACGGCGCCACGATCGACACGACGATCTGCGCGATCAGCAGCAGCTCCACGAGTGCGAGCGCGCCGACGCTGACATCGCTCGGTCGCCGACCGGCCAGCCCCAGGGTGACGCACACGAGCGCGGCGACGGCGGCCACGGCGACCTGCACCAGCGCGAACCAGAGGATCATGCGTGATCCTCCGGCATGTTCATGGCGCTCTTGAGATCCGTGCCCCGACGCTCCAGCACGCCGATCAGGGCACCATCCGGACCGATCGCGGCCGCCGGGGTCGCCGCGACTCGCGAGGCGGCTCCGCTGAGGCGCTTGCCGTGCCGCAGATCGCGCGCCTCATCGTCGCTGACGGCGAGCGTGGGCAGCGCGAGAGCCGCAGCGGCCGCGGGCTGCAGCAGCGCGTCCGCCTCGATGTGCTCGAGGTCGACGGCGGCTGCGACATCGAAGGAGCCGATGCGGGTTCGCCGCAGTGCTGTCAGGTGTCCGCCGACGGTCAGCGCGGTTCCCAGATCGCGCGCCAGCGCACGGATGTAGGTGCCGCTGGAGCAGTCGACCACCGCATCCAGCTCGATCGACGCCTCGGTGCGACGGATGGCGAGCACGTCGAAACGCGAGACGGTCACGGCACGCGAGGCCAGCACGACGTCCTCGCCCGCCCGCGCGAGGTCGTAGGCGCGTCTTCCCGCGACCTTGATGGCCGACACCGTGCTCGGAACCTGCTCGATGTCTCCCGTCAGGTCGGCGATGCCCGCACGGATCTCCTCGTCCGTCACGGCGGCGAGCGTCGGCGCGTCCGCACGACTGACGACCGAGCCGTCGGCGTCGTCGGTGTCCGTGCTCGCTCCGAGCAGGATGGTGGTCTCATACGTCTTGTCCAGTCCGACGACGTAGGTGAGCAGTCGCGTCGCGGCACCGACGCCCAGGACGAGGAGTCCCGTGGCCATCGGATCGAGCGTGCCCGCATGGCCCACCTTGCGCGTGTTCAACGCGCGACGCGTGCGCGAGACCACGTCATGACTCGTCAGCCCTCCGGGCTTGTCGACCAGGAGTACGCCGGTGGGCGCTTCGTCACGGGCCATCAGCAGAAGTCCCGGAAGACGCGGACCGGATGCCGTGGGTCGGTGTTGTCGAGGATCACGCTCGCGTGACCACGCGGGTCGCCGTCCTGGAGGTACAGGTCGAAGCCGTCGCGGTAGCGCGCATTCGAGGCCGCGAGAGGGTCGGGGTCACTGCCGTCACGTTCCGCCATGCGCCGGAACGCCACGTCGAGGGGCACATCGAGCCATACCGACCAGTTCCAGACGTCACGCAGCTCCGGCCGCAGGAGGAAGAGGCCGTCGACCACGAGGATCGCGTCGGCGGGTGCCGACTCGGCCGCGAGGTCGACGGCACGATCCTCATCGAGGTCGTGCGTGGCCGTCACGAAGGGTGCGCCCGCCCGAAACGGCCGAAGGAGCCGCGCGAGCAGCGCGTCGGTGTCGTACGAGTCGCGGTAGTGGCCTTCCGCGGACGTCCGGCCCCGGGCGTGGCGCTCGGCGCGCGGGCGGTGGAAGTCGTCCGCGGATGCGCGGAAGACCGTGGAGCCGTCTTCGCGCAGGGCATCCGCGAGCGCGTCGGCGAAGATGGTCTTGCCCGCACCGTCCCGACCGTCCACCGCGACCAGCAGCCGACCCCGACGGTGGTGCTGGCGCAGCTCCGCGCGCAGCTCGCCGAGCAGCGCTTCCTGTTCTTGCGAGATCGGTGGGCGCATGTCTCCAGCCTAGGCTGGAGGGATGCCGGATCTCGCCCCAGCGCTCGTCGCCTGGTACCGCGACAACGCGCGCGATCTTCCCTGGCGCGCGCCCGGATTCGGGGCGTGGGGCGTCCTCGTGAGCGAGTTCATGCTGCAGCAGACCCCTGTGAACCGAGTGATCCCCCACCTGGATGCGTGGCTCGCCCTGTGGCCGACTCCCACGGCACTCGCGAGCGCCGCGCCTGCCGATGCCGTGCGCCAGTGGGCGAACCTGGGCTACCCCCGTAGGGCGCTGTGGCTGCACCGTGCGGCTGTCGAGATCCGGGATCGGCATGACGGTGTCGTGCCGCGGGAGGTCGACCAGCTCCTCGCCCTCACCGGGATCGGCGACTACACGGCCCGCGCGGTCGCCGTCTTCGCCTACGGCGATCATCACCCTGTCGTCGACACGAACACGCGGCGCGTCATCGCCCGCGCGGTCGACGGCCACGCGCAGCCGGGCCCGCCCTCCCGGCGTGACCTCGCTGCGATGGATGCGCTTCTGCCTGCGGACGTGGCCACGGCCGCCGTCGTGAACGCCGCTGCGATGGAGCTCGGCGCACTCGTGTGCACGGCGCGCAGCCCGCGATGCGCCGAGTGCCCGCTCCGCGCGATGTGTGCATGGCGCGGCGCAGGTTATCCCGACACGGGCGACACCCGCCGTCGGCAGGCGCGATATGAGGGCAGCGACCGGCAGGCGCGCGGCGCGGTGCTCAAGCAGCTGCGCGAGGCATCCGATCATGCGGTCGCCGTCGAGAAGGTCGTCGCAGACTGGCCCGATGCCCTGCAGCGCGATCGCGCCATCGATTCGCTGGTTGCGGACGGGCTCGCCGAGGCCGTCGACGGCGAGCTCCGCCTGCCGCGCTGAGAGGGCTCACCCTGTTAATCCCGGTCCGCGGGCCTGCGCGTCGCGCCGCGCGGGACGTACGGTGCGGGACGTGGAGACGCTGATCGTCTACGAATCGCTCTGGGGTAACACCCGCCGGGTGGCGGAGGAGATCGCCCGCGGTGCGCAGGAGCACTCCGGTGCTCTCACGCTGTGCGCGGCCGCCGACGCGCCGTCATCGCTCGCCGCGTCGCTGGGGCTGCTCGTCATCGGCGCACCGACTCACGCGTTCACGCTGCCGACCCCGTCCAGCCGCGCGGAGGCGCGCTCACACGGCGCCGCCATCTCGCACGTACCGGGGATCCGCGAGTGGCTCGCGAAGATCACCGTCGCGGTCCCGCCACCTCGCGTCGCGGCCTTCGACACGCGCCAAGGTCGCTCGTTCCTCGTCGGTTCGGCGGCGAAGTCGATCGCGCGCGCGGCCAAACATCATGCGCTCGTGGTTTCCGAGACCGCCGACTTCGTGGTGACATCGCGCGAAGGCCCGCTCGAGCAGGGAGAGCTCGAGCGGGCCTTCGCGTGGGGACGTGCGTTGACCGCGCCCCGGTGAAGAATCAGTCCTCGTCGTCCTCGCGGGACACGTAGGGGTCGGCGTCACCGGCGTACTGCGCCGACGCCGCCAGACCTGCCACGGCGCTGTCGCGCTCGCGCGCCTCGCGCAGCAGGTCCTCGATGTGACCGGCGTTCTCGGGGACGCCGTCAGGGATGAATTCCAGCGTGGGCGTCAACCGCACGCCGAGCTTGCGGCCCACCTCGCTGCGCAGCATGCCTGTCGCAGCGGTCAGAGCCGCAGCCGAGTCGAGACGCTCCTGCTCGCTGCCCAGCACCGTGTAGAACACCGACGCGTGCTGCAGGTCCCCCGTCACACGAACGTCTGTGATCGTCACGAAGCCGAGGCGCGGGTCGCGCAGCCCCTTCTCGAGCCGCTCTGCGATGAGCACGCGGATGCGGTCGGCGAGCCTCGCCTGCCGTTCACTGGCCATGTCCTTCTTCTCCCTCTCTCAACCCACCGGCGTGGACTCGGAGACTGCGGAGGACTCGGATGTCCGTCCGAGGCGATCAGGGTAGGGGCCCCTTCTTGCCGAGGACGGACATCCGAGTCCGTAGCAACCGACGGATCAGCCGCGCGGCTTCTCCACCATCTCGGTCGTCTCGATCTCGTCGCCGATCTGGATGTCGTTGTACTTTCCGAGGCCGATACCGGCTTCGTAGTCCGTGCGCACCTCGGTGACGTCGTCCTTGAAGCGGCGCAGCGACTCGATCGCGAGACCGTCGGCGATGACGACGCCGTCGCGGATGACGCGGGCCTTCGCGTTGCGGGTGATGGTTCCCGAGCGCACGATGACACCGGCGATGTTGCCGAACTTCGAGGAGCGGAACACCTCGCGGATCTCGGCGACACCCGACTGGACCTCTTCGTACTCCGGCTTGAGCAGACCCTTGAGGGACTGTTCGACGTCATCGATCGCGTTGTAGATGACGGAGTAGAAGCGGACGTCGACGCCCTCGCGAGCGGCGCGCTCGCGGGCCTTCGTGTCGGGACGGACGTTGAAGCCGATGACGATCGCGTTGTCGATCGTCGCCAGGTTGATGTCGGACTCGGTGATCGCACCCACACCGCGGTGGATGATCCGCAGCTGCACGGAGTCGTCGACCTCGATCTTGAGCAGCGATTCCTCCAGCGCCTCGACGGCACCGGACACGTCGCCCTTGATGATGAGGTTGAGCGACTCGACCTTGCCCTCTTCGAGCGCGCGGGTGAAGTCCTCGAGCGAGATGCGCTTGCGGGCCTTGGCCAGCTGCGCGTTGCGCTCGGCGGCCTCGCGCTTCTCGGCGATCTGACGGGCCAGGCGGTCTTCCTCGGTGACGATGAAGACGTCGCCTGCGCGCGGCACGGAGTTCAGACCCTGCACCTGCACCGGGCGAGAAGGCCAGGCCTCCTCCACCGGGTCGCCGTTCTCGTCGATCATGGCGCGCACGCGGCCGTAGGCCGTGCCCGCGACGATCGCATCGCCGACACGGAGCGTCCCGGACTGGATGAGAACGGTCGCCACCGAGCCGCGGCCCTTGTCGAGCTTCGCTTCGATCGCGACACCGCGCGCGGCCTTGTTCGGGTTCGCCGTGAGGTCGAGGCCGGCATCCGCGGTCAGCAGGACGGCGTCAAGCAGTTCCTGGATGTTCGTCCCCTGACGGGCCGAGACGTCGACGAACATGACGTCGCCGCCGTACTCCTCGGCGACGAGGCCGTACTCGGTGAGCTGCTGACGCACCTTGGCCGGGTTGGCATCGGGCTTGTCGACCTTGTTGACGGCCACGACGATCGGCACCTGAGCGGCCTGCGCGTGGTTGAGGGCCTCCACCGTCTGCGGCATGATGCCGTCGTCGGCGGCGACCACGAGGATCGCGATGTCGGTTACCTGCGCACCACGGGCACGCATGGCGGTGAACGCCTCGTGACCCGGGGTGTCGATGAAGGTGATCGCGCGCTCGATGCCCTCGTGCTCGGTCCAAACCTGGTACGCACCGATGTGCTGCGTGATGCCACCGGCCTCGCCCGCCACGACGTTCGTCTGGCGGATGGCGTCGAGCAGTCGCGTCTTACCGTGATCGACGTGACCCATGACGGTCACCACCGGAGGACGGATCTCGAGGTCGTCCTCGCTCTCCGCCTCCAACTCGGCCTCGAGGTCGAGACCGAAGCCCTCCAGGAGCTCCTTGTCCTCGTCCTCGGGCGAGACCATCTGGATCTTGTAGCCGAGCTCCTCGCCGAGGACCTCGAAGGTGGCCTCGTCGAGCGACTCGGTCGCGGTCGCCATCTCACCCAGGTTGAACAGGATGGTCACGAGCGTGCCGGGCTGCACGGTGTACCCGCGCAGCGCCTCGAGCTTGTCCGCGAAGTCGGCGATGGAGGCACCACGACGCAGGCGGATGATCTCGCCGTTGCCCTTCTGGACGTTGACGCCGCCGACGACCGGCGCCGACCGCATCTCGAATTCTTGCCGCTTCGCCCGACGCGACTTGCGCTGACGCGACTTGCCGCCGCCCTTGCCGAAGGCACCCGCGGTGCCACCGCCGGGACCGCGACCGCGGCCACCGCCGCCACCGGGACGACCGGCGAAGCCGCCGCCCGCGGGAGCGCCGGGGCGCTGGAAGCCACCGGCACCGCCGGGACGACCGGGACCGCCGGGACGCTGCTGGAACGGAGCGCCGGGACGACCGCCGCCGCCGGGACGACCGGCACCGCCCGGACGCGGCGCGCCGGGACGAGGGGCGCCGGGGCGCGGTGCCTGCGGACGCGGGATGTTGCCGGGCGAGGGGCGCTGGCCCATGCCCTGCGCGCTCGCGAACGGGTTGTTGCCGGGGCGCGGGCCCGCGGGGCGCTGGCCCATGCCCTGCGCGCTCGCGAACGGGTTGTTGCCGGGGCGCGGCGCACCGCCCGGACGCGGCGGCGTTGCACCGCCGGGCTTGGGAGCAGCGCCGGGCTTGGGGGCGCCCGGGGTCGCTGCGGCGGGCGTCGCACCCGAAGCGGGTGCGGCGGGAGCCGCCGGAGCAGCCGGTGCGGATGCGGCGGGTGCCGCAGCCTCAGCCGGTGCCGGGGCAGGCTTCTCGGCGGCCGGAGCAGCCGGAGCCGCGGGGGCCGGAGCCTGCGGGCGCGGGGCCGCGGGACGAGCCGGGCCCGGACGGGCACCGCTCGTGGGCTTGGGTGCGGCGGCGGGCGCCGCGACCCCGTCTGCCTCGAGGGCAGCGCGGAGCTTACGAGCCACCGGGGGCTCGATGGTGGATGAGGGGCTCTTGACGAACTCGCCGAGCTCCTTCAGCTTCGCAAGCGCGACCTTGCTGTCGACGCCGAGCTCGGAAGCGATCTCGTGCACGCGTGGTTTTGCCACAATTCTCCTGTCTTGGGGGCCTACCCAGGACAGGGCAGACCGTTAGTCGCGGACGGGTCTCATTTCGAGCCGTTCACTTTGTGTCCATAGCCGTTCAGCCGTTTCTCGATGGTCTGCGTGTCAAGCGGGCCTGACACACGCAATGCCCGCACGAACGCACGGCGCCTCAGGGCGGCATCCATGCATTCGGGCGTCTCGTGGACCCACGCGCCTCTGCCCGGCAGTGCCCCGCGCTCGTCGATGACGAGCGCGGAATCCACGCAGACCACCCGCAGGAGGTCTTTTCGGGGAGCACGCGTGCGACATCCGACGCACGTTCGTACGGGTTCCATCTTACACCTGTCGACCGAGGGGGTCAGGGACGCGTCAGCTCTCCAGGATGCTGTCGGGCTGGATGTCGATCTTCGCGCCGGTGAGCTTCGCGGCCAGCCGGGCGTTCTGTCCCTCTTTGCCGATCGCCAGCGAGAGCTGGTAGTCCGGAACGAGCGCGCGGACGGCCTTGGTGCTCTGATCCAGGATGAATGCGGAGGTCACCTTGGCCGGCGAGAGCGCGTTGGCCACGAAGGTCGCGAGATCGGCGTGGTAGTCGACGATGTCGATCTTCTCGCCGTTCAGCTCCTCCGTGACGGCCCGCACACGACGGCCGAGCTCACCGATGCAGGCGCCCTTCGCGTTGATCGACGGATCGTCGGTGCGCACGGCCATCTTGGTGCGGTGACCCGCCTCACGCGCGAGCGCCACGATCTCGACCACCCCGGCGGCGATCTCGGGCACCTCGAGTGCGAAGAGCTTGCGCACGAGGCCCGGGTGCGTGCGCGAGACGGTGATCGCCGGCCCCTTCGTGCCCTTGGCGACGGAGGTCACGTAGACGCGGATGCGGGAGCCGTGACGGTACTCCTCGCCCGGCACCTGCTCCTCGGGCGGCAGGATCGCCTCGACGGCGCCGAGGTCGACGTGGACCATGCGAGGGTTCGGGCCCTGCTGGATGACGCCGGCGACGATGTCGCCCTCCTTGCCGCGGAACTCTCCCAGCACGGCGTCGTCGGCGATGTCGCGCAGGCGCTGATTGATGACCTGCTTGGCGGCGAACGCGGCGATGCGACCGAAGTCCTCCGGCGTGCTCTCCTCCTCGCCGACGATGACGCCCTCTTCGTCGCGCACGGGGATGAACACCCCGACGTGGCCGGTCTTGCGGTCGAGGTGAGAGCGAGCGCCCTCGGGCAGCTCGCCGGTCGGCGAGGTGTGCTTCGCGTAGGCGGTCAGGATCGCCTGCTCGATGATGGCGACGAGTTCGTCGAAGGGGATCTCCCTCTCGCGCTCGACGGTACGCAGCAGTCCGAGATCGATATCCACGGTGACCTCCTATATTCAGCTCTTCGCGGCGGGCGACGCCGCCGCATCCCCCCTACGTTACCCGATCCGGCCTCATCCGCCGCAGTCGTCGAAGACGCTCTCCGGCACCACATCGGCGCGCAGCGAGTTCGTCCAGCGCACCAGCGAGGTCAGCATTCCGGAACGCGGCTGCAGGATGTCCTGATGCCCGCGCCCCGCCACCGGGACGGCCCGAACGCGCTCCCCCGCGTCGCAGAGTCTCGACACCAGGTCGCGTTGCGTCTTCGTCGGAAGGACTTCGTCGTTCGTGCCCCACGCGATGAACAGGGGCGTACCCCAGGGCCCGGTCGGAACGTTCTCCGCCAGACGGCGTCCGAGCGCGCCGCGTGTGAGCTCGGCGGTGTCGAACGGGGTGTCCTCGCTCAGCCCCAGCGCGGTCAGCGCGGAGACCATCACGCCCGGCTCGCTCAGGCACCGCTGCGTCATTTCTCGGATGAAGGAGCGCGCCCCCGTCGTCACGTAGTCCTCGAGCCGGACGTCCGAGTACGTGTCGGCGTACGGCACGATGACCCAGGAGACGAGCACTGTCAGCATCGCGCCGGCGTCGCCGCCTGTCAGTTCGCTTGCGAGAGCGACGGGGTCGGCGGCGGGAGCGAACGCGGCCGTCCCGAGCACGTCCACACCCGGCGTGTATTCCGGCGCGAGCATGGTCGTCCACAGCGCCGCATGCCCACCCTGCGAGTGCCCCCACACGACCGTCTCGGGCGACAGGACGAGATCCTCGATCTCGCCTGCGGCCAGCACCGCATCCAGCGCCGAACGCGCTTCGCCTTTGCCGATCAGGTACGGGAACTCACCCGGCGCGCCCTGACCGCTGTAGTCGGGTGCCACGACGACCCAGCCGCGGGCCAGCATGCGCTCGAGGGCGGGGATCGCCCACTTCGTCGCCGTGCCGTCGGCGAGGCTCGGAGCGCAGCCGCGCGCCACGCCCGTCGTGCCGTGGTTCCACAGCAGCACCGGACGCGGGCCGGGCGGCGGGTCATCGGGGATGATCACCATGCCGCTGCCGATCGCGGGCGCTCCCGTCGACGAGCGCGTCGTGTAGAGGATGCGCTGCACCTCGCCGCGACTGGGCTCGCGGCCTCCGTACTCTCCCACCCGGATCAGCTGTCCGTGACCCTCGGGCACGTGCGCAGGAGGATCGTAGAACGCATCCACGACGGGCGCCCCCTCACGGAGCCAGTCGTTCAAACCGAACCCGCCCACTGTGGTGGCCACCAGCACGAACGACAACGCGTAGCGGCCGGATGCACGGAGGACCCGGCGTCGGCGCGAAGGAGCCGGCCGCACCCGGTCATCGGCCTGCGTGCGCCCCTTCCGGGTGCGGATTCCGCGGGCGATGAGTCCGATACCGAAGACGATGGTTCGCACACCGAAGACGACCGCGACGACGAGCAGCGTGACGTCGGGCCAGGTGAGCGAGAGGACACCGAACGCGACCTGTGCGCCGCCCCAGACGGCCGAGAGCACGCGAACGCTGACCACGCCCCGGGCGAGCGCGTCACCGACGGACGCCAGACCGCCGACGACGAGCAGCACCGCGAGAGTCGGCGGCAGCAACTCGATGCTGCGGCCGAGCCAGACGAGGATGACGATCCCGCCCGCGATCCACAACAGCGCGATCAGGCGCGTCCACCAGGTGGGCCCCGCGCGGCGGGAGACCAGTTCGAGCACACCGGAGACGATGACGCTCAGCCCGACGTACAGTCCGAGCAGCACGAGGGAGGCGAGCGGGCGGATGACGATGAGCAGGCCGAGCACGACCACGACGGCCCCGATGAGCAGCACGACACGTGCGGGAGCCGCATCCAGCAGACCCGGCAGAGCACTGACCCGCAGTCGGCGGCGCAGCGGAACGTGTTCGGGCATCGGGACATTGTAGGCGCGAGGCGCCCGGGGACGGGCATGCTCCGCAACCCCTCGGCTGTTGCGGCGCGAGATCGTATTCTGCGTCGATGAGCAGCCCGAAGAAGACCGCCCGGCGTCTTGAGAGCGACCCGCGTCTGCGGGCGCTCGCGAAGGCGGGCTACGCGGCGACCGGCATCGTCCACATCATGCTGGGCGGCATCGTGCTCGGCGTCGCGTTCGGCGGGGACGGCGACGCCGACCAGTCGGGCGCGTTCCGGGCGCTGGCGGCCTCGCCCGCTGGGCTCGTCGCGCTCTGGGCGGTGGCCCTCGCGCTCTTCGCTCTTGCACTATGGCACGCGGTGGCCGCGCTCGCCGGTGCCGGCGAGAAGGGCTCGTGGTCTCAACGTCTTTCCGAGGCAGGTCAGGCCGTGGCATTCGCCGCACTCGGCGTCATCGCCATCGTCGTGGCCGTCGGCGGCCGATCGGATGGAGACGAGAGCGTCAAGGAGACGAGCAGCGGGGTCCTCTCGATCCCGGGCGGCCCGTTCATCCTCGGTGCGGTGGGAGCCGGAGTCCTCGTGGCGGGCATCGCCTTCGGCGTCATCGGTGGCCGGCGGAGCTTCCGGAAGAAGCTGTCGGTGCCGGCCGGCGCCATGGGGGCCCTGGTGATGACGCTCGGCGTGATCGGCTATGTGGCCAAGGGCGTCTCGCTCGCGACGGTGGGCGTCCTGCTGGGAGTGGCTGCGATCCGGGTCGACCCGCAGGAGGCGGGGGGCCTGGACGGTGCCGTGCGGTCTCTGCTCGAACTGCCCGCCGGCCCGCTCATCGCGATCGCCGTGGGCGGCGGACTGATCGCCTACGGGCTGTTCTGCTTGTTCCGCGCACGGTACGCGCGCCTCTGAGGCTCCCGGGGCCGGACCGCGGTGTTGCCCATGACCGCGCGAGGACGGCAAGCTGGCACGATACCCGTCGACCAAGGAGCGAGATGTCGTCCTCCCCCGCCTTCCGCGGCTACCCGTTCCAGCCGGCAGATCCCGGACTCATCGGGCTGCTCGGTTTCGTCATCGCAACGCTCACCGCGCAGCTCGCGCATCTCGGACTGCAGGATGAGAACCCCGTTTTCTGGATCGGCGCCGCTTTCGGCGGCGTCGTGCAGGTGACGGCCGGAATGCTCTCCTACTTCATCGGCGACGACTTCCACTTCATCGTCTACAACGCCTTCGGCTGGTACTGGATCGTCGTGCCCGGCTTCCTGCTGGGCGAGGAGCTCGGCTTCTTCGAGGTGACCGCGCAGGCACGCGGACTCTTCTCGCTGATCTTCGCGGTGCTGGCGGTCCTCTTCGCGGTGCCGGGAGCGCTGCACAACAGGGTGCTTCCCATCACCCTGATCTGCGTCGCCGGCGGGCTCGGCCTGCAGTCCGCCGGAGCCTTCACCGGGGAGCCGGTTCTGGGGTCGGTCGGATCGGTGCTGTTGCTGGCCGCATCCGCGCTGGCGCTCTACATGCTCGTCGAGAAGTTCCTGTGGCGCACGATGCACCGCCGGGTGCTGCCCCTCGGACGCCCGTGGCTCCGGGGAGAACCCGCAACCGAGAGCTGAGGGTCAGTCCTCCTGCAGCAGCCGGTACGCCGCGTCGAGAGCGACCTTTTCGCGCGAGCCCGTGCGACGGTCCCACACCTCGACCAGTCCCTCGGCGGCATCACGGCCGACGACGACCACGCGCGGGACGCCGACCAGCTCGGCGTCGCCGAACTTCACACCGGGCGAGACCTTGGCCCGGTCGTCGTACAGCACGTCGAATCCTCGGGACTCGAGCTCTGCGCTGATCTGCTCTGCGAGCTCGAACGCCACGGCATCACGACCCGCGGCCACGACATGTACGTCGAACGGCGCGACGGAAGCAGGCCAGATGAGGCCCTTCTCGTCGTTGTTCAGCTCGGCGATGATCGCGAGGATGCGGGTCACGCCGATGCCGTAGGAACCCATCGTGACGGTGACGAGCTTGCCGTTCTCGTCGAGCACCTTGAGGCCGAGCGCCTCGGCGTACTTGCGGCCGAGCTGGAACACGTGCCCGATCTCCATGCCGCGCGCGAGCGTGACCGGGCCCGAGCCGTCGGGCGCGGGGTCGCCCTCGCGGACATTCGCGACGTCGACGGTGCCGTCGGCGAAGAAGTCGCGGCCTGCGACGAGCGAGTGCACGTGCTTCTGGTCGATGTTGGCGCCGGTCACCCAGCTCGTGCCGTCGACGACCCGGGGATCGAGCAGGTAGCGGATGCCGGTGGCGGACTCTTCGCCGAGCACGGCACCCTCGGGCGACCAGGGGCCGATGTAGCCCTTGACCAGCAGCGGGTGGGCGGCGAAGTCCGCCTCGGTGGCGGGTGCGACCTCGGCCGGCGCGAAGGCGACCTCCACGCGCTTGTCGTCGACCTCGCGGTCGCCGGGGAGGCCGATGACGACGAGCTCGCGCGAACCGTCGAGGTGGGTGAGCGCGAGCACGACGTTCTTGAGCGTGTCGGCGGCGGTGTACTCCCCCTCGAGCACCGCGTTCACGTGGTCGACGAGAGTGGCGATCGTCGGGGTGTTCGGCGAGTCGAAGACGACCGGCTCCGGCAGACCGTCGATCGGACGCGCCTCGGGCACCGCCGTCGTGTAGGCCTCGACGTTGGCCGCGTACCCTCCCGCGGAGCGCACGAAGGTGTCCTCGCCGACGGGAGTCGGGTGCAGGAACTCCTCGGAGCGCGATCCGCCCATGGCCCCCGCATCCGCCTGCACGATGACGTACTCGAGCCCGAGCCGCTGGAAGATGCGCTCGTAGGCGTCGCGCTGCGCCTGGTAGGAGGCGTCGAGTCCCGCATCCGTCGCATCGAACGAGTAGGCGTCCTTCATCGTGAACTCGCGGCCGCGCAGCAGACCCGCGCGCGGGCGGGCCTCATCGCGGTACTTGTCCTGGATCTGGTAGATCGTCAGCGGAAGATCCTTGTAGGACGAGTAGAGATCCTTCACCAGCAACGTGAAGGCCTCCTCGTGCGTCGGAGCGAGCAGGTAGTCGCCGCCCTTCCGGTCCTGAAGACGGAAGAGCAGGTCGCCGTACTCGTCCCAGCGACCCGTGGCCTCGTACGCGCCGCGGGGCATGAGCGCCGGGAAGTGCACCTCCTGCGCACCGGCGGCGGCCATCTCCTCGCGGACGACCGTCTCGATCTTCGCCTTCACGCGCAGCCCCAGCGGGAGCCACGCGAAGATGCCGGCCGCCTGCGGTCGGATGTAACCGGCGCGGATCAGCAGCTTGTGGCTGGCGACCTCGGCGTCGGAGGGGTCCTCGCGGAGCGTGCGGAGAAAGAACGTTGACAGACGTGTGACCACGATTCCCAGTCTACGGATGCGGCGGGCCGCCGTGAGCGCGATCGTCACGGGCGGCCCGGGCGTCAGTCGAGGGTGGCGCTGAGGGCCTGCCACAGGCCGGGCAGACGTTCCACATCGCCGTAGGCGTCAGGTTCGACTCTCTCACCTCCTCCATCGCTCAGCCCACCGCCCCGTCGAGGACCTGCAGCACCTGGGCAGCGACCTCCGCCAGCTGGAGACGTTCCTCCTCGCTGTACACGTACCCGCGCGGGTAGAGGAGCAGCAGGTTGTCACCGGCGCGCACGATCACCGCCGTGAAGTGACGCTCCCACATGTAGTTGTCCGGGACGGTGACCGCCGCATCGGCACCCGTCACCGAAAGGGCCTGCGCGCCTTCCGAGGCCGCGATGGCATCAAGAAGCCGCCCTCCACCGGGTATCACCGCCACGCGGCTCAGACCTTCAGTCTCGTCGACCAGCGGACTGCTGCAGAGCACCGCTCCAAGATCTGTGACCCAGCCTGCAGCGAGCGGGTCGCGGATGAGATCAGATGCGACCCCCTCCGCGGTAACTCCTGACATCGCAGGTACCTCAGCAGCCAAGCGCTCGCACACACCGCTGCCCCAGCTGGAACCGTCGGCGGACGCGGGACGCGCCGCCGGGTACTGCAACGAACGCGCCGCGATGTCATTGGTAAGCTCCCCCAGCTCGGTCGCGCCGATGGGCCGGAGCGGAACCTCGCCCGTCGGATCTCCGGACCACGCCAGATGGATCCAGAGCCCATCGACCAGAGTTGCTGAGCGGCAGGCGTACCCGTCGCATGTACCCGCATCCTGGGGAGCAGCCGTCTCCGTGGGGAAGATCGCGGCGGGGAACATCACGACTTCGATGGAGCCCCACACATATGAGTCCGGATACGCCCACAAGCAGTGCAGACCGCCAGACAACGTCACTTCAGGACTCGTCCACGGCTCCTCGATGGGTCTCATCTCGGCGCCCATCCACGCCGCCGCGCGGTCAACACCCAACGCCTCTTCGCAGGAGCCTCCGAACGGCGCGACCTCCGCGACCGGCCGCGGAGGGACATCCTCCGTCGGCGTCGGGTCCGGCGTCGGGCTCGGCGTGGTGGTGGTCTCGATCGGGGTGGCGATCCGGTCCGGGCTCCCTACCGCGGTCAGCACGACCGCGCCCACGACCGCCGCGACCAGCACGACCGCGGCACCACCCGTGATCGCCTGCATCCGACGCCGCCTCGCGGCACGCATCCGACCCGCACCCGCCGTCACCAACGCCCGCAGTTCGTTCTGCTCACCGGCAGACAGCCGGTCATCGCTCACGCCCATGACGCCTCCACCTCGGCCATCTCGTCACGGAGCCTTGCTTTCGCCCGCGCCAACCTCGACTTCACGGTTCCCGGCGCGATACCCAGAGCATCCGCAACCTCCCGCTCGGAGAACCCCTCCAGCACTGCCAGTACCACGACAGCGCGCTCTCGCTCCGGCAGCTTCTTCAGCGCGGCAAGCACCCCGCTCTCATCCGACACCGCCGGCGCATCGACATGACGCTCTGCCGGCGTCTTCGCCAACAGAGCCCGATACCGCCTGGCCGAACGCTCCAGATTCCGCGCCGCATTCGCCACCGTCACCAGAAGCCACGGCAGCACCGACCCGTCCACCACATGCACGGAGCCTCGCTTGCGCCACAGCTCGAAGAACGCCACCGCCACCGCATCCTTCGCATCCTCGTGGTCCCCCAACAACCGGAACGCGTGCCGGAACACCCGCCCCTGATGCAGATCGAACACCTCCCCCAACGCCGACTCATCCCCGGCCCGCACCCGCTGCCACACAGCGATCTCCCCGCCCTCCGCCGCACGCGTCAGGCTCGGCTCCCTCATCTCCTCCATGGCTCAGCCCACCGCCCCGTCCATGGCTTCGATGATGCGCACCCCGAGCTCGCCGAGGGCATCATCGCTCGGGCTCCCGCCCTCGATCGCTGCCCCGATCCGAACGAGGTTCACCCCGTCGGATACGACGACGTACTTGTTGTGGCCCTCCCACGGATCGTCGTCGGGCAGCATCCAGGCCGAGTGATCCCCACGCACGGCCAGAGGCGATGCTCCACCGACAGTCGCGAAGTCACTCGCATGGGCCGCCCCGCCGGAGATCGTCTTCACGGACACGTTCGCGCCGGCATCCGCCGCGAACGTGCAGCCGCCGACAGTCCCCCGCCGAGAAGGGATCTCCCCCGGATAGATCTGAGACGGCGTCTGGCCCTGCGGCGGGGAGACGACCGCGACCGTCACCGGCGTCCCCAGGGCACCCGCGACGTCGACAGACGCCGTCACGTCATCGCAGCTCACCGCCGGCCACCACTGGTCGACAGGCTCGGCAGGCGCTGGGCTCGCCCACTGCGTCGCGCGCTCGAGCGCCGTATCCACCAGGCCCGTCGGATCCGGCCCGCTCTGCCCCACCGCCACGGCCGAGACTGACACCCACACGCCGTCACGGACCCCGGTGAGGGTGCAGCTGTTGGCGGCCGCGTCGCAACGGGAGACCTCCTCGAGACCACCGAGGAACGGCTCCACGACGCTCAGCGGGTATGCCCACACGGTCAACTTCTGCTCGCCGTATCCGGGGTCATTGCTCCACGTGCAGCTCAATCCCCCTTGCACGGCGATCGAGCCGTCCGTCCATGCCTCCGTCATCGGCTTCATCGTCACGCCGAAGAACTCGCCGACCTCATCCGTCGTGAACGCGTTCGCGCACAGTCCGTCGAAGGGCTGGACCCCGCGGACGCCGACGGGAGCCTCATCCTCCGTCGGTGTCGGCGTCGGCGTGGGCGTCGCGGTGGTCTCGATCGGGGTGGCGACCCGGTCAGGGCTCCCCATCGCGGTCAGCGCGACCGCGCCCACGACCGCCGCGACCAGCACGGCCGCGGCACCACCGGCGATCGCCTGCATCCGACGCCGCCTCGCGGCACGCATCCTGCCCGCACCCGCCGTCACCCGCGCGCGGAGTTCGTTCTGTTCACCGGCGGAGAGCCGGTCATCGTTCACGCCCATGACGCCTCCACCTCGGCCATCTCATCGCGCAGTCGCGCGCGCGCCCTCACCAAGCTCGACCTGACCGTGGCCGGTGGCACGTCGAGCGCATAGGCGACCTCACGCTCGGAGAACCCCTCCAGCACCGCCAGCACGACAACGGCCCGCTCACGCTCCGGCAGCTTCCGCAGTGCCGCCAGCGCCGCGCCTGCGTTCGATCCCGACGGTGCGACGAGGCCGGCCCCCACAGCTGCATCGCCCAGCAACCGTCGATACCGCCGCACCGGCCGATCCAGGTTGCGCGCCGCATTCGCGACCGTCACCAGAAGCCACGGCAACACGGAGCCGTCCACCACACGCACCGAGGCACGCCTGCGCCACAGCTCGAAGAACGTCACCGTCAGCGCATCCTTCGCGTCCGCATGATCGCGGAGCAGCCGGAACGCGTGCCGGAACACCCGTTCCTGATGCAGATCGAACACATCCCCCAACGCCGACTCATCGCCGGCACGCACCCGTTGCCACAACGCGGCTTCAGCATCTCTCACACTCTGAAGTGTCCGGCATCGCGCGTTCGGTTCCCGAACTGCGCGGATTCATCTGAACCCCGTGACATCTGCACGGCCAGGTCGCTCATGCATGCCCCACGGGTACCTCGCGTTCACATCTGCACCACGCGTCGTGCAGACGTCGCGGTACGGCGCGGCGATTTGACTCGGAGGGCACAGCCATGCGCAATATATTGCATGCCGATCCCCTCGCAGACGCTTCCACCTCGGTCCTTGTTGCGCGACGAGGTCTACGTGCGTCTGCGCGACGCGATCGTCGACGGCACTCTCGCGCCCGACGAGCAGCTGCGCGACATGGAGATCGCCGCCTGGCTCGGAGTGAGCCGGACCCCTGTCCGAGAAGCGCTGCTCGAGCTCGGTCGATCCGGGCTCGTTCGTGCGCTCCCCGGTCGCTCCACCGTCGTCGCGCCGATCGACCCGCAGAGCGTCCGCGACGCGCAGGCGGTCGTTGCCGCCATGCACCGACTGGCGATCGAGACCGCGATTCCGCGCCTCACCGCGGACGACATCGAAAGGATGCGGGAGGCGAACGCCGCCTTCGCCGCCGCGCAGTCGGACGGCGACGTCGAGGCGGCCCTCGCAGCCGATCATGCGTTCCATGACGTCGCGATCGCCGCATCCGGAAATGCCGCGGTGCGGACCGTTCTGGGACAGTACGAACCCGTCCTCCAACGCGCAGAGCGCCTGCGGTTCGGCTCGACCGAGGGACACGCCTCGACTGCACGCCACGCGCGGCTCATCGAACTGTGCGCTGCCGGCGACGTCGCGGGCGCCGCCGCACTCGCGGAGCAGACCTGGCAGAGCCTCGCCATCGAACACCCGTCTCCGAACCCCGACACCCCCACACCCGAGGAGCCTTCCGCATGAAGCTCGACCGATTCCCCCGCCATCCGCTCACTTTCGGGCCCAGCCCGCTGCAGCACTTGAAGCGCCTGAGCCAGCACCTCGGCGGCGCCCAGGTGTGGGCGAAACGCGAGGACGTGTCGAGCGGACTCGCCTTCGGAGGCAACAAGGTGCGCAAGCTCGAGTACATCGTCCCGGACGTGCTCGCGTCGGGAGCGGACACCCTCGTGTCGATCGGCGGCTACCAGTCGAATCACACCCGAGCGGTCGCCGCGGTCGCCGCGCACCTCGGCCTGAAGGCGCGCCTGGTGCAGGAGAAGTGGGTTCCCTGGGACGACCCCACCAACGACAAGGTCGGCAACATCCTGCTCTCACGCATGATGGGGGCCGACTCGCGGCTGGACGACGCCGGCTTCGACATCGGCATCCGCGATTCGTGGCGGCAGGCTCTGACAGAGGTGGAGGATGCCGGCGGCACGCCGTATCCGATCCCCGCCGGCGCGTCGGAGCACCCGCTGGGAGGGCTCGGTTTCGCCAACTGGGCGTTCGAGGTCGCCGAGCAGGAGAAGCAGCTCGGCGTGTTCTTCGACACGATCGTGGTGTGCACGGTGACCGGCTCCACCCATGCCGGCATGGTCGCGGGCTTCGCCGCGCTGGAGGACCTCACCGGCGTCAAGCGCCGGGTGCTCGGCATCGACGCATCCGCGACGCTCGCCAAGACGCGCGACCAGGTGGGCCGCATCGCGCGCGCGACGGCCGAGCTCATCGAGCTGGGCCGCGACCTTCGCGACGACGAGATCCAGGTGCTCGAGGGTTGGGCGGGTGAGCTCTACGGCATCCCGGTCGACTCGACGATGGAGGCGATCGCCCTCGGGGCCCAGCTCGAGGCCATGATCACCGACCCCGTGTACGAGGGCAAGTCGCTGGCGGGGCTCATCGACCTCGTCGGATCCGGCGACATCCCCAAGGACTCCACCGTCCTATACGCGCACCTCGGCGGACAGCCGGCGATCAACGCCTACCACTCCCTCTGGAGCTGACGCGGCGCGGCGTGGCGCGCACCACCATCCTTGCCCGAGTTGCGTCGCAATTGCGCAACCGCGCCAGTCATTGACAAGCGCATCTGCGCAAACCTGTGGCATCTGCGCACGTGCGACGCAATTCGGGCAATCGAACGCCGCGACCACCGCAGAGCCGGCAGCGAGCGGATGCGGGCGGGTCAGGCGGTGACGACCTGGGCGGTGCCGAGCGGCGCGTCGGGGCCCATCTCGGCGGCGATGCGGTTGGCCTCCGCGATCAGCGTCGCGACGATCTCGCTCTCGGGCACGGTCTTCACGACCTCGCCCTTGACGAAGATCTGTCCCTTGCCGTTGCCGCTGGCGACACCGAGGTCGGCGTCACGCGCCTCGCCGGGTCCGTTGACGACGCAGCCCATGACGGCGACGCGCAGCGGCACCGTCATGTCCTTCAGCCCCTCGGTGACGTCGTCGGCGAGGGTGTAGACGTCGACCTGGGCGCGCCCGCACGACGGGCACGACACGATCTCGAGCTTGCGTTCGCGGAGATTCAGCGACTGCAGGATCTGGTGGCCGACCTTGACCTCCTCGGCCGGCGGCGCGGAGAGCGAAACCCGGATGGTGTCGCCGATGCCCTCGGAGAGCAGGATGCCGAACGCTGTCGCCGACTTGATCGTCCCCTGGAAGGCAGGACCCGCCTCGGTGACGCCCAGGTGCAGCGGCCAGTCGCCCCGCTCGGCGAGCAGACGGTACGCCTTCACCATCACCACCGGGTCGTTGTGCTTGACCGAGATCTTGAAGTCGTGGAAGTCGTGCTCCTCGAACAGCGACGCCTCCCAGACCGCGCTCTCCATGAGCGCCTCGGGAGTCGCCTTGCCGTACTTCTCCAGCAGACGCTTGTCGAGCGAGCCCGCGTTGACGCCGATGCGCAGAGACACGCCCGCGGCCGATGCGGCCTTGGCGATCTCGCCCACCTTGTCGTCGAACTGGCGGATATTGCCCGGGTTCACCCGCACCGCGGCACATCCGGCATCGATCGCCTGAAACACGTACTTCGGCTGGAAGTGGATGTCTGCGATGACCGGGATCTGGCTCTTCTTGGCGATGATGTGCAGCACGTCGGCGTCATCCTGGCTGGGGACCGCCACGCGCACGATCTCGCACCCGGATGCGGTCAACTCAGCGATCTGCTGCAGCGTCGCGTTGATGTCGGTGGTCTTGGTCGTCGTCATCGACTGCACGCTGATCGGTGCATCTCCACCGACGAGCACCTTGCCGACCCGGATCTGACGGCTCTTGCGACGCGGGGCGAGGATTTCCGGGACGCGCGGCATCCCGAGGTTCACGGCTGGCACGCGATCAGCCTACGCGCCCGCTGCTGTGTGGGGACCGAGGCTTGCGCCGTCGGCCCGCCGTCACCGAGGGGCCATGGGCGGATGTGGTACTTTCTCGCCATGCACACGAACCGCACCTGGTGGCACACCGCGTAGGCGGTGTGCGTGTGCGACACGGACCGCCCCCGGGCGGTCCTTCTTCATGAGGCGGCCGCTTTCTGGACGAAGGAACGACCAAGATGGACAACGCCGCCTCCCTGCTCAGCGAGCTGACCGCATCCACTGCTCCGTTCGCGCTCATCGCGCGCGACGCGCACACCGTCGAGGTGCTCACCGGCGACGTCGTGGACGTCGAGCTGCTCGCCGACATCCCGCTGCACGACGCCGACGGCACTCCCCGAGAGGTACTGGCGCTGGTGCCGTACCGGCAGGTACGCGAGCGCGGATTCGTCTGCCACGACGACGGCGCGCCGCTGCGGTGTCTCGTCGTGACGGACCACCGCTCGCTCCCCCGAGACGAAGTGCTCGCTGCGCTTCCCACGGCCCCGATCCCCTTGGAGGATGCGGGCTTCGACATGTCGGACGAGACGTACGCGGATATCGTCCGCACCGTCATCGCCGACGAGATCGGTCGCGGCGAGGGCGCCAACTTCGTCATCCGGCGGGACTTCACCGCATCGGTCGCGGCCGACCCGCGCGTCACCGCGCTCACCTGGTTCCGGGCGCTGCTCGAGCACGAGCGCGGGGCCTACTGGACGTTCGCGGTGGTCACCGACGGTCACGTCGCGGTCGGCGCGAGCCCCGAGGCCCACGTGAGCGCCCAGGGCGGCATCGTCACGATGAACCCCATCTCCGGCACCTTCCGGCATCCCGACACCGGCGCGACGGTCGAGACGCTCGCCGAGTTCCTCGAGTCCACCAAGGAGACCGAAGAGCTCTTCATGGTCGTCGACGAGGAGCTCAAGATGATGAGCGCCGTCTGCTCGGACGGCGGACGCATCACGGGCCCGCACCTCAAGGAGATGTCGCGGCTCACTCACACCGAGTACATGCTGCGCGGCTCGTCGCGGCTCGACCCTCGTACGATCCTTCGCGAGACGATGTTCGCGCCGACGGTGACCGGCTCGCCCATGCAGAACGCCTGCACCGTGATCGCGAGGCACGAGACCGAGCCGCGCGGCTACTATTCCGGCGTCGCGGCACTGTTCACCCCGACGACGGATGCGGCGGGCACCGGCCACGACCTCGACGCGCCGATCCTCATCCGCACCGCCTACCTCGTCGACGGTCGCCTGCGAGTACCGGTGGGCGCCACCCTCGTACGCCACTCGGACCCGGACGGCGAAGTCGGCGAAACGCATGGAAAGGCCGCGGGCGTGCTGGGCGCCATCGGCGCCGTCTCCCGCACGCGGGTCGCGGACCCCGACGCACCCGCCGCAGCGCGCCCGCTCGCGGATGACCCGGAGATCTCCACACTCCTCGCGTCGCGAAACGCCCGCCTCGCGGCGTTCTGGTTGAACCCGCAGGGCAGTTCCTCCGACGGCCCGTTCGCGGGTCGCACGGCGGTCGTCGTGGACGCGGAAGACCGCTTCACGACGATGCTCGCGCACCAGCTGCGACACCTCGGTCTCGAGACGACGATCGTCGACTGGAGCACCGCGGACGCCACCGCGCTCGATGCAGCCGACCTCGTGATCGCGGGCCCCGGCCCCGGCGACCCCCGAGACGACGACAGTGACCGCATCCGTCGGATGCGCGAGATCGTCGGCGCCCGCTTGGATGCCGGGCGGCCGCTGCTCGCCGTGTGCCTGAGCCACCAGATCCTCGCGGATCGCCTCGGCATCGCGCTCGCACCGCTCGCGCGCCCGCACCAGGGCCTGCAACTCGAGGTGGACGTGTTCGGGGAGCCCGCATCCATCGGCTTCTACAACACCTTCACCGCTCGCGTCGCGCCGGACACCTCGGTCATCGGCGATGTCGAGGTGTCGGCCGATCCGGTGTCCGGCGACGTCTATGCGCTCCGCGGAGAGGGATTCGCCTCGGTGCAGGGGCACCTCGAATCCATCCTGTCCCGGGATGGGATGCGAACCCTCGAGCGTCTCATCTCCGCCGCGCTGGGAGCGCCGGTCGCCTGAGGCTCAGATCAGCGACAGCGGGTTGATCAGGTCCGCCAGGATCAGCACACCGCCCATGACCGCGAGCGCCGCCACGACGACGAACGTCAGCGGGACGAGCTTGGTCGCGTCCACGGGTCGGGGTGCGGGGCGGCGCGCGACGCGCGCCCACCACCTCTTGATGCCGTCCCAGAGGGCGACCACGACGTGACCGCCGTCGAGCGGCAGCAGCGGCACGAGGTTGAAGACGAACAGCGCGATGTTGAGCGAGCCCAGCAGTCCGACGATTCCTGCGACGCGGTTGACGATCGGAGAGGATGATGACGCCATCTCCCCGGCGATCACCCCCGCACCCACCACGCTCAGCGGGCCGTTCGGATCGCGCTCCGCGCCCGTGACAAGCGTCGATGCCGTCTCGGCCACCATCACGGGCAGCTTGACGATGATGCCGGCGACCGCGCCCACGTTCTCGATCGCCGCATGGGGCCCCGCCCACAGCGGCTGTGCGACCAACGCGCCGGTGGGTCGCACACCGATGAAGCCGATCTCCGAGTTCGGGTCGTCCGTCTTGGGGACGGCTGCGGGCGTGATCGTCACGGTGCGCTGCGTGCCGTCCCGATCGATGACGAAGTTCATCGCCCGGCCCGGCGAAGCCTGGATGAGCGCGGTGGCCTCGGTGAAGTCGGCGACGGCCTGACCGTCGATCGACACGATCGTGTCTCCCGGTTCGAGGCCGGCCTGGGCGGCCGGCGCCGTGGAGGACGCGCACTCCTGGGACGTGGAGGACGTCGGCACGCACTCGCTGAGCGAGGACACGGTCGTCGTCGCCGTCTGCACGCCGAATCCGCTGAAGAGGATCGTGAAGAGCACGATCGCCAGCAGCAGATTCATGAAGGGCCCGCCCAGCATGATGATGACCCGCTTGTAGACGGGGAGCCGGTAGAAGGTACGCTCCTCGGCGCCGATGAGCGTCTCTGCGTTGGCTTCGCGCGCATCCTGCACGAGCGTGCGGAAGAAGCGGGACGAGACCCGTCTCCGAGCCGCGCGACCGTGCGCCGCCCCGACGTCCGCCGCATCCTCTTCCACGGCGGGCGCGGGCGGGTACATACCGGCCATCGAGATGTAGCCGCCCAGGGGCAGCAGCTTGACGCCGTACTCCGTCTCGCCCCGACGTCGCGAGAACAGCGTCGGGCCGAAGCCGATCATGTACTGCCCGACGCGCACACCGAATGCCTTGGCGGGTACGAGATGACCGATTTCGTGGAGGGCGATCGAGACGGCGAGGCCGACGATGAGCACCACGACACCGATCACGAAGGCGAGGATCGTCACCGCACCACCGTAGCGGCGACGGCTTTGAACGAGCCGTGCACCGCCCCGACGAGCCACGAGCACGGACCGCGTCTGATTGAATGGAGGGCCATGTCATCGCCCGCGAATCTGCCCCCGGTCCTGCGCCCAGAGAACCCTCCGACGCGGGCGCTGGGCGACCTCGCGAACCGCTTCGGAGCAGAGGTCCGCGGCGATGCGCGGGGCGTATCGCTGCACGGGATCACCCTCGCGACCGCCGACCTCCGCCCGGGCGAGGCGTTCGTCGCCCTCCGCGGCGTGAACCGCCACGGGGCGGAGTTCGCGGCCCAGGCGATCGAACGCGGCGCGGTCGCGATCATCACGGATGCGGCGGGCGCCGATCTCATCGGCACGCCCGCTGTGCCCGTGCTCGTCCTCGACAACCCGCGGGCGCGGATGGGCGAGCTGTCCGCATGGGTCTACGGCACGGGCGTCGACGACGACCTCCCGCTCCTGTTCGCCACCACGGGCACCAACGGCAAGACGAGCGTCTCCCACCTTCTCGAAGGCATGCTGTCGCAGCTCGGTGTCGTCACCGGGCTGTCTTCCACCGCCGAACGCCACATCGCGGGCCAGGTGATCGTGTCGCGCCTGACGACACCCGAGGCGTCGGAGTTCCATGCGCTCCTCGCGCTCATGCGCGAGCGGGGCGTCGAAGCGGTCGCGGTCGAGGTGAGCGCGCAGGCGCTCAGCCGCCACCGCGTGGACGGGATCGTCTTCGACGTCGCCGCCTTCACGAACCTCACCCACGACCACCTCGACGACTACGCCGACATGCAGGAGTACCTCGAGGCGAAGCTCCCGCTGTTCCGCCCCGACCGCGCCCGTCGCGCCGTCATCTCGCTCGACTCGGCCGCGGCGGCCGAGGTCGTGGCACGGTGCGAGATCCCCTTCACGACCATCGCGACGCCCGACATCGCCGCGGACGCCGAGCTCGCCGAGACAGCCCAGTGGCGCGTCGAGATCATCGACGAGCGCCAGGAGGGCACGCGGTTCGCGCTGCACGGTCCTGCCGGCGAGCGCCTCGAGACGGTGGTGCCCGTCATCGGTCGCCACATGGCGGCGAACGCGGCACTCGCGATCGTCATGATGTACGAGGGCGGCTATCCGTGGCAGCGTCTCGTGGACGCGTTGGACGGCTCACGCATCGACGCCTATCTTCCGGGTCGCACCGAGCGGGTTTCGGGTGATGCCGGCCCCGCCGTCTACGTGGACTTCGGGCATTCGCCCGACGCGTTCGAGAAGACCCTCGCCGCCGTCCGTCGCGTCACACCCGGCCGCGTGCTCATGCTGTTCGGCGCCGACGGTGACCGCGACACCACGAAGCGCCACGACATGGGGCGCACCGGCGTCGAGGGCAGCGACATCCTCGTCATCACCGACCATCATCCGCGCTTCGAGGAGCCGACCTCGATCCGGGCGACGCTCATCGAGGGGGCTCGCCGCGCGCGTCCGGATGCCGAGATCCACGAGTTCTCGCCGCCCGAGCGCGCCATCGTCGAGGCCGTCGCTCTGGTCGGCGAGGGCGATGCGATCCTCTGGGCCGGACCCGGTCACCAGGATTACCGCGACATCCGCGGGCAGCGCACGCCGTACTCCGCCCGCGAACTCGCCCGCCGCGCGCTGCGGGACGCCGGGTGGCCGGTTCCCGAGCCGCGCTGGCCCGTTCCCTACGAGGACTGAACCCGCATCCGTCCGCCCCGCGGCGACTCCTGACGTGCGCAGGACCTTGGTCCCTGGCGTGCCGGAATCCTTGTTGTTCCCACACAAGGAAGTCAGTGGTCTGACCTCTCCGATTATTCACGGCGTGCACGCTCCGAACACCGCCGCGGCCCGGGTCTAGCGTGACAACAGGCCCGCCGGGCGGGCGCCCGACGACGAGCACCACCCCGACGCGACCGGCCCACGAGGACAAGGAAGCGACATCATGAGCATCGTCACCCCCGCAGGAGTATCCCGCGACGCACAGGACGCCCAGCCCCAGGCCTGGGACGGCTTCACGGCCGGCCCGTGGCAGGACGGCGTGGACGTGCGCGACTTCATCCAGCGCAACTACACCCCGTACACCGGCGACGGCTCCTTCCTCGCCGGCCCCACCGAGCGGACGACGCGGGTGTGGAACACGCTGGCCGCCATGTTCCCCGAGGAGCGCGAGCGCGGTGTCTACGACATCGACCCCTACACGCCCGCCGCGATCACCGCCCACCAGCCCGGCTACATCGCGAAGGACGACGAGCTGATCGTCGGACTGCAGACCGATGCGCCTCTCAAGCGCGCCATCATGCCGAACGGCGGGTGGCGGATGGTCGAGGGCGCCCTCAAGACCTACGGCTACGAGGTCGACGAGACCCTCAAGGCGATCTACACGCAGTACCGCAAGACCCACAACGAGGGCGTCTTCGACGTGTACTCCCCCTCGGTGCGCGCCGCTCGCCGGTCGCACATCATCACGGGCCTGCCGGACGCCTACGGCCGCGGCCGCATCATCGGCGACTACCGCCGCGTGGCGCTCTACGGCGTCGACGCGCTCATCGCCGCGAAGAAGATCGACAAGCTCGGCCTGGACACGACACCGTTCACGGAGGATGTCGTGCGCGCCCGCGAGGAGCACGCCGAACAGATCCGCGCCCTGGGCGAGTTGAAGCAGATGGCAGCCTCCTACGGCTACGACATCTCCGGGCCCGCCACGACCGCCCGCGAGGCCGTCCAGTGGCTCTACTTCGCCTACCTCGGTTCGGTGAAGGAGCAGAACGGTGCGGCGATGTCGCTCGGTCGCACCTCGACGTTCCTCGACGTGTTCGTCCAGCGCGACCTCGAGCGGGGGCTGCTCACCGAGAGCGAGGCACAGGAGATCGTCGACGACTTCGTCATCAAGCTGCGGATCGTGCGGTTCCTTCGCACCCCCGAGTACGACCAGCTGTTCTCCGGCGACCCGACCTGGGTGACCGAGACGATCGGCGGCGTCGGCGAGGACGGCCGTCCGCTGGTGACGCGCACCTCGTTCCGCTACCTGCAGACGCTCTACAACCTGGGTCCCGCGCCCGAGCCGAACATGACCGTGTTCTGGAGCGAGCAGCTGCCGGAGGGCTTCAAGAACTTCTGCGCGCAGGTCTCGATCGACACCTCGGCCGTCCAGTACGAGTCGGATGACCTCATCCGCGCCCAGTGGGGCGACGACGCGGCCATCGCCTGCTGCGTGTCCCCGATGCGGGTGGGCAAGCAGATGCAGTTCTTCGGCGCCCGCGTGAACCTCGCCAAGACCCTCCTGTACGCCATCAACGGCGGACGCGACGAGGTCACGGGCGAGCAGATCGCCCCCGAGGAGACGCCCGTTGGCGACGGCCCCCTCGACTACGCAGATGTGGACGCACGCTTCGACCGGATGATGGACTGGCTCGCGGCGACCTACGTGGAGGCACTGAACTGCATCCACTGGTCGCACGACAAGTACGCGTACGAGCGTCTCGAGATGGCCCTGCACGACAAGGACGTGCTGCGCACGATGGCCTTCGGCATCGCCGGGCTCTCGGTCGCCGCGGACTCCCTGTCCGCCATCAAGTACGCCACCGTCACTCCGATCCGCGACGAGCGCGGCATCGTCGTCGACTACCGCACCGAGGGGGTCTTCCCCGCCTACGGCAACGACGACGACCGGGCGGACGCGATCGCCGTCGAGCTCGTCGAACGGTTCATGGCGAAGCTTCGCCGTCACCCGATGTACCGCAACGCGCTGCCGACGCAGTCCGTGCTGACGATCACCTCGAACGTCGTCTACGGCAAAGCCACGGGCAACACCCCCGACGGACGCCGGGCCGGCGAGCCGTTCGCACCGGGCGCCAACCCGATGAACGGACGCGACACCCACGGGATGCTGGCCTCGGCCCTCTCGGTCGCGAAGGTGCCGTACACGGAGGCCCAGGACGGGATCTCGCTGACCAACACGATCGTGCCGGCCGGCCTCGGCCGCACCGCCGATGAGCGCTCGCGCAACCTGGCGGGCCTGCTGGACGCGTACTTCAGCTCCAACGGGTACCACATGAACGTCAACGTGCTGAACCGCGAGACGCTGCTCGACGCCATGGAGAACCCCGAGGCGTACCCGCAGCTGACGATCCGGGTGTCCGGCTACGCCGTGAACTTCGTGCGATTGACGCGCGAGCAGCAGCTCGACGTGCTGTCCCGCACGTTCCACGGGGGGATGTGAGAGCGCCATGACCGTGCTGCTGGGCACGCCGCTCCCCCGGGATGCGGTGCAGCTCGACGCTCCGGCTCTGGAGGCCGGCACCACCCGTCGCGGTGGCGCCGGCCTCCACGGCCTCGACGTCGCCGATATCGACCGCGCCGGACGCCTCGCCGCGATGCGCACGGGCGAGCTCGGCTCCGTGCACTCGTGGGAGCTCGTCACGGCGGTCGACGGCCCCGGAACGCGCCTGACCCTGTTCCTCAACGGCTGTCCGCTGCGGTGCCTCTACTGCCAGAACCCGGACACGTTCGCCATGAAGGACGGCGTCCCGGTGACGGCGGATGCGGTCCTGGAGCGCCTCCGCCGGTACCTCGGCGTCTTCCGCGCCACCGGTGGGGGTCTGACGATCTCCGGAGGCGAGGTGCTCATGCAGCCCGCCTTCGCAGCCCGGGTGGTCCGCGGAGCCAAGGCCATGGGGATCCACACGGCGCTCGACACGTCAGGCTATCTGGGGGCGCACGCCACCGACGAGCTTCTCGCCGACACCGACCTGGTCCTGCTGGATGTGAAGTCCGGCGACCCCGACACGTACCGCCGCGTCACAGGCCGCGAGCTCGAGCCGACCCTCGAGTTCGGTGAGCGCCTGGCGCGCCGCGGCGACGTCGAGGTGTGGGTCCGGTTCGTCCTCGTGCCCGGTCTGACCGACGACGTCGACAACGTCGCCGCGGTCGCCCGCTACGCCGCATCTCTGAACGAGATCCGCCCCGGCACCGTGACCCGTGTCGAGGTGCTGCCCTTCCACCAGATGGGTCGCGACAAGTGGCACGAGCTGGGACGCGCCTATCCCCTCGAAGACACTCCCGCGCCCGAGAAGGAGCTCATCGAACGCGTGCGCGGACAGTTCGCGGCGGAAGGGCTGACGGTCTACTGACCGGACGCCGCCACGGCCGCATCCGCCGTGCGGCGCGCCCAGCTCTCCGCATCGGCCAGGCCCTCGCGACTCAGCGTCGCGGGGGCCTCGTGCGCGTCGACGACGCGGCGGACGATGTCGAGGATGTCGAGGAATCCGATCCGCCCCTCGTGGAACGCATCGACCGCCTGCTCGTTGGCCGCGTTGAACACGGCGGGATACGTGCGTCCCGCCTGGCCCACGCTCTTGGCGAGGGCGACCGCCGGGAACGCCTCCTCGTCGAGCGGCTCGAACGTCCAGGTCGACGCACGGGTGAAGTCGAGGGGTGACCCGACCCCACTCACCCGGTGCGGCCAGTCGAGCCCCAGCGAGATGGGCAGGCGCATGTCCGGAGGCGACGCCTGCGCGATCGTGGATCCGTCCACGAACTCGACCATCGAGTGAACGATCGACTGCGGATGCACGACCACGTCGATCTGCGCGTAGGGGACCCCGAACAGCAGATGGGCCTCGATGACCTCGAGTCCCTTGTTCACGAGGCTCGCCGAGTTGGTGGTCACCACGCGCCCCATGTCCCACGTCGGGTGGGCGAGAGCCTCGGTCGGCGTGGCCGCGGCGAGCTGCTCGCGGGTACGTCCACGGAACGGTCCGCCGGATGCGGTGAGCACGAGCCGGCGCACCTCGGAGGGCCTGCCCGACCGCAAGGCCTGCGCGATCGCCGAGTGCTCGGAATCCACGGGGACGATCTGTCCCGGCGCAGCCAGCGCGGTCACCAGCTCGCCGCCGACGATGAGCGACTCCTTGTTCGCGAGCGCCAGCGTGCGCCCCTCCTCGAGGGCGGCCAGGGTGGGACCGAGTCCGACAGAGCCCGTGATGCCGTTGAGGACGACATCGGCGTCCACGCCTCGGACGAGCGCCTCCGCCTCGGCGGCTCCGAGCGCCGTGTCGGCGACGGCGAACTCCGCCGCCTGCGCCTCGAGACCCGCGCGGTCGGTCCCCGCCGCCAGACCGACGACGCGGAAGCGATCCGGATTGTTCCGGATCACCTCCAGCGCCTGGGTGCCGATCGACCCGGTGGAGCCGAGGACGACGACGCGCCGCACGGGATCAGCCCTCGGTCGGCTTCGTGGAGACGATGTCGATGACGAAGACGAGCGTCTCCCCCGCCAGCTGCTGCTGCGACGATCCGGCCTCGCCATAGCCGCACGAGGGCGACATCGACACCAGGACCTGCGAACCGGCCTTCTGTCCTTCCAGCGCTCGCTTGAAGCCGACCACGACGCCGTCGGTGGAGAAGCTCGCGGTCTGGCCGCGGTCGTAGCTCGAATCGAACGTGGAGCCGTCCGACCACTTCACCCCCGCGTAGTTGACCTCGACCGTGTCGCCGGCGCCCACGGTGTCGCCGTCACCCTCCTTGAGCACCTCCACACGAACGCCATCCTCAGGGGCCGACGCGGGAATCGTGATCGTGGGCTTGTCGTCGGTGAAGGTCACGGTGGGCGCCTCGCCCGCGAACGGCTCCGCCTGGCACCACTGGGCCTCGGGCGTCGAGGAGAGGAGATCCACGACGAACACCTGCGCGGCGCTGTTGCTGCTCGCGGGCAGGGTCGCGACGACGCGGGTTCCAGGGGTGGCGCAGCCGAGGACCTTGCCGAGCACGCTCTCGGCCGCGACCGGCTGCGGCTGCACGGGCGTGCCGTCGTAACCGACGGATCCCTGCAGCTGCCCCGTGGCCGCGTCGAAGGCGGAGAGCGCGTAGGTGACGTAATCGCCCGCGGCGATGGGCGTGCCGGTGCCCTCCGTGACCACGGTGCGCTCCACGTCGGAGATGTCCAACGGAGCGGTGAAGGTCGCGGTCGGCTGCTGGCCGAACTCGCCCGACACACTGACCGCGTCGGAGGCGGCGCCCGAGGAGGCGACGTCCGCGCAGAGGTCTGCTGCCGCGCTCGCGGAGGGGGAAGAGGTCGCGTCCGGCGAGGATGCGGCGGAGCATCCGGCGAGCGCGAGGGCGCTGACCGCGAGTGCGGACAGGATGTAGAGCGGACGGCGCACGGGAACCTCCAGTATCGGTGCGGGGCTGACCCATCATCCCGCATCCGACCATGCCCTCGCTGAGAGGCCCCGGCGAGCCCTCATGCGCCGGAGGGAATGGAATCCGCAGTAGCCTCTTACGGTGACAGATGCGCAGAGCCGCGACGCGGAGAACGTCCCCGATCCGCGCGCATCCGAATCCAAGCCGGTGACGGATGTCGGCTTCGCTTACTTCCTCGGGCGCCGCGTGCTGGCCCCTCTGGCACGCGTGGCATATCGGCCGCGCATCGAGGGTCGCCAGAACGTGCCGCGCACCGGGCCGGTCATCTTCGCCGCGAACCACCTCTCGTTCATCGACTCCTTCGCCATCCCCATGGCAGCGCCACGACCGGTCCAGTTCCTCGCGAAGTCGAGCTACTTCGACGGACCGGGCCTCAAGGGCTGGCTCTCGCGGCAGATCTTCCTCGGGCTCGGGGCGAACCCCGTCGAGAGGGGCGCGGGACAGGCGGCACTGGACGCACTCGACCAGCAGAAGCGGATGCTGGAGGCCGGCAAGGCCATCGCGCTGTATCCCGAGGGCACGCGCTCCCTGGACGGCAGGCTCTACAAGGGACGCACCGGCGTCGCCTTCCTCGCTCTCCAGACCGGCGCACCCGTGGTCCCGGTCGGCCTCATCGGCACCAACGAGGCCATGCCCGTGGGGGCGAAGTTCCCCCGCACGAAGCCGCGCGTCACGATCCGTTTCGGGGAGCCGCTCGATCTCTCGGCGCACGGGCCCGCCAGCTCCGGGCGGGCGCGCCGCGCGGCGACCGACGAACTCATGGCGGCGATCCACGCCCTCTCGGGGCAGGAGCTGGCCGGCACGTACAACGAGGTGCCCGCGCACGGCGCCATCGAGCGCATCAAGCGCGTCCTGCCTCACGAGCGCCTCTGACGGCACACTTTCTCATTCACGGCTTCCGCCACTTGACGCTCGGCCCCGCCGGGTGGAGATTCAGAGCGTCTGCGAAGCCACAATGAGGAGGCATCCGTGAAGAAGTTCATCAACGACCCGACCCAGGTACTCTCCGATGCTCTGACCGGCATCAGACTCGCCCATCCCGAACTGCGAGTCGACTCCGCCAACCGCGTCATCTTCCGCGCCGAGGCGACCCGCCCCGGCAAGGTCGCACTCGTCTCCGGCGGCGGCTCCGGCCACGAACCCATGCACGGCGGGTTCGTGGGCACGGGGATGCTCGACGCCGCGTGTGCGGGCGAGGTGTTCACCTCCCCCACTCCCGACCAGATCCTCGCCGCGACCGTCGGGGCCGATTCCGGCGCCGGCGTCCTGCACATCGTGAAGAACTACACCGGCGACGTCCTCAACTTCGAGATGGCGGCCGAACTCGCCGCCGCCGAGGGTGTGCGCGTCGCGTCCGTGGTGGTGGCCGACGACGTCGCGGTGCAGGACTCCACATGGACGGCGGGGCGACGGGGCGTGGGCACGACGGTCGTGCTCGAGAAGATCGTGGGCGCCGCTGCCGAGGAGGGCATGGACCTCGAGGCCCTCGCCGCTCTCGCCACCCGCGTCAGCGAGAGCGGGCGCTCCATGGGCGTCGCGCTGACCAGCTGCACCGTGCCGGCGGCGGGCAAACCGACCTTCGACCTCCCGGAGGACGAGATGGAGGTGGGCGTCGGCATCCACGGCGAACCGGGACGTTCGCGCGTGCCCCTCGCCAGTGCCCACGAGATCGCCCGCATGCTCGTCGACCCGATCGTGCACGATTTCGGCGACGCGCGCGGCGATGCCATCGTGCTGCTGTCCGGCCTCGGCGCCACTCCGCTGATCGAGCAGTATCTCCTGTACGGCGAGATCGCGCCCCTGCTCGCGGAGGCGGGTTTCGACGTGCGCCGCGTGCTCGTCGGCGACTACATCACGAGCCTCGACATGGCCGGCGCCTCGCTGACCGTCGTGCGTGCGGATGACGAGTTCGTGCGCCTGTGGGATGCTCCGGTGGTCACGCCCGGCTTGCGCTGGGGAGCGTGAGCCCGCGATGACCGCAGCCACCCTCGAGACGCTGACCGCGTGGATCTCCGGCTTCCGTGATCAGATCGTCCAGCACCAGGCAGAGCTCACCGAACTCGACTCCGTCATCGGCGACGCCGACCACGGCTCCAACATGGCGCGCGGCATGGAGGCGGTCGTGGGGGCGGTGAAGGCCACACCGCCGGCGGATGCGGCGGCGCTGTTCAAGACCGTCGGGATGACGCTGGTCTCGACCGTCGGCGGGGCGAGCGGGCCGCTGTACGGCACGTTCTTCCTCCGCCTCGGAGGTGCCGCGGGCGCCACCTCCGAACTGGACGCCGCCGCCCTGGGTGCGGCGCTGCGCGCCGGCGCCGAGGGCGTTCGCACGCGCGGCAAGGCTGAGCCCGGCGACAAGACGATGCTGGATGCGATGCTTCCCGCCGTCGACGCGTGGGAGACGGCGGTGGCAGCGGGATCTGATCTCGCGGCCGCCGCCTCCGCGGCGGCCGATGCGGCCGATGCCGGCCGTGACGCCACGATCCCGCTCGTGGCGCGCAAGGGTCGCGCGAGCTATCTCGGCGAACGGAGCGCGGGCCATCAGGATCCGGGGGCGACGTCTACGGCGCTGCTGTTCACGACGCTCCGGGACGCGGTGACCGCCGCATGATCGGTTTCGTCGTCGTCTCCCACAGCCGCCCGCTCGCAGAGGCTGCCGTGGCCCTCGCCACCCAGATGGTGGCGGAGGGCCCGCCGCCGATCGAGATCGCCGCGGGCTCCGCGGACGGCGGCTTCGGCACCGATGCGGCAGCCATCGCCGCAGCCATCGACCGGCTCGACGCGTCCGAGGACGTCGTCGTGTTGATGGATCTCGGCTCCGCCGTGTTGAGCGCCGAGATGGCGCTCGAGTTCGTCGAGCGGCCGGATCGCGTCCATCTGAGTCCTGCCCCGTTCGTCGAGGGGCTCGTGGCGGCCGTCGTTCTCGCCGCGACGGGGGCCGACTGGGCGAGCATCCGGACCGAGCTCGGCGGCGCATACGCGCAGAAGGCGCACCACCTGGAAGCCGGATCCGACGAGTCGGCGCCGACACCGCCTGCGCCCGAACGCGCTCCCGCCGACGACGAGGCGTCCTTCGAGGCGGTCGTCATCAACCCCTCGGGGCTGCACGCGCGGCCTGCCGCGACGTTCGTGAAGACGGCGGCGCGGTTCGACGCCCTCGTGGAGATCGAGAACGTCGATGCAGGGTCGGGGCCGGTGTCCGCGGCGAGCCTGCTCGCCCTCATCGCGCTGGGCATCGGCCGCGGGGCCCGCGTCCGGGTGCGTGCGCGCGGGAGGGAGGCTCAGCCGGCGATCGACGCGCTGCGCGCCCTCGTCGAAGACGGCTTCGGCGAGGCCTGAACCGCCCGAGGGCTGGTGCGCGAGAGGCTCATCAGGCGGCGGGCGACGGTCTCCTCCAGCACCAGGTCGGTGATGAGTCCCGCGGCCAGTGCGCCCTGCAGCGCGTCGATCTTCGACAGACCCGACATGACGCAGAAGCGCCGGGGGATGCGGCGGACATCGTCCAGGTCGGGGCCGCTGGAGCGCAGATTCAGCGACGGGATGTCGGAGGATCCGTCGATGCGGTAGAACATCGTCGCGCAGTCCCCGACGACGCCCTCCTGCTCGATCAGCGCCAGATCGCGCTGATCGAAGTAGTCGCCGGAATAGACGTGGGAGGGGACGGCCGCGCGGGGCGATCCGAGCCCGAAAACGAACAGGCCGACGCGACGCTGCATCTGCAGGACGGCGCGCACGGACCTCTCGCGCCACATCGCCTCCTTCGTCGCCGCCTCGTCGAAGAGCGCGGGCACCGGGAAATGGTGCACGGAAGCCGACCATGCGGCGCCGAATCGCGAGAGGATCTCGCCGGCGTACGGGACACCGAACGTGTGCCCGTTGGCAGCCCCGTTCATCTGCACGACGTGCGTGTCGTGGGTGCGTTTGGTCGGGAGGTGACGGGCGATGGCCGAGAGCGTCGATCCCCACGCGATGCCGACGGTCATCGAGGAGTCGACGTGCTCGCTGAGGATGCGCGCGGCCGACAGCGCGGTGCGATCGAGACGCTCGGCCTCGCCGATGTGACTCGTGGTCGGCACGATGTGCACCGTGATGCCGAACCTCTCCGCCAGCCGCTCCTCGATCTGGCTGCGCGCCGCGAGGGGTGAGTGCACCGAGATCGACACCAGGCCCGTGTCGCGCGCGTGGGAGATCAACCTGGAGACCGAGGAGCGCGAGGTGTGCATCTCGCGCGCGATCGCCTCCATCGTGAGGTCCTGCAGGTAGTACAGCTGCGCTGCGCGCAGTGCGTCGCGCACCTTCATCGACCCGGCCTCCGCCATGATCATCCCTTCGCCCGTCACCCCATTCTGCACGTTTGTGCAGAGAACTTGCGACGAGTTCCCATTTCCATGCAACCTGCCAAGGTTCCATCGATACGAAAGGTCGACGACGACATGTCGCTCTCTCCCTCGCTGCGGCCTCAGGTCGCACAGATCCGCGACGCTCAGGATCTCGACGTTCTCATCGTGGGCGGCGGGATCAACGGCATCGCCACGCTCCGCGACCTCTCGCTCCAGGGCGTCAAGGCTGCCCTGGTCGAGCGCGGGGACTTCGTCTCCGGCGCGTCGAGCGCATCCAGCCACATGGTGCACGGCGGCGTGCGCTACCTCGAGAACGGCGAGTTCCGCCTTGTGAAGGAGGCGGTCACCGAGCGCAACGCGCTCCTGAAGACGGCCCCGCACTACGTCCGGCCGCTGCCGACGACGATCCCGATCTTCAAGACGTTCTCGGGGATCCTGTCTGCGCCTTTCCGGCTGCTGGTCACACACGGACGCGGCAAGCCCAACGAGCGCGGCGCGCTGCTGATCAAGATCGGCCTCGTGATCTACGACACCTTCTCGCGAGACGGCGGCTCCGTCCCGCGGCACCGGTTCGTCGGCAAGAAGAAGTCGCTCGCCGACTTCCCCAAGATGAACGAGGGGCTCGCCTACACGGCGACCTACTACGACGCCTCCATGCACGATCCCGAGCGCCTCGCGCTGGACGTGCTCTCGGACGGGCTCGAGGACGGGTCCGCATTGGCCGCGAACTACGTCACGGCGATCGGCGCCGACGAGAGCGGAGTCCTGCTGCGCGACGAGGTCACCGGCACCGAGTTCACCGTGGCGGCCAAGGTCGTGCTCAACACGTCGGGCCCGTGGACGGACCTCACCAACGCCGCCCTCGGGACCCCGACCCGCTACATGGGCGGGACCAAGGGCTCGCACATCGTTCTCGACAACCCGGAGCTGCTTGCGGCCACGCGCGGTCGGGAGATCTTCTTCGAGCACTCGGACGGGCGCATCGTGCTGATCTACCCCCTCAAGGGCCGCGTGCTCGTCGGCACCACCGACATCGACGCAGACCCCTCCAAGAAGGTCACCTGCACCGACGACGAGATCCAGTACTTCTTCGATCTCGTGCGCCATGTCTTCCCGACGATCGAGGTCAACCGGTCTCAGATCGTCTACACCTTCTCCGGCATCCGCCCGCTGCCGCGTCACGACGACACGGCTCCCGGTTTCGTCTCCCGCGACTACCGGATCGTCGACGGCACGCTGGGCAAGACCCCGACCCTCAGCCTGGTCGGCGGCAAGTGGACCACCTTCCGCGCCCTGGCGGAGCACCTCAGCACCCGTGCACTCGAGAAGCTCGGCCGGACGCACCGCGTGAGCACGCAGGGCCTGGCGATCGGCGGCGGCAAGGGCTACCCGATGACCCCTGAGGCCCGCCGCGCGTGGGTCGCCGAGCGTAGCGGACGTCACTCGGCATCGCTCGTGCTCAGTCTGTTGGACCGCTACGGCACGCGCGCAGAGGCCGTCCTCGCCGACCTCCCCGCGCAGCCGACTGAGCTCGAGCATGCGCACGGCTACTTCCGCGAGGAGCTCGCGTACCTCGCACGCACCGAGCAGGTCGTCCACCTCATCGACCTGCTGCTGCGCCGCACCGACATCGCGTTCGTGGGCGGGCTGAGCGCGGCCACCCTCCAGGAGGCCGCCGAGGCGATCGCCGAGCCGCTCGGGTGGGACGAGACCCGTGTGAGCGAAGAGGTCGCTCACGCCACCCAGGTTCTTCGGGAGGACCACCGTATCGACCTCGCGGAGGGCGGACGACTCGCTTCCTGAGAGAACGTGCGGGCGCGTCCTCTGGTGCGCGCCCGCACACCGGCTCTAGTTTCAGAGCAACCCGATATCCCGCCGCACGAAGGGCGACAGGCGGGCATCACTGAAAGGTCAATGAAGACATGAACGAAGTCAATCTCGGTTTGTACTTCCTCTCCGAAACCGTGGGAACGGCGATGCTGCTGTTGCTCGGTTGCGGTGTGGTGGCGAACGTCGCTCTGGCGAAGACGAAGGGCAACGGCGGCGGATTCCTCCTCGTCAACTGGGGCTGGGGCCTCGCGGTCTTCGCCGGCGTCATCGTCTCGGCATACTCCGGTGCACAGCTGAACCCGGCCGTGTCCATCGGTCTTCTCGTGCACGGCGACATCAGCGGTGTGCAGTTCGCGATCGCGGTGCTCGCCCAGATGCTGGGTGCGATCATCGGTGCCGTCCTGTGCTGGGTCGCCTACAAGCAGCACTTCGATGACGAGCCCGACCCTGCGAACAAGCTCGGGGTCTTCTCCACGGGCCCGGCGATCCGCTCGTACGGCTGGAACCTCATGACGGAGATCATCGCGACCTTCGTGCTCGTGTTCGTCATCTTCGGATTCCGTGACTACGGTGTCGCCGACATCGGCGTCCCCGGTGGCCTCGGCGGTCTCGCCGCCGTGCCGGTGGCCCTGCTCGTGGTCGGCATCGGCGCCTCGCTCGGTGGCCCGACCGGATACGCGATCAACCCTGCCCGCGACCTCGGCCCGCGCATCGCCCACGCCATCCTGCCCATCAAGGGCAAGGGTTCCAGCGACTGGTCGTACTCGTGGGTGCCGGTCGTCGGCCCGCTCATCGGCGGCACGCTCGCCGGTCTGCTCGCACCGCTCCTGCTGGGCTTCGTCGCGGCCTGATCCGTCCCACTCCCGGGTGGGCGGCGCATCCGTGCGCCCCCACCCTCCCCACCATCCGAACCAACAGACAAGGAAGTCCATCCAATGGCTGACTACGTCCTCGCCATCGACCAGGGAACCACCTCGACGCGCGCGATGATCTTCGACCGTAAGGGAAGCGTGATCTCCGTCGGGCAGAAGGAGCACGAGCAGATCTTCCCGAAGGCGGGCTGGGTCGAGCACGACCCCGCCGAGATCTGGCGCAACACCCAGGAGGTCATCGGCCTCGCCCTGAGCCGCGCCGACATCACCCGCCACGACATCGCCGCGATCGGCATCACCAACCAGCGTGAGACCGCGGTGGTCTGGGACAAGAACACCGGAAAGCCCGTCTACAACGCGATCGTCTGGCAGGACACCCGCACGCAGTCGATCGTCGACCGTCTCGCCGACGGCGACACCGACCGCTACAAGGACATCGTGGGCCTGCCGCTGGCCACGTACTTCTCCGGAACCAAGATCGTGTGGATCCTCGAGAACGTCGAGGGCGCACGCGAGAAGGCGGAGGCCGGCGACCTGATCTTCGGCACGACCGACACGTGGGTGCTCTGGAACCTCACCGGCGGTACCGAGGGCGGCGTGCACGCGACCGACGTCACCAACGCCAGCCGGACGCTGTTCATGGACCTCGAGACGCTGCAGTGGCGCGACGACATCCTCGCCGACTTCGGCGTGCCGCGCTCGATGATGCCGGAGATCCGCTCCTCCTCCGAGGTCTACGGCACCGCCGAGTCCTCCTCGCTGCTGCGTGAGACCCCGGTCGCCGGCATCCTGGGCGACCAGCAGGCCGCAACCTTCGGTCAGGCGGCATACGACCCGGGTGAGAGCAAGAACACGTACGGCACCGGCAACTTCCTGATCTTCCAGACCGGTGAGGAGATCGTCCGCTCCAAGAACGGGCTGCTGACGACCCTCGGCTACAAGCTCGGCGACGGCCCGGCGCACTACGCCCTCGAGGGTTCGATCGCCGTCACCGGTTCCCTCATCCAGTGGCTGCGCGACCAGCTCGGCATCATCTCTTCCGCACCCGAGGTCGAGAAGCTCGCGGAGAGCGTCGAGGACAACGGCGGCGTGTACTTCGTGCCGGCCTTCTCGGGCCTGTTCGCTCCGTACTGGCGCCCGGATGCCCGCGGCGCGATCGTCGGCATGACCCGATACGTGAACAAGGGCCACATCGCCCGGGCCGCCCTCGAGGCGACGGCCTTCCAGTCGCGCGAGGTGCTCGACGCGGTCAACGCCGACTCCGGCGTCGACCTCACCGAGCTCAAGGTCGACGGCGGCATGACCGCGAACGACGCCCTCATGCAGTTCCAGGCCGACATCCTGGGCGTCCCGGTCGTGCGACCGGTCGTCGCCGAGACCACGGCTCTGGGCGCTGCCTACGCTGCAGGCCTGGCCGTCGGCTTCTGGGACAACCTCGACGACCTGCGCGCCAACTGGCAGGAGGACAAGCGCTGGGAGCCGAACATGGATCCCGAGGAGCGCGACCGTCAGCTGCGGCTGTGGAAGAAGGCCGTCACCAAGTCCATGGACTGGGTCGACGACGACGTGCGCTGATCCTCTGAACGACGAGATGCCCCGCGGGTTCCGGCCCGCGGGGCATCTCGTCGTCCAGGACGACTCTCAGCCGGCTGCGGTGACCTGCGCCTCGTGCCGCACCGGGAAGTTGACCGAGTTCGCGATGAAGCACCATTCGTGGGCGGTCGCGTGCGCGGCCTCGGCGGCGGGGATCATCGACGCATCCGCCACGACCACGCGGGGTGTCAGCAGCACGTCCGTGAAGCGGCCCGCTCCCGAGCCGTCGTCGGTCATCGTCCCCTCGGCGGCATCTTCGTAGGAGACGACGACGACTCCCGCCACGACGCACGCGTGCAGGTACGACAGCAGGTGGCACTGGCTGAGCGCGGCGAGGAGCATGTCCTCCGGGTTCCACCGCTCGGGGTCCCCCCGGAAAGGCTTGTCGGCGGATCCCCGCAGCTCCGGCTTGCCGTCGACCGTCAGGGTGACGTCGCGGTCGTAGTCGCGGTAGCCGCTCGTCCCGGTGCCGCGGTTGCCGGTCCAGAGGGCGTTCAGACGGTAGTGGTGGGTGCCAGGCATGGGCACAGTCTGTCATGGCGGATGCGGGCGCCGACTACGCTGAGAGGATGCCCGAGACGTTCTCCGCCACCGCCGCCGTCGAGCTCGCCGTCGTGGAACGCAGCGGGTTCGTCGAGTCCCGCCACACCGGCTCCGCCGTGGTTCTCGCGCCCGACGGCACCGTGCTCGCCACGCACGGCGATCCCGCATCCGCCGTGCTTCCGCGCTCCACCCTCAAGCCGCTCCAGGCCCTGGCCTGCGTGACCGCCGGGGCCGCGCTGGAAGGCGAGAGGCTGGGCCTCGCCACCGCCAGCCACGCGGGCACCGAGCGCCACGTCGCCGTGGTGCGCTCCATCCTCGAGGACGCCGGCTGCACCGAGGACGACCTCGGCTGCCCGCCTGCCTGGCCCGCCGACACGGCCACACGGGACGAGATGGTGCGCGACCACGCGACGCGGTCCCGCATCCGGATGAACTGCTCCGGCAAGCACGCGGCGATGCTGCTCGCCTGCCGCTCGACGGGCTGGGACACCGACGGCTATCTCGATCCCGCGCACCCGCTCCAGCAGCACATCCGCGAGGTCGTGGAGCGCCTGACCGGCGAGCGTCCGGTCGCCGTAGCGGTCGACGGATGCGGGGCCCCCGTCCCGGCGTTGACGCTCACGGGCCTGGCGCGCGCCCTGCATCGTATGGGGACGTCATCGGAGCGTTCCCCGTTCGCCCTGCACCGCAGCGCCGCGACGCTCATGGCCGCCGTGCGGGAGAACCCGTGGACGATCGACGGTCCGGGCCGCCCGGACACCGTCATCATCGAGCGCACCGGCGTGTTCACGAAGACGGGCGCCGAAGGGCTCGTCGTGATGGTGGCCCCGGACGGCACCACGGCAGCCGTCAAGATGCTCGACGGCTCCTCGCGCGCTACGGCGACGGTGGGCCTGCGTCTGCTCGAGCGCGCGGGTGCGCTCGCGACGTCCGAGGCGGATGCGGCGCGGCGCGACCTCTCGCTCGCCGTCCACGGCGGCGACGCGATCGTCGGCGTCATCCGTCCGACGGTGTGATCTCCTTCTCCACCATCCCCCACGGCGAGCCGTAACCCGCGGGCGCAGGCTCGGCGAGCAGGTCGAGGAAAGGCCTCGCGTCGAAGGCCTCCGGGCCGAGCACGCCCTCCCCCGCCCAATCCCCCCGCGCCAGGAGTTCGAGGGCGATGACGGGATTGATCGCGGTCTGCCAGACGACGGCCTGGGAATTGTCCTGGCGCATCGTCTGCTCGTTATCCGCCACGTGGTACAGGTACGTCGATCTCGGCGTGCCGTCCTTTCCTGTGCCTCGCACCCACACGCCCGCGCAGGTCTTGCCGGTCATGCGGTCGCCGAGCGTCGCGGGGTCGGGAAGCGCCGCCGCCACGACGTCGCGCGGAGACACCTCGACGCCCTTGACCGTCACCGGATCGGTGCGATCGAGGCCCGTCTTGTGCAGCACCTGCAGAACCTGGATGAACTCGTCCCCCAGGCCGTACTTGAATGTGACGCGCTTCGCCTTCGTCCAGCGCGGCATGAGGAGGACTTCCTCGTGCTCCACGTTCACGCATTCCACGGGCCCGATCCCCTCGGGGAAGTCGAAGACCTCCGGCTCCGAGAACGGAGCGGTCGTGTACCACCCTCGGTCCTTCTCGTAGATCACGGGTGGGTTCAGGCACTCCTCGATCGTGGTCCAGATGGAGAACGAGGGTGCGAAGTCGTACCCCTCGACGACGAGGTTCGCGCCATCGCGCACGCCGAGTTCGTCGATCTCATCGAACAGTTCGTCCTGCGCGTAGCGAGCGAACACGTCCGACAGCCCGGGTTCGACACCGATACCCACGAGTGCCAGTCGCCCCGCCTCGCGCCACTTCTCGGCGGCGGCGAACTGCTCGTCGCCGAGCTTCACCCCCGGCAGCTCGTACGGCTTCTCCGGATGCGGCTTCGACAGGCTCATCGCCATGTCGAGGTAGGTGGCGCCGGCATCGAAGACGCCGGTGAAGATCGGCATCACGAAGCGGGGGTCGACCGCGTTCAGCACGTGCGTGGCACCGCTGTCGCGGACGAGCGCCGCGACGGATGCCGCATCGGACGCATCCACCTGGGCGGCGCTGAAGCGGGAGTCGGCGAGTTCGGCGACGAGTGCCTCGGGCCTGGCCGGGTCGTAGTCGGCGATGACCACCGCGTCGAAGAAGTCGCGACGGACGGCGATCCGAGCCGCTGCGGAACCGACGCCGCCGGCGCCGATGATGAGGATGCGCATGCTGTTCTCCTGTCTCAGATCAGGCCGCCGTCGACCGAGCGCCCGTAGTCGCCTTCATCCGGGACGAGGACCTCGGTGTCGCGGTTGAGGCTCTCGCCCCGGAAGAACCTCTTCGAACGCGGGAAGAGGAACCACACGAACATGAGCACGACGCCGACGGCGAGCGCGCCGATCCCGATGACGAAGGTGCCGCCGATCCCCAGCAGCACCGTGTAGCCGTAGTCGACGTCCCACATGTCGATCGCCGACTGGATGAACGCGTAGGTCAGCATGAGGGCGCCCAGCAGCGGGAGGAGCCCCTTCACCACGAACGCACCCGTCGAACGGAAGAGCTCCCGCCGGAAGTACCAGACGCAGGCGTATCCGGTGATGGCGTAGTAGAACGCGATCGCGAGCCCGAGCGAGAGGATGGAGTCCTGCAGGATGTTGTCGCTGATGAGCGACATCCCCACGTAGTACACGACCGCGACCACCCCCATGACGAGCGTCGAGAACGACGGCGTGCGATAGACCGGGTGCACGTCCTTGAACCGTGCGGGAAGCGCACGATAGACCCCCATCGCGAGGGTGCCGCGCGCGGTCGGCAGGATGGTGGTCTGGGTCGACGACACGGCGGAGATGAGGACGGCGACGACGAGCACCCATCCGAAGGGCCCGAGCAGTCCGTCCTTGATGGCGAGGAAGAAGTCGTCGGCGTTGCTCTCGTTCCCCAGCCCCACGCCGTCTTCACCGAGGCCCGCGTACATCATGGCCGCGATCGTGACCGACACGTAGGTCACGAGCAGGATGACCGTGGTCAACAGCGCCGCGCGGCCGGGTGTGCGCTTGGGGTCCTTGGTCTCCTCGTTCAGGGCGAGACAGGTGTCCCATCCCCAGTAGATGAACAAGGCCAGCAGCACCGCTTCGGTGAATCCGCTCCAGTCGGCGAAGCCGAAGGGGTTGAGCCACGAGATGTCGAACGGCGTCGGGTTCGGGGCTGAGCCTGCGAAGAACTGCCAGAGGGCCGCCACCACGAAGATCGCGAGCGCGAGGTACTGGATCGCGAGCAGGATGTTCTGGATGCGTTCGCCGATCTCGACGCCGCGCCAGCTCACCCAGGTCATCGCGGCGATGAACGCCACCGCGACCAGAAGGATGCGCCAGTCGTTGTTCTCGAACTCGAGTCCGAACAGCGCCCAGAAGTAGATCGAGGCGATCTGGGCGAGGTTGGCCAGCACCACCATCCCGGCGACCGCGACTCCCCATCCGCCCATCCAGCCCACCCAGGGACCGAACGCCTTGGTGCCCCAGGTGAAGGTCGTCCCGCAGTCGGGGACCGCGCGGTTCAGCTCGCGGTAGGCGAAGGCGATGAACAGCATCGGGATGAAGGCGATGATGAACGCGATGGGCGCTTGGGCGCCCACGGCGAGGACGACGAAACCGAGCGTGGCCACGAGCGAGTACACCGGAGCCGTGGACGCGAGCCCGATGACGGTCGAACCCCAGAGCCCCAGCGTGCCCGCCGCGAGCCCCTTCCCGTCGGGGCGCTGCAGGTGGATGGGGGTGGTTGTCATGCCCAGACGTTAGGGGTCGGATCCATCGACGGTCAAGCAATCCGCCGCGCACGGACCGGATCTGTGCCCGGCAGCTGCACACGCACGGGCAGGGAACCCTCCCGCACCAGCCACGCTCGGCCCCGTCCCGGAGCGCAGAAGGGCGGCAAGGCGCGATCGCCGGTGAGCATCCGGTACTCCGCGCCGCAATCCGCATCCACGAGCAGGTCGCCGCGCGCCCGCACCGTCTGCAGCACGGGCCAGGACCGCTGCCACAGTTCAGGATCCGCGACGATCGCACGCGCCGCGCCAGCGCCTGCGCGGTCGGCATCCGCCATGGCGACGATGTCGCAACCCCTGGCGGCGAGAGCCGCCGCGACCCGGCGTGCCTGTATCCCGTCGCGAATGACCACGCCGACCGAGCCCGCACCGCCGGAGTAGGGAGGAGGTTCCGCGGTGACCATCCGCTGAGGCGGTTCGACCCACGGGAGCTGGATCAGACGGCCGTCGAGAGCTCCTCGGCCGGCCGGCGCCTGCGCATCGAAGAGCTCGGGCGCCCCGCCGGCACCGAGATGATCGATCTTGCTCGGCATCCGCAGCAGCACCCGCCTCGGGAGGAGATCGGCGATGCGCGCGAGCGGCCCCATGGCCCGTCCGCTGGAGATCGCGAAGCGCCGCCCGTGCGCGCGCGCGGACCGACAGGCCCGTTCGATCATGGCCAGGGCCGCTGCCGCGTAGTCGGGCGGGAGACCGGCCAGCACCGCATCCAGGTCGTCCAGCACCACGAGGGCGTCGTCAGCCTCGTCGAGCTCGCACAGCGCATCCCAGAGTCCCTCAGGGTCGCCAGGAAGCCACCGAGCAGGAGTCTGCGCGGCGAGGGCCGCGAGGGCCGTGGTGCGCCCGCTTCCGGGACCGCCGAGGACGAGCACGCCGGCATCGTCCGGTTCCAGCCGCGCAGCGCGCTGGCGCTGGTTGTCCGGCTCGTCCACGAGCCCGACGACGGGGCGCTCAGCGCTCACCGGCGCCTCGGACAGCGGCCAGCGTTCCGGAAGCGGAGGCTGCCAGGGACGACGCGGCGCGGGCTCCGCGCGACGGCGGTCGCAGATGGTGGCCACATCGGCCGAAGTGGTCCGCGCCACCCGCACAGCGTGCGGCTGGGCGTCTCCGGCGCGCCGGACGAAGGCGGTGCCGCGGGATGCGGGATCGCCCGGGATCTCGGCCGCAGCGCGGGTGCCGATGACGAAGCGACTGTCCGCCTCGTCGACGACACGCAGGCTCACACGCAGCGGGCAGTTCGCCAGCAGGGAGTCCCGGACGACGCCCGCGGCACGTTGCGTGCCGAGGATCAGATGGATGCCGAGCGCCCGCCCACGCGCGGCCAGGTCGGCGAACAGCGTTCCGAGCTCGCGGTGGGCGTCCAGGAGGGCTGCGAACTCGTCGACCACGACCACGAGACGCGCCAGCTCGACGCCGGCGTCGGCGATATCGCGCGCGCCCGCGGCGGCGAGCGCACGTTCGCGGTGCCGGATCTCCGCCCTGAGGCTCTCCAACGCGCGCTGCGTCGCATGCTGGTCGAGGTCGGTCAGTACGCCCGCGACGTGCGGCAGCGCCGCGAGCGCGTCGAACGCGGTTCCGCCCTTGAAATCCGCCAGCAGGAACGTGACCTCGCGCGTGCTGCGGGTCGCGGCCAGCTGCGCCACCCACGTGACCAGGAGCTCGCTCTTGCCGGAACCGGTCATCCCGGTCACGACGGCGTGCGGACCGTCGGCGACGAGGTCGAGGACCGCCGGACCGCCCCCGTCAACGCCGATCGTCACCGCGAGACCACGCCCCGCCGGCGGATGCACGAGTTCGCTCGCCATGACGGTCGGCGGCAGCTCGCGCCTGCCCGGCAGAGCGCGGTGCCGCTCGCCGAGCGTCGACGCGAGCCGCTCGGCCTGAGCGGCCGACAGCACGTCGAGGCAGACGTCGACGGCACGCCCGGCGTACTCGAGGCGGCCACGGGCGACGTCGTCGAGCGTGAGCACAGCCGCGCACCGCGTCGGAACCGGCTGGTGCGGTTCGACGACGAGCACCGCCGCATCCTCCGGCGCCCGCGCCTGCGCCGCGTCGACGTCCAGGTGACACCGCACGCCGGAGTCCACGTGATGGGGCAGTGCGGCGATCCACGGGTCCGCTGCCTCCGCCACGATCCGGAGGGAACCGGGCGGATGGGCGCAGCACAGCTGCAGCACGAGTGCCCGGACCACTGCGCCCGCGATGACCCTCGGACCGCGCACGGCTATCCCCGTGTTGAGAGGAACCGTCACGGGCGCGTCCGCGAGTATCCCGGCGTGCGCGATCAGCTCGCGGGAGAGTTCGTCGTCCGCGGCATTGATCCTCACGTCGCTGACGACATCACCGCGCCCGACGACGAGTATCCCGCTGCGCGACGGATGCGGCCGCCACAGCTCCCCCGGTCCGTCGAGGTATCCGTCGAGCGTGGGCGTTGCGCGCAACGCCTCCGAGCGCTCCCGGATGTGCCGCTCGTCGATCTCGTCGCGGATGCGTAGCGCGAGCGCGTTCCGGCTCCGTTCCTGCTCTCTCGCCTCGCGGCGGGCGCCCCGCGAGGCGTCCAACACACCGGCGACCGCGATCACGGGCCCGAGCAGCGCGAACCACAGGACCCCCGCATAGCCGGTCACCTGCCAGAGCACGACCGCCCCCAGGACGGGGGCCAGCGAGGCCAGCCACGGGATCGGCGGGCGGCGGCGGGGCGCATCGGGCGGCGGGAGGGTCAGGTGCGCCGGCGGCGTAGCGGCACGACCGGCGGCGGGCTGAGGGGTGAACACCGCCTCAGTGTGGATCGCCACCCGGCGCCGCGGGCCGGACCGGGCGCCGCCGGGGCATCCAGAACGGCAGAGGCGCGCCTGTGGAGGATCAGTCGGTGCGGGTGACGTTCAGGACGATCACCGTGACGTTGTCGCGCCCACCGTTCTCCAGCGCGGCATCCATCATGGCGGCGGCCGCTTCGGCCGGATCCTCGTGCTCGCGCAGGAAGTGCTGGATGCCGTAGTCCGTGAGCTCCTTGGTCAGGCCGTCCGAGCAAACGACGAAACGATCGCCGTCGAGCACGTCGAGCCGGATGTAGTCCGGACGCACGCTGTCACTGGGCCCCACAGCACGCGTGATGACGTTTCCATAGGGGTGATGCTCGGCTTCCTCGGGGCTCAGTCGGCCGGCTGCGACCAACTCTTGAACGACGGAGTGATCCGTCGTGATCTGCACGAGGGTGTCGTCGCGCAGCAGATACACCCGCGAGTCGCCGATGTTCAGACTGACCCAGTGCGGCTCGTTCCCGGTGAGCTCCAGGAAGACGCCCGTCACGGTCGTGCCCGTGCCGTCATCGGTGGCCTCGGGGTGCGACGCGATGTCCTTGACGGCCTTCGCGAGCGCCTTCTCGATGGTCTTGGGCGTGACGGATCCCGAGCCGACGACGGCCTCGAGGCGGTTCACGGTGCTGGAGCTGGCGATCTCTCCCCCGATGTGGCCGCCCATACCGTCCGCGACGACGAACAGCGGGTACTCGGCGAACACAGCGTCCTGATTGACCTCGCGGCGGCGTCCGACATCCGTCAGGGCCGCCCAGGCGAGCTCGATCGATCCCTGCGGCAGCGGCACAGTGCGCCGCCGGGTCGCAGCCTCGGGCACGCGGTGTCCTTCCATCGGGGGTACGGGCGCGCCGATGTCGACGCGGTCCTCACATCCTAACGACTGCGTCGCACGGATCAGACCCGGCGGGCCGGATGGAGCGAGCCTCCGTTCGCGGGAAACGGAGGCTCGCTCGGTGGAGGTGTCAGCCGCGGGGCGGCTCGGCCTCATCCGATCCGGGAGCCGGCGGCGTCGTGGGCGGCGCAGGCGGCGCGGGCGGGGTGGCAGGGTCGCTCGGTGCCGGTGCGCCGCCAGCGGGCGGCGGGGTGTAGGCCGGGGGCGGGTAGGCACCCGGCTGCGGGGCGGCCGGCGGCGGGTAGGCGCCGGGCTGCGCGTAGCCGCCCTGCTGAGGGGGCGGCGGGTACGCGCCGGGCTGCTGCTGAGGGTAGCCCCCCGGCTGTGCGTATCCCGCGGGAGGCGGGTAGGCGCCGGGCGCGGCGCCGTAGGCACCCTGCGGAGCGGGAGCGCCCGGCTGCACCGGGACGCCCGACCACACGACGTTGTCCGCGAGGAAGGTCCGGCTCCACGGCGCCGGAGGGATCTGCGGGTTCCACCGCGACTTGTCGTACGCCACGATGCCGAGCCAGACGATGCTGAGGAAGATGTAGAGCACGACCCACGCGCCCTCCTTCTGCAGCTTCTGTCCGACGCGGTAGGCGGCGAGGACGCTGTAGACGGCCGCCGCGAGGGAGGGGATCCATCCGAGGAGGGAGCCGATGTACGGGATGAGGTTCAACACGAAGCTGGCGCCGATGAGCACGAGAAGCCACCACGGGTTGAGGTCGCCCAGCTTCACGAACACCATCTCGCGGTAGACGGGCACCCAGCCGCGCCACTTACCCTCGACACCCGCCTTCTCGAAGAGCTTGTTGTAGAAGATCGAGGAGACGACGTAGGCGGCGATACCGATCAGAAGGAAGACGCCGAAGAAGACGGCGATGAATCCCAGAAACGCGGCGCTGGAATAGCCGTAGTCATAGTTGTACGCATAAGGGTTCACGGGGAATCCTCTCGGGTCAGAGGCATGGTGGCCTCGCGGAACCACCCGTCCCGCGGCTCACATCGTAGCGAGCCTGAGTGTTGCCTGACAGGGGCTTGCGTGAAGTTGGGGATGAACCCTCATACCGTGAGGCGGAGTTCACCGTTCTCAGCGTCGGCGACCGCGAATCCTGCCGCCTCGGCCCAACGCAGGAAGGCACCGCGGGATGCGATACGCGGGCGCTCCTGGGCGAGCCGACGGACAAGGTCTCCCTTGGCGTGCTTGTTGAAGTGGTTGAGTGCCCGCACCTCGCCGCCCTCACCCGTGGTGACGACGCGGACGTACGCGGACGCGCTGTCGTGGGGAACCGGGCCGAGCGCGACGTACGCCTCGGAGCGCAGGTCCAGGATGAAGCGCGCATCGGCCTCGCCGAGAGCGGCGGTCACGGGCGCGGCCCAATGGCGGCGCAACGGAGCGAGGCCCGGCACGGACGCGCCGGCCCCGAGCCGATAGGCCGGGAGCGGATCGAGGGCGCCGACGGGTCCGAAGGGCGCCGAGTGGATCAGTACATGCTCTCCCAGCCACCGTCGCGCCCGGGCATCGAGAGAGGAAGGGTCGAGGGCGTCGAACAGCACCCCCGTGTAGCGGTCGACGGCAGGCATCGTGGGCGACGATCGCAACGAGGCGTTGACGGCCACCTCGCCACGCTGGCGTGCGCTCAGTTTGAGCACCTTCGCCGCCGCATCCTCGTCACGCGAGAGCGCCACGAGCGCCGACACGACTGCCTCGCGCTCGGGGGTCAGCTGCGGCAGACGCAGAGCGGCCGCATCCCACGGCGCGCCGGCGCCACCGGCGCGCTTGGTCTCAGATGGTGGCAGCAGCACGAGCATGGTCACTCCGGGGGAACGACACACGCCGCCCGCCAAAGCGGACGGCGTGTGTACGGGATTCGGGTCAGGAGACGAGTGCCGCGTTGCCGGCCACGATCGTGACCTGGTCGTGCTCGACGGAGATGAAGCCGTCGTGGGCGTTGGCGACGATCTTGTTCCCGCCGGGCTCGGTGATGCGCACCTGGCCCTCGGCGAGGATCGCCAGCACCGGCTCGTGACCGGTCATGAAACCGATCTCGCCCTCGATGGTCTTCGCGATGACCAGGTCGGCCTCGCCGGACCAGACCTCGGCATCCGCGGAGACCAGACTCACCTTGAGCGGCATGATCAGCCGTTCTCCTTCTGGATCTGCGCCCACTTGGCCTCGACGTCGGAGATACCGCCGACGTTGAAGAAGGCCTGCTCGGCCACGTGGTCGAACTCGCCCTTGACGATCGCGTCGAACGACTCGATGGTCTCCTTGATCGGGACCGTGGAGCCCTCGACACCGGTGAACTTCTTCGCCATGTAGGTGTTCTGCGAGAGGAACTGCTGGATGCGGCGTGCACGTGACACGACGATCTTGTCCTCTTCGGAGAGCTCGTCGACACCGAGGATCGCGATGATCTCCTGCAGTTCCTTGTTCTTCTGCAGGATCTGCTTCACCGAGGTGGCCACACGGTAGTGGTCCTCACCGATGTAGCGCGGGTCCAGGATGCGGCTGGTCGAGGTCAGCGGGTCGATCGCGGGATAGAGACCCTTCGACGCGATCTCACGCGAGAGCTCGGTCGTGGCGTCGAGGTGCGCGAACGTGGTCGCCGGGGCCGGGTCGGTGTAGTCGTCGGCGGGAACGTAGATCGCCTGCAGCGAGGTGATCGAGTGTCCACGGGTCGACGTGATGCGCTCCTGGAGCACACCCATCTCGTCGGCGAGGTTCGGCTGGTAACCCACGGCGGAGGGCATACGGCCCAGCAGCGTGGACACCTCGGAACCGGCCTGCGTGAAGCGGAAGATGTTGTCGATGAACAGCAGCACGTCCTGCTTCTGCACGTCGCGGAAGTACTCCGCCATCGTCAGAGCGGACAGCGCGACACGAAGACGCGTCCCCGGCGGCTCGTCCATCTGGCCGAAGACGAGGGCCGTCTTGTCGAAGACGCCCGCCTCCTCCATCTCACCGATGAGGTCGTTGCCCTCGCGGGTGCGCTCACCGACACCGGCGAACACCGACACACCACCGTGGTCCTGCGCGACGCGCTGGATCATCTCCTGGATCAGGACGGTCTTGCCGACACCGGCACCGCCGAACAGGCCGATCTTGCCGCCCTGCACGTACGGGGTGAGCAGGTCGATGCTCTTGATACCGGTCTCGAACATCTCCGTCTTCGACTCGAGCTGGTCGAAGCTCGGCGCCTGACGGTGGATACCCCATCGCTCGGTGACCTCGACCTGCTCGCCCGGAGCAGCGTTGAGGACATCGCCGGTCACGTTGAAGACCTTGCCCTTGGTGACGTCGCCGACGGGAACCGTGATCGGGCCGCCGGTGTCGCGCACCTCCTGACCGCGGACGATGCCGTCCGTCGGCTTCAGGGCGATGGCGCGGACGAGGTCGTCACCCAGGTGCTGGGCGACCTCGAGAGTGATCTCCGTCGACTCCTCGCCGATGGTGATGGTGGTCTTGAGCGCGTTGTAGATGTCGGGGATCGAGTCGTGCGGGAACTCGATGTCGACGACGGGGCCCGTCACGCGCGCGACGCGCCCGACGACGGCGACGGACGCCTGATCGGCCGTTGCGGTGGTGGTCATGGTGTCTTCCTCGTTTTCTACTTGCCGGACGCCAGGGCGTCGGCGCCGCCGACGATCTCGGCGATCTGCTGCGTGATCTCGGCCTGACGCGCGTTGTTGCGCAGGCGGGTGTAGTCGGTGATGAGCTTGTCGGCGTTGTCGCTGGCCGACTTCATCGCCTTCTGAGTGGCGGCGTGCTTCGCCGCCGAGGACTGCAGGAGGGCGTTGAAGACGCGGCTCTGGATGTACACCGGGAGCAGGGAGTCCAGAACGGCCTCGGCGTCCGGCTCGAACTCGTACAGCGGATAGACCGCCGCCGCGGACGACGACGTCTCCTCGGCCGCTTCGACGACCTCGAGCGGAAGGAGACGCACGGTCTCCGGGCTCTGGGTCATCATGCTGACGAAGCGGTTGTACACGAGGTGGATCTCGTCCACTCCGCCCGCCTCCCCACCGCGGCGGAAGGCCTCGAGCAGCGTGTCCGCGATCTCCTCGGCGGTCGAGAAGTGCGGCGTGTCCGTGTCTCCGGTCCATTCCGCGGCCGCCACGAGCTTGCGGAACTGGAAGAACCCGACCGCCTTGCGACCGACGAGGTAGAACACCGGCTCGCGGCCCTCGCTGCGCAGAAGCTCGCCCTGTTCCAGGCCCGCGCGGATGATCTGCGAGTTGAACGCCCCCGCCAATCCGCGGTCGGACGAGAAGATCACGACGGCGGAGCGGCGGATCACCTCGGGCTCACGCGTGAGCGGGTGGTCGACGTTCGAGTACGTCGCGACGGCCGACACGGCCCGCGTCACAGCCTGCGCGAAGGGCGAGGACGCGCGCACGCGCGTCATCGCCTTCTGAATGCGCGAAGCCGCGATGAGCTCCATCGCCTTCGTGATCTTCTTGGTCGTCTGAGCAGAAGCGATCTTCTGCTTGTAGACCCTGAGTTGAGCGCCCATGATTTACGGTTCCGTACGTCAGCCGCGACGGCCCTTGACGATCTTCTCCTGGTTGATGTCCTCGACCTCGGCGGCAGCGAACTGCTCGTTGCCGGGGGCGCCGATGGCCTTGGCGCCACCGGAGGTGAACTCCAGGATGAACTCGTCAGTGACCTTCTCGAGCTCGGCGACGGTCGCGTCGTCGAGCACGTTGGTGTCGCGGAGGGTGTCGAGGACCTGCGTGTTGCGACGCAGGTGGTCCAGCAGCTCGCGCTCGAACTTCAGCACGTCCTCGACCGCGATCGCGTCGAGCTTGCCGTTGGTGCCGGCCCAGATCGACACGGCCTGCTCCTCCACCGGGTACGGCGAGTACTGCGGCTGCTTCAGCAGCTCGGTCAGACGCGCACCGCGCTCGAGCTGGCGACGCGAGGCCGCATCCAGGTCGGACGCGAACATCGCGAACGCCTCGAGGGAGCGGTACTGCGCGAGCTCCAGCTTCAGCGTGCCCGAGACCTTCTTGATGGACTTGACCTGGGCGTCACCACCGACACGCGAGACCGAGATACCCACGTCGACCGCGGGACGCTGGTTGGCGTTGAACAGGTCGGACTGCAGGAAGATCTGGCCGTCGGTGATCGAGATCACGTTGGTCGGGATGTAGGCCGACACGTCGTTGGCCTTCGTCTCGATGATGGGCAGACCCGTCATCGATCCGGCGCCCAGCTCGTCACTCAGCTTCGCGCAGCGCTCGAGCAGACGCGAGTGCAGGTAGAAGACGTCACCCGGGTAGGCCTCGCGGCCCGGCGGGCGGCGCAGCAGCAGGGAGACGGCACGATAGGCCTCGGCCTGCTTCGACAGGTCGTCGAAGATGATCAGGACGTGCTTGCCGCCGTACATCCAGTGCTGGCCGATGGCAGAGCCCGTGTAGGGAGCGAGGTACTTGAAGCCTGCGGGGTCGGAGGCGGGAGCGGCGACGATCGTCGTGTACTCCATTGCTCCGGCGTCCTCGAGCGCACCCTTCACGGAGGCGATCGTGGAACCCTTCTGGCCGATGGCGACGTAGATGCAGCGGACCTGCTTGTTGACGTCGCCCGAGTCCCAGTTGGCCTTCTGGTTGATGATCGTGTCGATCGCGATGGCCGTCTTGCCGGTCTGGCGGTCGCCGATGATGAGCTGGCGCTGGCCGCGGCCGACGGGGATCATGGCGTCGATCGCCTTGATGCCGGTCTGCAGGGGCTCGTGCACGCTCTTGCGCTGCATGACGCCGGGCGCCTGGAGCTCGAGAGCGCGACGGCCCTCGGCCTCGATGGCGCCGAGGCCGTCGATGGGGTTTCCGAGCGGGTCGACGACGCGGCCGAGGAAGGCGTCGCCGACGGGCGCGGAGAGCACCTCGCCGGTGCGCGTGACCGGCTGGCCGGCCTCGATACCGGCGAAGTCGCCGAGGACGACGACACCGGCTTCCTTCTCGTCGAGGTTCAGCGCGAGGCCCTGGGTGCCGTCTTCGAACACGACGAGCTCGTTGGCCATGAGGCCGGGGAGGCCCTCGACGTGCGCGATGCCGTCACCGGCGTCGATGACGGACCCGACCTCTGCCGTCGCGGCGCCGGTCGGCTCGTATGCTGCGACGAAGTCCTTCAGGGCGTCACGGATGACGTCGGGGCTGATGGAGATGTCTGCCATTGTCTTCCTTCGGTTCATGGGGCCTCGGCCCCGAAGTCTCCGCCGTTGCGGCGGGAAGTCTTGTCAGCCGGCGAGCCGCTGACGGAGATCGGCGAGACGCGCGGAGACGCTCGCGTCGATGACGTCGTCGGCGATCTGCACACGCAGTCCGCCCACGATCGACGGGTCGATGACCGTGTTCAGCGCCACGTCGGCGCCGTACCGTGCCGACAGGGTGGAGCGGAGACGCTCGCTCTGCGCATCGCTGAGCGGCGTCGCCACCGTGACGGTGGCCACGACCCGGCCGCGCTGCGCGGCGACCAGTGACAGGGCACGCGTGAGCGCCTGGCGGACACGACGCTCGCGGGGCTGCTGCACGAGGCCGGACACCACCAGCACCGTCGCCGCACCCGCACGGCCGTCGAGGAGCTTCTCCACGAGTGCACCCTTGGCCGAGTTGTCGCCCATGCGCGAGCCGAGCGCGAGCTCGAGCTCGGGGTTCTCGGCGACCGTGCGGGAGAAGGCGAAGAGCTCACCCTCGAGGTCCGCGTCGGACGCCGCGACGGACGCGGCCCGCACCGCGAGCTCCTCGACGCCGTCGACGAGCTCGTCGGCGGAAGACCAGCGCTGCACCACCACGGCCTCCAGCAGCTGCACGGCGACCGAGGAGAACCTCGGGCCGAACACGTCCGCGATGACCTTGCGGCGGGCGTCGCCGGCCGCGGCGGAATCGGACACCGCACCCGCGAGCGCGGACGAGGACCCGAGGACGCGGGCGGCCTGGAACAGCTCGCCCGCGACCTCGAGATCCACACCGGATGCCTCACCCAGGGCGGTGGTGGTCACCGCGAGGGCGTGCGTGGTGGCGCTTCCCATTACTTGGCCGCCTTCTCAGAGGCCTCGAGCTCTGCGAGGAAGCGGTCGACGACGCCCTGAGCGGCCTTGTCGTCGCTCAGCTTCTCGCCGATCACGCCACCGGCGAGATCGAGAGCGAGCGTGCCGACCTCGGCGCGCAGCGTGACCAAGGCGGTCTGGCGCTCGGCCTCGATCTGGGCGCGCGCCTGGGCGCTCACACGGGCAGCCTCGGTCGACGCGGCCTCACGTGCCTCGGCGACGATCTTCTTGCCGTCCTCGCGGGCGACCTCACGGATCTCACCGGCTTCCTTGCGCGCCTCGGCGAGCTGAGCGGTGTACTCCTCCAGCGCGGCCTCGGCCTGACGCTGTGCCTCGTCGGCCTTGGCGATGTTGCCCTCGATCGCGGCGGCCCGCTTGTCGAGGAGCTCCTGCATCCGAGGAAGCACGACGCGCCAGAAGACGAACAGGATGACGACGAAGCACACCGCCGACCAGACGATGTCGTACACCGCCGGGATGAGGGGGCTCGGGGCTGCCGCGCCACCTTCCTCGGCGGCGCGGGCGACAAGAGCGTTCAGCATCCTGTCTCCTTACTTTGTTCGATCGGGCTCAGAAACCGAAGATGAAGCCGGTCGCGATACCGATGAAGGCGAGCGCCTCGGTGAAGGCGATACCGATGAACATGAGGACCTGCAGGCGGCCGGCGAGCTCGGGCTGGCGAGCGACGCCCTCGATCGTCTTGCCGACGACGATGCCCACGCCGATGGCGGGGCCGATGGCGGCGAGGCCGTAGCCGATCGTCGCGACAGAACCGGTCACCTGGGCGAGAACCGTAGTTGCGTCCACGGATGTTTCCTTTCGTTGTGGGCGGCGGGTGCCGTCCCGATCAGTGCTCTTCAGCGACAGCGAGCTGGATGTAGACCGCGGTCAGGATGGTGAAGACGTATGCCTGGAGGAAGGCCACCAGGATCTCGAAGAGGGTGAAGGCGAAGCCGAAGGCGAGCGTTCCGGCACCGAGCAGCGTCCAGAATCCGCTGAGCCCGAAGACGAAGAACTGCGTCGCGGCGAAGAACAGCACCAGCATGAGGTGCCCGACGATCATGTTCATCAGCAGACGCAGGGTGAGCGTCACGGGACGGATGATGAAGGTCGAGAGGAACTCGAGCGGGATGATGATGATGTACAGCGGCCACGGCACGCCCGAGGGCATCAGGGAGTTCTTGAAGAACTTGCCCGGGCTCTTCTTCACACCGGCGTAGATGAAGGTCACGTAGGCGACGACGGCGAGCAGCAGGGGAACGGCGATCACGCTGGTGCCGGCGATGTTCAGACCCGGGATGATGCCCGTGATGTTCATGAACAGGACCATGAAGAAGATGGTCGTGAGGATCGGCAGGAAGCGGTTGCCGTCCTTGCGACCCAGCAGGTCGTGCGCGATGTTGACCCGGACGAAGTCGAGCCCCATCTCCACCACGCTCTGGAAGCGCGTGGGGACCAGCCGCATCCGACGCGTTCCGACGAGGAACAGCACGACCAGCACGACGGTCGCCAGGATCTGGATCAGGTTGATCCGCGTGATCGCGAACGGAGTGCCCTCGAACAGGATCGCATCCGGGAAGAACTCCCAGATGGACGGCGCATGGAACTCGTTGCCGGATTCCTCGGCGGAAACGATCAGGGTCGCAGCTTGACTAAACAGCGCTTGCTCCAACTTCGGGGCACCGGTCTAAACCGTTGCGACGATGGATGATGTACACCGCGCTCGGGCACTCTGGCGCTCGTGGTCGGGTGCCGGAACAGCCTATCAAACTCCCAGGGTGGCGAGTCACACAGACCCCGACCGGCGGCCGTCGTCGGTGCGCTCCCCCTCTTCGGGGTCCGTCGGCAGCGTGGTGTCGGACACAGTCGGCAGCCGGCGGCGCATGAGCACGACGACATCGACCACGAGCGAGGCGATGACGCTCACGACGAGGGCGACGAAGAAGACGCCCGGCACGATCCATGCCGCGCCCCGCAGCGCGAGCATGACGAGCACGAACACGACGAGCTTGAGGATCCACCCGCCCAGGACGATGCCGAAGAAGATCGGCACGTACAGCGGGTCGCCGAACCAACGATTGGCGATGAGGATGCTGCCGGCGGTGATCCCGAGGAACACGGCGGAGATCAGAACACCGACGAGCGCGCTGATCAGGCCCTCGACGCCGGCGACGAGCAGTCCTCCGACGGCTCCGGCGACCAGCAGCACGCCGATCACCGCCGCGAACCACAGCAGGGCGGTGCGCAGGAAGGGAGTGCTGGAGACGGATGTGGGGGCGGTCATGGTGTTTCCTCGGCGATCTCGTCGGGGGTGGTGGTGGATCTCGAACGGCGGGCGGGCAGGAAGGTGACGACGAGGCAGGCGGCCACGCCGACCACGCCGAAGGCGACGCCGATCCAGTACTGACCGAACCAGTCCTCGCGAGTGGCGATGTACATCAGCAGGAACGTGATCCCGATGATCGCCGTCCATGCGTAGAAGATGAGCACGGCATCGCGGTCGGAGTGCCCCATGTCGAGCATCCGGTGGTGGAGGTGCTTGCGATCGGGTGAGAACGGGGACTTGCCCGCACGCATCCGACGGAACACGGCGGACCCGAAGTCCAGCAGCGGGAGGATGACGACGGCGATGGGCAGCAGGATCGGGATGAACGCGCCCAGCAACTGCGAGCGCCCGAGCTGATCGGGATCGAGCGCGGCCGGCGAGAGGTTGCCGGTGATGGACACGGCGGAGGTCGCCATGAGCAGTCCCAGCATCAGGGCGCCGGAGTCCCCCATGAACATCTTCGCGCGATGCCAGTTGAAGGGCAGGAAGCCCGCGCACGCGCCGACGAGCACCACGGCGATGAACGACGAGAGGTTGAAGTAGTTGTTCGACCCGATGTCGCGGGTGAGCACGTAGGCATAGACGAAGAAGATGCCGTTGGCGATCAGGCACACGCCGGCCACGAGGCCGTCCAGCCCGTCGATGAAGTTGACCGCGTTCATCACGATCACGATCGAGAACACCGTGAGCACGATGCTCATCCAGCTGGAGCCGACGGTGACACCACCGATCGGCAGCGCATAGATCTGGATGTTGCCGAACCACGCGACGATGCCCGCGGCGACGAACTGGGCGCCCAGCTTGATCATCCAGTCGAGGTCCCAGAGATCGTCGGCGATGCCGACGAGAACGATGAGCAGGGTCGCAGCGAGGATCGACAACGTCGGCCACGGGTTCGTCCAGAAGATCGAGAAGAACGGATTCGTGGAGGAGATGGCGAAAGCCGCGACGACGCCGAGGAACATCGCGATCCCGCCCAGACGCGGCGTCGGGCGGGTGTGGACGTCGCGTTCGCGGATCGCCGGGTGGAGTTTGTACCGGATGGCGACACGCCAGACCATCCACGACAGCGCCGCCGTGATGAGCGCCGTGACGACGGCGATCAGCAGGTACTGCGTCACGCGGAGTCGCCCGCGCCCTCATCCGGCTCCGGCTCGAGCCGATCGCCGAGGATTTCCAGGATCTCGGAGCGGTCGACCGCCCCGTAGCGGAGGATGCGGGCGTGCCCCGTGCCGCCGAACGCGAGCGGCGTCGCGTCGATGATCGTCGAGGCCACTCCCCGATCGCTCGCGCCGTCGTCGAGGTACACCGAGACGCTGTCGCCGAGCATGCCGAACGCGGTGTGCGCGTCGATCGCGGCGGGCTTGCCGGTGAGGTTCGCGCTCGAGACGGCCAGCGGGCCGGTCTCCTCGAGGAGCTCCAGCGCGATCCGGTGCGCCGGCATCCGCACGGCGACGGTGCCGCGCGTCTCCCCCAGATCCCAGGACAACGAGGGCTGGGCGGGCAGGACGACGGTGAGCCCGCCCGGCCAATGAGCCTCGACCAGCCGTTCAACGGGCTCGGGCAGATCGCTCACCAGCGCGCGCACGGTCGACAGGGCCGCGACGAGCACAGGCGGAGGCTGCTGGCGTCCACGGCCCTTCGCCGCGAGCAGCGCCGCGACCGCAGAGGGGCTGAAGGCGTCGGCGGCGACACCGTAGACGGTGTCGGTGGGCATGACGACGAGCTCGCCGCGCGCGATCGCCTGGCGGGCCCCGCGCATACCGGCCAGAAGCTGCGACTCGTCGCGGCAGTCGTAGATAGGGGACATGTCGGCTCCATTCTACGTGCGAGGCGGCCGCCGACCGGGGAACGGGGCGGTGCTCACGTCACGGGATCAGGGTCGGATCGCGGTGGTGGCCCGGTCGCGCAGCGTGAGGTCGGGGTGCGTGGCGGCCGATCGCCACCCCGCCGCGGTGAGGACCTCGCGCACGGACGCGCCCTGCACCTCGGCGTGCTCGATGATGATCGTGCCGCCGGGATGCAGCAGCCGCAGACCGACACGGGCGAGGACACGTACGACGTCGAGGCCGTCCTCGCCGCCGTACAGCGCCTGCGGCGGATCGTAGAGCCGCACCTCCGGGTCGCGCGGTACGGCCTCCGCGGGCACGTACGGCGGGTTCGACACCAGGACCGAGACGCTCTGATCGAGATCGCCGAACGCGTCCGCCAGATCGGCGAAGACGAGCCGAGCGTTCGGGGCGTTCACGCGAGCGAAGTTCTCCTTCGCCCAGATGAAGGCGTCGACGGAGTTCTCCGCGGCGTGTACCCGCGCGTGGGGGACCTCGGTCGCCATCGCCAAGGCGATCGCTCCGGAGCCGGTCCCGAGATCGACGGCGACCGGTTCGGGCGAGGCGCTGGCACGCAATGCATCGATGGCCAGCTGCGCGACCATCTCGGTCTCGGGGCGCGGCACGAACACGCCGGGCCCCACGGAGAGCTCCAGATGCCGGAACGGGGCCACGCCCGTCAGATGCTGCAGCGGCTCACGTGCCGCGCGGCGCTCCACGAGGCGCATGAGACGCTCGAGCGCGTCGGCGTCGAGCTCGGCCGCGCGGATGGCGGCAGCCTGTACCTCGCCGCGGCCGATCCCCAGCACGTGAGCCAGAAGCAGCTCCGCATCGACGCGCGGGTCGACGATCCCGGCGCGCGCGAAGCGGGCCGAGACGTCACCGAGGACGACGTCGATCCGCGAGATCGCGGACGCATGGACGTGCTGATCTGAGGGCGTGGAAGGGCACATGAGCCCGCCCAGCCTACCCGCTGCGTCATACTCGGCCTCCGCCGGGATTGCTCCCCTAGGCTGGGCGCACCTCGTCTCCGACTCGAAAGGTCGCGTCATGCCCGGCATCCACTCCGACATCACCTCCGCGTTCGGCGAGACGCCTCTCGTGCGTCTGAACCACGTGACGGAGGGCGTCGACGGCGTCGTCCTGGCCAAGCTCGAGTTCTACAACCCCGCATCCAGTGTGAAGGACCGCCTCGGGATCGCGATCGTCGACGCCGCGGAGGCGTCCGGCGAGCTCAAGCCGGGCGGCACGATCGTGGAGTCCACGAGCGGCAACACCGGCATCGCCCTCGCGATGGTGGGAGCAGCCCGCGGGTACCGCGTCATCCTCACCATGCCCGCGTCGATGTCGAAGGAGCGCCGCATCCTGCTGAAGGCCTTCGGTGCCGAGCTCGTGCTCACCGACCCGACGAAGGGCATGTCGTACGCGGTCGACGAGGCAAAGCGCATCGTCGCCGAGACGCCCGGCGCCGTCTGGGCCCGTCAGTTCGAGAACGAGGCGAATCCCGCCATCCACCGCCGCACGACCGCCGAGGAGATCCTGCGCGACACCGACGGCAAGGTCGACTACTTCGTCGCAGGCATCGGCACGGGCGGCACGATCACAGGTGTCGGCGAGGTGCTGAAGGAGCGCGTGCCGGGCGTGAAGATCGTCGCCGTCGAGCCCGCGGACTCCCCCATCCTCACCAAGGGACACCCGGGACCGCACAAGATCCAGGGCATCGGGCCGAACTTCGTCCCCGCCATCTTGAACCGCGACATCATCGACGAGGTCATCGACGTCGAGTTCGACGACGCGATCCGGGTCGCGCGCGAGACCGCCGCCAAGGACGGCGTGCTCGTGGGCATGTCCAGCGGTGCCGCGATCTGGGCGGCGCTCCAGATCGCCGCGCGCCCCGAAGCGGCGGGCAAGAACATCGTGGTCATCATCCCGTCGGCGGGCGAGCGTTACCTCACGACGGCGCTGTTCGAAGACCTCCGCGAGGACTGATGCCGGTCGCCGTGGTTCGCCGCATCCGGGAGGACATCGCCGCCGCACGGATGCGGGACCCCGCTGCGCGCGGCGGGGTGGAGATCGCCCTGCTGTACCCGGGACTCCACGCGATCTGGGCGCATCGCGTCTGGCACGCGCTGTGGCGTCGGCGCCTGCGTTTCATCGCGCGGGCGGGTTCGCAGGTGACGCGATGGCTCACCGGCATCGAGATCCATCCCGGCGCTCGGATCGGGCGCCGCTTCTTCATCGATCACGGCATGGGCGTCGTCATCGGTGAGACGGCGGAGGTCGGCGACGACGTCATGCTGTACCACGGCGTCACCCTCGGCGGCCGCCAGCGCGAAGGCGGCAAGCGGCACCCGACGCTCGGCAACGGTGTCGCGGTCGGCGCGGGCGCCAAGATCCTGGGGCCCGTGCACATCGGCGCGCACAGCGTCGTCGGAGCCAATGCGGTGGTCACGCGCGACGCCCCCGCCGACAGCGTGCTGGTCGGCGTGCCCGCGAAGGCTCGCCCCCGTGGGCGCAACGAGGACACCCGCGCACTGCTGACGGCACCCGAGTACTCGATCTAGCCGGCGACGTCTGCACGAGCAGCTCGGGCTTCGGCGCCGCATCCGCCCCACCAGAGCACTCCCGCACCACCGGTCGTGCACACGTCGCGGCACCGTACGCTCGGAGGATGAGCGAGCTGCACGAGCTGTCCCTCGTCGAGCTGACTCGCATGCTGCGCGCCGGCGATCTGGACCCGCTCGAGGCCACGAGACACTACCTGTCGCGCATCGCGGCGCACGCCGAGCTGGGTGCGTTCGCGGAGGTCACCGGCGAGGCCGCGCTCGAGCGTGCGGAACGACTCTCCCGCACCGGCTCCCGCGGCCCTCTCTTCGGGGTTCCCCACGCGGACAAGGACCTCGTGGCGCGGGCGGGCGTCCCCACGCGGTACGGCTCCCTCGCCCGCGCGGACCACACCCCGGCGGTGTCGGACCCGCTCGCGCTCGCCCTCGACGCCGCGGGCGTCGTGAACGTCGGCAAGACGGCGACGAGCGAGTTCGGTCTGACGGGCTACACGGAGCCGCGGACCGGCTCCCCGGCGCGCGATCCCTGGAACACGGCGAACGGCGCCGGCGGCTCGAGCGGCGGCGCGGCCGTCGCCGTCGCTGCGGGTCTGCTGCCGGCGGCCGTGGGCTCCGACGGCGGCGGCTCGATCCGCATCCCCGCAGCGACCGTCGGCGTCGTCGGACTCAAGCCGTCCCGCGGACGCCTGCCCATCGGATCGGGTCTGGACTCCCCCGATCAGCTCGCCGTCACCGGTCCCCTGGCGCGCAGCGTCGCCGATGCCGCCTACCTCTTCGACGTCCTGGCGCAGCTCGCACCGTACCCGTACGCGACCGCAGCACCCGGAACGGGCAGCCTCCTCGATGCCGTCCGACGGATGCCGCAGCCGGCCCGGATCGGCGTCACCACGGTCTCCCCGTGGGACGACGATGAGGACATCCGCCTGGATCACGACGCGCGCGAGGCACTCGAGCGCGCCGCATCCTGGCTCGCGGGCGACGGGCATGACGTCGAGGACGCCCTCTGGCGTCCACACGGATACCCGGACATGTTCCGCCGACTGTGGCGGGTCAGCGCTGCGCGCATCCCGCTCTCGGACGCCGACCGCGATCTCGTCGAACCGTTGACCGCGTGGCTCGTGCAGGAGGGGCGTGCGCTGTCGGGCATCGAGGCGCTGGAGACGCTCAGCGCCGCCCGGGCGTTCGAACGTCAGACCGTCGCCGCCTTCGCGCCCTACGACGCCGTCCTGATGCCCGCCCTCGCACAGACGCCGCGTCCGATCGGCTGGTACGACGGGCACGATCCCCTCCGGACCTTCGCTCTCCAGGTGGAGTACGCGCCGTACTCGAGCTTCGTCAACGTCGCCGGGCTGCCGGCGGTGACGCTGCCGGTGGGCGTCGCGGCATCGGGGCACCCGGTGTCGGTGCAGCTGGTCGGGCGACCCGGCGGCGAGGCGACGATCCTGTCGCTGGCCACGCAGCTCGAAGACCACCGCGGCACGCCGGCGCATCCGCCCGCCTGGTGACGAAGAGCGCTCACTCCCCCGCGAGCGCCGCCAGTCGTGCCTCTTCGTCCGCCGCGATGGCGGAGTCGATGATGGGCCCCAGCGCACCGTCCATGACCTGGTCGAGGTTGTAGGCCTTGTAGCCGGTGCGGTGGTCGGCGATGCGGTTCTCGGGGAAGTTGTACGTGCGGATGCGCTCGGAGCGGTCCATGCCCCGGATCTGCGAGCGGCGGGCGTCGGATGCGGCGGCGTCCCGCTCCTCCTGCTGCTTGGCGAGCAGGCGGGCGCGCAGCACACGCATCGCCGCCTCACGGTTCTGCAGCTGGCTCTTCTCGTTCTGCATCGAGACGACGATGCCCGTGGGCACGTGGGTGATGCGCACGGCCGAGTCCGTGGTGTTGACCGACTGGCCGCCGGGGCCGGACGAACGGAAGACGTCGATCTTCAGATCGTTCTGATCGATCTGGATCTCCTCCGGCTCATCGACCTCGGGGAAGACGAAGACACCCGTCGTCGACGTGTGGATGCGGCCCTGCGACTCGGTCGCCGGCACTCGCTGCACGCGGTGCACGCCGCCCTCGTACTTGAGGTGAGCCCAGACACCCGCCGCGGGGTCGGCGCTGGTGCCCTTGATCGCCACCTGGACGTCCTTGTAGCCGCCCAAGTCCGATTCGTTGCGCTCGAGCAGTTCGGTCTTCCATCCCTGCGACGCCGCATACTGCACGTACATGCGCAACAGGTCCGCCGCGAACAGCGCGCTCTCGGCGCCGCCTTCGCCGGCTTTGATCTCCATGATCACGTCGCGTGCGTCATCCGGATCGCGCGGGATGAGCAGGCGCCGCAGCCGCTCCTGGGCGGCGTCGCGCTGCTCCTCGAGCGCAGGAACCTCATCGGCGAACGCCGCATCCTCGCCCGCGAGCTCACGGGCGGCTGCGAGGTCGTCCACGGCCCCCTGCCACGCCTCGTACGCGTGCACGATGCGGGAGAGTTCGGCGTAGCGCCGGTTCACCCGCTTCGCGCGCGCGGCGTCGGCGTGCACGGCGGGGTCGGAGAGCTCCTCCTGGACCGCCCTGTGCTCGTCGAGGAGCCCGCGGACGGACTCGAACATGCCGGAATCGGACACGGCCGACGGGGTCAGCGGATGTTGTTCTCGTGGCCGTGCGAGTGCCCGCCCGAGGCCGGAGCCGGGATGGACTTCTGCATCTGCACGAGGAACTCGACGTTCGAGGACGTCTCCTTGAGCTTGCCGAGCACGACCTCGAGGGCCTGCTGCGGGTCCAGACCCGCCAGCGCGCGCCGCAGCTTCCAGGTGATCTTGACCTCGTCCGCCGACAGCAGCATCTCTTCGCGACGCGTGCTCGACGCGTTGACGTCGACCGCGGGGAAGATGCGCTTGTCGGCGAGCTGACGGCTGAGCCGCAGCTCGCTGTTGCCGGTGCCCTTGAACTCCTCGAAGATGACGTCGTCCATCTTGGAACCGGTCTCGACCAGCGCGGTCGCGAGGATCGTCAGCGAGCCGCCGTTCTCGATGTTGCGGGCGGCGCCGAAGAAGCGCTTGGGCGGGTAGAGGGCCGCGGCGTCGACGCCACCGGACAGCACGCGACCGCTCGTGGGCGCCGACACGTTGTACGCGCGGCCCAGGCGGGTGATCGAGTCGAGCAGGACGACGACGTCGCGACCGAGCTCCACGAGGCGCTTGGCACGCTCGATGGCGAGCTCGGCGACCGTGGTGTGGTCTTCCGCCGGCCGGTCGAAGGTCGAGGCGATGACCTCGCCCTTCACCGTGCGCTGCATGTCGGTGACCTCTTCGGGGCGCTCGTCGACGAGCACGACCATGAGGTGGACCTCGGGGTTGTTGTGCGCGATCGCGTTGGCGATCTGCTGCAGCACGATCGTCTTTCCGGCCTTCGGCGGGGCGACGATGAGGCCGCGCTGGCCCTTGCCGATGGGAGCGACGAGATCGATGATGCGCTGCGTCAGCTTCTCGGGCGCGGTCTCCAGGCGCAGACGCTCCTGCGGGTAGAGCGGGGTGAGCTTGCCGAACTCGACGCGCTCGGCCGCATCCTCGACCGAGAGGCCGTTGATCGCGTCGACCTTGACGAGCGCGTTGTACTTCTGACGGCCCGACTGCTCGCCCTCGCGGGGCTGCTTGATCGCGCCGACGACCGCGTCGCCCTTGCGGAGGTTGTACTTCTTGACCTGGCCGAGCGAAACATAGACATCGCTCGCACCCGGCAGGTAGCCGGTCGTGCGCACGAACGCGTAGTTGTCGAGCACGTCGAGCACACCGGCGATCGGGATGAGGACGTCGTCCTCGCCGATCTCGGTCTCGAACTCGTCGCCCTGACCCTGGCCACGGCGCTTGTTGCGCTGGCGGCCGCGACCGGACTGCTGCTCCTCGTCCTCGGTGGCGGGACCGGCGTTCTGGCCCTGGTTCTGCTGGCCGTTCTGGCCTGCTGCACCCTGGGCGTTCTCGCGACGGTTGCGGTTGCGACTGCGGCTGCGGCTACGGCTGCGGCCGCTCTGCTCGCCCTCGGCGTTCTCCTCGCCGGAGGCATCGGATGCCTTCTCACCGGAGACATCGGCGACGGGCGCCGTGTCGGCCGTCTCGGCAGGCGCGGGCGCGCTCTCGGTCTCGGTCGATGCCGCGTCCGTCGAGGCGACATCGGTGGCAGCGGCTTCCGCCGCCGGCTCGGCAGCGACCTCAGCCGTCTCGGCCGGCGACTCCTCCGGAGCGGCTGCAGACTTGCGAGCCCGACGCGGGGCCTTCTTGGCAGGAGCCTTCGTGACGGGCGCCTCTTCGGCGGCTGCCGCGTCATCCGCGGCGGGGGCGGCGTCGGCGGCTGCCTCGGCCTGAGCCTCGACGGCGGCAGGCGCCTCCTCGGCGACCTCACCCGCAGCAGCGGCGTCCGCGGCGGGGGCCTCGGCGCTCTTGGCTCGACGGGGCGCGCGCTTGCGCGGCGCCTTCGCCGGAGCCTCGGCTGCCGCAGCCTCGGCTGCAGGCGCGTCGGATGCCGGAGCCTCGGCTGCGGGGACGGCCTCGGCGACGTTCTCGTCGACGTTGGCGTCGGTGGACTGGATCTCGGAGATGGACTCCACGAGTACTCCCTTGATGAAACGTGTGTCAGCGCGTGACCGCACAGAAGGCCCAACAGACAGGCATTCGTCTACACCCAGCGCATGCTCGGGATACGCGCGACCACATCGCGGGGATGTGACGCGGGTATGAGTGCAGGGGTCACGCGGCCGGTTCGCAGATTGCGACGGAGGCCAGATTCACGTCAGTGACGTGGCACCCTCCGCGTTGTCCCTCACTGTACCACCCTTGAAGTCGACCGCGAGCATGAGCGCCTCCCACGGAGTGTCCGCGTGCGACGCCACCAGCTGAGCGGCTTCCAGACGACGTCCGGGACCGTCGGCGAGCACGAGCACGGAGGGACCCGCCCCGGAGACGACCGCCGCGAACCCCTCCCGACGCAGCGCCTGCACGAGTCGATCCGTCTCCGGCATCGCTGCCGCACGATAGCTCTGGTGCAGCTTGTCCTCGGTGGCGGCCATGAGCAGCTCGGGGCTCTGCGTCAGCGCCGCGATCAGCAGCGCCGAGCGCGAGACGTTGAACACCGCGTCCGCGCGCGAGAACTGATCGGGCTGGAGACCGCGCGCGACCGAGGTCGACATCGTGAACTCGGGCACGAAGACGATCGGGGACACGCCGCGGTGCACGAGCAGCTTCTTGTGCTGCGGACCGTTCTCGTCGACCCACGCGATCGTGAGACCCCCGAAGAGGGCGGGCGCGACGTTGTCGGGGTGGCCCTCGAGCTCCGTGGCGAGCCGCAGCAGGGTGTCGGCGTCGAGATCCGCCTCACCCTCGAGCAGCCCCTTGGCGGCCAAGAGCCCGGACACGACGGCGGCACCGGAGGAGCCCATCCCCCGTCCGTGCGGAATGACGTTGCGCGCGCGCAGGCGCAGGCCCGGCATGGGCAGACCCGCATCCGCGAAGGCGTAGGCGATGGCGCGCACGACGAGGTGCGACGCATCGCGCGGGACCTGGTCGGCGCCGGCGCCGTCGACCTCGATCTCGAGCAGACCCGGTTCGAGGGCCTCCACCTCGAGCTCGTCGTAGACGCTCAGCGCCAGCCCGAGCGTGTCGAAGCCAGGTCCGAGGTTGGCACTGGTGGCGGGCACGCGCACTGTCACCGCGCGGCCCACGGCGACCGTCATTGAGAGCCCTGCGGGGCGAGCTCCAGCACCGAGGCGACCTCCGAGACGGAGTTGTCGACGACGGTGGGAGCGACCTCGCCGCCGGATGCGTCGCGCAAGGCCCACTGCGGATCCTTGAGACCGTGACCGGTGACGGTGAGCACCACACGGGCACCCGCCGGGATGACTCCGGCCTCGGCGCGGTCGAGGAGCCCCGCGACGGAGATCGCGGAAGCCGGCTCGACGAAGACGCCGACCGTCTCGCTCAGCAACTTCTGCGCGGCGAGGATGCGGTCGTCCTCGATGGCGCCGAACCAACCGTCCGTGGCGTCGCGCGCCTCGAGGGCGAACTGCCACGACGCGGGGTTCCCGATGCGGATGGCGCTGGCCACCGTCTCAGGGTTCTTGACGACCTCGCCGCGCACGAGCGGGGCGGAGCCAGCGGCCTGGAGTCCGAACATCCGCGGAACCTTGGTGGAGGCGCCGCGTTCGGCCTCCTCGGTGTAGCCGCGCGTGTAGGCGGTGTAGTTGCCCGCGTTGCCGACGGGGACGATGTGGAAGTCGGGCGCGTCGCCCAGCTGGGAGACGACCTCATAGGCGGCGGTCTTCTGACCGTCGATGCGGTCCGGGTTGACCGAGTTCACGAGGTGCACCGGGTAGTTCGCGGCCAGCTCGCGGGCGATCTCCAGGCAATCGTCGAAGTTGCCGCGGATCTGGATGAGCCTGCCGCCGTGCGCAACGGCCTGGCTGAGCTTGCCCATCGCGATCTTGCCCTCGGGCACGAGCACAGCGGCGGTGATGCCGGCGTGCGCGGCGTAGGCGGCGGCCGACGCCGAGGTGTTGCCCGTGGACGCGCAGATCACGGCCTTGGCCCCGTGCTCGACGGCGCGCGAGAGCGCAACCGTCATGCCGCGGTCCTTGAACGAGCCGGTCGGGTTCATGCCCTCGAACTTGACCCAGACCTCGGCGCCGGTGCGGTGCGACAGAGCCGGTGCCGGGATGAGCGGGGTGCCGCCCTCGCCGAGGGTGACCACCGTGGAGGCGTCGGTCACGCCGAGGCGGTCGGCGTACTCGCGGAGGACTCCGCGCCAGAGGTGTGCCATGTCAGTCTCCTTCTACCCGCAGGACCGAGACGACCCGCTCGACGACGTCGCTGTCCGCGAGTCGATCGACCGTGTCGCTGAGATCCTGCTCGCGTGCTTTGTGCGTTCCGATGACCAGGCGTGCCCGGCCCGAGTCTGCGCCGTTGTCGGCGATGACCGTCTGCTCGACCGTCGCGATCGAGACGTGCCCGTCGCTCAGAGTCCCGGCGATGTGGGCGAGCACGCCCGCCTGGTCGCTGACCTCGAGCGTGATCTGGTAGCGCGTCTGCGCGTGGCCGATCGGCAGGACCGGCAGGTTCGCGCGCGTGGACTCCCCCACACCCACGCCGCCGGCGATGTGGCGACGTGCCGCCGAGACGACGTCGCCGAGCACGGCGGATGCGGTCTGCACGCCGCCCGCGCCGGCGCCGTAGAACATCAGGGAACCGGCCGCCTCCGCCTCGACGAAGACGGCGTTGTTGGCGCCGTGGACGCTGGCGAGGGGGTGCGAGCGAGGCACCAGTGCCGGGTACACCCGCACCGAGATCGCCTCACCGGTGGGCGAGTCCTGGCCGGTCAGCCGCTCGCAGACCGCGAGCAGCTTGATGACGTAGCCGGCGTGACGCGCCGCATCCATCATCTGCGTCGTGATCGCCGTGATGCCCTCACGGTGGACGGACTCGAGCGGAACGGCCGTGTGGAAGGCGAGCGAGGCGAGGATGGCGGCCTTCTGCGCCGCGTCGTAGCCTTCCACGTCGGCCGTCGGGTCGGCCTCCGCGTAGCCGAGCGCCTGCGCCTGCGCCAGGACATCTGCGAACTCCGCACCCTCGGTGTCCATCCGGTCGAGGATGTAGTTCGTCGTCCCGTTGACGATGCCCATGATGCGCTGCACGCGGTCGCCTGCGAGCGAGTCGCGCAGCGGGCGGATGATCGGGATGGCGCCGGCCGCGGCCGCCTCGTAGTAGACCTGCGCCCCGACCTGGTCGGCGGCGTCGAAGATCTCGGAGCCGTAGGTCGCCAGCAGGGCCTTGTTCGCCGTCACGACGTCCGCGCCGGAATTGATCGCCTGCAGCAGGTGGGTCCTCGCCGGCTCGATGCCTCCGATGAGCTCGATCACGATGTCGGCGCCGACGATCAGCGACTCGGCGTCTGTCGTGAAGAGCTCCTGCGGAAGATCCACATCGCGCGGGGCGTCGACGTCGCGCACGGCGATACCGGCGAGCTGGAGACTGGCTCCCGCGCGGTCCGCGAGCTCGTCACCGTGCTTGAGCAGGAGAGCTGCGACCTGCGACCCGACGGCGCCGGCTCCCAGCAGAGCGACCCGGAGGTGGCGATGGTCGATCATGAATCACCTTTCTGCGCGAGGACGGCGTCGCGGGCGAGGAGGTCGTCGACCGTCTCGCCGTGCACGATGACACGCGCCTCGGCGTCACGCACCGCGACCACCGGGGGACGCGGCATGTAGTTGTAGTTGCTCGACAGCGAGAAGCAGTACGCCCCGGTGGCCGGAACCGCGAGCAGGTCGCCCGGGGCCACATCGGCGGGGAGATACTCGGCGTTGACGACGATGTCGCCCGACTCGCAGTGCGAGCCGACCACCCGCACGAGGGCGGGTACCGCATCGCTCACGCGGGAGGCGATACGGGCGGAATAATCGGCGCCGTAGAGCGCCGGACGGGCGTTGTCGCTCATCCCGCCGTCGACGCTGACGTAGGTGCGCACGAGACCGTCGCCGAGGGCCACGGGCTTGACCGTGCCGACCTCGTACAGCGTGACACCGGCCGTTCCGACGATCGCCCGTCCCGGCTCGAACACGAGGGTCGGCACGGGCACGTCCAGGCGCGCGCAGGTTGCGGCGACCGCATCCACGATGGCGTCGGCGAGCTCCTCGATCACGGCCGGCTGCTGGTCGCGCGTGTAGGCGATGCCGAAACCGCCACCGAGGTTGAGCACGTCGAGACCGCCCAGCTCCGCGTGGAGGGCGACAAGACGCTCGGCGGATGCGGCGAAGCCCTCCGACCCGAAGATCTGGGACCCGATGTGGCAGTGCAATCCGACCAGCTCGACGCCGGGGATGGCGCGCAGGAGGGCCGCTGCCTCGCGCGCACCGTCGAGGGAGAAGCCGAACTTCTGGTCCTCATGCGCCGTGGCGAGGAAGTCGTGGGTCTCGGCGTGGATCCCGGTGTTGACGCGGATCAGCACGGGTTGGCGACGGGAGGCACCATCGGTCACCGACGCGAGGCGCACGATCTCGTCGACGCTGTCCACGATGATCGTCCCGACCCCGATCTCGACGGCCCGCGCCAGCTCTCTCGCGGACTTGTTGTTGCCGTGCAGGCCGAGCAGCGCCGGGTCCGCGCCCGCGGCCGACGCCACAGCGAGCTCGCCGGGGCTCGCGACGTCGATGCGCAGCCCCTCCTCGAGCACCCACCGGGCCACGGCCGCGGAGAGGAACGCCTTGCCCGCATAGTAGACGCGCGCTTCGGCGCCGTGCCGGGCCGCCGCCTGCTGGAAGGCGGCGAGGATTCGACGCGCGCGGCCTCGCACCTCGTCCTCGTCCAGGACGTAGAGCGGAGTGCCGAAGCGTGCGGCGAGCTCGCCCGCATCCACTCCACCGATCTGCAGACGGCCGTCGCGCCGCGACGCGGATCCGGGCCACACGACCGGCGCGAGATCGTTCGCGTCGTCCGGCACGGGGAGCCACTCTTCGGCGGCAGCGCGGTCGTGCGAGGAGGACACTACGAACCCAATCGGTGGTGAAGGGCGGCGGGATTCTCAGCGGCGGCGGAGCCGTCACGACACACCGACGCGAGTCCCTTGAAGTCTAGGGCACCGCCTATGCCGCTCCCGCCATGCGTCAGGCGCAGCTGCCCTTCTCCCGCGCACCGGCATCGGTGAGCAGCTCACCCGCGATGTCGAAGTCGGCGACGAGCCGATCACCCTGCACCGCGACCTGGCTCAGGGTGAGCCCGCGGGGCAGGTACTGTGCGACGCACACCCGATACCCGGCGAGCAGAGGGTCGGCGACGGAGCCGAACTGCGCGCGCAGGCCGTCCGCGGTCACCTCCGCGCCGGCGACGCTCAGTGACACCGGGGTGAGCACGAGCTGCCCGTCCGCGGAAGACGGGGTGAGCGCGATGTCCACCGGCACCGCGAGGCCGAGCACCGACAGCTGTGTCGACGCGCTTACATCGGGCTGTGCGATCGAGAGGCCGTCGACGGACACCGGCGCCGCCTCGGCCAGCAGCGGGCGGAGCTGCTCGGCATCCAGCGAAACCGTCGCCTCGCCGGAGCCCAGCGTGAAGGGTGCGCGGATTCCGAGATCGCGGAGGGTCACCGACACGTCGCCGGTGAAGTCTCCGATCGTCACGTCGTCGGCCGAGATGCGCACCTGGCCCACCTCGCCCAGCACGAGATCCAGCAGCAGGGAAGGATCGGCGATGTCCACATCGATCTGCTGATCAGCGGCGAGATCGAGCCGCGAGACGAGCTGCTGCTTCACGGCTTTCGTCACGAGGTCGCGCGCCACCCATTCCCCCGCGAAGAACGCGGCGACGATGAGCACCAGAACCGCCAGCACCGCGACGAGCCACGGCCACCGGCGGCGTCGGTGCACGGCGCGGGGCGCGTCGTCGTGGTCCTCGAACAGCCCCATCACCTCGCTCATGTCACATCCGCTCAGGTGCGCTGACGCCCAGCAGATCCAGGCCGTTGCGCAGGACCTGGCCGGTCGCGTCGTTGAGCCACAGACGCGTACGGTGAAGGTCCGTCACCTCGTCGTCACCCAGCGGGATCACGCGACAGTTGTCGTACCAGCGGTGATAGAGCCCCGCGAGCTCCTCCAGATACCGGGCGATGCGATGCGGCTCGCGCAGCTCGGCGGCGAAGGCGACCAGGCGCGGGAACTCCTGCAACGCGCCGAGCAGCGCCGACTCGGTCTCGTGGGTGAGCAGTTCGGGGGCGAATGCGGTGCGCTCCACCCCGGATGCGGCGGCGTTGCGCGCCACGTTGTGTGTGCGCGCGTGGGCGTACTGCACGTAGAAGACGGGGTTGTCGTTCGTGCGCTTCTGCAGGATCTCCGGGTCGAGCGTGAGCGGCGAGTCGGCGGGATAACGCGCCAGCGAGTACCGCAGGGCGTCGGTGCCGAGCCAGGCGCGCAGGTCGTCGAGCTCGATGATGTTGCCGGCGCGCTTGGAGAGGCGGGCACCGTTGATCGAGACCAGCTGACCGATCAGCACCTCGATGTCCTTCTCGGGGTCGTCACCCGCCGCACCCGCGAGCGCCTTGAGCCGGTGGACGTAGCCGTGGTGGTCGGCGCCGAGCAGGTAGATCTTGTGCGCGAAACCGCGGTCGCCCTTGTTGAGGTAGTAGGCCGCGTCCGCCGCGAAGTAGGTGTACTCGCCGTTCGAGCGGCGGATGACACGATCCTTGTCGTCACCGAAGTCGGTCGTACGCACCCAGACGGCGTCGTCCTGTTCGAAGACATGCCCCTGCTCCCGCAGGCGCTCGACCGCCTCATCGACGAGACTCGGGGATCCGTCGTGCAGCACGCGCTCGGAGTACCAGACGTCGAAGTGCACGTTGAACTGTTCGAGAGAGGCCTGGATCTCACCCAGCTGTAGGGCGTAGGCGAGCTCAGTGGTGAACGCCAGCTGCTCCTCGGGCGAGGCGAACAGCACGCCGCCGGGCTCGCCGTGGAAGTCCGCTGCCCGCACCCGCTCGGCGAGGTCCTGGATGTAGGCGCCGACGTAGCCGTCCTCCGGAGCCGGTTCGCCCTTCACCGCGGCGAGCACGGAGCGGCCGAAGCGCTCCATCTGGGCGCCCGCGTCGTTGATGTAGAACTCGCGCACGAGCGTGGCACCGCTGGCCAGGAGCAGACGGGCGATGGCGTCGCCGAGCGCCGCCCACCGGGTGTGGCCGATGTGGAGCGGACCGGTCGGGTTCGCACTGACGAACTCGAGATTGATCGAGTTGCCGCGCTGGGTGGTGTTGGAGCCGAATGCCGCCCCCGCCTCCACGATCACGCGCGCGAGGGCACCGGCGGCCGCAGCATCCAGACGGATGTTGATGAACCCGGGACCGGCGATCTCGACGGAGGCGATACCGGGAACCTCACCGAGGGGCCCCGCGATCTCCGCGGCCAGCTCCCGCGGATTCGCGCCCACCTGCTTGGCGAGCTTCAGAGCGATGTTGGACGCCCAGTCGCCGTGGTCACGATTCTTCGGACGCTCGAGGACGATGTCCGACACCGCCACCTCGACACCGGGGCGTCGCGCCTCGACGATCGGTGCGACGACGGCGTGCAGGGCGGCGGAGAGCTGTTCGGGATCCATAGGCGTCCCATTCTACGTTCGTCCGCCATGACGACCCGGCCCGCCCTGTCGGGGCGTCAGGCCATCGGAACGAGCGCCGCATGGTCGTCGGCGGGACCGGGCGCGTCCTGCACCGTCGCGTCCACCTCGAGCCGGTCCAGTCCCACGTAGCCGCCGTGGTAGCTCAGGAATGCGCAGTCCGCCGCATCCCTGCCGGTGGCGATCCGCACGAGCGAGGAGCGCGGCGCGAGCCGCGTGGCATCGATGACGCTCCATTCGCCCTCGACGAGCACCTCGGCGACGGCGTGGAAGTCCATGGGATCGAGCTGGGGCGCGTAGCAGGCGACATACCGCGCGGGTACGTCCATGGCACGCAGCAGCGCGATGACGAGATGGGCGTAGTCGCGACAGACGCCTTGCCCGCTGGCGAGGGTCGTGACCGCGCTGTCGGTGCCGAGGCTCATCCCCGGGGTGTAGGTGACGCTCGTGGCCACGAACTCGGAGACGGCCTCCACGAGTGCCCGACCGTTCAGCCCTCGGAAGAGTCGGCGCGCGGTGGCGAAGACCTCGTCGGACTGGGCGTACCGGCTCGGACGCAGAGCCGCGATCGTGTCGATCTCCGTCGTCGCGGGCTCAGTCCCCGGGCCCACGACCGCCTCATAGCGCACCTGGAGCAGCCCGGCCTCACCCGTCAGGCGGTGCAGGCGGTTGCCGGCCGCATCCACGAGCTCCCTCGGCAGCACCTCGCGCCCGTCCTGCACCAGGCTCAGCCGCTCGCTCACGACTCCTGCAGATCGCGCCACCGCGATCTGCAGGATGAGGTCGACGGAGGAGCCCAGTTCGAGGTCGAGTTCGGCTCTCACGTGGCGCTGCACCGGCCCATCCTCGCATGCGGATCGAGGGCCGAGGCCCGCCGCATCCCTCTCGCGCATCCGCTCCGGCCCGCCACGCCGTACGCTCGAGCCATGACCCGATCCGCCCGGCTTTCGCCGCGCCGCGCGATCGCCGTCCTGGCGACGCTGGCAGCGGCGATCGCGTGCATCTGCGCACTCGCGCTCACGCGCCCCTGGGCGACAGGAGCACCACCGGTCAGCCAAGCGGATGCGGGAGGCGCGGCGCCCGCGCCGGTGGCGTCCATCTCGCTGCCCGATCACCCCCGCATCCTCGTTCTCGGCGACTCCTGGACCTACGGTTCCGCCGCCTCCGCACCCACCCTGGGCTACGCCTACCTCCTCGGTCCGCTCATGGGCGGCGAGACGAACGTGAACGGCTCACGGGGCAGCGGCTACCTCGTTCCCGGGATCGACGGCGGGACGTTCGCCGAGCGCGTCGCCGAGCTGGATGCGTCCGACCATCCCGATCTGATCGTCGTACAGGGCTCGATCAACGATCGGAAGGTTCCTCTCGACGGGTACGACGAAGCCGTACGCGGAGCCTGGGACGCGCTCGCCGCACGGTACCCGGAGGCGCAGATCGTCATCCTCGGACCCGCTCCTCAGATCCTTCCCGTCGAGGCGGCGACCGCCGAGATCGACGAACGGCTGAGCCGGGCGGCAGCGGCGCGCGGCTGGCCATACATCTCCCCGGTGGGGCAACGGTGGATCACGCCGGAGAACTACGCGTGGATCATCGACAGCGGACCGGTCGGGCGACACCACCCCACCACCGAGGGCCACGCCTACCTGGCAGAGCGGCTCACCGCTGCGCTCGAGGGCCTGCGCTCCGACTGAGCTCCGGTGCAGGCGGGCATTATGCACCCTTTCGGCGAGCAGAACCACCGGAGCCGCCCCGGCCCGTCTGCTGGCTAACGTGAACGCCGGGGGCACGGCGACCCGCCGCGCCCGTGCCCGAGCGCCGGCCCCACCGGTCGCCGTCCGGGAACCCACCTATCGGGCTGGTCCCGGGCAGGAGTCGTGAACATGGGTATTGGAAGCGGAATCGCGCTGTTCGTGATCGGAGCGATCTTGGCGTTCGCCGTGAACGTCGACCTCGGCGGTTACGTCAACCTGAGTCTCATCGGGTACATCCTGATGGGCGCGGGGGTCCTCGTCTTCCTGATCAGCCTCGTCCTCGTCATGCGTCGTCGTTCGAGCGTCTCCACCTCGCGCACCGCGGTCGACCCCGCCAGCGGCGAGCGCGTCACGACGCGTCGCACCACGGACAACGGCGAACCTCTCGCCTGAGTACGTGTCCGACACCCTCGACGCCGTTCCCGCCGGGACCGGCTCCCTCCTCGCCGGCCGCTACCGCCTGATCGAGCGCGTCGGCAGCGGCGGCATGGGCACGGTCTACCGCGCTCGGGACGAACTGCTCGGCCGCGATGTCGCAGTGAAGCTCTTCCACTCCGAGCAGGCGGACGGCGTCGAGGATCGTCGCAAGGTGGGCGAGGCGACGATGCTCGCCTCGCTCTCGCATCCGTGCCTGGTCACACTGTTCGACGCGTGCATCGGGACCGAGGCTCCGAGCTACCTGGTCATGGAGTACATCGCCGGTCCGACCCTGCGTCAACGTCTCGTCGAGGGACCTCTGGGACTCGATGAGGCCGCCGTCATGGCGAGCGACCTCGCAGCGGCGCTGGAGGCCGTCCACGCCGCGGGGATCGTGCACCGCGACCTGAAGCCCTCCAACGTCATGCTCCGCTCACGCGGTCGCGGAGCCGGCGTCGGCTATCAGGCTGTGCTCGCCGACTTCGGCGTCGCGCATCTCCTCGATTCCACGAGGCTCACCACACCCGGCGATGTCATCGGCACGGCCGCCTACATCGCGCCGGAGCAGGTGCGCGGTCATGTGCCGGTTCCCGCGTCCGACGTCTACTCCCTCGGACTGCTCCTGATCGAGGCCATCACGGGCCGACATCCCTTCGCGGATGCCCCGGCGGCGAGCATGCTGTTGGCCCGGCTCACCCGTCAGCCCGACGTGCCCACAGGCATCGGCTACGCGTGGCGCTCCCTGTTGACGGCGATGACGGTGCATGATCCCGCTTCCCGTCCGAGCGCGAGCGAGGTCCTCGATCGGGTCCGCGCCATCCCCTCCGCCACGACGACGACGACGGCGACCGTCCCCCTGGATGACGCACTGCTCGTCGCGACGTCGCCGATCGCCGTGTCCGCTGCGTCCCCGCAGGTCACCGAACCGCTCGACGCCTCGATCGCTGCTCGGTCGCCTCGCCGTCGACGCCGCGGGATCGTCGCCATGACCGCGGCGGCCGCCGTTCTCATCGTCGCCGCCGTCGCCGTGGGCATCACGACCGTCCTCGCGCCGGCGCCGGTGACCGAGGAGTCCGTCGTCCCCGTGCAGCTGAAAACCGTCCCGGCAGACGACGGATCCGAACAGACGCCCGCCGAGACGGTCGAGTCCGACGACCAGACCGTGGAACCCGCCGACACCGGCACCGACACCCCGCAGCCGGAGCCGGAGCCGGTCACGGACCCGCAACCGGGGCCGGCATCCGACAACGGTTCGAATCGCGGCCCCGGCAACAACAACGGCAACGGGAACGGCAACGGGAACGGCAAGAAGCCCTGACGGCGCGGGAGTGCCGCGGCACGGCTTGCGCACAGCGGCCGCATCCCCGACGGCGAGCACACCTGGCTCTCCCTCGTGCGCTGATCCGCGTCGCCCCAGCCATCACCCACGTCACTCGATCCCCGCGAACGGACGCGAGGCGTCGATGATGCGCCGCAGCGACACCGCTGCCTCCCACCGGTCGAGCGCGCTCGATCCCGACGCGTGCCGAATGCGGCGGCGATAGGCGGCGAGCGCCGCATCCGCTGCGCGCAGACGGGCGGCGAACGCGGAATCGTCGATGGGCGTCGCGATGTGATCGGCGCACGCCGCGACGGCGTCGGCCAGCGCACGACGTTGCGCACGCCCGAGTTCGGCATCGAGCGTCAGGCGGGTGAGAGCCTCGGCCAGTTCACCTGCAGCCGCCGCGACGGCGCGCAACGCCTCGAGACGCCTCTGACCGGTCTCCACATCTGCGCGCGCGTGCCGCGCCCGGGGATTGCCGCGTTGCGATCTGACCGCCTCCGCCACCTCGCGCGCCACGGCGTCGGCCGTCGCGGTGAGCTCGGCGATCCGGTGCCGCAAACGCTCGGTGTCGACCGCGCGCTCACCCAAAGCGTGAGCCGCATCGTGCAGCACCTCGCCGATCTCGTCACGCAACGCGTTCAAACGCGCCGTGGCTCGCCGGATGTAGAGCGGAGGCACGACCAGCAGATTGACCACGAGACCGACGAGCACGCCGAAGGCGGTGGTGATCAAGTACGACGACGAGTAGCTCTGGGCGTCCGCGTTTCCGACGAGCAGGACGAACAGCGCGGCGATGGGTATCCAGTCCCGGCCGGTGCCGAGCAGCGTGAGACCGGCGCAGATCGTGCCCGCTCCGGTCACGAGCGCGACCGCCACCAGGCTCGGTGCTCCGGCGACGAGCAGAGCGATACCCACGAAGCCCCACGCGATCCCCACCGCGAGTCCTGCCAGCGTCTCGAGACCTGCGCGCATCGAGCCCGCCAGCGTGGAGTACATGCTGATGAGCACACCCAACGGGGCGTAGTACGAGTACTCGCTGTCGGTGAACGGCACGAAGGGTGCCAGCGTCCAGGCGATGGCGGCGGCACCGGCCACCTTCGCCGCGAGAAGGAGACGCGGCGGTTCCACCAACTCGGACAACCGGAGGCGCACGGCGAGCGCGGGGCGAGACATCCCCCGACCGTAAGCAGGCACCTCGATCCTCGGATGGGCCTTGACGGTGCGGCGCGCACCTTCGCACGCGCCCGGGCACGCGCTACCAGGCCCCGCGCGCTGCGACAACCCCGTCGGCCTCGATCATGACCGGTCGCAGGGTGGGGCGCATGCGAGCGATGACTTACCGAGGCCCCTACAAGGTCCGCGTCGAAGAGAAGCCCGACCCGCGGATCGAGCACCCCAATGATGCGATCGTGCGGGTGGAACGCGCCGCGATCTGCGGGTCGGACCTCCACCTCTTCCACGGCATGCTTCCCGACACGCGCATCGGGCACACGTTCGGACACGAGTTCATCGGGCGCGTCGAAGAGGTGGGCCCCTCGGTGCGCAACATCTCGGTCGGCGACCGTGTGATGGTGCCTTTTAACATCTTCTGCGGCACCTGCTTCTTCTGTGCTCGCGGCCTCTTCTCCAATTGCCACAATGTGAACGCGAACGCGACTGCCGTCGGCGGGATCTACGGCTACTCGCACACCGCGGGAGGTTTCGACGGCGGTCAGGCGGAGCTCGTGCGCGTCCCCTTCGCCGATGTGGGCCCGTCGGTCATCCCCGACGGACTCCACGACGAGGATGCACTCCTGCTCACGGACGCATTCTCCACCGGCTACTTCGGCGCCCAGCTCGGCGACATCTCCGAAGGCGACGCCGTCGTCGTCTTCGGAGCAGGTCCCATCGGTCTCGCGGCGGCGCGCTCGGCATGGCTCATGGGTGCGGCGCGGGTCATCGTCGTCGACCACCTTTCGTTCCGACTCGAGAAGGCGAAGGAGTTCGCCTTCGCCGAGACCGTGGACTTCCGCGAGCACAGGGACGTGGTCGTCGCCCTCAAGAAGCTCACAGACGGTCTCGGGGCCGACGTGGTCATCGATGCCGTCGGAGCGGAGGCGGACGGGCACCTCGTGCAGCACGTGAGCTCCGCCAAACTCAAGTTGCAGGGCGGCTCCCCCATCGCGCTGAACTGGGCCATCGACAGCGTCAGGAAGGGCGGGCGCATCTCCGTCATGGGCGCCTACGGTCCGATGTTCAGCGCGGTGAAGTTCGGCGACGCGATGAACAAGGGCGTGACGATCCGCACGAACCAAGCACCCGTGAAGCGCCAGTGGCCGCGCCTGATCGAACACGTTCAGGCGGGACGAATCTCGCCGCGCGACATGATCACGCACCGCATCCCCCTCGAGCACATCGCCGAGGGCTACCACATGGTCTCGGCGAAGCTCGACGGTCTCGTGAAGGCCGTCATCCTGCCGCCCACGTCGTGAAAGGACGACTGATGCCCTACACCGCCGCCCACCCGCCCGTCCCCTCCTCCGACGAGCTCCGCGACCGCATCCCGGGATGGGGCGCCGACCTCGACCACGCCGATCGCCCGTCCGTTCCTCAGGAGATCGACGCCCTCGCCGAGACCGGAGCTTGGTGGGACGAGCCGGAACGTCAGAAGGAGAACGCGCCACGGGAGCGCTCGATCGAGCACGAACGCCTTCCCGCCGTCTTCGGCACCGCGCAGCCGCTGCACGGTCTCTCCGGAGCCATCAGGCGCTACGCCTACGCCCGCTTCAGCGAGGCGCGCGCCGCGCACTGGCTGCTTCTGATCGGCGCCGACCGCGTGGAGGCCGCCGGTGCGCACGTGCGTTCTCTCGTCACCGCGCGGCCGGACAACCCGGTCACTCAGACCGGCATCGCCGCAGAGTTCCGGCACGCACCGGTGGCATCCCGCACGGGGCGCGTCGACATGCGCCACGCCTGGATCGACCCCCTGCTGGTCGCCGGACCGTGGCTCGCCGGAGGGCTCGGCGTCTTCTGGGTCGCGCGGCGGGCCCTCCGCCGCCGCTGAACCTGCGGACTCGCGCATCTGCGACAGGCAGTCGCGTCCCCCAAGCGGCCGACAGACAGCGCGCTTCCGGGCAGCGTAACGTCGGAGGCCGCGGGGAGCCGAGTGGATTCGAGGCAGCGGGGCGCGCCGACGACGGCGGCGCGCCCCGCTGTGTGGCGGGAGATCATGGCCGGGGCCTCTGAACGCCCGCGGGTCGCCCTGTTCGTCGTCGGACACGAAGAAGGCCCCGATCCGCGGAAGGATCGAGGCCTCTTGTACGCCGTGCCCCCGGAGGGATTCGAACCCCCGACCTACGGTACCGGAAACCGGCGCTCTATCCCCTGAGCTACGGAGGCGTACCGATCGAGACTATCACCGCCCGCTCCGGCCCCGTGACGAGGGGTCAGGGGTATCCGCGGGTCCAGAGACCGTACACGGCGAAGAACTGCAGCACGACGAGGCCGATCAGGATGCCGTTGCGTGCGCGCTTGGAGGCGGACAGCTTCTCGTGCGCGAGAAGCGGAGACATCGGCATCAGCAGGCGGAACGTGCTGGCCTGCGGCAGGAAGACGCCGAAGATGTAGAGCCCGTAGCTGAGGCCGTACGCCGCGACCACGATGCCGAGCCTGCGCACCGGCCGCGACCAGATCAGCAGGGCGAAGCCCACCATCAGCGCAATCACGAGCAGCCAGCCGAACACGCTCAGGTACTCGCCCATGAAACGGAACCACGGCGTGAGGGGCATGAACTCGCCGTTGCCGACGAACGGACGCCACCAGGCCGTCTCCGTGAGGAGGTAGGCGTGCGGGGTTCCGGTCCACGCATCCGCGATCCACGACCAGGCGAGCCCGGCCAGCGCAGTGACGCCGCCGGCCACGAGCAGCCCCACCACTTCGCGGCGCGGGAACGGGTCGACCGCGCGACGCCGCCAGCGCACGAGGAAGACGATGCCCAGAGCCAGAGCGAGAGCGAGGGCGCCCGGTCGCGTGAACGCCGCGATCAGCGCGATCGGGGTGATCCACACGTACTTGCGCTTGACGGCCAGCAGCAGCGCGGCGAAGGTCAGCGTGAGCACGAGCGATTCCGCGTAGGCGATGACGAACACGAACGACAGCGGCGCGAAGGAGAAGAAGATCACGGCCCACTTGGCCTGGCGCGGCGAGGTGACCGCGCGCAGCAGCAGGAACAGCAGCACGGTCGCCGAGGCGCTGAAGAAGATGCTGAGTCCGATCCCGGCTGCACGCCAGTCGGAGCCCACGAGGTCTCCGACCAGGCGCTCCAGCCACGGATAGATCGGCAGGAAGGCCCAGTCGTTCTCGAGCACGTTGCCGTTGGGACCGATGGGGATGACGGGCGGGTAACCGATCAGCGAGATGCGACCGTAACGGTCCGCGTCCCATCCCGTCAGGAAGGCGGCGAAGGTGCCGACCGGTCGGTCCTGCGCACCGAAGCCCCATCCCGCGCCCGTCGAGACCAGATACCAGAAGAGCAGGAACGCGAGGTTCACACCGCGGGCGATGGCCCAATAGCCCAGCACCTGAGCGAGTTCGATCCGCCGAACCGCGCGTACGCGGGGATCGGGTCGGGACGCGTCGTCGACCCAGCCGTGTACGGCCGTCGCCACGCGCCGCCATCGCGGCGTGCGAGTGTTCTCAGAATCGGCATGCAGTTGCGAACCGGTCACCGTCACGACTTTCCTCTCCCCGCGTGGCGCGAGCGATCCTAGGCGAAGCGGCTATGCCGGCCCCCACAGGATGCTCCCATCTTCGAGCGCCGAGCAAAAGCCTGTGCGCTCAGGAAGCGTCGCCCGTAAGCTTCAGCCCGATCACGCAGCCCACGAGCCCGGCGATCAGCAGCAGTCTCACGATCGTGAACGGCTCGGCGCCGGTGACCATCGCCCAGATCACCGTCAGCGCGGCTCCGATCCCGACCCAGATCGCGTAGGCGGTGCCGGTCGGGATCTCGCGCATGGCGAGCGCAAGGCCGCCCATGCTCAGCACGAGCGCCACCGCGAAGACGATGCTCGGCAGGGGTTTCGACAGCCCTTCGGACCGTCCCAACGCGCTGGCCCAGACGGCTTCCAGCACTCCGGACACGATCAGGACGGCCCACGACATGACTCACCTTTCGGCCAGTCTTGTCGCTCTCCGGGTACTGATCCGTCGTCCGGGGGTCCGGTCGGGACCCGGCACGACCCTATCGGACGTGGCCGAACAGCAGCTCAGAGGAGGAACAAGCCGTCGACGAGCCCCGGGTTGTGCGCGTGGACGAGCACCCCGAACACGACCGCGTCGAACAGCAGATGCACCGTGACGACGTAGGCCAGGGAGCGGGTGCGCAAGAAGATGTACCCCTGCAACAGCGCGAACGGGACGGTCAGAACGGGCCCCCAGGAGCGGTAGCCGAGTTCCCACAGGAACGAGACGAAGACGATCGCCTGGACGAGATTCGCGGTCAGATCGGGCAGGTGCCGACGCAGCAGCGCGAAGACGGTGCAGATGAAGAACAGCTCGTCCCAGATCCCGACGGCTCCGACGCCGATGAACAGGCGAGCGATGAGATCCGGGGTGTCCACCACGGGCCAGTTCTGATAGACGCCCGAGCTGATGAAGTAGAACGGCAGGATGAGCCACCCGAGCACGAGCACCGCCACCAGCCACACCCACTGGAACCGGGTCCACCGCCCGCCCCCGCGCCACGGGAAGCGGATGGCGCGGTCGCGATAGACGAACCTCGACACGAGATAGGGAACCGCGACGGCCGCGCCCAGCGCGATGGTGAATCGCACCATCGCGGTGTTGTCGAGCTCTGCGGCCAGCGGGATGGCGCTGACGATCAGCATCCCGGCGGAGATCAAAGAAAGATCGCGAAGCAGCGATGTGTCGCGCGACTGCCCACGATCCGCCCACCAGGCCGTGACGAGCCCCGCCGCGAGCATGCTCCACCCCAGCCAGGGAGCGAGGAGCACGAAGAACGCCGGTGCGGCGAGCGCGACCAGCAGGGAGGCCGCGAGCGGCCGCGCCCGCAGCGGAATGCGGCTGGTCGTTTGCGCGGCGGGCACCTCAGTCGCCCGATCGCCGATAGGCGAGGTCGCGGATCGCGCGCCCTACCCTTTCGCCCTTGCGCTCGAACGCCGTGATGACGCGCCCCTCGAAGCGCGGCGCCCACTCGCCCTCGAACGCCCTGTCGAACGCCGTCGCCTCATCGAGAACGGCGCGCATCTGCAGCGCGTAGTCCTCCCAGTCGGTGGCCAGGCGCAGCATCCCGCCGGGGCGGAGCGCGCGCGCGAGGGTCGGCACGACGTCCGGCTTCACCAGCCGCCGCTTCGTGTGCTTCTTCTTGTGCCACGGGTCGGGGAAGAAGATCCAGACCTCATCGGCCGAACCCGCCGGCAGGAGATGTTCCAGCACCTCGGGAGCGTTCGCCTCGACGAGGCGCAGGTTGCGAACACCGGCGCGGTCGGCGTCGAGCATGGTCCGCGCGAGTCCCGCGCGGAAGACCTCCACCGCGAGGAAGTCGATGTCGGGTCGCGTGGTCGCCGCGTGCACGATGGCGTGGCCCTGCCCGGAGCCGATCTCGACGATCAGCGGAGCCTCCCGTCCCCATACCGTCGCCACATCGATCTGCGCGTCGGCCGCGACCGAGGTGGCGGCGTTCTCACGCGTCACCGGCAGCAGCAGGCGCGGGCCGAGCTCGGCCCAGGCGCGCTCCTGCGCCTCCGACATCCTTCCGCTGCGGCGCACGAACGAGACGGGGCGATCGCGGAAGACGCCGGATGCGGGATCGGTCATCCCCCCAGGATACGAAGCGCCTCAGGCCGTGACGAAGTCGATGAGCTCCTCGACGCGCCCCAACAGCGCAGGCTCCAGGTCGCGGTAGCTGTGGACGCTGGCGAGGATGCGCTGCCACGCACGCGCGAGGTCGGCTTTGTCGCGCGCCGGCCATCCCAGCCCTCGGCACACGCCCGTCTTCCAGTCGATGCCCCGCGGCACCTCCGGCCACGCCGGGATCCCGACCGCGCGCGGCGTGACGCATTGCCACACATCGATGAACGGATGACCGACGATGCGCACGTGGTCGCCGTGTCGGCCGCGCGCGACCTCCGCCGCGATCCTCGACTCCTTCGACCCCGCCACGAGGTGGTCGACGAGCACGCCGTATCGACGCTCGGCCGTCGGCGGCTCCGCCTCGAGCAGGTCGGAGAGCAGATCGATGCCCTCGAGATACTCCACGACCACGCCCTCCACGCGCAGGTCGTCGCCCCACACCTTCTCGACGAGCTCGGCGTCGTGCTTGCCCTCGACGAGGATGCGGCTCGGGCGGGCGATACGGGCACGCTGATCTGCGACCGCGAACGACCCGGATGCGGTGCGGGCGCGCCCGGCGGCGGCGGGCGCGACCGACGGCGCCACGAGGCGGACGGCCTCACCGTCGATGAGGAAGCCGGGGCCGAGCGAGAACATGCGTCGCCGACCGGTGCGATCCTCCAGTTCGACGAGTCCGCCCTCGACCGATGTCACCGCGCCGCAGAATCCGTCCTCGGCGACCTCGACAACCGTGTCGCGCTGGGCCGGGACCTCGGCGAGGGCCTTCGCATTCCGCTCTCGCCAGCCGGCGGCGAGCACATCCGTGGGGTACCGGTCATCCATAACGCCGAGCAGCGTAACCAGCGCGCACACGCATATCCGGGAGCGACCCGCATCCATGGCGTACACAGACTCGCCCTCAATAGACTCGGACGAGGGCGGAGACCGCCCCCGAGGGAGGCCATCGATGCGACCGCGCTGGGCATATGCACTGGTGGCGGCGCTTGCCGCGGTCTTCCTGGTCGCAGGGCCGGCCGCTGCGACACCGCCGGTCCAACTCGGCGCGTCGTACGTGAGCGACGAGGCGGGCGTCCTCGGCGACGCGGAGCGCGCTCAGGTCGAAGACCGCCTCGAGCAGCTCGCCGCGACCGACAACCTGAACCTGTGGGTCGTCTACGTCGATCGCTTCAGCAGCCCGTCGGACGCGAAGGACTGGGCGACCCAGACCGCCGAGCAGGGCGGCCTCGGTCCCCATCAGTACCTGCTGGCCATCGCCGTCGACGCGCGTCAGTACTGGATCTCCAGCGACACCTCGGGCCCGCTCAGTGAGAACCAGATCGCCGCCGTCGATCAGGATTGGGTGTATCCGGCCCTCCGCGAGGGCGACTGGGCGGGTGCCGCGATCGCCGCCGCCGACGGGATGTCTGCCGCCCGTAGCGGCGCAGGCGGCGGTGGCGACTCCGGCGGTGGCGGTGGCGCGCCCGGTGTGGGCTCCTCCGGTTCCGGTTCCGGTTCCGGCGGCGCGGTGGGCACCGTCATCATCGTCCTCTCCGTCGTCGCGTTGGTGGCCGTGGGCGCGTACTTCTTCGTCCGCGCGGCTCGGCGGCGCGCCGCATCCCGCCCCGCGGAGAGCACGGAAGATCTCGGTAAGCGTGCGGCTGCGGCCCTCGTCGCCGCCGACGACGCCCTGCGCGAGGCGGAGCAGGAGCACGGCTTCGCCGCCGCGCAGTTCGGCGAGGAGGCCACAAACGGACTCCGCGACGCTCTGACCGCGGCGCGCACCGAGCTGGACCAGGCCTTCACCCTGCGCCAGCAGCTGGACGACGAGATCCCCGACACCGACGAGCAGGTGCGCGCCTGGCACGAGCAGACTCTGCAGCTGGCCACCGCGGCACAGCAACGCGTCCAGAGTCAGCTCGAGGCGTTCGCCGATCTGCGACGGATCGAACAGGACCTTCCCGCCACGAGCGAGCGACTCCGCGTTTCCAGGGCCGAGGCCACTCCCGCCCTTCAGAGTGCTCAGGGGCGCTTCGCCGAGCTGTCCGCCTCCTACCCTGCCGCGGCCCTGAGCACCATCGCCGACAACACGGCGCAGGCCGCCGACCGGCTCGCTCTCGCCGATGCCCAGCTCGCCGCGGCCGAGAACGCGGTGGCTGTCGGCGACACGGGCAAGGCCGCCGTCGCACTGCGCACCGCCGAGCAGGCCATCGCCCAGGCGCGGCAACTCACGGATGCGGTCGGCGCGCACGGCGACCGCCTCGCCGCCGCCAAAGCGGAGATCCCGGCGCTGCGCGCCGAACTCACGCGGGACGTCGCCGCGGCGGAGCCCCTGCCGGACCCCGACGGGAGGCTCGCCGCCGCATCCGCGGCCGCCCGCGCGCAGCTCGACGCGCCCGCCGAGGATCCGGTGGCGACTCTCGCGGCACTGCAGCGGGTCGACGACGAACTCGACGCCCTGCTGCGCTCCGCACGCGACGCGGCGGCCCGCGCCGAGCACGCGCGTCAGGTGCTGCCGCCGACGCTCGCACACGCGCAGGCCCAGATCGGTGCCGCCGAGGATTTCATCTCATCGCGACGCGGCGCAGTCGGCGCTACTGCCCGCACCCGCTTGGCAGACGCCCGCGCATCATTCGCTCTGGCACAGCAGCAGGCCCAGGCGGCCCCCGAGCAGGCGCTGGATGCGGCCTCGCGCGCCGCACGTCTCGCGGCCGATGCGATCTCCGCCGCACAGTCGGACGTCTCCGGCTTCTCCGGGGGTTCCGGCGGCGGGGGCGATCTCGGCGCGATGCTCGGCGGCATCCTCATCGGCTCCGCCCTCGGCGGCGGTCGCCGGCGCAGCGGCGGCTTCGGGGGCTTCGGCGGCGGGGGCTTCGGCGGCGGAGGCTTCGGCGGCGGCGGCTTCCGGGGCGGCAGCGGTGGCGGCTTCGGCGGCGGGGGCTCGCGCGGCGGCAGCGGCGGCAGATTCTGACGGACTTCACGAACCACGACGAAAGGAAACACGATGGCCAAGCAGTCCATCTTCGGACGCATCTCCACCCTCGTCCGGGCGAACATCAACGCGATGATCGACCAGGCCGAGGACCCTCAGAAGATGCTCGACCAGCTCGTCCGCGACTACACCAACAACATCGCCGACGCGGAAGCGGCGATCGCCGAGACGATCGGCAACCTGCGCCTCCTCGAGCGCGACCACCAGGAGGACGTCCAGGCGGCCGCCGAGTGGGGCAGCAAGGCACTCGCCGCCAGCCGCCGCGCCGACGAGATGCGCCGTGCCGGCAACACGACCGACGCCGACAAGTTCGACAACCTCGCCAAGATCGCTCTGCAGCGCCAGATCTCCGAGGAGAACGAGGCCAAGGCCTCCGCTCCGCAGATCGCGGCGCAGACCGAGGTCGTCGACAAGCTCAAGGACGGCCTCAACGGCATGAAGCAGAAGCTCGAGCAGCTTCGCTCCAAGCGCAGCGAGCTCCTCGCCCGCGCAAAGGTCGCCGAGGCTCAGAACAAGGTGCACGACGCTATCAAGAGCGTCAACGTGCTCGACCCCACGAGCGAACTCGGCCGCTTCGAGGACAAGATCCGCCGCCAGGAGGCGCTGGCCGCGGGCAAGGCGGAGCTCGCCGCGTCCAGCCTCGATGCACAGTTCGAGAGCCTCGAGGACGTCGGGGAGCTGACCGAGGTCGAGGCGCGCCTGGCCGCGCTGAAGGCGGGCGGGTCCACACAGGGCGCTCTCGGCGTCGGCGCCGCGGGCGACGAGCTCGGCCAGCAGCAGCAGCTGCCGCAGCAGCACCAGCAGTGAGAAGACGGAGGGGCCGCGTCCGGCGCGGCCCCTCCCCCATCCGGGAGTCGAGATGACACGGTTCCTCATCACGCCCGTGTGGCAGGGCTCACCCTCCGCGCGCGCGATGCAGCTCGTGGACGGCGCGGAGGCCATCGCGGGCGACCTGCCGCGCGCGGCGTGCACGAGCGTGGCAGTTCCACTCGGAGCGGGTGAAGCTCTCGACACCGGCGTGCACCGCTACAGCGCACTGCGCCAGGTGCAGCACGATCTGCGCGAGGCTCTCGCCTCATCCGACGAGCGCGCACTCACCGTCGGCGGCGACTGCGCCGTCGGCGTCGCCGCCGTGGAGCGTTCCGCACGCGCCGGACGCATCGCGGTCGTCTGGGTCGACGCGCATCCGGATCTTCACACGCCGCAATCCTCCTCCTCGCACGCGTTCGGCGGGATGGCGCTGCGCGCCGTTCTCGGCGACGGCGCTCCCGATCTCGCCCTGCCGGCCGGCACCGTCGCCCCGGCCGACGTCGTCCTGGTCGCCGCGCGTGCCATCGACGAAGCCGAACAGGAGTACATCGATGCGCACGACATCACCGTGATCGGTGCGGCGGCGCTCTCGGATCCCGCTCTGCTCGCGCAGACGGTTCAGAGGCTCGGCGTCGACGCGGTCCATGTCCACGTCGATGTCGACGCACTCGATCCCGCCGAGATGCCGGGCGTGAAGGACTCCGAGCCGTTCGGCGCCTCGCTGGCCGAACTGGTGGCGGCTCTGAAGGCACTGCGGGAGGCGGTGCCGCTGGCCGGCTCCTCACTCGCGGGGTTCGCTCCCGCATCCCCCGCCGCCGCGAGCGATGACATGGGCACTCTCCTGCGACTGGTCGGAGCCCTCGCATGAGTCCCGCGAGACCGCCCGCCGGCTGGCAGCAGCGCGCGGACCGCGCCGTGGCGCGATCACGTGCTGTGGAACGCTGGATCCCGTCCTTCCTGCTGGACTCGCCGATCAGCGCGCTGGGCTACGCCTACGGATGCGCGGTCGGCTGGATCTGGGGAACGCTCCTCAGCCGCGGGCGCATCGAGCGGCGCGGGCGTCTCTACGTATTCCGCGGGATGCCGTCGTGGGCGTTCCCGCGTGGCGGGGTGTGCGTGGGCCATTGCTTCCTCACCGGCGATGGCCGCATCGACGACCGGCTACTCGCGCACGAGTCCGTGCACGAGCGCCAGTGGCGCCGGTTCGGGATGCTGATGCCGATCCTCTACAGTCTCGCCGGGCGCGATCCGCTGCAGAACCGCTTCGAGATCGAAGCCGGCCTCGCCGACGGCAACTACATCCCCCGCTGACGCCCGCATCCGTTCATCAGGAGATATCCCTCCCACAGGATGAGTCCGCGGCGATCTTCCTGTCGAGGGGATCTCTCCTGCGCAGGAAAGGCGCTGCGAAGCGTCGGGCGCTCAGGCGGTGGCGAGCCCGAAGCGCGCGGGCGTGTGGATGCGGGCCGCATCGATGCCACGGCGCTCGACCAGGTGGTCGAAGATGTCGGCGGTGCCGAGATAGCCCCCAAGCAGGGTGACCGACGTACCGCATCCGTCGTCGTCGCACAGCATCTCGTCGGCCCACGCCACGACCGCCCGACTGAGCGCCTCGCCGGGCGCGCACGAGCGTCCGGTGCCGGGCGCCCCGGAGCGGCTGTCGCGGGTCAACCACGTGATGGTCATGCGGGCCGGGACACGGATCTCGGCGATGTGGGCCGCATCGGGGACCTCGACGAACACCCGACCGGTCGAACACATCGGCAGCGTGGCGAGCAGGATCTCCAGGTCGTCGAGCGACGACTCGTCAGCGGTCACCAGATGCTGCGCGCGGGCGTGCTTGGACGCACGGCACGCGTTCGCGTTGTGGACGTCGTTCTCGGGCATGATGAGGCGAGTATACGCCCGCCAAGGAAGGTATGCCTCACCTTGGCAGGTTCTACGCGATGAGGATGCGGCGCAGCTCGATCAGCTCGGCGTCGCCGACCCCTGCGGCGGAGAGGTACTCGCCGACCGACCCGTACTGTGCACGCAGTCGGCCGAGCAGAGCCCGCATGACCGGAGCAGGTGACGCCGTGGCGAGCTCCACGGCGTGACGGGCCTCGGGGTGGGCCGCGCGGAGCCACGCCACCACCTGACGGTTCCTCGCGGCGGGCAAGGATGCGGCGGTGCGGGCGTAATCGGCGACCACGGCGTCCTCGTCGACACCCGCCGCCGCGAGGATCAGCGCGATCGAGACGCCGGTGCGGTCTTTGCCCACTGTGCAGTGCACGAGGACCGGTTGCTCCTCCACCACTGCTCGAGCGACGGCGGCCAGCGCCGGCGCGGCGTCGTCGACGAGCCGGTCGTACATCTCGGACAGGCTCACGTCCTCGGCGAAGAAGGACGCGACCGATCCGAGGAACAGCGGCACGCGTACGGTCGCCGGTGCATCCGGCCCGAGGAAGCTGGGATCGGTGCGCACCTCGTCGTCGTCGCGGAGATCCACGATGCGCCGCAGGCCGAGCTCGGCGATGCGGCGACGGGTGCTCTCATCCAGGCGGGCGAGGTTGCCGGATCGGAAGAGCACGCCGCTGCGGGTCACCCGCTCGCCAGCGGGCAGCCCGCCGATGTCGCGGAAGTTCACGGCTCCGGCGACGAGACCGCCGAGCTCGTTCACGACGTCGGCGCGGTGCGGGGCGGCACCGGGTACCGCCCGGCGATGGCCACGCGGTTGAACGCGTTGATCGAGATCACGATCCAGCTCAGCGCGACGTATTCGGCCTCGGAGAGGACGGAGCCGACCCGGTCGTAGACCTCGTCGGAGACGCCCTCCTCGTGGATGAAGGTGAGCGACTCGGTGAGCTCCAGCGCCGCACGCTCGCGCTCCGTGAAGACGCCCGACTCGCGCCATGTCGGCAACTGGGCGACGGTGTCGACGTCGAGCCCCGCCTTCATCCCGCGGTCGAGGTGCACACGCACACAGTAGGCGCAGCCGTTGAGCTGCGACGCGTGCAGCTGCACGAGTTCCTTCAGCCGCGGCTCGACGCCGGCATCCGCGGCGAGAGATCCCACCTGCTTGGCCATCGCATCGATCGCCTGATAGACCTCCGGTGCCGCCTTCGACAGGTGCACACGCCGCTCCTCACCCATGCGGCCCACCCTACCCACGCTCGGGACGGCGCGGGGCGGTTGCGCAATGAGACGCGTCGGCGACCAGGAGCCGCTCGGCCGCCGTAGCATTCGGGGGTGACCGACGACGCTTTCGACGAGTTCTCCTTCCTGCCCGCCCAGGCCGAGAGCCTCGGACTCACGACCCCGTTGCCCGCGACCGAGCGGCGCGACCTGACCCTCGCGGACGGCAGGAACCTCTCCGCCCTCCGCTACGGCGACGAGCCCCCGGTCGTGACGTTCCTCCATGGCGCGGGCCTCAACGCACACACCTGGGACACCACGATCCTCGCGCTCGGACTGCCCGCACTGTCGATCGATCTCGCCGGGCACGGCGACTCCTCCTGGCGCGATGACGCGCGCTACGTCGCGCGCACGCTCGCCGAGGATGTGGTTCCCGCCCTCGAGGCGTGGACCGAGGCCCCGCAGGTGCTCGTCGGACATTCCCTCGGCGCACTCACCGCGACCGCCGTGGCAGCGGCACGCGGCGACCTCGTACGAAGCCTCGTGCTCATCGACCTCACTCCCGGGGTGGATCCCGCCGCCGGCCCGGCGCAGATGCGCGCGTTCTTCGCCGGCCCGACCGATTGGGCGGACCGGGAGGAGCTCGTGGAACGGGCGCTGTCGTTCGGGTTGGGCGGCTCGCGTGAAGCGGCCACCCGCGGCGTGTATCTGAACTCGCGGATACGACCCGACGGCCGCGTCGAGTGGAAGCACCACTTCGCCCACCTCGCGGCGGCGGCCGCCGCATCCGACGCCGGAGCCTCGGCGCCCGACGCGATGCGAGAGCTTCTCGCCGCGAGCGGCTGGGACGACCTCGCCGCCGTGCGCACGCCGATCACGCTCGTGCGCGGCGACGCGGGATACGTGACCGAAGCGGATGCGGACGAGTTCCGCCGGCGCCGCCCCGATGCCGACGTGATCGTCGTGCCGGCGCACCACAATGTGCACGAGCAGATCCCGGATCGCCTCGCCGCCCTGGTGGGCCGGATCGTCGAAGCCGCATGACGCAGTCGAATTGTGACGTGACGCAGACTCCCGCAGCCGCGACGGCGATCTAGGCTGGTACACCGCACCGACCCCTGTCCTCCCTCCATGCCCCGCGTCCGCGGAAAGGACTCCCCATGCACCGCCGAACGCCCCTCGCCCTCGCAGCGCTCGTGGCCGCCGCCGTTCTCTCCCTCTCCGCCTGCGCGCCCTCGACCTCGCCGGCGCCGTCGGGCTCCCCGGATGCGGACTCCTCCGTCGTCGTCCGGCTCGCACTCGAGCCCACGAATCTCGACATCCGTCAGACCTCGGGCTCCGCCCTTGATCAGATCCTCATCGACAACGTGTACCAGGGCCTCGTCGCCCGCACGCCGGAGCAGGAGATCGTGCCGGCGCTGGCGAGCGACTGGACCGTCTCTGACGACCGGCTGACCTACACCTTCACGCTGCGAGAGGGCGTCACCTTCCACGACGGTCAGCCGCTGACCCCCGAGGATGTCGTCTTCTCACTCACGCAGCACCGCGACAACGCCGGATGGGTCGACGCCGCGACCCTTACGAACGTCACGGGAGTGACGGCCGACGGCCAGAAGATCACGGTGACCCTCTCCGAGCCCGACTCGCAGCTGCTGTGGAACCTCAGCGGCAGGGCGGGCATCATCCTGAAGGAGGGCGACGGCGTCGACTACCAGACGGCATCCAACGGCACCGGCCCCTTCACGCTCGAACGCTGGACACGCGGCGACAACATCACGTTCGCCCGCAACCCCGCCTACTGGGGCACGCCCGCGAAGGCGGCCGAGGTCGTCTTCGACTACATCCCCGACAACCAGGCCGCCCTCAACGCCGCTCTGGCGGGAGAGGTCGACGTGGTGACGGGCTTCGACGCGAACCTGAAGACGCAGATCGAGGCGAACGGCGACTTCTCGCTCGTCGTCGGCGACTCCACCGACAAGGGCACCCTCGCCTTCAACCAGACGTCGGGCCCGCTCGCGGACAAGCGTGTGCGTCAGGCCATCCGCCAGGCGATCGACCACGACGCCTTCGTGGAGGCGCTGGGCGCGGGCAAGACCATGTACGGCCCGATCCCGTCGCTCGACCCGGGCTACGAGGACCTCTCGGAAGTCGCCCCGTACGATCCCGACGCCGCCAAGAAGCTCCTCGCGGACGCCGGCGCCGCGGACACCACGCTGACGCTGACCATCCCCTCCTTCTACCCGGCGACGATCTCGCAGCTGCTCGTCTCCGACCTGAACGCCGTCGGGATCACCCTCAAGGTCGACTCGGTGGACTTCCCGACCTGGCTCACGAACGTCTACACGAACCACGACTACGAGCTGAGCTTCGTGCTGCACACCGAGGCGCGCGACTTCATCAACTGGACGAACCCGGAGTACTACTTCACCTACGACAACCCGCAGGTGACCCAGCTGTACACGCAGGCGCGCGCGGCCACCTCCGACGAAGAGGCCGCGAAGCTCCTCGCCCAGGCAGCCCGTATCGTCTCGGACGACGCGGCCGCGGACTGGCTGTACAACGGAGCCAGCGTGGTCGCGGTCGGCACCAAAGTGTCCGGGTTCCCCTCGGTGAACGTCAACGAGCGGCTCAACGTGACCGAGCTCGGCAAGAGCGACGGGTGATCCGATACACGCTGATGCGACTGGCCCTGCTCGCCGCGGGGCTGGTCGTCGCCAGCGTGATCATCTTCTTCACCCTGCGCGTCCTTCCGGGCGACGTGGCGCAGCTGATCGGCGGCACGAACTCCACCCCCGAGCAGATCGCCGCCATCCGCGAGCGGTTGGATCTGGATGCTCCTCTCGCGGCGCAGTACCTCGACTGGGTCGGCGGGGTGCTGCGCGGCGATCTCGGCGCCTCGCTGCTGACTGGGACCCCGGTCGCCGCCGAGCTCGCGCAGAAGGCGCAGATCACCCTTCCGCTCGGCGCGCTCTCGCTCACCATCGCTCTGCTGTTCGCCGGCCCCCTCGGTGTGATCTCCGCGCTCCGGCGTGCCCGGCTGGGGGGCACCGTCATCGGTGTGGGCGCGCAGACGCTCGCGGCGGTTCCCGTCGTCTGGGCCGGCATGATGCTCGTGGTCGTGTTCGCCGTCTGGTGGGGCGTGCTTCCGGCACAGGGCTTCCCCCGTGACGGGTGGAGCGATCCGGGGGCGGCACTTCGTTCGCTCGTGCTGCCCGCGTTGACGATCGGCATCGTGGAGGGCGCGATGCTGTTGAGATTCGTGCGCAGCGCCACACTGCAGGCCATGGGACAGGATTACGTGCGCACCGCCGCCTCGCAGGGGCTCACCCGCACTCGAGCACTCATCCGGCACGGGCTGCCCAACGTGGGCCTGTCGGTGGTGACGGTGCTGGGGCTCCAGGTGGCCGGCATCATCGTGGGCGCCGTGGTGATCGAGCAGCTGTTCTCGCTGCCCGGGATCGGACGGATGCTGGTGCGCGACGTGTCGGCGCGCGACCTGCCCATGGTGCAGGGCGAACTTCTCGCTCTCACCGCCTTCGTCCTGCTGGTCGGCTTCGTCGTCGATCTCGTGCACCGCCTGATCGATCCGCGCCAGAGGGAGTCGGCGGCATGAGCGGGTCGCGCGCCGCGTGGTGGCGCCGACTGCTGTCGGACCCCGCCGGTGTCACCGGCGTCGTCATCGTGCTCGCGCTGCTGGCGGTCGCCGCGCTCGCGACGTTCTGGACTCCGTACGATCCCCAGACCGCGGATGTGGCGGGCCGCTGGGCCGGGCCGGGCGCCGCGCATCTGCTGGGTACCGACGCCACCGGCCGCGACATCCTGAGCATCCTCATGGCGGGCTCGCGCACGACGGTCGCGGTGGCCATCGGCGCGGGTGTCATCGCGACGACCGTGGGCCTCTCCCTGGCCGCTCTCGGTGCACTCACCCACCGCTGGGTGCGGGAGTCCGTCGCGGTCCTCATCGACATGCTCGTCGCCTTCCCCGTGCTGCTGATCGCCATGATGATCTCGGCGGTGTGGGGCGGATCCCTCGCCGTCGTCGTGTGGTCGGTGGGCATCGGCTTCGGCGTCAACATCGCCAGGGTGAGCCGGCCGGAGCTGCGTCGGGTGCTGCACAGCGACTTCGTCGTGGCGGCGCGCGCCTCCGGGCTCTCCGGATGGCAGAACCTCACACGGCACCTGCTGCCCAACGTGGCTCCCGTGTTCATCGTGCAGCTGTCCTGGTCGATGGCCGTCGCGGTACTCGCCGAGGCGGGGCTCAGCTACCTGGGCTTCGGGGCCCCCGTGACGGATCCGTCCTGGGGGGTACTGCTGTCCCAGCTCCAGCAATACCTCACCGTCTACCCACTGTCGGTGCTGTGGCCCGGTCTCGCCATCACGGCCACCGTGCTCGGGTTCAACCTGCTGGGCGATGGGCTCCGCGATGCCACGGACCCGACGCTGCGCACGCGGGGCGGTTCGGCCCGCCGGGCCCGCACCCACCTGCCGGAGGTCGTCGCATGAGCCTCGAGGTGACCGACCTCGTCATCGAGATCGACGGGGTGCGCGTCGTCGACGGGCTCAGCTTCCGGGTGGCCGACGGCGAGCGGCTCGGGATCATCGGCGAGTCCGGGTCGGGCAAGTCGCTCACGGCGCTCGCCATCCTGGGCCTGCTCCCCGAAGGCGCGGCGGCGAGCGGCAGCATCCTGCTGAACGACCGCGAAGTGATCGGCGCCACGGAGCGCGAGCTCGCCCGCATCCGCGGCGACGAGGTGGGCATCGTGTTCCAGGAGCCGCAGACGGCCCTGAACCCGATCCGCACGGTCGGCCGCCAGATCGCGGAGGCGCCGCGCATCCACCGGGGCTTGGGCCGCGCCGCGCGGCGCGAGGTCGCCGTCGCCGGCGCCCGGCGTGTGGGGCTTCCCGAGCCGGAGCGCATCATCGACCGTTATCCGCATCAGCTGTCGGGTGGCCAGCGTCAGCGCGTCGCGATCGCGATGGCCCTCGCCCTGGATCCGGGGCTGCTCATCGCCGACGAGCCGACGACCGCGCTCGATGTGACGATCCAGGCGGAGATCCTCGACCTGCTGCGCGCACTCGTCACGGATGCGGGGATGTCGCTCGTGTTCATCACGCACGACTTGGCGGTGCTCGCGCAGATCGCGACGCACGCCGTCGTGATGGAGAGCGGCCGGATCGTCGAGCAGGGCCCGGTGGCGACGCTGCTCACCGCCCCGCGTTCGCCGGCGACTCAGGGGCTCCTCCGGGACGCACGCGCGACGCTGTGGCGTCCCGACGAGAAGGAGGAGCGATGACGGCGCTGCTCTCCGGCCGCGGTCTCTCGCGCACATACCGGGCACCGCGCACCGCCCATCTCGCGCCGCGGGCGCTGACGCACGCGCTCGACGGGGTCGACATCGATGTGCACGAGGGCGAGTCGCTGGGCATCATCGGCGAGTCGGGTTCGGGCAAGTCGACGCTCATCCGCCTCCTTCTCGCACTCGACATCCCCACCGCCGGCACCGTCAGCTTCGAGGGTCGTCAGGTCGATCCGGCCGCTTCCGCGCGTCGGCTGCACTGGCTCAGGCGTCAGACCGGCATCGTCTTCCAGGACCCGTATGCGTCGCTCGATCCGCGGATGCGGGTCGGCCGCATCGTCGCCGAGCCGCTGTGGGCGCTCGGCATCCCCGGCGACCGCGAGGCGCGCGTCGCCGAGGTCCTCGCCGACGTGGACCTTCCCGCCGACGCCGCCGGACGCTATCCGCACGAGTTCTCGGGCGGACAGCGCCAGCGGATCGCTCTCGCCCGTGCCCTCGTGCACGGCCCGCGCCTGCTGGTCGGCGACGAACCGCTGTCGGCGCTCGATGTGACGGTGCGCGCTCAGATCATCGGTCTGATCGACCGGCTGCGCAGCCGCAACGGACTCAGCCTCCTGATGGTCTCGCACGACATCGGCGTCGTGCAGGCGCTCTGCGACCGCGTGATCGTCCTGAAGGACGGCCGCTCGGTCGAGGAGGGACCGACCTCGCGTGTGCTGCGCCACCCGAGTGCCGCGTACACGCAGCGGCTGCTCGCCGCCGTCCCCACGCTCCCCGAGGCCTGAGGGACTCAGCGCGAGAACAGACCGCGCTTCTTCTTGGGCTTGAGCGACTTCTGCAGGTACACCGTGCCGAGCCAACGCCCGAACTTGAAACCGACGCGACCCATGCGCCCGACCTCGGTGAAGCCGAGCTTCTCGTGGAGACGGATCGAGCCCTCGGCGCCCTTGTCACTGATGACCGCGACGAGCTCCCGGATGCCCTTGTCCTCGCAGGCCTCGATGAGCGCCGCCAGCAGAGCCGTTCCCAGGCCCTTGCCGGAGGCCGCCTGTCCGAGGTAGATCGAGTCCTCGACCGTGTAGCGGTAGGCGGACTTGCCCGCCCAGGGCTGCACGAGCGCGTATCCGAGGATCTGCCCCGACGGACTCTCCGCCACCAGGAACGGCAGCTCGAGCTTGCGCAGGTGATCGAACTTCTCCCGCCACTTCGTCAGCGACCACTTCTTCTCGTCGAAGGTGACGACGGAGTTGGTCACGTAGTAGTTGTAGATCTCCCGGATGTCGGGGATGTCCGCCGTCGTCGCCTCGCGGATATGGAACTCGAAGCCGCGCTCGGGCGGGGCCTGGCGACGCAGGTGTCGCGGAAGCCGCCGACGGCGCTGGTATTCCTCTTCGAGCATGGCGCCCAGCCTACGCGGGAAGCCGCCAATCGATGCCCGTGCCGCCCTGCGCCATCAGCAGATCGTTGACGCGGGAGAACGGGCGGGAACCGAAGAATCCCCTGCTGGCCGACAGCGGCGACGGATGCGGCGACCGGATGCTCGGCACCTCGCCGAGAATCGGCGTGAGGCCTGCCGCATCCCGCCCCCACAGCACCGCGACGAGAGGGCCGCCGCGCTCGGCGAGGACGCGGATCGCGTGCTCGGTGACCTTCTCCCATCCCCATCCGCGGTGGGACGCGGAGGACCCCGGCGCGACGGTCAGGACCCGGTTCAGCAGCATCACGCCCTGCTCGCTCCACGCGGAGAGATCGCCGTGGACGGCCGGCGGGATGCCCAGGTCGTCGTTCAGCTCGCGATAGATGTTCGCGAGGCTGCGCGGGATCGGGCGCACGTGCGCGTCGACGGCGAACGAGAGACCGATGGGGTGCCCGGGCGTCGGGTAGGGGTCCTGGCCCACGATGAGCACCTTGACGTCGGCGAGCGGCCGCTGGAAGGCGCGCAGAACCCGGTCGCCGGCGGGCAGATAGGAACGCCCCGCGGCCGTCTCGCGGCGCAGGCGCTCCCCCAGCGCGGCGATGTCGTCGGCGACCGGGGCGAGGGCCTCGGCCCAGCCCGCATCCATCAGGCCCGCGGCGGCGAGCTCGGGCAGCGTCTTGGCCATGCGTCAGGCGGAGCCGGGAAGACCCTGGTCCTCTTCGAGGACCGAGCCCTGCCACGACCAGGGGAAGTCGATCCACAGATCGGTGTTCTTCCAGCTGAAGTCCGGCTGGATGATCGTCGTCGGCTTCGTGTAGATCACGGCCGAGCGCACGTCCGCCCCGCGCTCGACGAGCAGGCGCACGGCGAGATCGAGCGTGCGACCGCTGTCGGCGACGTCGTCGACGAGAAGCACGCGACGCCCGTTCAGGTACGTCATGTCGAGCTCGGGAGGAAGCAGCTCCGGAGCATCGAGCACCGTGCCGATGCCGGTGTAGAACTCGACGTTGATCGCGCCGCAGTTCTTCACGCCGAGTCCGTAGGCGATCGCTCCGGCCGGCAGCAGCCCGCCGCGGGCGATCGCGACGACCACCTCGGGCACGAAGTCTGCGGCGATCACGTCGCGGGCGATATCACGGCTCGCTTGACCGAAGAGGTCCCAGGTCAGAGTTTCGCGTTCGGGCGCCACGGCGCTCTCCTCGTTCGTCACCGTCCCAGCCTAGAGCGCGGCGCGGTGTAGCGTTTCGCCATGACCGGCACCCGCGCGCCCGGTCGATCGGCGCTCGGCATCACGGCCGGCCTGATCGGCTGGTTCATCCTCGTCGAGATCGTCAGCGGCATCCTGCAGGGCTATTACGTGCCCCTGTTCAGCGACATCGTGGTGCACCTGGGGGTCCACGACGCGGACGTGAACTGGTTCGAGGCGGCGCAGCTGCTGCTGTCGGCCCTCGTCGTCCCGGTGATGGCCAAGCTCGGCGACATGTACGGGCACAAGCGCATCCTGCTGATCGCCACCATCCTCACGGCCGGAGCCACCTGGTGGATCGCGTTCGCGGGTTCCTTCTGGAGCTTCCTGATCGCGTGGGCGCTGCAGGGCTTCTACGTGGTCTGGCTGCCGCTCGAGATCGCGCTGATCTTCGAGCGCGGACGCAGACAGGGCCGCGGCGTCTCCGCCACCCGCCGTGCAGCAGGTCTTCTCGTGGTGGGGCTCCAGGCGGGCGCGATCATGGGCGCGCTCGCGGCGGGGCGGCTCTTCGCCGCCACGGCCGAGAACCTGTCGGTGACCCTCATGCTGCCGGCGGTCGCCGTGACACTGATCGGTGTCGTGATCTGGCTGGGCGTCCCCGAGTCGGAGCCCGTCCCGGGACGTCGATTGGATGCGGGCGGCTTCGTGATCCTCGCACTCGCGCTCCTGCTCGTCACCGGCGCCCTCACCTTCCTCCGCATCAACGGACCCGGTTTCGTGTGGACCTGGTTGCTGCTGGTGGCCGGTCTCGCCGCCTTCGCGTGGTTCGTGCGTTTCGAGCTCCGCCAGGAGGACCCCGCCGTCGACATCCGCGTCCTGCGCAGGCCCGAGATGTGGCCCGTGCAGGCAACGGCGGCACTGGTGGGCATCAGCCTGCTCGGCGCGCAAGGCCCCCTGTCGACCTACGCCGGCACCGACTCCTCGCTCGGCTACGGACTGGGCCTGGACGCGACCGGCCGCTCCAACGTGATCGGCGTGTACCTCGTCTCCCTCATCGTCGGCGCCGTGATCTTCTCGATCACCTCGCGCCGCGCGAGCCCGCGCGTCGTGCTCATCGGCGCGGCTCTGCTCGTGGGCATCGGCTACCTGCTGTTCCTGCCGCTGCATCGCGAGCTGTGGCAGGTTCTCATGAACCTGTCGATCGCGGGTCTCGGGTCGGGTGCCCTCGTGGCCGCCTTGCCCGCAGCCGCCGCAGCGGCCGCCCCGCGTGGCCAGACCGGCATCGCTTCCGCGCTCACCAACACGACCAAGACGATCGGCGGCACCTTCGCCTCCGCCGTGTTCGGCGTCGTGCTCGCGGTCGGCGTGGGAGCGGTCGCGAGTTCGACAGCGGCGTCCCTCGGCGGCTACATCACGGTGTGGATCGTGTGCGCCGTCGGCGGTTTCGCCGCTGCCGCGGTACTTCTCGTGGTGCCCAAGGTGGCGTTCGCCGACACCGACACGGAGGCCACTGCGCACGCCGCTGCCTCCGGAGGCACGACCGCGCGCTGAGCTTCAGAGCAGGTACGCGATGACGACCGTCGCGATCAGCGCCACACCGAGGCCGATCCACACCCACGTCGCCGTGCTCCATGCCGTGCGCAGCCGACGCCCTCCGGCGGCCACCCCGACGCTCGCGACGGGCAGGCCCATCGCGCCGTCCGGTTCGCTCTCGGCACGGTCGTCGCGCCAACGCTCCCACTGCTCGATCTTGCCGGCGAACGCGACCGTGGTGCGGATGATCTCGGACCACTCCGCGGGATCGGTCGTGACGACGTCGCGCGAGCGGGTCAAGAGGAGCACGTCGTCGACGATCTCGATGTCCCAGCCCCCGGCCTCGTCCACCGCGCGCGCCATGACATCCGGAGTGAACAAGTAGAGGGCGTCCCGCTCGTACCCGCTCGGGCAGTAGAGCGCGAAGTGGCTGTCGAAGTCCCCCTCGAGTGACAGACGCTGGGAGGAGTCGGGCACGGACGCGGTGGAGAGCACCCGTGCACCGCGCTGTGTGGCGCGCAGGACGATGTGCGGCAGCGGGCGCCGCAGGCCGATGCGGATCCACCCGCCGAACTGGGTGTGATGCGATGCACTGTTGCCGTACCGGTTCTCGTAGTCGCACCACTCGATGGGGCGACCTCGGGTTGTGCGGGCACGGATCGCGCGCGCCTTGGTGAGAGAGCCGCGATAGCTCCACGAAGGAAGATCTCCGAGAGCCGGTCCCGGCAGGTAGGCGAACCCGTTGTCGGCGGCGAAACGGGCGAGTGCCCAATGCTGCCGGGGCCGCATCCGGCGCCGCCCGGTGCGCACCGCCGCCCACACCAGCACGGGGAAAGCTATCGCGAAGAGCGCCGTCATCACGATCATGCCGACCGCGTCATCAGGCTCGACGTCGCGACCACGGGTCAGGTTCGACACTGTTCCCATGATCATCGCCAGCAGGCCGAGCCAGCTGACGGCCGCACCGATCGCGAGAACGATCCGGCGTACCCGCTCGCCGGGCGCGGCCACCTGCGGGTTCGCCATCGCGAAGGCTCGCCAGAACCGTCGGAGCTCGCGAGTGCCCGGCCTCGCGGTCAGCCCATCGACGACGAGAACCGGCGCACCCGCTGCGCTCACGCGCTCAGCCCTCGCGCACGCGCAGCGGCTCTCGGGCGACGAGGTGCTGCGCGGACTGCGCGACGGGGCGCACCGTCACGAGGTCGAGGTTGACGTGGCCGGGCGCGCCCAGCGCGTACGCGATGACGTCGGCGACGTCGTCGGGCGTCAGCGGGTTCTCGACGCCGCGGTAGACGGCGTCTGCCGCATCCTGATCGCCGCCGAGCCGGTTCAAGGAGAACTCCTCGGTGTAGACCATCCCCGGGGCCACCTCGCTCACGCGGATGGGCTCGCCGTTCAGCTCGAGTCGCAGCGCCTTGACGAGCATGCTCTCGGCCGCTTTGGCGGCGTTGTACCCGCCGCCGCCCTGATAGGCCACCTGCGCCGCCGTCGAGGTCACGAAGAGGGTGTCGGCATGACCGTCGGACTCGGCCGCCCGCCGCAGCTGCGGAAGCAGCAGCGCCACGAGACGCTGGGTCGACAGCACGTTGGCCTCGTACATCCATCGCCAGTCGTCGGGATTGCCGTCGGCGACGTCATCGACACCCCGCGCGCCGCCCGCGACCTGCACGAGAGCGTGCACGGCACCGGATGCGGCGAGCCAGTCGGCGAGCGCCTGCACATCGGCCTCGACCGTCAGATCGGCGGCGTACGCCACGGCACCGGTCTCGGCCTCCAGCGCGGCCAGCCTCTCGGCACGACGCGCGACCGCGACGACCTCCCAGCCGTCGGCGCGCAGGCGCCGTGCGGTCGCCTCACCGATCCCCGTGCTCGCACCCGTCACCACTGCTCGTCTGTTCGCCATGCACCCACGCTAGGGCTTCGCCGTGAACCCGGTGTTACACACCCGCCCCGCGCCCTTGTTACCCCGCGTTTCTCGGACGTTGTCGCCCGCAGCGCGCCCCTCTAGCCTCGTCATGTTCGCGACAGCCGCCGCGGCACCCGCAGACTTAGGAGCACGTGATGTCCGCACCCGAGAACTGGCTCTTCGAGACCAAGCAGATCCACTCCGGCGCCGCACCGGATCCCACCACCAAGGCGCGCGCGACGCCGATCTACCAGACCACGTCGTACGTGTTCGACAACGCCGACCACGCGGCCAACCTCTTCTCGCTCGCCGAGCCCGGCAACGTCTACACCCGCATCATCAACCCCACGCAGAGCGTGGTCGAGGAGCGCATCGCCGCGCTCGAGGGAGGCACGGCGGCGCTGCTGGTCGCCTCGGGTCAGGCGGCCGAGACGTTCGCGGTGCTCAACATCGCCGGGGCGGGCGACCACATCGTCTCCTCGAGCTCGATCTACGGCGGCACGTACAACCTGTTCAAGTACACGCTCGCCAAGCTCGGCATCACGACGACGTTCGTCGAGAACCAGGACGACCCGGAGGAGTGGCGTCGCGCGGTCCGCCCGAACACCAAACTCTTCTTCGCCGAGACGGTCGGAAACCCCAAGATCAACGTCCTCGACATCCGCACCGTCTCCGACATCGCGCACGAGGCAGGTGTGCCCCTGATCGTCGACAACACGATCGCCACCCCGTACCTCATCCGCCCCTTCGAGTTCGGCGCCGACATCGTCGTGCACTCCGCGACGAAGTTCCTCGGCGGACACGGCACGACGATCGGCGGCGTCATCGTCGACGGCGGCCGCTTCCCGTGGTCGCAGCACGTCGACCGCTTCCCGGAGCTCACCGAGCCCGACCCCTCGTACCACGGCCTCAGCTACACCGGTGCGCTCGGTGACGGCGTCGCCTACGTCACGAAGGCCCGCGTGCAGCTGCTGCGGGACCTGGGCGCCGCGATCGCTCCGATCAGCGCGTGGTTGCTGCTGCAGGGCATCGAGACCCTCTCGCTGCGCGTCGAGCGCCACGTGCAGAATGCGCAGGAGATCGCGGAGTGGCTCGAGAACCAGGACGACGTCGCCTCGGTGAACTACTCGGGTCTTCCGACCTCGCCCTGGTACGCCGCCGCCAACCAGTACGCCCCGAAGGGCGTCGGCGCGGTGCTCTCGTTCGAGCTCAAGGGCGGCGTGGGAGCCGGACGCGCCTTCGTCGACAACCTCACCCTGTTCAGCCACCTCGCCAACATCGGTGACGTGCGCTCCCTCGTGATCCACCCCGCATCCACGACGCACTCGCAGCTGACCCCCGAGCAGCAGCTCACGGCCGGCGTGACCCCGGGCCTCGTACGGCTGTCGGTCGGGCTCGAGAACGTCGCCGACCTCAAGGCCGACCTGGAGAACGCGCTGTCGGCTGCGCGCCAGGCCTCGGAGGCCGCACGCGCCTGAGCCGCAACGCACGAACGCCCCGGATGCCGCATCCGGGGCGTTCGTGCGTTCGGCGCGGCCGCTGTGACGTAACACGGACGCGAGGAGGCGAGGACGCCGGGAGAATGGAGCGATGGACTGGCAGACCTCCGAGGACACGGTGCCGAGCGCTCCGGTCACGGAGGCCGACGCCCGGCTCGCCCGTGGCCGTCCGCCCGCCAGCGGTGCGTGGCGCGACGGCGACCCGGCCGGCGATCGCCGGTTCGCGGCCTTCCGCGGCTTCCGCACCGAGAACGGCGCCGTCCTGCCCGCCGCGCGTCTCGCCTACGAGAGCTGGGGCGAGTTGTCGCCCGCCGGCGACAACGCGGTCCTCATCCTGCACGCGCTGACAGGCGACAGTCACGTACGCGGGGAGGCCGGCCTGGCCCACCCCACCGACGGATGGTGGGACGAGATCGTCGGGCCCGGGGCCGCGATCGACACGGATCGCTGGTTCGTCGTCGCGCCCAACATGCTCGGCGGCTGCCAGGGCTCGACCGGTCCCGCGACCATCGCCCCCGACGGCACCGAATGGGGCGCGCGCTTCCCGTACCTGACGATCCGCGACCAGATCGCGGCCCAGGCCCTGTTGGCGGACGAGCTCGGCATCGGCAGCTGGCGCGCTGTCATCGGCGGCTCGATGGGCGGCATGCACGCGCTCGAGTGGGGGGCGACCTACCCCGGTCGAGTGGAGCGTCTGGCGGTTCTGGCGGCTCCCCCGCTGACCACGGCCGATCAGATCGCCCTGAACTCGGTGCAGCTCGAGGCCATCCGCATCGACCCGGGCTACGCGGGCGGCGACTACTACGACGCACCAGCCGGCGAGGGCCCCCACCGCGGACTCGCCCTGGCCAGGCGGATGGCGCTCTTGAACTATCGGAGCCCGACGGAGCTGAACCTGCGTTTCCAGCGCTCCTGGCAGTCCGGGGTGAGCCCGCTCGGGCGCGGCGGCCGGTTCGCGGTGGAGTCCTACCTCGACTTCCACGGCAACAAGTTCACGCGCCGCTTCGATGCGAACAGCTACCTCACCCTCGTGGAGGCGATGAACTCGCACGACGTGGGACGCGAGCGGGGCGGCGTCGAGGACGCTCTGGGACGCATCACCGCACGCACGCTCGTGCTCGGCATCGACAGCGACCGACTCTTCCCGGTCGAGGGGCAGCACCGCATCGCCCACGGCATCCGCGACACGCTCGACGGCGACCAGGCAGCCGTCATCACGAGCGACTACGGCCACGACGGCTTCCTCATCGAGACGGATGCGGTCGCCCACCACCTGGGCCGGCTGCTCGACGCGTAGGAGCCGTCGTCACTCGGCGGAGGTCGAGGAGTGCGCGTAGACGATCGGGACGCCCCGGCGGCGTTCGACCCCGTACGCGGTGAACGCGATCGCAAGCCCCGCCGCGGCGAGGGCGGCGCCGACCCAGGGCGGCGCGACGAAGCCCCACCCCGCGGCGATCACCGCACCGCCGAGGGCGGCGCCGAGGCTGTTGCCGATGTTGAGAGCGGAGTGATTGAGCGCCGCGGCGATCGACTGGTTGTCGCCCGCCACATCCATCAGCCGCGTCTGGATCGCGGGGCTCAGCGCGGACGAGACGGCACCCACGACGAACACCATGATCGCGAGCGCCCAGATCCAGACGGCCGTCACGGCGAGAACGGCCAGCGACACCGCCAGTACCGCGAGACCGAGCAGCAGCGTGCGGCGCAGGTTGACGTCGGAGAGATGCCCGCCCAGCAGATTGCCCACCGTCATCCCGAGCCCCATGCCGACGAGCACGAGCGGCACGACCGCCTGCGGCGCATCGGCGACCTCCGTCACCAGCGGCGCCACGTAGCTGTAGACCGCGAAGAAGCCGCCGAACCCGATCGATCCGATCCCCAGCGTGAACCACACCTGCGGGATGCGGAACACGCCCAGCTCCGCGCGAAGCGTGCGCCCCGGCCGCCCTGGAGCGCGCGGCACGAACACGGCGATGCAGATCGTGGCGAGTGCGAAGATGGCGGCGACCACGCCGAACGCGACGCGCCACCCGAACTGCTGCCCGAGGTAGGTCCCCGCGGGGACGCCGACCACATTCGCGACGGTGAGTCCGGTCAGCACGAAGGCGACGCCCTGGGCACGCCGTCCCGGCCCGAGCACGTCCGCCGCCACGAGCGCCCCGATCCCGAAGTACGCGCCGTGCGGCAGCCCCGCCAGGAAGCGCGAGACCGCGACCAGCTCGAAGTTCGGCGCGATCACGGTGAGGGCGTTGAAGACGGTCAGCGCCAGGGCGAGGACCACCATGACCCGGTGGCGCGGGAACCGCGCGACGAGCCCCGCGATCGTCGGCGCGCCGACGACGACGCCGAGTGCGTAGAGACTGATCAGCCAACCCGCTTGGGCGATGGCCGCATCCGGGTCAGCCGCCGACTGGTTCGGCAGGAGCGCGCCCGCGATGTCCGGCAGCAGCCCCATGACCGTGAACTCGGTCATCCCGATGCCGAAGCTGCCGATGGCGAGAGAGAGGAGCGCCCACATCGCCGCCCCCTTCGTCTGGGTCGAAGAGGTCACCGGGCCATGTTAGTCACGCGGGGCGCGGCCGCCGAATCGTTTCGCCCGCCGGATCATCACGCCGATGCGGCATCGTCGGAGGCCGCATCCTCGATCGCCCGCTCGAGGCGCTCGATCTTGCCGTCCAGCTCGCCCGTGTAGCCGGGGCGGATGTCGGCCTTCAGCACCAGCGAGACACGCGAGCCGAACGGCAGCACCGCGTCGGTTGCCGCCTTCACGACGGCGAACACCTCGTCCCACTCCCCCTCGATCTCGGTGAACATCGAGCTCGTGCGGTGCGGGAGTCCCGATTCACGCACGACCTTCACGGCCGCTGCCACCGCGTCGTGCACGGAGCCGTCCGCGCGGCCGGTGCCGCTGGGGGCGACGGAGAAAGCGACGAGCATCGCGGTCCTTTCGTCAGGCGGTGAGCACGCGGGGCGTGCGGGTGAAGCTCGAGCGCGTGCGCACCCGAGCGAGTTTGACGACCGTCCACGCGGCGATCACGACGAGCAGGATGTTGCGGATCGTGATGACCACGACCGGGAACGGCAGCGCCACCAGCAGGTCGAAGTAGACCATCGGATAGATGATCTGCGTCGCGCCCGCGATCGCGAGCACGAGAACGGCGGGTCCGAACCAGCGCTTGCGGTCCAGGACCAGCGCGATCACGAGCGGCACGCTCAGCCACACCATGTACTGGGGCGAGCCGACCTTGTTCAGCGCGATGAAGGCGGCGACGAGCGCGAGCGAGAGCGTGGGGAAGACGGCACTGAAGTGGGCGCCGCGCCACATCTTGTACGCCCCCAGCGCCGCGATGCCCAGCACGCCGACGGCGAGCAGCGGCGTCATCACGGCGATCACCGGGTTGACGGCGGGGCCCGACACCTCGAACGTCAGCAGGTCGGGGTCGTAGAAGATCTGCGAGGGACCGCCGAGCATCGCGTCCCACAGATAGAAGGTGCTGACGGGCGATTCGACCTGCAGTCCCCGACCGGTCTGGTCGCTGACGAACCCGAAGGCGTAGGCCGCACCGCCCAGCAGGAGGACCGCGCCGAGCGTCACGCCGCTGACGGCGGCGGCGGCGCCGATCACGGCGAGACGGCGACGGACCGCGATGACCGCGGCAGCCAGGAGGGCCGCCGGCCACACCTTGATCCACGTCGCGACGGCGAGAAGACCGGCGCCGAGCCACGGACGGCCCACCAGCCACAGCGCTCCCATGATGCCCAGCGGCACCGTCACGGCATCCAGCCGGTACAGCGCGACCGGGCCCATCAGCGCGATGAACGCGAGCCAGAACCAGGCGGCCGTGACGCGTCCTCGGGAGCGTCCGCGCCCCACGAGGACGGCGAACGCGGCAGCATCGACGAGACCCACCATGATCGCCCACGCCGGCGTGTATGACACCGCCCAGGCGAACAGCCAGGTGGCGAGCATCGGGAGCATCGCGAGCTGCGGATAGACCCATGCGTCGGTCAGCCCCACGAAGCCGTAGTAGGCACTGACCTCCTGGCCCGTCGCCGTGTCGGTCTGCGGCCACCAGCCGCCGTTCAGGTATGCGCCCGACCACGGCTCGTACACCCGATAGACGTCGCCCATGGGTTCGTTGGGCATGACCCATCCGAGAACGGAGACCCCGATATGGACGACGAGGAAAGCGATCCACAACAGAGCCCGTCTCGACACGGGCCTCATCCTACGTGGCGTGCCACGGAGCTTCCTGATCAGCGCTGGGCTGCGAGGGTCTCCCCGACCGCCCGCGGCAGGTGGTCTGCGACATCCGACGCGGTGATCGGACCGCCCCGACCTCCCCACCGTGCGGCGGCCAGCGCGCCTGCGCGTCCGTGCAGCCACGCAGCAGCGGCCGCCGCATCCGCGAGACGTTCCGGCGAGGGATCGCCCGCGGCGACCGCACCCGCCACGACCGCGCCGAGCGCACCGGCGAGCACGTCCCCGGTCCCGGCGGTGGCGAGCCAGGGCACACCGGAGCGGATGCGGCGAAGGCCGCCGCCGGGATCCGCGACGAGCGTCACGGCGCCTTTCAGCAGCACGACGGCCCCCGTCTCGCGAGCGGTCTGGAGGGCTTCGGCCTCCCTCTCGCCCATCGACGCGAGCCCGAGGGCCTCACGAAGCCGCGCGAACTCCCGGGCGTGAGGGGTGAGGATCATCGGAGCCGTCGCATCGGGCACCAGATCGAGAGCCCCGGCGTCCACGACGACGGGATCTCCACCGGCGAGCACGTCGCGCAGCGCCTCGGTCTCGGAGGGGTCGCGAGACGTGGCATCCGTTCCCGAGCCGATCACCCAGGCTTGGACGCGTCCGGACGCGGTGACCGTCTCGGGACGGTGTGCCAGCACCATGTCGGCCGCGCGCGCGGGTCCGACGTAGCGAACCATCCCGCATCCGGCGTGCCACGCGGCACTCACTCCCAGCACCGCCGCGCCCGGATAGTCCGCTGAACCGGTGCGCAGGCCCACCACCCCCCGGGAATACTTGTCATCGTCCGCTGTTGGCATGCGAAGGATGCGCGCGGTGCGCGCCGCATCCTGTTCGATCGCCGTCATGGCGCCACCCTATCCGCGAAGGAGTACCGTGACCGCGCTGTTCAGCCCCTACACGATCCGAGGCGTCGAGTTCCGCAACCGGCTGTGGGTGGCCCCCATGTGCCAGTACAGCGCGAGGGACGGCTTCCCCGGCGAATGGCACCACGTGCACCTCGCCCAGTTCGCTTCCGGCGGGGCCGGTCTGGTCATCAGCGAGGCCACCGCGGTGTCACCCGAGGGGCGCATCTCGCCCGAGGACACGGGCATCTACTCCGACGAGCAGCGCGACGCGTGGGCACCGATCGTCACGGCGATCCATGCCCGCGGTGCGGCTGCAGGCATCCAGCTCGCCCACGCCGGGCGCAAGGCGTCGACCTACTCGCCCTTCTCCGGGCACCGGGGCACCGTGCCGGCCGAGGCCGGCGGGTGGGAGACCGTCGCCCCCTCCGCGATCGCCTTCGAGGGGTATGCCGCCCCTCGCGAGCTCACCCTCGACGAGATCGACGCGCTCGTCGCCTCCTTCGCCTCCGCCGCCCGCCGCGCCGTCGAGGCGGGCTTCGACGTTCTCGAGGTGCACGCCGCACACGGCTACCTGCTGCACGAATTCCTCTCGCCGCTGTCCAACCACCGCACCGACGAGTTCGGCGGCCCGCTGGTCAACCGCGCGCGCCTCCTGCTGCGGGTCGTCGCCTCGGTGCGCGAGGCCGCGGGCGAGCTTCCCGTGTTCGTCCGCTTCTCCGGCACCGACTGGGCAGAAGGCGGCTGGGACATCGAGGAGACCGCGCAGGTCGCCGTCTGGGCGGCGGAGGCCGGCGCCGACTTCTTCGACATCTCCTCCGGCGGTCTCGTCGCCCACCAGGACATCACCGTCGGCCCCGGCTACCAGGTGCCGCTCGCTCGCCGTGTGCGCGACGAGGGGCTCGCCGTCAGCGCCGTCGGGCTCATCGAGACCGGCACGCAGGCCGAGCAGGTGCTGCAGGACGGCGATGCGGACGCGATCATGGCAGCACGCGAATGGCTCCGCGATCCGCACTTCGCCCTCCGCGCCGCCGATGAGCTCGGTGTCGTCGGCCCCTGGCCGCCGCAGTACGAGCGCGCCGCGCGCCACCGCTGAGTCCCACGGCTCAGCGGCCGCGCCGCGTCGCGTCCTGCACCTCGCCGATCAGCTCCTCGATGACGTCCTCCAGGAACAGGACGGCGGTCGTGTTGCCCTGGGCGTCGCGCACCTGAGCCAGGTGACGCCCCGCCCGGCGCATGGCCGCCAGCGCGTCCTCCAGGTCGGTCGTCTCCTGCACCTGCACCATGTGGTGGATCCGCTTGGTCGGGATCGGACGGTCGACAGAAGGGTCCACGCCGTCCTCCGCCACGCGCAGCACATCCTTCAGATGCACGTAGCCGACCGGCATCCCCTCGTCGTCGACGATCACGTACCGCGAGAAGCCGTGTCGGGCGACCGCGCGCTCGATCTCGTCCGGGGTGGTCAGCTGCGGCAGCGTCACCAGATCCTCGAGGGGGACGGCGACGTCGCCGGCGTCCTTGTCCGTGAACTCGACGACCGCGGACACCGTTCCGGCCGCATCCTCCAGGACACCCTCGATGCGCGACTGGTTGACGATCGTGGCCACCTCTTCCAGCGTGAAGGTCGAGGCGGCCTCGTCCTTGGGTTCGACGCGGAACAGCCGCACGACGTGGTTCGCGATCCAGTTGAGCGTGACGATGACGGGGTGGAACACCCGCGACACCCCGACGAGCGGCGGCGCCAGCATGAGCACCGCGCGGTCGGGCACGGAGAAGGCCAGGTTCTTCGGCACCATCTCGCCGAACACCACGTGCAGGTAGGACACCAGCACGAGCGCGACGATGAACGCGATGACATCCACCGCGGCCTCGCCCCAGCCGGTCAGCTCGAGCGGCACGGCCAGCAGGTGGTGGATCGCCGGCTCCGAGACGTTCAGGATCAGCAGCGAGCAGATCGTGATGCCGAGCTGACACGTCGCGAGCATGAGCGTCGCGTGCTCCATGGCCCACAGCGCGGTCTTGGCGGAGCGCGAGCCCTTCTCCGCGAGCGGCTCGATCTGCGAGCGCCGCGCGGAGATCACGGCGAACTCCGCACCGACGAAGAACGCGTTGAACACCAGCAGCACGATCAGCCAGAGGATTCCCGCCCAGTCGCTCATCGGGTCCGCTCCTGCTCGTCGATGTCCGCATCCTCCGGGACGGGTCTGGGGGTGAAGCGCACACGGTCGACGCGGCGGCCGTCCATGCGCACGACGGCGAGCGTGCCGTCTTCGATCTCGACCTCGTCGCCGACGGCCGGGATGCGGCCGAGCTCGGCCATCAGGAAGCCGCCGAGCGTGTCGTAGACCTCGCCCTCGGGAACGCGGATGCCGGTGCGATCAAGCACCTCGTCCGGGCGCAGAGCCGCCGACACGGTGAGCGAGTCCACGCCGCGCACGATCTCGGCGCGGCGACGGTCGTGCTCGTCGAGCACCTCGCCCACGATCTCCTCGACGAGGTCCTCGAGCGTCACCACGCCCGCCGTTCCGCCGTACTCGTCGAGCACGACGGCCATCTGGTAGCCACGGGCGCGAAGCTCTGCGACGAGCTGATCGAGGTGCACGGTCTCGGGCACTCGGAGCGGCTCGGTCGCGAGGGCGGCGGCGGGCACGTCCGTGCGCCGCTCGCGCGGCACACCGACGGCGGCCTTCAGGTGCACGATGCCGACGATGTCGTCCATGGAATCGCCGAACACGGGGAAGCGGCTGTGACCGGTCTTGCGGGCGAGCTGGATGACGTCGTCGGCGGAGTCGGACGCGGCGACCGCGTGCACGCGCGGACGCGGAGTCATCACATCGTCGGCGGTCAGACGCGCGAAGGTGAGACTGCGATCCAGCAGCGACGCCGTGTCCTCCTCCAGCACGCCGGCGCTCGCGGATCGGCGCACGAGGCTGGAGAGCTCCTCGGCCGTGCGCGCCCCGGAGAGCTCTTCCTTCGGCTCGATGCCGACGGAGCGCAGGATGCCGTTCGCACTGCCGTTGAGCACGGCGACGGCGGGACGGAACACGGTCGTGAACGCGACCTGGAACGGCATGACGAGCTTGGCCGTCTGCCGCGGGATCGCGAGCGCGAAGTTCTTGGGGACCAGCTCGCCCAGGATCATCGAGAAGACGGTGGCGATCGCGATGCCGATCGTGGCCGCGAGCCCCACGACGATCGCCTCCGGCACACCCCAGCCCGCGAGCACGGGGCGCAGGAGGTTCGAGATCGCCGGCTCCATCGTGTAACCGGTGAGCAGGGTCGTCAGGGTGATGCCCAGCTGCGCGCTCGACAGGTGCGTCGAGGTGATGCGCAGCGCACTGATGGTCATCGCGAGTCGCGACTCACCCGCATCCCTGCGCGCTTCGAGGTCTGCGCGGTCGAGGTTCACCAGCGCGAACTCGCTGGCGACGAACAGACCGGTTCCGATCGTGAGCAAGAGCCCCACGCCCAGCATGACGTAATCCATCACACGTCACCTCCCCCGAGGGAGGCGGGTCGGTGGGGCCATCGTCTGCAACTGGGAGGGTCGTCCATCGTGCCGGACAGTCTACGGGAGCCCCGACTCCTGCGTCCCGTTCCTGTGCACTCCGTCGGCACCGTCCGCCCGGCGCCCACCGCTCCCCCTCCGGTTGCCGTTGCCCGAGTTGCGTCGCTTGTGCGCAGCCGCGACAGTTCTGCGCAGCCGTCACAGATCATCACTGTCGCAGTTGCGCACATCTGTCACCCCACGCGCGGCCCACCTGCCGTGCGGTGGCACGGGTGCCCCTCCTCCCCGGGGCGACGGATGCGGCGCGTCCTCCCACGGGGACGGATGCGGCCCCATCCGCTCGCCCGGAGCGCCGCACGATGGCCGCATGACGTGGCGCGACGCTCCCCCGCTCACCGGCCTCCGCCGAAGACGTGACGAGCCCTTCGATCGGCTCGATGAGCGCCGGCTGCGACGCGAGATCGAGGCCGGGACCGTCGTGCGCGCCGCGCCCGGGGTCTTCGTCGACGGCATCCACTGGCGCCGGCTGACGCCGATGGCTCGCCACGCGCAACGTGTCTGGGAGGCCTCGCTCCGCGTCACCCCGGGTACGGTTTTCAGCCACCACGCCGCGGCCGCGCTGCACGGCATCGACACGCTCGGCGACTGGCCCGCGCGGCTGGACGTCTCCGTCGAGGCGGGTGCGGGAGGGCGCTCGACCGGGCTGATGCGTCGGCACGCGCGCGCGATGGCGGAGGCGGAGCTCCTGCCGTGGCGCGACTGCTTCGTCACCAGCCCGGCGCAGACCGCGGTCGATCTCGCCGCATCCCTTCCGTTCGTGGAGGGAGTCGCCGCCGTCGACCAGGCGATCTGGGGCGGACGCCCCGGTGGGGCGCTCGCCACCGTCCCGCAGCTGCGCGAACGTGTGGCCGCGCGCCGGCGGCGGGGGCTCGCCCGCATCCACCGTGCTCTCGCGTTCGCGCGCGTCGGGGCGGCCAACGTGAGAGAGAGTCAAAGCAGAGTGCTGATCGTGGAACTCGGGTTCCCGGAGCCGGAGATCCAGCACCGCATCCGTCTCGCCGACGGCGCGTTGTACATCGCCGACTTCTTCTGGCCGCGGCACGACCATATCGGCGAGTTCGACGGCCTCGGCAAGTACTTCGCCTTCACCCGTGAGACGGGACGCACGCCCGTCCAGGCTCTCGCCGCGGAGAAAGATCGGGAGGATGCGCTCCGGCGTCTCGTCAGCGGGTTCTCGCGGTGGCGGACCGCCGATCTCGACGACCCGCGGCGTCTGTACGACATCCTCCGCGGTGCCGGACTCCCGACGTCCCGCCCGCGTCCGCTGGGCTAGCCTCCTCACGCCACACTTTTGCGCACGTGCGCCTGTCAATCTCTGTGGCGGATGCGGAAAAGTGGCGCATCTGCGCAGATGCGACGCAACTCGGGCACCCGGAGGCCGGCCGGGATGGAATCACCAGCTGACGGGAAGGGCCTTGCCCTCCTCGTAGCCGGCCGCCGACTGCAGGCCCACGAGTGCTCGCTCGTGGAACTCGGGCACGGTCGCCGCCCCCGCATAGGTGAACGAGGACCGCACGCCCGAGGTGATCATGTCGAGCAGGTCCTCGAGCCCGGGCCGCAGCGGGTCGAGGTAGATCCTGGACGACGAGATCCCCTCGGCGAACAGCTCCTTGCGGGCGAGCTCGTAGGCGTCGAGCCCGCCGAACCGCGCGTGCACCGCCTTCGTCGAGGCCATTCCCCAGGACTCCTTGTAGACCCGTCCCTGCTCATCCGCGAACAGCTCGCCGGGCGCCTCGATCGTCCCGGCGAACCACGAACCGACCATGACGGATGCGGCACCCGCCGCGAGCGCGAGCGCCACATCACGCGGATAGCGGACGCCGCCATCCGCCCACACGTGCGCGCCCAGCTCGCGCGCCGCCGACGCGGTCTCCAGCACGGCCGAGAACTGCGGCCGCCCCACGGCGGTCATCATGCGTGTGGTGCACATGGCACCGGGCCCCACACCGACTTTCAGGATGGATGCGCCCGCCGCGACGAGGTCGTGAACACCGTCCGAGGTCACGATGTTGCCCGCCACGAGAGGCAGCCCGAGGCCCAGGTCCGCCACGGCACGCAGGGCGCGCAGCATGCCCTCCTGGTGCCCGTGGGCGGTGTCGAGCACGAGCACATCGACACCGGCGGCGGCCAGGGCACGGGCCTTGGCGGCGACGTCGCCGTTGATGCCGATGGCCGCGGCGACGATCAGGCGCCCGTCGGCGTCCACCGCCGGGCCGTACAGCGTCGAACGCAGCGCGCTACGCCGGGAGAGCGTGCCGACGAGATGACCGCGTTCCACGACGCACACCGTCTCCGCATCCGCCGCGACGAGCAGGTCGAACCCGTGACGGGCATCCGTCACGTCGTCGGCATCGATCGCGAGCGGCCGGGCGCGGACGAGGTCCCCGAGGGCCGCGTCCGGCAGCGCGGTCGCGAGGCGCGTGGCCGGCACGACCCCGACGACGTCGGCCAGGTCGAGGGATGCGGCCGATGAATCCGCCACGACGATGCCGTACCCCTCTGTCGCAGGTAGGAGCTTGGCGGCGTCCGACGCGGTCGCCGTCGGAGGCAGCACGATCGGGGTGTCCCAACGCACCGGCTGACGCTTGACCCACCGGATGGCGGCATCGAGCTCCTGCAGCGGCATGTCCTGCGGAAGCACACCGAGGCCGCCACGTCGAGCGAGAGTCGCCGCGAGTCGCGCACCGGTGACGGAGTTCATGTTCGCCGAGACCAGCGGAATGCGCATCGCCGTGCCGTCGCGCGGCGACAGGTCCACGTCCAGACGACTCGTGATCCCGGAACGTCGAGGCACCAGGAACACGTCGGAGTAGGTGAGGTCGGTCTCGGGTTGCGCGCCGTAGAACTCCATGTCTGCAGAGCGTACGCCGCCCATACTCCGCCGGGCCTGTCAACCGCGACGCGCCGGGAGCGAACGCCGGAATACTCGACTAGGCTTGCGTGTCGTGCGTGTGGGCCCACGACGGCCCCGCATTGCGGATGAATCTCACGAAAGCGGGCGATCGAGAGTGTCGAGCCAGGTGACGGGCGTCGGAGTATCGAACGAAGGAGAGTTCGGAGCCAACGAGTGGCTCGTCGAGGAACTCTACGAACAGTTCCTTGTCGACCGTAACTCGGTCGACAAGTCCTGGTGGCCGGTCCTGGAGGCCTACCACTCCCAGGCCGGATCGGGCGGCGCTCCCAAGGCGGCGGCCGCCGCATCCGAGCCCCACCCGGTGACCGCACCGATCCCCGTCATCGGCTCGCAGCCGGTGGCGCGGACGACCGGCAAGCCGGCCAAGCCGCAGCCGATCCCGGCGCAGGCCCCCAAGGCCCAGCCGTCCGACCCCGCGGGCGAGGTGCAGGAGGACGTCGTCACGACCCTCAAGGGGATGACGAAGACCCTCGCCGCCAACATGGACGAATCGCTCACCGTGCCCACCGCGACGAGCGTTCGCACCGTGCCGGCGAAGCTGATGATCGACAACCGCATCGTCATCAACAACCACATGGCGCGAACCCGTGGCGGCAAGGTGAGCTTCACGCACCTGATCGGGTGGGCGCTCATCCAGGCGCTCAAGGAGTTCCCGAGCCAGAACGTCTTCTACGCCGAGGTCGACGGCAAGCCCTCGGTCGTCGCTCCCGCCCACATCAACCTGGGCATCGCGATCGATCTCCCCAAGCCCGACGGCACGCGCGCGCTCATGGTGCCGAGCATCAAGCGGGCCGAGTCGCTCACGTTCAACGAGTTCCTTGCCTCCTATGAGGACCTCGTCAAGCGCGCCCGCACCAACAAGCTGACGGCGGCCGACTTCCAGGGAACCACGCTCTCGCTCACCAACCCGGGCGGCATCGGCACCGTGCACTCGGTGCCCCGTCTCATGAAGGGTCAGGGCTGCATCATCGGCGCGGGCGCCCTCGAGTACCCCGCCGAGTTCCAGGGCTCGAGCGAGAAGACGCTCGTCGAGCTCGGCATCGGCAAGACGATCACCCTGACGAGCACCTACGACCACCGCGTCATCCAGGGCGCCGGCTCCGGCGAGTTCCTCAAGAAGGTCCACGAGCTGCTGATCGGGCAGCGCGACTTCTACGAGGGCATCTTCGCGGCGCTGCGCATCCCCTACGCCCCCATCCGCTGGGGCAGCGACATCAACGTCGACCTCGCGGAACGCATCGACAAGGGTGCTCGCGTCCAGGAGCTCATCAACTCGTTCCGCGTCCGCGGGCACCTGATGGCGGACATCGACCCGCTCGAGTACGTGCAGCGCACGCACCCCGATCTCGAGATCGAGAGCCACGGGCTCACCTTCTGGGACCTCGACCGCGAGTTCATCGTGGGCGGTTTCGGCGGCAAGCGCCAGATGAAGCTCCGCGACATCCTGGGCGTGCTGCGCGACTCCTACTGCCGCACCCTCGGCATCGAGTACATGCACATCCAGGACCCGGTGCAGCGCAAGTGGTTCCAGGACAACGTCGAGGTGAAGTACCAGAAGCCCGGCCACGACGAGCAGCTGCGCATCCTCTCCAAGCTCAACCAGGCAGAGGCCTTCGAGACGTTCCTGCAGACCAAGTACGTCGGCCAGAAGCGCTTCAGCCTCGAGGGCAGCGAGTCGGTCATCCCCCTGCTCGACGAGATCCTGCAGGGCGCGGCCTCGGCGGGCCTCGACGGCGCCGCCATCGGCATGGCGCACCGCGGACGCCTGAACGTGCTGACCAACGTCGCCGGCAAGACCTACGGCCAGGTCTTCCGTGAGTTCGAGGGCACCAGCCTCCCCGGCAACAAGCGCGGCTCGGGCGACGTGAAGTACCACCTGGGCACCGAGGGCACGTTCCAGTCGGATGCGGGCACGGAGCTCCCGGTGATCCTCGCCGCCAACCCGTCGCACCTCGAGACCGTCGACGGCGTGCTCGAGGGCATCGTGCGCGCCAAGCAGGACCGCAAGCCGATCGGCACCTTCGCATGGCTGCCCATCCTCGTCCACGGCGACGCGGCTTTCGCCGGCCAGGGCGTGGTCGTGGAGACGCTGCAGATGTCGCAGCTGCGCGGCTATCGCACCGGCGGCACCGTGCACGTCGTCATCAACAACCAGCTCGGCTTCACGACGCTGCCCGTCGACGGACGCACCTCGGTGTACGCGACGGATGTGGCCAAGACGATCCAGGCTCCCATCCTGCACGTGAACGGCGACGATCCCGAGGCCGTCGTGCGCGCCGCCGAGCTCGCCTTCCGGTACCGCCAGGAGTTCCACCGCGACATCGTCATCGACCTGGTCAGCTACCGCCGCCGCGGTCACAACGAGGGCGACGACCCGTCGATGACGCAGCCCCTCATGACGAACCTCGTCGAGGCGAAGCGCTCGGTCCGCCGGCTCTACACGGAATCGCTCGTCGGTCGAGGCGACATCACCGAGGAGGAGTACGAGCAGGCCAAGCGCGACTTCCAGGACCGCCTCGAGGTGGCGTTCGCCGAGACGCACGAGGCCGAGACCGGCACCCATCCCGTCGTCTCCGAGAGCGTCGAGGTCGAGCGGGCCGTCGGCGAGCCGGAGACGACAGGAGTATCGACCGACGTCGTGCAGCTGATCGGCGACGCCTTCGTGAACAAGCCCGACGGGTTCACGGTGCACGCCAAGCTGCAGCAGCTGCTCGACAAGCGGCACACCATGAGCCGCTCGGGCGGCATCGACTGGGCCTTCGGCGAGCTGCTCGCGTTCGGCTCGCTGCTCGTCGAGGGCACGCCGGTGCGCCTGGCGGGCCAGGACTCGCGACGCGGCACGTTCGTGCAGCGCCACGCCGTCTTCCACGACCGCGACAACGGTCAGGAATGGCTGCCGCTGACCAATCTCAGCGAGGGCCAGGGACGCTTCTTCGTCTACGACTCGCTGCTCAGCGAGTACGCGGCCGTCGCGTTCGAGTACGGCTACTCGGTCGAGCGCCCTGACGCGCTGGTGCTGTGGGAGGCGCAGTTCGGCGACTTCGCCAACGGCGCCCAGACGGTGATCGACACCTACCTCTCGTCGGCCGACCAGAAGTGGGGTCAGCAGTCGAGCGTCGTGCTGCTGCTGCCGCACGGATACGAGGGCGCGGGCCCCGACCACTCCTCCGCCCGCATCGAGCGTTTCCTGCAGATGTGCGCGCAGGAAAACATGACCGTCGCGCGCCCCTCGACGCCCGCCTCCTACTTCCACCTGCTGCGCCGCCAGGCCTACGCCCAGCCGCGCCGTCCGCTTGTCGTGTTCACCCCGAAGGCCATGCTGCGTCTGCGTGACGCCGTCAGCCCCGTCGAGGCGTTCACGCAGGGCAAGTTCGAGCCGGTGCTGGACGACGAGCGTGGCGTCGACAAGAACGCCGTCACGAGGGTGCTCCTGCACGCCGGCAAGATCCACTGGGACCTGCGCTCGGAGCTCGACAAGAACCCGGACGGCCGTGTGGCTCTGGTGCGTCTCGAGCAGTACTACCCCGCGCCGATCGACGAGCTCAACGCCGTCATCGACAGCTACCCGAACGCGGAGCTCGTGTGGGTCCAGGAAGAGCCCGAGAACCAGGGCGCCTGGCCGTTCATCGCCCTCGAGGTCGTCAAGCACCTGCACGACCGCACGATCCGCGTGGTCTCGCGGGCCGCATCCGCCTCCCCCGCGGCCGGTTCCGCGAAGATGCACCAGATCGAGCAGGCTGAGCTGCTGCGCCGCGCGCTCACGTTCTGAGACGTCACGTCTGAAGGCGGGCTCCGGGATGCCGGGACCCGCCTTCACACGTTCCTGGCCTCACCCCGTGGCGGGCGCCGCCAAACCGAGACGGGGCGCAAGTGCGCCGATCGCGTAGTCCAGCCCCTTCTGGAGGACCGGTCCCGTGTGTCCTTCCCCTGGGATGGTCTGTGTGAGGACCGCGAATCCGGCCGCGTGTGCCCGCGAGGCATTCGCCACCTGCCCCGGGCCGAACTGCGCGTCCTGCTCACCGTGCGTGAAGACGGCCTCATGCCCCGCGTACTGCCCGGGATGCGCGGCGAGCAGAGCAACCGGGCTCGCGGCGTCGAAGGCCGCACGGTTCCCGCCGAAGACCTCTTTGACCGTCTGATCGATGTGTTCGGAGCCGGGGTACTCGTTCCCGGAGATGTCCATGATGTTGCCCCAGGTCTGCGGGAACTGGGCACCGTAGGTGAAGGCGCAGGCCCCCCCGTTCGAGTAGCCGCCGATCACCCAGTAGTCGGGGTCGTCGACGATGTTCAGATGTGCGCGCGCGTAGGCCGGGACATCGACGTTGATGTACGTGGAGACCTTGCCGTACTTCGTGGAATCCGCGCACGCCGGGTCGACGTCGACCGAGCCGAGCTGGTCGGCGACGATCGCGATCGGGGCGAGGCCGTTGTGGGCGGCCGCGAAGGCGTCGAGGCTCTTGGCCAGGACCGTCGGATCGGGGGTGCCGGGCTGGCCCATCATGAACACCAGCAGCGGGAGACGCGGCGGGTCGGGCACGAGCGCCGCGGGCGGCAGGTACAACGCCGCGTCGCGCGCCTGGAACCCCGTGGCCGGGATCTTCTGATCGCCCGACAACGCGCTCACCCGGCCTTTTGACGGCATGCCCGCCGGCGGTGACCACGTCTGGTACAGGGTCGCCGCGTCGCCCGAAGCGGCCGAGGTCCCCGGCAGCGGGGCGCTGTCCAACGCCTGTATGCCGAGGATCGCGGCGAGGTTGCCGGTGAGCCCGTATGCGGCGTTCACGCTCAGCCCCATCCCGATCGCGCCGACGACGATCAGCGACGCGGCCACCACGCGACGCCACCACGGACGGACGAACACTCCCGCCGCTCCCATGGCGACGGCGGCGACGCCCGCGGAGATCCAGACGGCGGCGTGCACCGGAAGCGGGCCCTGGAAGACGTCCCACGCCTCCAGGAGATGGGCGCCGGCATAGCCGACCACGGCGCCCATCACGGCGGTGATCAGCAGACGACGGATGCGGCGCGGCGGCACGACGAGCACGACGACGGCGAACACGACGGCGACCGACCAGACCACCCATCGCAGCGGGCTGTTGATGAGTTCGAGTGTCAGCAGCCACTGGATCATTTGTCTCCTCCTCGAGCACTGCGCAGCAGCGTCAGCACATCACGCACAGTAGCGTCGGGCAGGTAGGCGCGACCGATGGCGGTACCGATCCTCGGGAGGTCGACCGCGTCACCATACGCCAGCCAGATCGTGCGATAGCGGGGGTGGAACTTCCGCTTGAAACGGAAGAGCGAGTCGAAGCCGTACGCCGGCTCGAGGGTCTGCGCCAACCAGCCCAGCACGCCTGAGAGGATCGTCGTGTCGCCGGACGCCGCGATGTCGGGCTTCACCGCCATCGGAGCCCCGGAGAGACTGAGTTCCGCCACCCCGTCTGCGGCAGCCTGCTGCGCCGCGCGCGCGATCGCGAACTCCATGAGCCCATTGGGCCCGTCGGCCCGACGGCGCATGAAATCGAGCGTCCATCCGCTGCGAACGCCACCGCGCCAGGACGGCATCCAGCTCGTGACGACCTGGATGCGTCCGGCGTCGTCGACCGCGAGCAGCAGCGCCACCTCCGGATCCGTGATCTCCTCCAACGTACCCAGGGTGAATCCCATCTCGGGCAGCGCCTTGTCGGCGACCCACTGCTCGTCGATCTCTCGGATCTGCGAACGCTCCGCGGCGCTGAGATCCGCCCATCGCGTCCACACCGCCGTCATGCCTTCGCGTTCTGCACGGGTGACCGGCTGGCGCACCTTCTGCCACTGCTTGCCTTCGAGGGTGACCTCGGAGGCGGCGAGCACGGTCTCCTCCCCCACGGAGAGGTACTTCCATCCCATGTCGTCGAAGACCGGAAGAGCGTCGTCGTGGATGCTGTAGAAGGCCGCCGTCCACCCCGACTCGCCGCAGAAGTCGACGAAGCCCCTGATCGCACGCTCGTGCTCTCCGCTCGGCGCGAGCGGGTCGCCGACCGCGAGAGCGACGTCGCCCACGAGACGGTACGCCACGGCGCAGGCGCGGTCCGCGCTGTACCAGTAGCTCGTCCCGCGCCACGTCCCCAGGAACGAGAGGGTTCCGCCGCCGCGGCGCAGGAGATCGCGGTACAGGCGGGCATCCGCATCCTCGGGGCGACGGACACTGCGGTAGAGGCGGACGAGAGCGAGGACGACGATCGCCCAGAACACGACGCCGACCCACTGGTAGATCCAGAGGGCTGCACCGTGACGCGGGAACGGCGGCTGGCCGATGCCCTGCAGGAAGGCAGGAGGCACGAACCGGCGCCAGGACTCGACGACGATGTCGGTGAGTGTCGGCGTCACATCGAACGATTGCCGCAGCAAGGTCTCGCTCGCCACGAAGACAGCACCACACGCGAGGAAAGCGATCAGCACCGTCGCCGCGAAGGTTCGGGCCGCCTGACGGGTGGCGCGAACAGGGAACCGTCGCCGCACGACGATCAGCGCCGAGGCGCTCGCGACGGGCACACCGATCGAGGCGACGCCCCAGAGCACGTACTCGAGCCCCGACCCGTCCGCCCACGGCTCGATGGCGAGTTCTCCGCTGAGCACCGCGTAGAGGGCGAGGATGGCCAGCACACCCTGTACGCAGACGGCCAGCACGAGGCCCGCATGGCGTCCGCGTCGAAGACCCAGTGCGGCCACGATCAGCAGTGCGAGCGGTACGAGGGCGAGGAGCACCGGTCCGACCCCGCGCGTGAGCACGAGCGCGAACTCGTGATCGCATACCGGCCGGTAGCTCACCTCGCACCGATCGACGAGGTGCTCGTCGAAGGCGAGGAAGGACGACGCCACCACGGAGAACGGCCCCCGCCCCCCGCCGGCGATCACCGCGGCGAGGGGTCCGAGACCGGTGATCGCGACCAGCACCGCCATCAGCGCGCGCACCTCGCGCGAGGAGGATCGATGCCAGTCCGACCGAGGCGCGCGCCTCGCCAGGAGCGATCCCGCCCCCAGGCCCAGCAGGGCCGCGATCAGCCGGTACCAGGAGTCGGCGTCGCCCGCGTACAACGCGAACATGACGACGGTGGCGAGCGCGACGAGCCTGATCCGGCGTCGCCAGAGCGCGGAAGAAAGAGCGGATGCGGCCAGCACCGCCGCGAAGATCCCCATCGAAGGATCCAGGACGGGATCGTTGGACTCCAGGGGGCGAAGATCGTCGAATCCCCACAGCACGGTGTGCGCGAGCGCGCCGACAAGGATCGACAGGACGCCGCCGCACACGAAGACGACCGCGGAGCGGAGATGGCCCAGCAGCGACTCCGCGTATGCGAACGCGGTCAGCGCGAGAAGAACGCTGAGCAAGACCTCGACCGTCGAGTCGGGCACCACCAGTGCCGTGGCGACCGACCACCATCGGCCGTCCGCCAGCGCCGCCGCACCGCTGCCCCAGGCCGTCGCATCCGCGCCCCAGAGCGAGCCGGTGGCGATCGAGGCGCCCAGGACGACGGCGGCGAGGCCCAGTGCGACCGGATGCCGCACGGCGTACCGGCGCCATTGCGCCGCCGTGATCACGTGGCGCCTGGTGCGCGACGGGTCCGCCTGTGACACGCGACCTCCCACGAACTCAGAGTGCCGCCGTCACCCTATCGATCGGGGACCGTGCGCAGGCGCCGAACTCTGTGCGTCAGTGATGAGTCGCCTGTGCGGCGCGGAGCCGCTCGAGAACCTGGTCGCGGAGCTTGTCCGGCGCCGTCTCCTTGCACGCGCGGGCGACGACCTCGGTGAGCGTGGTCGCGACGAGCGCCTCGTCGCGGCACTCCGCGCATGTCTCGAGGTGCTCGCGGATGTCGCTGTGCTCGACGTGGCACATCTCGTTGCGGAGATACTCCTCGAGGTCGCGCCGGGCCTTCTCGCAGCCGCAGTCGGTCATTTCTTGCTCCTGGGTGCAGACGAGGCGATGCCCCGTTCCTTCGCGTAGTCGGCGAGCAGGTCACGAAGCATGCGCCGGCCTCTGTGCAGGCGGCTCATGACCGTGCCGATGGGGGTCTTCATGATGTCGGCGATCTCCTGGTAGGCGAAACCTTCGACATCGGCGAGGTACACCGCCAGCCGGAAGTCCTCCGGAATCGACTGCAGCGCCTCTTTCACGATCGACGCCGGCATGTGATCGATCGCCTCCGCCTCGGCGGAACGGGTGCTGGTGGCGGTGGTCGACTCTGCGCCGCCGAGCTGCCAGTCCTCGAGGTCGTCGATGGCGCCCTGATAGGGCTCGCGCTGCTTCTTGCGGTACACGTTGATGTACGTGTTCGTCAGGATGCGGTACAACCACGCCTTCAGATTCGTCCCCTGCGTGAACGTCGCCCACGAGGAGAACGCCTTGACGAACGTCTCCTGCACGAGATCCGCTGCGTCCGAGGGGTTGCGCGTCATGCGCATCGCAGCCGCGTACAGCTGGTCCATGAACGGCAGCGCCTGCTCCTCGAACTGAGAGCGGGTGTCCACGGCAGAGCTGGTGTCGTCCATCGTGGGCAATCCTACGCGTTGCCCGCGAGCGACCTCAGGGCGCTCGAGCACGGCATTCATACGCGTCCTTCCTTCACCGTCGATCGGAACGGTTCAGTAGGGTGGAACCGATGAGCGACGAGCGCTATTCCCCCGATCTCGCCGGCTGGGCCGCACCGAGTGCGGCCGCGGCGGTGCGGGCGGTCGTCCACGTGCCCGGCTCCAAGTCGCTGACCAACCGCGAACTGGTCCTCGCAGCCCTGGCCGACGGCCCCGGCATCCTGCGCGCACCGTTGCACTCCGACGACTCGGCGCGGATGCTCGACGCCCTCGCGGCCCTCGGTGTGGGAATCGAGCGGATCGAAGGGTCGGGCCCTTTCGGCGACGACCTCCGGATCACGCCCGCGACCACCGCTCCCGCCGACGTCGTCGTGGACTGCGGCCAGGCCGGTACCGTCATGCGCTTCGTCACCCCGATGGCCGGCTTCGCGCAGGGCGACGTGACCGTGACGGCCCACGAGAGCGCACTGCACCGTCCGATGGGCGAGATGATCCGCACGCTCCGCGAGGTCGGTGTCGACATCGACGACGCCGGCACCTGGTCCCTGCCCTTCCTCGTCCGCGGTCGAGGGCACGTGCGCGGCGGCGAGGTGACGATCGACGCGAGCGCGTCGAGCCAGTTCGTGTCCGGCCTTCTGCTGTCGGCGGCGCGCTTCGACGTGGGGCTCCACCTGCGCCATGAGGGCGAGCGTCTGCCGTCGATCCCCCACATCGATATGACCGTGGAGTCGCTCGCGCATCGCGGCGTGCACGTGGAGCGCCCGGCACCGGGCGAGTGGATCGTCCCGCCCGGATCGATTCGCGCGAAGGACATCGCGATCGAACCCGACCTCTCCAACGCGGCTCCGTTCCTCGCGGCGGCACTGATCACCGGCGGCGAGGTCACCGTCGGCGGATGGCCCGCGCACTCGACGCAGCCGGGCGCTCAGCTGCCGGAGCTGCTGGCCGCGTTCGGGGCGCGGAGCAGCCGCCGTCACGGAGACCTGACGGTCACGGGCGGCGACGCCATCACCGGTGTCGATCTCGATCTCTCGGCAGTGGGAGAGCTCGCGCCCACTCTGGTAGGACTCGCCCTGCTGGCCGATGCGCCCTCCACCTTCGTGGGCATCGGCCACCTGCGCGGCCACGAGACCGATCGCCTCGCGGCGCTCGTGCACAACGTCCGCGCCCTGGGAGGCGATGCGGAAGAGCTCGAAGACGGCATCCGCGTCGCCCCCCGATCCCTCTCCGGCGGACTCTGGCGCGCCTTCCACGATCACCGCATGGCCACCACCGGCGCACTGGTCGGGCTGGCCGTACCGGGAGTCGTCGTCGACGACATCGGCACGACGGCCAAGACCATGCCTGAGTTCCCCCAGCTGTGGGAGCGCATGCTCGCGGGCGCGGAGTCCGCCGGGTGAGCTGGCTGCCGCCGGACGACGACGAGGACGACCTCGCCTACGACGAGTCCGCCTTCCGCGCACGGCCGAACCCCAAGGCGAACAGGCCGCGCACGAAGCGCAGACCGGCTCACGCCGACGCACGCATCGCGCGCGTGCTCGGCGTGGACCGCGGACGCTACCAGGTACTCGTGGATGAGGACGAGTCCACCGAGCGCGAGATCGTGGCCACTCGCGCACGGGAGCTGCGACGCACCCCCATCGTCACGGGCGACCGTGCCCGCGTGGTCGGGGACGTGAGCGGGACCGAGGGCACGCTCTCACGGATCGTGGGCATCGAGGATCGCACCACCCTCCTCCGGCGCAGCGCCGACGACACCGACCAGGTAGAGCGCGTCGTGGTCGCCAACGCCGACCAGATGCTCGTGGTGGTTGCCGCCGCCGACCCCGAGCCGCGAGCGCGCCTGGTCGACCGCTATCTGATCGCCGCGCTCGACGCGGGGATCCGGCCGCTTCTCGTGGTGACCAAGACCGACCTCGCCGACCCGGCCCCGTTCCTGTCGCACTTCGACGGCATCGACATCGAGGTCTTCACGAGCGCCCGCGGCGAGATGCCGGTCGATCGCATCGGCGCGGCCCTGATCGGACACTCGACCGTGTTCGTCGGCCATTCCGGCGTCGGCAAGTCGACGCTCGTGAACGCGCTCGTGCCGGGCGCGGGACGGGCGACCGGCCACGTCAACGAGGTCACCGGGCGCGGGCGTCACACCTCGAGCTCGACGGTGTCGCTGCGCTACCGGGGCGAAGGTGGATCCGGCTGGGTGATCGACACTCCGGGCGTGCGCTCCTTCGGCCTCGGCCATGTGGATCCCGCGAACATCCTGCGCGCCTTCACCGACCTGGCCGCTGTCGCCGAGGACTGCCCCCGCGGGTGCACCCACCTGCCCGACGCCCCGGACTGCGCGATCATCGCTGCGGTCGCCGAGGGGAAGCTGGGCCCGAGCGGTCCGGCGCGCTTGGACTCCTTGCAGCGACTGCTCACCACGTTCGGGGGCCGCTGAGCGCCTACGCTGGGATCATGACTCAGCTGCAGCCCGGCGACATCGCCCCCGACTTCACCCTCCACGATCAGGACGGCGACGCCGTCTCGCTCGAGGAGTTCCGTGGCCGCCCCGTCATCCTCTACTTCTACCCCGCGGCGATGACCCCGGGGTGCACGACCCAGGCGTGCGACTTCCGCGACAGCCTCTCCTCGCTCACCGCCGCCGGGTACACCGTGCTCGGCGTGTCACGGGACTCACCCGAGAAGCTCCGCGCGTTCCGTGAGCGCGACGGCCTCACCTTCCCGCTGCTGTCCGACCCCGATCACGCCGTGCACGACGCCTACGGCGCGTGGGGCGAGAAGACGAACTACGGCAAGACCGTCGAGGGTGTGCTCCGCTCGACGTTCGTGCTCGACGCCGACGGACGCATCGAGCAGGCGCTCTACAACGTCAAGGCCACCGGCCACGTCGCCCGCCTTCGCAAGCTCCTCGGTATCGACGGCTGAGAATCAGTCCTCGCGCCGCGCGTTCTGCGCCGCCCGGCGCGCCGCCGAGATCAGAAGCACGAGCACGATCAACGCGGGAACACCCAGCTGGAGCCCGTTGAGCGGGTGCCCGTACGTCCCCGTCACCGCTCCGATCGCGACGGCGAGCACCAGCAGCTGGACCACGATGCCCCCAGACCGGCCGATGGATCGGCCGCGCGCCGCCGCGACGCCGAAGACGACGACCAGCGCGGCGCCGAGAAGCGTCAGCACGATCAGTGCGATCGCCATCGACATGGATGCGGTGTCGCCTTGCGCGAGTGCGATGAGCTGCCAGACCGCGAGCCCCGCGAGGCAGGCGCCTTCCAGGACGACGAGTCCGCCCGCCACCAGGCTCAGCAGGTCGTTTCGCATGACATCTCCGGAGTTGTGGGATGGGACAGTATTCGGGCGCATGCAGTTGGTGACGGGACACAAAACAACCGGTGAACCCTTGATTCACCCTGGTCACTGTGGAACGATTGACGACGTCGTGTGCTCCCACAGCGGCGTGGGGCGAGCTGAAGCTCGCACATCACACAGGGTACCGGACCCCGATCCGGGCTCTTTCACAACCCACCCGTTCTGACCTTTTTCCGACGCCTGAGGAGCAACATCACATGGATTGGCGCGACAAATCAGCCTGCCTGACCGTAGACCCGGAGCTGTTCTTCCCGGTCGGCAACACCGGCCCGGCAGTCGACCAGATCGAGAAGGCCAAGTCCGTGTGCGCTCGTTGCACCGTCACGGAGATCTGCCTGCAGTACGCCCTCGAGACCGGCCAGGACTCGGGCGTCTGGGGAGGCCTCTCCGAGGATGAGCGCCGCGCCCTCAAGCGCCGCGCGGCGCGCGCCCGTCGCGCTTCCTGAGCAGCGCACAGAACGCTTTTTCAGACTCCGCATCCGCCGTTCCGGTGCCCACGGGCGCCAGGTGCGGCGGATGCGTCGTTCTCAGACCTCGCCGCGGTCGATGTAGCGCAGCGGGATGTCGATCGTGACCTCGGTACCGCGTCCCATGATCGTGTGCCAGTCGATCGTGCCGCCCAGCTCGCCCTGGATCAGGGTGCGCACGATCTGCGTGCCCAGTCCGCGGCCCACCTGACCTTCGGGAAGGCCGACACCGGTGTCGCGGACCCGGACCTCGAGGTTGTCGTCGGATCTCTCCGCAGCGATCTCCACCTCACCCTCCTGCCCCGCCAGGCCGTGCTCGACCGCGTTGGTGACGAGTTCGGTCAGGGCGAGCGCCAGCGGGGTCGCGTACTCGCTGGGCAGGGTTCCGAACGAACCGGTCTTGCGGGTACGAGCCCGCGTCGTGGGCGCGGCCGCCACCTCGGCCACGAGCTTCAGCACGCGTGAGAAGACCTCGTCGAAGTCGACGTTCTGCGTGAGCCCCTCCGAGAGGGTGTCGTGCACCACGGCGATCGCCGACACGCGCCGCGTGGCGTGCGTGAGGGCGTCGCGCGCCTCGTCCGAGTGTGTGCGACGGGCTTGGATGCGCAGCAGTGAGGCGACGGTCTGCAGGTTGTTCTTGACCCGGTGGTGGATCTCACGGATCGTCGCGTCCTTGGTGATCAGCTCCTGGTCGCGGTGGCGCAGCTCGGTCACGTCGCGGCACAGCACGATGGCACCGATGCGGTTGCCGTGATCGCGCAGCGGGATGGCGCGCAGCGCCACCGTGACCCCCCTGGCCTCGATGTCCACGCGCCACGGCGCACGCCCGGTGGCGACGACGGGCAGCGACTCGTCGAACTGCCGCTTCTCGGGGAGGATCTGCGTGATGACCTCCACGAGCGGCTCACCCTCGAGCTCGTCCTCGAATCCCATCCGGTAGAACGCGGAGAGCGCATTCGGGCTCGCGAACGTCGTGAGTCCGTCCACGTCGATCCGGATGAGGCCGTCGGACGCACGCGGTGCACCTCGGCGCGGTGACGCGGGAGCGGCGACATCGGGGAACTCGCCCGTCGCCACCATTCCGAACAGGTCGTCGGCGCAGTCGTTGAAGGTGATCTGCTGACGCGACGGCGTGCGAGCCTCTCCGAGGTTCGTGTGGCGGGTCAGGACGCCGAGGACGCGGGCGTGCGAATCCGCCCCCGAACGAGCGCGGACGACGGGCACGGCGCGCACGCGCGTGGGGGTCTCCTCGAACCAGTCGGGCGAGGCGGAATCCACGATGCGGCCGGTGGTGAAGGCCTCGCGCACCTGGGCGCGCCACTGGGGTCGCACACGGTCGCCCACGATGTCACGGTAGAAGAGCGTCGCCGCGCCGGAGGGACGCGTGTGCGCGACGGCGATGAAGGAGTCGTCCTCCGTGGGCACCCACAGCACGATGTCCGCGAAGGCGAGATCCGCCAGGAGCTGTCCGTCTCCGGCGAGCCGGTGGAGCCACTCCACATCTGCGGGATCGGAGAAGCCGTGCGCGTAGACGAGATCGCTGAGGGTCGACACCCCTCCACCCTATGCGGAGGCGGCCCACCGTTCGTGCGGGCCTCGACCCCCGCGGCGTTCGCGTCGGGTGGTCGCCACGGGCATCGGAGGCAGCAGCGCCTCCCCGACGATTCGGCGGATGGCGGAGACCATCGCCGACCGTCCGGCGACCTCGGCGGCCGGCCGGGCGGCGAGCATCGCCGCATCCGCCGCCCTACGGTCCTCCGGCACGAACCACATCTCGCGGATGTCGGCGTAGCGCTCCAGCGTGCGACGGAGCTGTCCGCGTGCGTCGATGCCGACACCGCCGCGGCGGAGCCGGTTCACGACGACCGTCAGCGGCGTGGACCCCGCGATCGCCCGCAGCTCTCCCACCGACCGCAGGAATCGCGCGACGGAGACGGGATCGGCGGCGAGGACCGCCACGATGTGATCGGCGGTCTCGAGCGCGGCCAGTGTCGCCGCGTTCCGGCGGGGTCCGGAGACCACGTCACTCACGATCTCTTCGTCCCGCTCCAGCGATGCGGCGACGTCCACCACGGTGTGCTCTGCCCATCCGGCACAGGCGGCGAGCGCGGCACGCACGCGCTTCTCGCTGAGCTCCGGCCACCTCGACGGGCGGTTGAGGCCGGTCAGCACGTCCACGTCGGCGCAGCCGAGAGCCACCGCGATGCGCTGGAGCTCGACGTCGTCCAACGCATCCAGCTCGGCCTGACGACATGCGACCGCGAACCCGGGCCCCTCGTCGGGCAGGCCGAGGGCCATGGCCAGGGAGGGTGCGTGGGCGTCCGCATCGACGAGCGCAACGTGACGCCCGCCGCGGGCGAGCTCGGCGGCGAGGCCCACGGCGATGGTGGATCGCCCGGGGGCGCCGTGCGGCCCCCAGACGGTGATCAGGCGCGGGCCGGGGACGGCGGGTCGGATGGTCACGGGCGATGCGGACGCGGCGGCGAGGGCGGCCGCCGCATCCCGGGCCGAGCCGGTCGCCGGAACGGGAGAGGTGAGCCCGAAGGCGGCGGCCAGACGAGCGGCGCCCGCATCATCGCCGACCGGGAGGATGCGCACACCGCGGGCGTCCGCGAGGGCGACGGTGTGCGCGGTCAGCTGATCCACGCGCGCGGCGAGCACCAGAGCGTCGGCCGCGGCGAGGAGTGCTTCCAGTTCCGCATCCGGCCCGTGACCGAACGCGACCGTGGCCGCGAACCTCTCGGGAGGATAGACCGCCACCTCGACGGTGCCCTCGAGCAGGAGCTGCTCCCGCAGTTCGAGAGCGAAGGGCCTCGGAAGGACGAGCACCACGCGAGAGATCACGACACCCCCTGCGCGGGGACCACCGACAGCGTCGCCTCCCCCGCGAGCGCCGACAGCACGTCCGCCACGGACGCGCGGGGCACGATGAGTTCGATGGATGGTGCCGCGGACGCCATCACGGAGTCGCTGCTCGGAAGAGCCGCGACCGCCGCATCGGCGACCAGGATGCGGGGGGCCTGCCGGACGCCCTCGCCGTCGAGCGGGGCGGCCCAGACCTCCACCGGTGTCCCGACCTCGACGGAGGCGGGGATCGCGGTGCTGCTGGGGACGACGATCGCGGTGGTGCGCACCTCGGATGCGGCACCCACAGCGGCCGCGGGGATGAGTTCGCCTGCGGGGATCGTTCTCGTCACCACGGCGTCCGGCGGAAGCGTGTCGCCCGACGCGTAGGCGCCCTCGAGCGACCCGAGCGCGACGTCGACGACGCGCAGCTCCGAGGGCGAGATGCTCTCGCCGGGCAGCAGAGTTCGCGTCGCGGCGTACACCGGGACGGTCTGCCGCGAGGATGCGACGACGAACCAGACGCCGGCGATGGAGACGAGGACGAGCACGACGCCGATCACGAAGCGCGCGTCCGCCCACAGTGCGCGGGGGCGCTGGCGGGGCGCGACCTGAGCTGTCATGGCGTACATGCTGACCGAGGCGGTGTCGGGCCGTCGGATCTTATCCACAGCGCTCTTATCCACATGGCGTGCCACCGCGCCGAGGTGTCGGAACGGCACCGCATAATTGAGGGCATGCCCGACACGACCCCGCCCGAGGGCCGCCTCCTCCCCCCGGCATCCGTTGCCGAGGCGCTGTCGGTGTCGGTCGACGAGGTCATCGCCTTGGTCATGGAAGGGCGACTGCGCGGCGTCCGTGTCGGCGAGAGCCGCCAGTGGCGCATCGAAGAGGCCAGTGTGTCTGACTACCTCGACGACGAAGCCGAGGACGCCCGCCGGATGGCGCTCTGGCGGCAGTCGAATGCCGCCAGTTTCCCGGAGCTCTGGGGTCATGGCCGGGTGCGCAATCCCGACTGAACGGCTCAGAGCACGTCGACGCCCTCCCACCGCACCCAGGACACTGCGGTGAACGGAACCAGACGGTAACCGCGGACGCTGGCGGCGCGACGCGGCTCATCGATGTCGTGCAGCGCGAGATCCAGGTGATCGGCCCCGGCTCGATCGATCGTCCCTGCGACGGCGCGCGTTCCCACCTGCATGGTCACGGGAACGCGTCGACGTGCGAGGTCGCGAAGGACGAAGCCCATCCCCATGCGCTCCGACACTCCCACGCGCGGCGAAGGATGCGGTCGCGCGGTGCGCAGGAGGTCGCTCTCCCCCATACCCACGGAGGACACCGACGCGACCGGGACGAGCACACTGCGCCGCTGCACCTCGAGTCCCATCCAATCGGCGCCGACCGCGGTCAGAACGCCGATCAGGGCATCCGCAGCGAGCAGATCGACGGTGAGGTCGAGGCGTTGCGTCGCATCCGTGCGAGCGAGGACCAGAAGCCTCTCCCGCAGCGTCACGCGTGACAATCGCAGCCGCTCGGCCTCCGTGTCCAAGACCGCGCGCTCCGCTTCCCACTCGGCATCGAACTGCCCCTGCAGGTCTTCGAAGAAGCGTTCCCAGCGCACGCCGCGAGATTAGACCGATACCCCCGCAATCATGAGAAGTTTTCCACAAACCGTTTCTGACCTGGCCGAACTGCTCTACTGATCCCGCTCAGGATCCCCGTTCATGTGAGGCCCAGATGGTTCAGATCGCCACCGGCGCGACGCGCCCGGAACGCAGCTTCATGCGCTTGTCCGCAGACTTCTTCGCGCCGCAGCCGACGCCCTCGTCCGAGCTGCCGGATCCGGTGCCGCTCGTGCGCAACCTCACCAACGGCGTGCTCGAGGCCCTTGCAGGGGTCCGCGACATCGATCAGCTGGCACGGTGGATGACCGAGGACACCTACCGCGCCCTTCTCACGCGTGTGAACCTCGCCACCCGCGCCCGCAGCGCGCGCGGCGTCGCCGCGGCCCGCCCCGTGCACTCGATCCTCAGCGTGCACCACTCGGAGCCCGCCGACGGCGTCGTCGAGGCCGTCGTGGTCGTCGCCGGTCCCGCGCGCACGCGCGCTGTCGCGATCCGCCTGGAGGGCATGGACCGCCGTTGGCGGGCGACCTCGCTCGCGCTCCTGTGAGAATGCTCTCATCGCCTGCGGTCCGCTGACCGCCCGCCCCTGACCGCCGACCGGCCTACTGGCGGTAGGACGAGAGGAAGTTCCCGAGGCGCTCGATGGCCTCCGCGATCACGCGGGCCTCGGGAAGTGTCACGATCCGCAGGTGGTCCGGGGTCGGCCAGTTGAACCCCGTTCCCGGCACGAGGAGGATGTGCTCGGCGACGAGGAGATCGTGCACGAGCTTCGCGTCATCACGGATCTCGTGCACCTCGGGATCCAGCCGCGGGAAAGCGTACAGCGCGCCGGCAGGCTTGACGCAGGACACACCCGGAATCGCCTCGAGGCCCTCCCAGGCCGCATCCCGCTGCTCGTGCAGGCGACCGGTCGGAGCGATCAACGCATCGATCGACTGAACGCCCGACAGCGCCGCCTGGACCGCGTGCTGCGCGGGAACGTTCGGGCACAACCGTGTCGACGCGAGCAGGTTGATGCCCTCGAGGAAGCCCTTCGCATGGTGGCGGGGTCCGGTGATGACCATCCAGCCGCTGCGGTAGCCGGCCACGCGGTAGGTCTTGGACAAGCCGTTGAAGGTGAGACAGAGCAGATCGGGCGCGAGCGTGGCGAGCGGGATGTGGCGGGCGTCGTCGAAGAGGATGCGGTCGTAGATCTCGTCGGCCAGCAGGAGGAGCGAGTGCTCGCGCGCGAGTTCCACGATCTGGGTCAGCACCTCGCGCGTGTAGACGGCGCCGGTGGGATTGTTGGGGTTGATGACGACGATCGCCTTGGTGCGATCGGTGATCTTGGACCGGATGTCCTCGATGTCGGGCTGCCAGCCGTTCTGCTCATCGCAGACGTAATGCACCGGCGTCCCGCCGCCCAGGCTCGTCATGGCCGTCCACAGCGGGTAGTCCGGCGCGGGGATGAGGACCTCATCGCCCTCGTCCAGCAACGCCTGCATCGTCATCGTGATCAGCTCGGAGACACCGTTGCCGAGGTACACGTCATCGGGGGTGAAAGGCGGGAACCCCGGCTCCTGCTCGTACCGGTACACGACAGCGCGGCGCGCGGACATGATGCCCTTGCTCTCGCTGTAGCCGTGCGCGGAAGGAATCGCATCGATCATGTCGCGCACGATCTGGAAAGGCGCATCGAAGCCGAAGACCGCGGGGTTTCCCGTGTTGAGCTTCAGGATCGTGTGCCCCTCGGCCTCGAGCCTGTCGGCCTCCACCAGGGCCTCGCCGCGGATCTCGTAGAGGACATCCTTCAGCTTCCGGGACTGATCGAGGGGGCGCAGCGAGCTCATCCGATCAGGATAGTCCGGCCTCGGCCGGGCCAATCCGCATCCGCTGGCACGACTGGCGGTTCGCGCACGTCATTCGGCGGTTCTCACACAATCGCCGCCGATACGGTGAAGGGGTAACACCCCTTACCCGAAGGACTCCCATGGCCGCGCGCGATCACCTCGACGACACTTCCAAACGCATCATCGAACAGCTTCAGGAGAACGGGCGCCGCTCCTACGCCGAGATCGGCAAAGCCGTCGGGCTCAGCGAGGCTGCCGTACGCCAGCGGGTGCAGCGGTTGACGGATTCGGGGATCATGCAGGTCGTCGCCGTCACCGATCCCATGCGCCTCGGCTTCCACCGCCAGGCGCTCGTGGGACTGCGCGTCAGTGGCGACAGCCGCGCCGTGGCCGCCGAGCTCGAGCAGATCTCGGCCGTCGACTACCTCGTGCTCACCGCGGGGAGCTTCGACATCCTCATCGAGGTGGTCTGCGCATCCGATCAGGACCTCGCCGAGCTGCTGAACGCCCGCATCCGCACGATCCCCGGCGTCATCTCCTCGGAGACGTTCGTCTACCTCGAGGTGCGCAAGCAGTCCTTCGACTGGGGCACCCCCTGAACGAGCGAGCGCCCCGCATCCTGCGGGGCGCTCGCCGATCTCACTTCTTCTTCGCTCTGCGCTGTGCGCGGTTCTGCGCCTCGGGCTGGGGGGCCTCGGTTCGCTGACCGAACGCACCGCGCGGGGCCTCGGCGGCCGGCGGCGCTGCGGCGGCGGGAGCAGCGGCCTGACGTGCACGTCCCGTGGCCGCCTTCTGCACCTGCCCGCGGTCGTTGCGCACCTCGACGTCGCCGTCCTCGGTGGGGGCGCTGTACTCGAGCCGCTGGCCTTCGACCGAAGGGGCGACGAGGCCCTTGGCCTCGACCTCGGTGTGCTCGCCGTCCGGACGACGCACCTCGACCTCGAGGTTGAACAGGAACCCGACGGACTCCTCCTTGATCTGCCCCATCATGGCCTGGAACATCTCGTAGCCCTCGCGCTGGTACTCGATGAGCGGATCGCGCTGGGCCATCGCCCGGAGTCCGATGCCGTCCTTCAGATAGTCCATCTCGTACAGGTGATCGCGCCAGCGGCGGTCGAGCACCTGCAGCACGACGCGACGCTCGAGCTCGCGCATCGCCTGCTCGCCCAGCTGCTCCTCGCGCGCGGCGTACGCGATGGAGGCGTCGCTGCGCAGCTCCCGCTTGAGGCCGCCGGGGGTCACGCGACCCTTCTCGCCCGCTTCGGCGACGACCTCATCGATCGTCACGCCCACGGGGTAGACCGTCTTGAGCTCGGTCCACAGCGCGTCGAAGTCCCAGCTCTCGGTGTGCCCGCTGCCGGTGTGGTCGTCGACGATCGCGTCGATCGCGTCCTCGATGAACTTCGTGACGCGCTCCTGGATGTCATCGCCGTGCAGGATCTGGCGGCGGTCCGTGTAGATCGCCTCACGCTGGCGGTTCAGGACGTCGTCGTACTTCAGGACGTTCTTGCGCATCTCGGCGTTGCGAGCCTCGACCTGCGCCTGCGCGCTCTTGATCGCGCGTGAGACCATTCCGGACTCGATCGCGACGTCGTCGGGGAAGTTGGTGCGCGCGAGGATCGCCTCCGCGGCGCCCGACTGGAACAGTCGCATGAGGTCGTCGGTCAGCGACAGGTAGAAGCGGCTCTCGCCGGGGTCGCCCTGACGGCCCGAACGACCGCGCAGCTGGTTGTCGATGCGTCGCGATTCGTGGCGCTCGGTGCCGAGCACATACAGGCCGCCGGCTTCGACGACCTTCGTGGCCTCCGCCGCGACGGTGTCGCGCACCTGCTGGTAGACCTCGTCCCACGCGGCCTCGTACTCCTCGGGAGTCTCGACCGGGTCCAGGCCCTTGCTCTTCATCTCCTGCACCGCGAGGAACTCCGCGTTGCCGCCGAGCATGACGTCGGTGCCTCGGCCGGCCATGTTGGTGGCGACCGTGACCGCACCCAGGCGTCCGGCGCGGGCGACGATCTCCGCCTCGCGGGCGTGGTTCTTGGCGTTGAGGACCTCGTGCTTGACGCCCTTCTTGGCGAGCAGCCGTGAGAGGTACTCGCTCTTCTCGACGCTCACCGTGCCGACGAGCACGGGCTGCCCCTTCTCGTGGCGCGCAGCGATGTCCTCGACCACCTGGGCGAACTTGGCCTGCTCGTTCTTGTAGACGAGATCGGGCTGGTCCTTGCGGATCATCGGCTTGTTCGTCGGGATCGGGACGACGCCGAGCTTGTAGGTCGACATGAACTCGGCCGCCTCGGTCTCGGCGGTACCGGTCATGCCGGAGAGCTTGTCGTACAGACGGAAGTAGTTCTGCAACGTCACCGTGGCGAGCGTCTGGTTCTCGGCCTTGACCGGAACACCCTCCTTGGCCTCGATCGCCTGGTGGATGCCCTCGTTGTAGCGGCGTCCGACGAGGATGCGGCCCGTGTGCTCGTCGACGATCATGACCTCGTCGTTCATGACGACGTAGTCGGTGTCGCGCTTGAAGAGCGCGAGGGCCTTGATCGAGTTGTTCAGGAACGAGATGAGGGGCGTGTTGGCCGACTCGTAGAGGTTGTCGATGCCGAGGTAGTCCTCGACTTTCTCGATCCCGGGCTCGAGCACGCCGATCGTGCGCTTCTTCTCGTCCACCTCGTAGTCGACACCGGCTTCGAGCGTGCGCGCGATCTTGGCGAACTCCGCGAACCAGCGGTTGGCCTCTCCCGAGGAGGGCCCGGAGATGATGAGCGGTGTGCGGGCCTCGTCGATGAGGATCGAGTCGACCTCGTCGACGATCGCGAAGAAGTGGCCTCGCTGGACGAGGTCCTCCTTGCGCCACGCCATGTTGTCGCGGAGGTAGTCGAAGCCGAACTCGTTGTTCGTCCCGTAGGTGATGTCGGCGTTGTACTGCTCGCGGCGCACCTCGGGCGTCTGGCCGGAGACGATCGTGCCCGTGGTCATCCCCAGGGCGCGATAGACGCGTCCCATCAGCTCGGCCTGATAGCTGGCGAGGAAGTCGTTGACCGTGATGACGTGGACGCCCTCACCCGCGATGGCGTTGAGGTAGGCCGCGAAGGTCGCCGTCAGCGTCTTTCCCTCACCGGTCTTCATCTCGGCGATGTTGCCGAGGTGGAGCGCCGCACCGCCCATGATCTGGACGTCGTAGGGGCGCTGGCCGAGCGTGCGCTTGGCCGCCTCGCGGATGGCGGCGAAGGCTTCGGGCATGAGCTCGTCGAGCGTCTCCCCCGCCTGATAACGCGCGCGCAGTTCCGCCGTCTCGCCGCGGAGCTCCTCGTCCGTGAGCTGCGTGTACTCCTCTTCGAGCGCACCGACGGCTTTCACGACCTGCTGCAGGCGGCGGATGACGCGGCCTTCGCCGGCACGGAGGAGTTTCTCGAGAGGGTTGGCCACGTGGCATCTCCATCTGTCGGGTGGGCGTGCTTCTGCCCAGTCGCACCCGGAACCCGGGCACACCGCCCCCATGTTATCCGTCTGTGACCTCTCAGAGCACGACGAACGACGGGTTCAAAGCCATTGCCCACCCAGCCGCGGCCCCGCGGCGCGCCGTGAGGACGCCTGGAACGTTTCCCGGTATGCATATACGCGTCCCCCCGTCGCCTCGGAAGGAGCCCCATGTCGGTCAGGCAGTCGTTGCTCGCCATCCTCGCGCAGGGCGCGTGCTACGGCTATCAGCTGCGCTCCGAACTCGAGCGACGCAGCGGATCGGACTGGAGCGTGAACGTCGGCCAGATCTACAACACGCTCGATCGGCTCGAGCGTGACGGTCTCGTGGTCAAGGGCGCCGTCGACGCACAGGGCCACGTCTACTACGCCGCGACCGAGGCGGGCGTCGCGTCCGTGTCGGGCTGGCTCCTGCGACCTCTTCCCACCGCGAGCGGCTCGCGAGACGAGGTCGCCACCAAGATCGCTCTGGCGGCGACGCTGCCCGGCGTGGACGCGGAAGCGGCGACCCGCGCCGAACGGGATGCCGCCGCCGACCGGCTGGCGCAGGCGCGCGCGGCCGCGACCGAGGAGCACGATCTCGCGCGATCGATCGCCCACGAGGCGCGCGTGGCGGGCGCGGAGGCGCAGGTGCGGTGGCTGGACCGCGTCCTCGAGCGGCTGGCGGAGACGCCCGAGGCGTCCCGTGTCCAGCCGATCTCGCAATCCCGCCCGCGCCGGGGACGCCCCGCGCGGATCGCGTGAGCGTTCGATCCGTTCCGGCTGAGAACGGGCACATCCACCGCGCCTAGGATCGAGCCATGGCCGGTTTCTGGGGTAAGCGAAAGCGCGAGCAGCAGGCCGAGATCGACGCGCAGGACGCGGATCTCGCCCGACGCGCGCAGCAGAGTCTCGTCGCCGCGGACGAGCGCATCCGCGCGACGACGGAAGAGCTCGCCTTCGCCGAGGCGGAACTCGGAGAGCGCTCGACGAAGGAGCTGCGCGAGGCGCTGCAGGCCGTGCGCACCCACCTTGGCGAGGCCTTCCAACTGCACCAGCTCAATCACGACGAGATCCCCGACACCCCGGAGGAGTTGCGCACCCGGAATGCGCGCATCGTGCAGCTGTGCGAGTGGGCCGAGGACCTCCTCGATGACCGCACCTCCGCGTTGGCGGGGGCGGTCGCCCGCATCCGACAGGCGCCACAGGTGCTCGCAGGCGTCCGCGCGGATGCCGAGAGACTGCGCGAACGCGTGCCCGGCGCGCGCGAGGTCGTCGAGCGCCTGCGCCTGCGGTACTCCCCCGCGGCTCTCAGTCAGGTCGAGAACGCCCCCGCCGAGGCGGAGCAGGTGCTGACCTTCGCCGCGCACAGCGCGGAGGTGTCGGTACGCCGCCGGGAGACGAATCGCGCCGAGGAGGCGAACATGGCCCTCGAGGCCGCGACGGAGGCCGTGCGGCGGGCCGAGTCGCTCCTGGACAGCGTGGAGGACTTCGAGATCGAGGCGCTGCGCGCGGAGTCCACGCTCGCCGAGGTCATCGCGGACTCGCGCGACGACATCATCCGCGCCCGTTCGCTGCCGGCGAACCCCGAGATCCAGCAGGCGATGATCGACCTCGAGAGGGCTCTCGCCGCCCTCCCGCCGGCCGGTAGCCCCGCGGACCCCTTCACACATCTGTCGCAGCTGCGCAGCGCCAACACGGCACTGGATGAGGCGGTCGCCAAGGCGCGACGCCGCGCCGAGCACCCCCTGCCCAGCCCCGCGCAGGTCAGCCACGCCGTCGACGACGCCGATCGTCAGATCGCGATCGCGCGCAGCCTCATCAACGGTCACAGCGGGTGGATCGGCGCCGACGCGCGCACGCGCCTCGCCGAGGCGGAGCGCGTGCGGCTGGAGATCGCCGATCTCCCCGACGAAGAGGAATCCCGCGAAAGCGCCCTGCAGCTCGCGCGCCGCAGCGGGCAGCTCGCCAGCGAGGCTCTGCAGCTCGCCCAGCGCGACATCGATTCCTCCCGCCCGCGCCACGACGACTGGGGCGGCTACGGCCGCGGCGGTCGCGGCGGCGGGATGGGGGACGCGATGGGCGGCATCCTGGGGGGTCTGGTCATCGGCGGCCTCCTGGGAGACATGTTCGACTGAAACCCTCGTGACAGCGGAAGGGGCCGCCTCTCGGAGGCGGCCCCTTCCCCTTTCGTCGTCAGGAGGCGACGCGTGCGGGTTGTGCGAGGGTGTCGAGCGCGATGACGCCGTAGTCCCATCCCTTGCGGCGGTAGACGACGCTCGGCTGGTCACTGCGCGCGTCGATGAAGAGGAAGAAGTCGTGCCCGACCAGTTCCATCCGGTCGACGGCGTCCTCGACGCTCATCCACTCGGCGTCGAACTGCTTGGTACGGATGACGACCGGCGTGTAGTCCTGCTCGTCCTCGGCGCCGGTGAGCACCGGCACCTCGCCCGTGGCGACGGCCTTGAGCACGTCGACGGATGCGGGCTGCACATCGATTCCGGCGATCTCGCCCGTGCCCTTCTCGTAGTGGGCTCCGCGCGGATGGTTACGGGCGTCGACGCGCTTCTCCTTGGCGCGGCGCACCTGCTCGCACAGCTTGTCGACGGCGAGATCGAGGGCGGTGAACTTGTCGCCGTCGACCGCTTCCGCGCGGATGACCGGCCCCTTGCCGGTGAGGGTCAATTCGACAGTGGAGTCCTCGTGAGCACCGTTGCGGTACGCCCGATGGGTGACCTTGACCTCCAGCCCGGCGGCCCGCGGCGCGATGTTCTCTATACGGCTGGACTTCTCGTCCACGACAGAGCGGAAACGGTCCGAGATGCCGACGCCCACGCCGACGATGTTGGTTTCCATCCTTGACCTCCTTGTTCCGGTCCACCCGGTCAAGGGCGGACCTTCGTCGCCTTGTCACCCCCACGCTAGCCGGGGTTCAGGTCCGTGTCACGAATCAATCCAGAGCGGCGTGTATGAGCGACGCATGCGACTCCCATGACCTCGGCACCCGCCTCGCGCAGCGCCCGCGCGGCTTCGCTCACGCTCGCCCCCGTCGTGACGACGTCATCGACGACGACGACCCGTCGGCCGTCCAGTCGCCGACGGGCGAGAAGGCTTCCAGCGACGTTCCGCGTCCGCTCGGCACGGCCGAGTTCCCGTTGATCGCGGGTGCTCCGGATGCGGCGCAGCACCGCCAGAGCCGGCAGGCCGCTGCGATCGAGGATCGCCTCCACCACCCGGTGTCCCCGCCGGCGGAAGGCCGCCGCGGAGGTGGGCATCGGAACGAACAGTGTCCCCGCATCCGGGAAGCCTGCCCGCGCCGCGGTGGCCAGCGCTGCGGCGAACGGTCTCACGAGCGAGGTGCGACCCTCCTCCTTGAGGGTGCGCAGCGCGCGGGCCGGTCGATCGGCGAAGTCGAAGGCCGCGTGGACGACGAGCCCGGAAGCCAGCACATGGCGCAGCGGCCGCGGCGCGGCGAGCAGGTCGGTGCATGTCTCGCACAGAACGCTGTCCGGGGCGCCGCATCCCGCGCAGTCGACGGGCAGGATGAGGGCGAGGGCGTCGGAGAGCACGGCGAACACCCGGCCACTCTGCTGTGTCCACGGCTCGGCGCGGGGTCCTCACTGGGGCCTGTGGGCGCGACGGGCCGGCGTCGACTCCTGGGGAGGACGACTCAGTCGGCGTCACCCTGCTGAGTGGCGAGCACCTGGACCCCTGTCGCGGTCTGCACCCAGTTCGACTGGCGGCGGACGTACAGGGTGCCGTCGGCCGCGAGGATGCGCACCGCCGCCGGCGAATTGGCGCCGGCGATGGCGACCGCATCCACGGGTGCGTCGACGACGGTCGCCGCGCCGCCCACGACCTGCTGCACGAAGACGGGCGCCGCTGCATCCCCCGACACGACACCGATCGTGGTCGTGTCGAGCCACGCCAACCCGCGCGTAGGCCCTTCAAGCGTCGACAGCGACACCGCAGGGCCCAGGGCGGTGGGGACGCCTGCCGAGTCCCGCTCGACGCCGGCCACGACCAGCATCGAGCGACCGCCCGCGGTGAGCACGGCCGCCATCCGACTGCCGTCGCGGGAGATCTGCATCGCATCGATGCGACTCGCCCCCCACGCGGACGGCACCTCGAGCACGGTGCCGTCCGTCCCGGTCGCACGCACGCGGGACGGATCGGTGGCGGGGACGGTCCAGATCATGCCGAACGGATCGATCGTGGGGGCGAGGACGCCGGCGCGCTCGTCGACGACGCGGCTGGTGCCGTCGTCGGCGACCTCCGCCGCCGAGCCGTCCGGAAGCAGCACGGCCGCGACAGCGCGACCGACCCCGAGCTGCACGGTTCTCGGCTCGACCTCGAGGAGGGCGGCCGACAGGCCGGGCAGCGGCGTGAGCTCGCCCGAGAGGAGATACCCGAACCCGTCCGCGTCGCGCACCAGCGCCCGGGAGTCGACGAGAGTCGAACGCGTCGGGATCTTCGACGCGTTCACCCGTGCACCGTCTACCTGCATCTCGACCGCGGTGACCTGCGCGGTGACCAGGCTCGCGGAGAGCTGGGTCTGCATCCGGTCCAGGGTGACCTGATCCAACCCGAGCGCCTGCTCGCTCAGCTGCGCCTGTGCGACACCGTTGGACAACGGCACGGAGGGGACGAGCGTGACGTTGTCGGGGAAGGCGGAGACGACGGATGCGGCGAGCCAGGGCGAGGGCTCGCCGTTGACGACGGCGGCAGCGATCCGCGTCAGCGCATTCGTGGTGGGGAACCAGCGGACGTCCGGAACCAGGTAGCGCCACGTCGGATCGAAGTACATGACGTCGTACGAGCGGAACACGTTGCGGAACAGGTCCTCGTCCAGCACGATGCCGTCGGGAGCATGCGTGATGCGCCACTCGCCGTCGGCGCCCTGGGCGAGTGCGAAGGGCAGGGGGACGCTCGCTCCCTCGTCCGACAGCGTGTATGTGCCGGCTTCGTCGATCGTCGCCTGCGGGGTGACATCGAGCACGATCTCATCATCGATCTCGGCGTAGCTGCGGTCCGCGAGCACGTCCACGATCACGCCCGCCTCCGGCTTCCACTGATCGCGGTAGCCCTCCGAAAGGAACTGCCGGGCCACCTGCCAGTTGTCCTGCGGTCCGGATGCGGCGCGCACGAACCCGTCCACGATCTGCCTGGCCGTCGCGCCGGGTTGCGGACCGTCCGGACGGTAGATCACGTCGGGCGCGGCGGAGTCCGATCCCAGCTGCGGCCCCGGCTGCACCGTTCCGCTCGTCGGCAGGCCGGCGCACGCCGTCAGCACGAGCGCGAGAGCTGCCAGCAGAGCGATGAGGACACGTCTCATGTGGACTCCTTGCCTCGCAGCGCGCTGTCGACGTCGATCGGTTGCGTGAGCCCGAGATCGTCGAGGCCGTCGCCCTCCGGCGCCAGCGACAGGGGCGAAGAGGCCGGCTCCGCGCCGGCGCGGCGCGGCAGGGTCAGCACGAAGTTGGTGCCGAGTCCGAGCGACGACCAGACGCCCAGCGTTCCGCCGTGCAGGCGGGTGTCGCCCAGCGCGATGGCCAGACCGAGTCCCGTGCCTCCGATCGTGCGCTTGCGCGACGGGTCGGCGCGCCAGAAGCGGTCGAAGACGCGCTCCTGGTCTTCGGGGCGCATGCCCATCCCGTAGTCGCGCACACCCACCGCGACCGCATCCTGATCCGAGTCCACGGTCACGACGATGGGCCGGCCCTCACCGTGCTCGATCGCGTTGCCGAGGAGGTTTCTCACGATCCTTCGCACCCGGCGGGGGTCCATCTCGACGGGCGAGTAGCCGCCCGGCGCCACGAGGCGCACGTCGCTGCCGTGCTGTTCGGCGAGCTGATGCATCTGGGCGACGACGTCCTCGGCGAGATGCGCGAGGCTGGTGGGCTCGAGTTCGAGCTGCACCGATCCGGCGTCGTAGCGGCTGATCTCCAGCAGGTCGGTGAGCAGCGTCTCGAATCGCTGCACCTGCGCGTGCAGGAGCTCGGCGGCCCGCGTGCTCACCGGGTCGAAGGCCTCGCGATGGTCGTTGAGCACGTCGGCGGCGAGACGGATGGTGGTCAACGGCGTGCGCAGTTCATGGGAGACGTCCGAGACGAAACGCTGTTGCACGAGCGAGAGCTCCGCGAGCTCCTTGATCTGCGCCTGGATGCTGTCGGCCATCGCGTTGAAGGAACGACCGAGCGTGGCGATCTCGTCCTCGCCGTGCACGTCCAGTCTCACGTCGAGTCGACCCGCCGCGAGCTCCGCCGACGTGTGCGCCGCCTCGCCGATCGGCACCGTCACCGACCGCAGGACGAACCACGAGATCCCCGCGATGATCGCGATGAGGGCCAGCCCCACGACCCAGAGGGTCCCCTGCACGAATCCGAGGGTCTGATCGGCTGCGGCCAGATCGTAGGCGATGTAGAGCTCGTACGCGCCGACGCCCGCGACGTTCAGCTGCTGTCCGACCGCGATCCCCGGCACCACGCGCCCCGACGCGTCGGTGAGGGCGATCGACTGCCACCACTGCACGTCGGCATCCGAGCGCACCTTGTCGCGCAAGGCGTCCGTGATCTGGCCGTCCCAGTTGCCCCCGCCGAGGACGAAGTCCTGCGGCGCGGTGGCCGAGGGGGTCTGATCGACGCGGAACATCGCGACCAGATCGGAGTCGGATTGACGCCCGAGGCTGGCCATGACGCTGTCCACGACGTTGCGCACCTGGGCGCTGTCGCCCTGCAGCGCCGAGTCCAGGGTGGCCTGCGCCGCGGTCGTGGCGCGGCGTGCGTCACCCAGGACCTGATCGCGGCGCGACTGGAACAGATCGTTCTGGATCGCCAGCGCCATCCAGACGCACGCCACGAGGATCGCCAGCGTCGACAGCGCGATCGTGAGCACGAGCGTGCGGAAGCGCAGTGAGCGCTGCCACGACCCCAGCACCCGCGACGGCCACGTGCGCCAGGCGCGCAGCTCGCGCCGCAGGCGGACTGCCGGCCGGGGGGCGGTCGCGGCGGACATCCTCAGCTCGCGGCGCCGGCGCGGTATCCGACGCCGCGCACCGTCGTGACGATCTTGGGGTTGTCGGGGTCGAGCTCGACCTTCGCGCGCAACCGCTGGACGTGCACGTTCACGAGTCGCGTGTCCGCCTTGTAGTGGTAGCCCCACACCTGCTCCAGGAGCATCTCGCGCGAGAAGACCTGCTGCGGCTTCGAGGCGAGCGCGACGAGCAGCTCGAACTCGAGCGGCGTCAGCGGGATGGGCGTCGATCCCCGGCGCACCTCGTGGGCAGCCACGTCCACTGTCAGGTCGCCGATACGCAGGCTCTCCCCCGCATCCGTCGCGGCCGGACGGAGGCGTGTGCGGATGCGGGCGACGAGTTCCTTGGGATTGAACGGCTTGACGATGTAGTCGTCGGCACCCGATTCCAGACCTGCGACGACGTCAGCGGTGTCGGTACGCGCCGTCAGCATGATGATGGGGACGCCGGACTCCGCACGCAGGCGCGTGCAGATCTCGATGCCGTCCATGCCCGGCAGCATCAGATCGAGCAGCACCAGATCGGGCCGCTCGGCACGGAAGGCGTCGACAGCCTGGGCGCCGTCGGCGCAGAACACCGTCTCGAAGCCCTCGGTGTCCAGCACGATCCCGATCATCTCGGCCAGAGCCGTGTCATCGTCGACCACGAGAATGCGTGATGTCATGAAACGCGTTCTTCCTTTGCGTCCGCTCGGCGGCCGGGTTCCACCGATGCCCCCGTGCGCCCCTTCAGAGTAGTCCACACGGCGGCCGGGGCCCACGAGCGGCCGCCCAGGTGTGTCACGATGAAGACGATGACGACCGCGAGGAGATCATGACGACGGCGCAACCCGGATGGACGCCCGCTCCGCGCGCGGGAATCGTTCCGCTGCATCCGCTCACGTTCGGAACCGTGCTGGGGCGCTCGTTCGTCGCCCTGCGGCAGAACCCTCGCGTTCTGCTGGGGTTCGCACTGGGCATGCAGATGGCGACGTATCTCGTGCTGCTGGTCGCCGTCGGAGGCATCGCTTTCGCCAGTTTCTCGCGCCTGGCGACCGTGCCGGTGTCGAGCCCCGACTATCCGGACCTGTTCGCGGGCGCGACGGCGATCACCGTGATCTCCAGCCTCGTGCTCGGCGTCGCGAGCTCCGCGCTGACGGTCATCGTCCAGGGTGTGGTCGTCGCGGACGTGGCACACGGCGTCGTCGCGGAGAAGCTGACGGTGGGCGCCCTGTGGCGACGGATCCGGCCCGCGTTCTGGCGCCTGTTCGGCTACACCCTGCTGTCTTCGGGCGCCGTGCTCGTCGCCGTGGCGGTCCTGGCCGCCGCCGCCTTCGCGCTCGGCCTGCTCGCCCTGGCCGCGGGAATCGTCGCCGCGGTCCTGTTCTTCCTCGCCGCCATCCCGCTTTCTCTCTGGCTGACGACGCGACTGTTCCTCGTCACGCCGATCCTGGTCCTCGAGGGTTCCGGCGTCTTCGCGGCCATCGCCCGGTCCTGGCGCCTCACCCGGGGCCGATTCTGGCGCACCCTCGCGACGTGGCTCGTCATCATGGTCGGCTTCTACATCATCACGCAGATCATCGGAGTGCCGCTGAACCTCTTCAGCGGCATGTTCATCGGTGTCCTCTCCCCGACGGGCGACCCCGACGTCGCCGCTTTCTTCAGCGTCTTCCTCCTCGGCCTCGTCATCCAGATACTGACTCTGCTGGTGCAGTCGATCGCGCTCGTGGTCAACGCCACGGCGGCGTGTCTCGTGTACGTCGACGCCCGGATGCGCACCGAGGGCCTCGATCTCGATCTGCAGTCGTACGTCGATCAGCGCCAGATGGGTGCGGGCGTCGCCGATCCCTACCGTTGGCACATCGGTCGGACGGCGGCACCGCAGCCCGCCTCCTGGCCGCCGCAGACCGCCCCGTGGCCCGGCGCCTACCCGGCTCCCGAGGCATTCGGCTATGGCGCACCGCCCGCGTACACGCCGCCCGCGTACACGCCGCCCGCGTATACGCCGCCCGAGCCCGACGCATCCGCACCGCCGACCGGCTCGACGCAGCCCGCCGCGGATCGGCCTGCGGACGAGCCGACGACGCCTACGGCGACCGACTGGGCTCCGCCGCAGGCGGGTCCGGAACGGCGGTGATCCTCGTCACGGCCGCGCCGTTGATTCCCGACGGCGACGAGGCCAGACGGCTCGCCGAGAGGGAGCTCGCGGATCCGAGCTATCGAGCGGCGGAGCCGACCCCCTTCGACCGCATCGCGCGAGCCATCGGTGATGGCATCGCCAGACTGTTCACCGGTGACGTGGATGCGGCGTGGGCCCCCTTGGCCGCCGTCGGCGCGCTGCTGCTGGTCGTGCTCCTCGTGGTGCTCGCCGTTCTCATCTGGGGCCGCCCGCGCTCCCGAGGTCTCGTCCGCGCAGCTCGCGGCGAGCTCTTCGGGGACGCCGTGGCCGCCGGGTCCGGTGAGCTGCGGCGCACCGCAGCGGCTCTCGCCGATCGGGGCGACTGGGAGTCGGCGACCGTGGCCGCCGTGCGTGCCCTGGCGCGTGGGCTCGAGGAGCAGCAGCGCGTCTCGGTGGCTCCCGGCGCCACGGTGACCTCCTTCGCGCGGTCCGCCGGCGCGGTGTTCCCCGACGAAGCATCCTCGCTCATCGAGGCGGCGCACGACTTCGATGACGTCCGCTACCTCCGCCGACCGGGAAGCCGCGAAGCCTACGAACGTGTCCGGGACCTGGACGATCGACTGTCCCGCGCACCGGTGACGCACCGATGAGCGTGCGCTCTCGCCTCGCCCGCGCGCGCACCTGGGCCGTGATCGGCGCGGTCATCGTGGTCGTCGGCATCATCGGCGCGGTGATCTCCGCGAACATGCGCTTCAACGCATACGACAGGTTCGACCCGGACGATCCCGGCCCCGACGGGATGCGCGCACTCGCCCGCATCCTCTCCGATCAGGGCATCGATGTCATCGTGACGCGGGACGTCGCGTCCGCGGAGGCCGCTCTTGGCGCGGGAGAGAACACGCTCGTCCTGCCCGACTCGCCCCTGCTGTCGGATGCGCAGCTGACGGCGTTGGCGCAGCACGCGGACTCGGTGGTCGTGTCCGACCCGCGTGCGCGCTCGATCCGGCTCCTCTTCGACGGCCGGATCCAGGGATACGGCACCGCCGCCCCCGTCGCACCTGACTGCGACCTACCGGTGGCGCAGCGCGCGGGAGACGTCAGCGTCGGCGCGACCTTCACGGCTCCGGATGCGGTCGGCTGCTACCCGATCGACGATGCGTTCGGGCTGCTCTGGCAGCAGCGAGGGGACGCGACGCGCGCCGCGGTGGACGGATCGGTCGTCTTCACGAACGAGCACCTCGCCTCCGATGGGAATGCGGCTCTCGCGCTGGGTCTGCTGGGCGGGCACGATCGCCTGGTGTGGCTCGTGCCCGCACTTGCGGCCGGTTCCGGGACGACGGGCGCGACGCTGGGCGAGCTGACCCCGCCGTGGGTGACGCCGGCGATCGTCCTGCTCGGCGCGACGGCTCTGGCGGCCGCTATCTGGCGCGGCCGCCGGTTCGGCCCCCTCGTCCGCGAGCGACTCCCGGTCACGGTGCGCGCCGGCGAGACCACCCGCGGGCTGGGCCGGCTCTATGCTCGTGCCGGCGCGCGCGATCATGCCGCGGCGCTCCTGCGCGAGCGGGCCCGCGAGCGCGCCGCCACCGCGCTGTCCGTGCCCCGCAGCGCCGACATCACGGCCGTCGCGGATGCCGTCGCCGCCGCCACCGGCATGCCCCCGGCTCGCAGCCGCGCTCTGCTCGGCGACGAGCCCGTCCCCGACGACCGCGCGCTCGCACGCCTGGCCGCAGATCTCCGCGCCCTCGAGGCGCGAGTGACACCCTCCCGCCCGCGAAAGGAATCGCAATGACCGACACCTCCGACGACGCTCTGCGGATGGCGATGCACGGCGTGCGCACCGAGATCGGCAAGGCAGTGGTGGGCCAGGACGGCGTCGTCACCGGGCTTCTGGTCGCGCTCCTGGCCCGCGGCCACGTCCTGTTGGAGGGAGTGCCCGGCGTCGCCAAGACGCTGCTCGTGCGTGCGTTCAGCCGCGCGCTCGGACTCGACACGCACCGCGTGCAGTTCACCCCCGACCTGATGCCGGGCGATGTGACCGGCTCGCTCATCTATGACGCGCGCTCCGGCGAGTTCGAGTTCCGTGAGGGTCCGGTGTTCACGCAGGTGCTGCTCGCGGACGAGATCAACCGCACGCCGCCCAAGACCCAGTCGGCGCTGCTGGAGGCGATGGAGGAGCGGCAGGTGTCCGCCGACGGCGTGACCCGCCCGCTGCCGGTGCCGTTCCTCGTGGCCGCCACACAGAACCCCGTGGAGCACGAGGGCACGTACGAATTGCCCGAGGCGCAGCTCGACCGGTTCCTGCTCAAGCTGCGCGTGGACGTGCCCGAGCGGGATGCCGAGGTCCAGGTGCTGCGCCGCCACGCCGACGGGTTCGACCCGCGCGCGCTCGAGGCCGTGATGCCGGCCACCGACGCCGCAGGCATCGCCTCCGCGCAGCGGGCCGCCGCATCCGTCGAGGCCTCCGACGACCTGCTCGGCTACATCGTCGACCTCGCGCGGGCGACCCGCGACGCACCCTCGGTGCAGCTGGGTGCGAGTCCCAGAGCCGCGACCGCGCTGCTGGCCACCGCGAAGGCATGGGCCTGGTTGGGCGGCTACCCGGCCATCACGCCGGATCACGTCCAGACGATGCTCACTCCGACCTGGCGCCACCGGCTCCGCCTGAACCCCGAGGCGGAGTTCGAGGGCGTCACGGTGGACGGCATGCTCGCCTCGGTCCTCGCTCAGACGAGGGTTCCGATCTGACGTGTTCGTCACCGGCCGTCTTCCGATCGTCGTCGCCGGCGGTCTCGTCCCGTTGGTGCTGCTGTCGGCGGCGGGGATGCCGGCGTGGGCGGTGTTCGGCGCCTGGCTCCTCCTCGTCGTCGCGGCGGTCGCCGTCGACACCGCGCTCGCGCCGCGCCCCGCGGACCTGCGCGTCGCGCGGACCCTGCCCGCGCGCGCCCGGCGCGGCGAGGCCGCGCTGAGCGAGCTGCGCCTGACGAACACCGCCGGCCGCCGGGTGCGCGGATGGGTCAGGGACGCCTGGCAACCGACCGCCGGGGCTCCCGCGGCCCGCGCACGCATCGATGTCCTGTCCGGGCAGACGATCACGCTCCGCGCGTCGCTCATGCCGCGCCGACGCGGTGAGCTCACGAGCGATTTCGTCGTCGTGCGCGCGCTCGGCCCGCTCAGCCTGGCCGGACGTCAACAGCGCATCGACGCCCGCGGGGTGCTGCGTGTCCTGCCGCCGTTCTCTTCGCGCCGCCATCTGCCCTCCCGCCTGGCACGCCTGCGGGAGCTCGACGGCGAGACCAGCGTCCAGGTGCGCGGCCGCGGCACGGAGTTCGACAGCCTGCGCGAGTACGTCCGCGGCGACGACGTCCGCGCGATCGACTGGCGTGCCACGGCGCGCTCAGCCACGACGATGCTGCGTACCTGGCGGCCGGAGCGCGACCGGCACATCGTCGTGGTGATCGACACCGGGCGCACCGCGGCGACCCGCGTCGACGACGGCGTGAGGCTCGACGCCGCCATGGAGGCCACGCTGCTGCTGGGCGCGCTGGCCGCCCGTGCCGGCGACCACGTGCACCTCGTGATGATGGATCGCCTCGTGCGAGCCCGGGTGAGCGGCGTCGACGGCGCCGCACTCGTCCCCGCGCTCGTGGACGCGATGGCGCCGGTGGAGGCGCAGCTGATCGACACGGACTGGAGCGAGGTCGCGTCCCTGGTGCGACGACTGACCGCGCGCCCGGCGCTCGTGGTGCTGCTCACGGCACAGGACGACCCCGCCGCGGCGCGTGGCTTCCTCGCCGCGCTGCCCACGCTGACGGCGCGATCGCGGGTGCTCGTGGCTTCCGCATCCACCGTCGGCGACACCGACGACGAGACCGCGACGACGGATGCGGACGCCGCCTACACCTGGGCGGCGTCCGAGCATGCACGTCAAGGGGGCGAGCGCGTCGGCGCGGCGATCGGACGCGCCGGCGCCGTCGCCGTCACGGCGGATGCGGCATCCCTCCCGCCCCGCGTCGCCGACCACTACCTCGCGCTCAAGCTGCGTGGCCTGCTCTGACCCTCGGACACGCAGGTCGCCCCGGGTCCACTCTTCCCCTCGCTCGCCTGTCCCAGATCGACGCGGAACGCGCGATCTAGGACAGGCGAACAGTCCGTACCCTCGCTCGCCTGTCGCAGATCGACGCGGAACGCGCGATCTGGGACAGGCGAACAGTCCGTCCGCTCGCGCGCGCCGCACCGCGAACGAAGAACGCCCCTCCGCACGAGGCGGAGGGGCGTTCTTCGTTGCAGGTCAGGCCAGGTCGAAGCGGTCGAGCTCCGTGACCTTCGTCCACGCCGCGACGAAGTCCGTGACGAACTTCTCCGTCGCGTCATCCGAGGCGTAGACCTCCGCCAGCGCGCGCAGTTCGGAGTTCGAGGCGAACACCAGGTCCGCGCGCGTGCCGATGCCGACCAGCTCGCCGGTGGCGTCCTTGGTGCCCTGGAACGCGTGGGATCCGGGGTCGAGGGGCTTCCACGTGTTGCCGAGCTCGAGGAGATTCACGAAGAAGTCGTTCGTGAGGACACCCACGCGGTCGGTCAGCACGCCGTAGCGCGATCCGTCCCAGTTCGCGCCGAGCACGCGAAGACCGCCCACGAGCACCGTCATCTCCGGTGCGCTCAGGGTCAGCAGGTTCGCCTTGTCGACGAGCAGGTACTCGGCGGGCAGCGACGGGCGTCCCTTGAGGTAGTTGCGGAAGCCGTCGGCAGCCGGCTCGAGGAACGCGAACGAGTGCTCCTCCGTCTGCTCCGCCGTCGCGTCGGTGCGTCCCGGACGGAACGGAACCTCCACGATCACTCCCGCGTCGGCCGCGGCGCGCTCGACACCGGCGTTGCCGGCGAGGACGATCAGGTCCGCGAGCGAGACCCGACGACCCGCCGCCTCGAACTCGGCCTTGACCTCTTCGAGGACGGCGAGCACCTTCTGCAGCTGAGCGGGGTTGTTGACCTCCCAGTCCTTCTGCGGCGCCAGACGGATGCGGGCGCCGTTCACGCCGCCGCGCTTGTCACTGCCGCGGAAGGTGGATGCGGCGGCCCACGTCGTCGAGACCAGCTCGGACACGCTCAGCCCGGACTCGAGGATGCGGGACTTCAGCGCGACCGCATCCGCCGCGTCGATCAGCTCGTGATCGACCGCGGGCACCGGGTCCTGCCAGATGAGGTCCTCCGCCGGCACCTCGGGGCCGAGGTAGCGGACCTTGGGGCCCATGTCGCGGTGGGTCAGCTTGAACCACGCGCGGGCGAAGGCGTCCTGGAACTCGTCGGGGTTCTCGAGGAAGCGCTTGGTGATCTTGCCGTACTCCGGGTCGACGCGCAGGGCGATGTCGCTCGTGAGCATGCGCGGCTCACGGCGACCGTCCGAGTGCGCCAGGGGCACCATGTCGCTGCCCGCACCATTCGCCGGACGCCACTGCCATGCGCCGGCAGGGCTCTTGAACAGCTCCCACTCGTACGCGTAGAGGATGTGCAGGAACTCGTTGTCCCAGCGCGTCGGGTGGTAGGTCCAGGTCACCTCGAGCCCGCTCGTGATGGTGTCGTCGCCCTTGCCGGTGCCGTGTGCGTTCTTCCAGCCGAGCCCCTGGTCCTCGATGCCCGCGGCTTCGGGGTCCTCCGCCACGTTCTCATCGGATGCCGCGCCGTGCGTCTTGCCGAAGGTGTGGCCACCGGCGATGAGCGCGACCGTCTCCTCGTCGTTCATCGCCATGCGGGCGAAGGTCTCGCGGATGTCGCGCGCCGAGCGCAGGGGGTCGGGCTCGCCGTTCGGGCCCTCCGGGTTGACGTAGATGAGCCCCATCTGGACGGCCGCGAGCGGCTTCTCCAGCTCTCGGTCGCCCGAGTAGCGCTCGTCGCCGAGCCACGTGGTCTCGGGGCCCCAGTACACGTCGTCGTCGGCTTCCCAGACATCGGCACGTCCACCGGCGAATCCGAAGGTCTTGAAGCCCATCGATTCCAACGCCACGTTGCCGGCGAGGATCATGAGATCCGCCCAGGAGATCGACTGGCCGTACTTCTTCTTGACCGGCCACAGCAGGCGACGCGCCTTGTCGAGGTTCACGTTGTCCGGCCAGCTGTTCAGCGGCGCGAAACGCTGCTGCCCCTGCCCGCCGCCGCCGCGCCCGTCCGTGACGCGGTACGTGCCCGCGCTGTGCCAGGCCATGCGGATCATCAGCGGCCCGTAGTGTCCGAAGTCGGCCGGCCACCAGTCCTGCGAGGTCGTCAGTACCTCGAGGACGTCCTGCTTGACGGCCGCGAGATCGAGCGCTTCGAAGGCGGCCTTGTAGTCGAAGTCCTCGCCGAGAGGATTGCCCACGACCGGGTTCTTCGCCAGCAGGCGCAGGTTCAGCTTCTTCGGCCACCACACGCGGTTCGCGGATCCGGCGGTCGGATGCGGCAGCACACCGTCGGGCTCGGCGTCGACCGGCGATGGCCCGACGGGCAACCGCGTCTCGTCGGCACCGTCGTGGGGTACAGGGCAACCCGTCGTGATGTCGGACATCTGTTTCCTTTCGTGGGGGTCATTCACTCTGGGCGGCACATGCCGGACACATGCCCCAGAAGGTCACCTCGGCAGCCTCGACCGAGAAGCCATGCGTCTGCTGGGGATGCATGCACGGCGCCGCTCCCGCGACGCAGTCCACATCCTCGACACGTCCGCAGCCGCGGCAGACGAGGTGGTGGTGGTTGTCGGCGACGCGCAGCTCGAACAGCCCGGGATGACCCGCGGGCTCGATGCGCCGGGCGAGCCCCGCGTCGACGAAGTCGCCGAGGGCGTTGTAGACCGACTGCATGCTCGTTGCCGGGAGACGCTCGCGCACACGGGCGAAGACCTCGTCCGCCCGCGCGTGCGGCAGCGCGTGCAGCGCGTCGTAGACCCCGCGCCGTGTCTCGGTGACGCGAAGGCCCGCGTGACGCAGGGCGATCTCTGTCTCGACGGATGCGGGGGCCACTCCCGCATCCTGTCATTGTTTTGATCTATTCAAAAATACGACACGCCCACGCGCGGATGAACGCTCGCTGAACCCGTCCGGTGTCAGCCCGCGACGAGCTCGGTCTGGCCGATGTCGTCTTCGCCCAGATCCCCCGTCTGACCGCGGCGCACTGCCCGGCGCCCGACCACGAGCATGTAGAAGAGGAAGACACCGAGGGCGAGGGCGCCGAGCACGATCTTCGCGGGCCAGGGCCACGGCTGCGGAGTGACATAGGCCTCGACGACCCCCGACAGGGCGAGGGCGAAGACCAGACCGACCGCGACGGTCGCGAGTGAGCGACCCGCTGCGGCGAGCGACTCGCCACGGGAGCGGGGTCCGGGCGCGACCCATGCCCAGAAGACGTGGAGCCCCGCCGCCGCCGCGACGAAGACGCTCGTCAGCTCGAGCAGACCGTGGGGCAGGATGTACGCGAAGAACACATCGAGCCGGCCGAAGGAACCCATGACCGCGGCCGCCGTCCCGATGCCGATCGCGTTCTGGATGACGACCGAGACGGGCCAGATGCCGGTGATGCCGAACAGCACGCACTGGGCCGCGATCCAGGCGTTGTTCGTCCACACGGTGCCGGCGAAGACAGCCGCCGGGTTGTCCGAGTAGTAGGCGACGAACTCCTCGTTCGCGTACGAGGAGAGCTGCGCCTCGGGGCCGAGGGTCGCCACGAGTGCGGGATCGGACGAGATCCACAGCGCCACCAGCGCCGCGGCCAGGAAGAAGGCGACCGCGACGGCCAGGGTCGTCCAGCGCACGCGATACAGCGCCGCCGGCAGCTGATCGAGGAAGAACTGGGGGATCCTGCGCAGCAGGTTGCCGTCGCCCGCGGTGAGCCGCAGCCGGGCGCGGGCGAGCACGAGCGAGAGGTGATCGGCTTGCGGGCTGCGCCCCGCCGCCGTCTTCAGCTCGGCAAGATCGGCGGACGCCGCCCGGTAGCGCATCACGAGCTCGTCCGCCTCCGGACCGCTCAGCCGCCGTCGGCCGGCCAGCTCGTCCAGACGTTCCCATTCGGACCGGTGAGCGGCCGTGAGCGCGTCGAGGTCCATGTGTTTCACTGTAGCCATGCCCTCCGCCGTGACGCTGGTCGAGATCGGTCAGGATGAGATCCTCACCGGGGAAGCCGTCGCGCTCGACGTGCAACCCGCGGGATTCTTCCTCCGGCTGGCGGGGGCCGCGATCGACATGATCGTGACGGTGGCCGCGGCCCTCGTGGTGATGCTGGCGCTCGGGCTGACCGGAGCGCTCTCCGCGGATTCGGGACTCGGCACGATCGTCTCGATCCTGCTGGCGGTCGTCCTGCTGGTCGTCGCGCCCACGACGATCGAGACCGCCACGCGCGGACGCAGCCTCGGCAAGCTGATCGTCGGCGCCCGCATCGTTCGCGCCGACGGCGGGGCGGCGGGCTTCCGGCAGGCGCTGATCCGGGCGCTCGTCGGAGTTCTGGAGATCTGGTTCACCCTCGGCGCCGTCGCGGCGCTGACCGGGATGTTCACGCCGCGCGCACAGCGGTTGGGCGACCTGATGGCGGGCACGTTCAGCCAACGCACGCGCACCGGGCGTCTCGCCTCGTTCGAGCCGCAGGTGCCTGCGCCGCTCGTCGAGTGGGCCCGCATCGCCGATGTGGCGCCGCTGCCGGCGCCGGTCGCGCGCCGTCTCGCGAGATTCGTCAGGCAGGCGGAGCAGCTCCAGCCGCAGGCGCGACGGATGCTCGCGGCCCAGCTGGCCGCCGAGGCGGCCGCATCCGTCTCCCCCGTGCCGCCCGCAGATCCCGAGCTGTTCGTCCGGGCCGTGGCGGCGCTGCGCTTTCAGCGTGAGTTGACGGCCGTCCGGGCGCGCGATGCGCGAGCAGCGTCACTGCTCCCCGGCCCCGCGACGCGCCGGGGCTAGGAGGCGCGGAGCGTCTCGTGACGCACGACCAGCCAGCCTTTTGGGACGGACAGCCGCTCGGTGTGCACCTGACACAGGTCGTGGGCGTGGGGGTCCCCGGCCCGACCCAGCGGGCCGATCGCTGCCATCTGGTCGGCGTAGTCGTAGGTGAGCGTCGCCACCGCCTCACGCGCGCACGCGACCTTGGAGCACTGACGTTCCTGCACGGTGCGACCCTAACGCGCCCCGCGGACACCGTTCGTGCGCCGCGCCTAGGATGGTCAGATGATCCGCCGCCGGTCGCGCCCCGCACCCGCAGCCCCGCGTCCCGAACGCCACGGGCGCCACGGCAGACAGGGCCGGAGCGCGGTGGTGCGCCCGCCACTGCCGCCCCTGGAGACGCGCGTCGACCGGTTCGATCTGGCCGTCGGCTCGGTCGCGGAGTTCCTCCGCGGAGCCTGGCCGGAGTTGCGCGAGGTGCGTTTCGAGATGGCAGACATGCCCCCGGCCGCGGACGCCGACGGCATCCCGCGCTGGAGCGTGCTCCCCGACGAGAAGCGCATCGTGCTCTACCGGCTGCCCATCGAACGTCTCGCGCACCTGCACCGCAACGACGACGCGCACCGGCGCATGATGATCGAGAGCTGCGTCTTCCGCGCGGCGGCCGAGTTCCTCGGGCGCGACCCGTGGGACCTGGGACCGGATCGCTTCCGATTCCTCTGAGCGGGCTCAGGGGCGGACGATGAGCTCCGCCGCCGCGGCATCCGCCGGCCACACCGGGAACGCGCTGATCGCGCCGTCCCCGAGATAACTCACCGAAGCCCGCACCGGGTCGGACGTCTCGATGCGGTACACGGCGCCCGGCTCGACCGCCACGGATGCGGTGTCACCGGCCGCCACGCGGAACCGCTCCGTCTCGGTGGCTCCGCTCAGCGGCGTCAGCACGACATCGGCGGACGCGGCGGCCGACCCCGCGACCACGAGCAGAGGTGACGGCCCGTCGGGAACGGCGACCACGCTCGGGCCGACGATGGGCTCGGTCGCCGTGTACCAGGCGAAGTCCGCGCCGTCGTTGAAGTTGGTCGTCTGCCACACGGCACTGACGACGGCCGATGTCGCGTCGACCCGCACGGTGTACGTACCGGCCGAGAGACCGGCGAGGTCGAGCTCGGTGGGCAGGTCCGCACCGAGCGGAACCTCCTGCGTCAGCGCGGTACGCCCCGTGTCGTCCTGCACGGTGACGGCGGCCGTCGCGTCGGCACCCGGTGAGAGCAGCCGCAGGAGGGTCGTCGCGCCGGCGGAAGCCGCATCCACCGCGGTCTGGGGAACACGCACTCCCGGCATCACCTGCTGGGTCGCGGAACCGACGATCGCACCGCTCTGCTCGACGCCGCCGGTCAGCAGCGTCCGCGACAGGCTGGACTGCAAAGCGGCGGCGATCGGCGCTCCGGAAGCGGTGACGCGCACCACCGGGGCCCCTTCGCCGACCGCCAGCGCGGCCAGCGGCACGAGACGCTGGGTGTGGGCGTCGACGCGGAGACCGCTCCCCGAGGGAGGGGTCGAGGCACCCGTCGCGCTGTACAGGGTGAGATCGACGGTCGCGGCGACATCCGAGGGATTCGAGAGGAGGATGACGTCGGCCGAGCCGGTGGTGGTCGCGCCCGCGACGAGCCAGGACTCGATGAGCGGCGGCTGGCACGCGGAGGCGGCGAAGCCGCGCAGGTCCTCGGCGGCGACCGCGCCGCTCGCGGCCGCGGCCGCATCCGATCGCCTCTCGTCGACCGGGGGCGCGACGAAGACGGGGTGCCCGTCGGAGCCGACGACATCGGGGGCGGTCGGCTCCGACGTCTCGGTCAGCGGGGCGCCGTCCGACCCCGACACGGTCACCGTCGGCGCGGCGCTCGCGATCTGGTCGGCTTGCGTGGCGTCGCGGCCGAGGGCGAGCAGCCCGCCGGCGCAGGCGAGCACCGTGTCCGCCGGCGTGGGGGTCACCCCTACGGCGAGCGGATCGTGCGTATGGGTGGGCCAGTTCGCGGCCACGCCGACGCCCACCGATCCGACGATGCCGACCGCGAGGGCCGCGCCCACGACGAGCCGCGTACTCGTGGCGGCCCAGCGCCACATCCGCTGCCTGCTCATGCCTGCTCCTCCCGCGAACGCGGACCGACGGTGCGCGGGGTGCGACGGGCCTCGCGGCGCGATGCGGCGGTGGGGAACGAGAGCAGCAGGGCGATCGCGACGACCACGAGCTGGACGGCCGTGACGATCCACCCCTGTCGCACGATCTCCGTGCTCGGCAGTGGCCGCTCCGCCACATCCGTCGTCACCCGCCAGAGCGTGCCCTTCGGCGTCGCGCCGACGACGTCGAGGTCGTCGCGCTGATCGAGAGCCGTCTGGGCCGAGAGCCGCAACGCGCGCGCCGCGTCGCTCTCGTCCGACGTCTCGGGGGCGACCACGATGAAGCGGATCCCCGCCGCCGCGACACGTGCGACGACGTCCTCCGAGGTCGACGTGACGAGGTCCGCGGTGAGCTCGGCGACCTCCTGGTCGGAGCTCGAGGCGATGGTGCGGGTCGCGTCCAGCGTCGAGACGCCCGACAGCGTCTCGCTGCCGCCCCACACGACCTGGGCCGCGACGGAGCCGTCGGCCAGGGGTGAGAGCACGATCGTGCCGACATTCGAGTCATCGCGCCCCTGCGCCGCGACATAGGCCGGCAGCGTGGACGGCGAACCGCTCTGCAGCCCGCTCTGTCCCCGTCCCATCGCGGTGACGGAGGGAACGGCGAGCAGCACGAGGGTGCCCATGACGGCGACGGCGCCGAACACGCGCAGTCCGCCGGCCCGTGCCGGAACACCGGAATCGAGCGTCACCGTGGCGGCCGCGACGATCCCCAGCCAGGCAAGGCTGAGAGCCGCGCCCGGCCAGAGGGCGACGGGCGTGCCCCGCGTGTCGACCGAGACGGCGAAACCGACGGCCGCGAACGCCGTGGCGATGCCGAGGAGCGCGACCACGAGCAGCACGCCGGCGACCATCCAGCGCGGGGTCAGCAGCGACAGCAGGGCGAGCACCGCGAGGGGGGCGACCAGGACGACCACCGCGGTGACGAACGGCCCGATCGTCGTGGAACCGAGAAGACCGGCCCACCCGGCGAAGTCCGTGGTCGGGAACCCCGCCGCCAACGCGAACCGCCCGGCCGGGTCGGCACCCGCCTGCGCGCCCGCCCACACGGGGCCGGGGTCGGCGAGCAGACCCCACACCGTACCGCCGTGCAGCTGAGCCCAGATGAGAGGGGCGAACAGCGCCAAGGCAGGGACACCGGTCCAGACGATCTGTCCCGCCCCGCGTCCGCCGCGTGCCACCACGACGAGCATCATGGCCAGCATCCAGACGATGATCAGAGCGGGTGCGAGCGACGGGGCGCACGCGAGCACGCCCGCCAGCAACAAGGACGCCGCCCCTGCCGCAGCCCACGACCGATGCGCGACGGCTCCGGCATAGAACAGCCACGGCAGCAACAGGTGCACGATCACGCCCGTGGGCCTGCCGTCGACGAGAGCCGTCCAGAAGGTGGGCGCGAGGGCCCAGGCGATCGCGGCGGTGTTGCGCAGCAGCGATCGGGACGTGAGGCGTGTCGCGGCGAACCAGCCGCCCAGTACCGCCAGCGGCAGCGCGGAGAGCCACAGCACGATGAGGATCCGCGAGGGATCCGCTGGCCAGAGCGAGCCGAGCAACGCCACGACGGCGGCGAACGGATCGGCCGGCCCGGCCGCGTCGAGCCCGGTCGCCCGGGCGCCGAACGCGGCGTCGGCCCAGAGCTGACCGAGCGTCGCCCGCAGCGGCTCGAGGGCGCCGCCGCCGAGAGCCGGCCACGCCAGAAGGGCGGGGAATGCGGCGGCTGAGACGACCAGCCCCGCCAGCACGAGCCACGCGCCGCCGCCCGTGAAGAAGTGGAGCTCGCCGCGCACCGGCCGGTTCATCGCGTCGGCGTCCGCATCCGCATCGAAGCGCTGCCGGAGCGCCGACCTGGTGATGCGCAACAGGGAGAGCTGCGACCATGAGGCCGTTCGTGAGCGACGGATGACACCGCGGGATGCGGCGATCGCGCCCCATCGGAAGAAGGCGACGATCGATGCGCCCCACTCGGGCAGCACCCGCGAGGGTTGCTTCGCCACCAGCAGCGCGGCCGCGCGCCAGAGCGCCAGCGGGATGAGTGAGAGCAGGTGCAGCGGCACGGCCGCAGCCGGTGCGTAAGCCAGGCGGCGGTGGATCTGCGCGAGGCGGCGCGCATAGGCGCGACGGCGCCGGGCGCGCCCGGTCGAGGCCGCGGGCAGACCCGCCACGCCGTCGCCGGCGACGGCCACCCGCGCGGTGGGCACGAGACTCACCCGGTGCCCCGCGAGGCGGGCGCGGACGCCGAGATCGAGACCCTCGTCGGCGCCGCCGAGTGCGGGATCGACACCGCGGAGCGTGCGCCACAGGTCGGCGCGCACGAGCACACCGCGCACATCGGCTCCGAGGACATCCTCCTCGCCGTCGTGCTGGCCCTGGTCGAGTTCGTCCTGCACCATCTCGACGGCACGGCCGAACGATGTCATCGTCACGCCGAGCGAGACGATGCGGGCCGGGTCGTCCCACTCCACCAGCTTGGGCGCGACCACGGCGACCGAGGGTGCGCGCTCGAGCCCGGCGAGCAGGCGTTGCAGAGCCTCCGGTTCGGGTGCGGTGTCCTGGGCGAGAAGCCACACGAACTCGCCGCTGATGCGCACCGACGCGAGGCGCACCGCGTCGGCGAACGACGTCGAGGCGCCGGCGGTGATCACGCCCTCGGCGCCGGATGCGGTGACCAACTGCGTGAGGGCGGAGTCTCCGCCGCAGAGCACGATCGTGAGCGCGTCGACCTGGCGGGTCTGGGCGGCGAGGGCGGACAGCGTGCGCTCGAGATGCGCCGCGGCGGCCGTACGCCCTTCAGGGCGCACGACGAGGAGAGCGTGGACACGGGCCGACATGACTGAGCCAGCCTAAGCACGGGTTCGCGACGCGCGAGGTGCACGCGCCGCAATCGACGATCTCGACAGGGCGTTCAGCTCACACGACGCTTGAGTTTGCGACGCTCGCGCTCGCTGAGCCCGCCCCAGATCCCGAACCGCTCGTCGTTGCGCAGCGCGTACTCGAGGCATTCGTCGCGGACGTCGCAGGTCGTGCAGATGCGCTTCGCATCGCGCGTCGAGCCGCCCTTCTCGGGGAAGAACGCCTCCGGATCGGTCTGTGCGCACAGCGCATCCGTCTGCCAGGACAGCGGATTGTCGTCCTCCGCCGGAGCTTCGCGACGGACGCCGGGAACCCCGAGGAAGACCGGGTCGACGTGCCAGTTGTCGGGAACGCCTGAGCGGTACGGTGCGCTCGCCATGTGCTCTCCCCACGATCTCGAAATCACGTCCCGCGGTGGGCGGGTGCCTAAATTACACAGGTGTGATTCGAGGAAAGCAAGTCGCAGATCGTAAACCCTCAACCCGCGCTTTAATCTTCACGACGCGCCGACGGCGTGTCGATGGAGCGGATTCGTTACGACGCGACGATTCAGCGTCCGGGCATCGCGAGGAACAACTCGCCGGCACCCGTGACCTCGAGGTGCTGCTCGTCGGGCGTGGCGAACGCCGCGGCACCGGGCGTGAGCTGCACCCGCGCATCCGCGGCCGACACGATCGGCGCGCCCGCGGTCGCCACGGCGATGGCGGGTCCACGGAGGCGGACCCGACGCACCTCGCCGTCATCGACCGTCACACGCAGCAGCTCGAAGTCGGGGATGCCGGGAGCGAAGACGTCGACGCCCGGCTCCCCCACGATCGCGGGCAGCCTCGGCGCGTCTCCGGGCGTCGTGTCGAGGATGCGCAGCAGCTCGTCGACGTCGATGTGCTTGGGGGTCAGCCCCCCGCGCAGCACGTTGTCGCTGGCCGCCATGATCTCGACGCCGAGACCTGCGAGGTACGCGTGCAGCACACCGGCCGGCACGAAGATCGCCTCGCCGCGCGCCAGCACGACGTGGTTCATGAGCAGCGCCACCACAACGCCGGGATCCGACGGGTAGGCGTCGGCGATCCTGGCCAGCGCGGCGAAGTGGTCCGTGGGCGTCGCCTCGGCCGCCTCTCGCACGGCGGAGATCACCCCGTCGACGACACTCTGCGCCCGGCCGGAGAGCAGCCAGCCCAGGACGTCGCGCAGCGTCGAGGCCTCGTCGGCACCCTCGAGCGCCGTGCCGAGCGCCGTCACGCCCTCGTTCGAAGGAAGAGCGGCGAGGATGCCCCGTGTCGCCGTCAGAGGCCGCAGTCCCGCGAGCGCCTCGAAACGGTCGCTGACAGCGACGATCACCTCGGGCTTGTGGTTGTCGTCCTTATAGGTGCGGTGCGCCGCATCCCGAGCAACACCCGCCGCCTCCTCCCGCGCGAACCCCTCGACGGCCTGCGCCCGCGAGGGGTGCACCTGGATGGACAGGGGCGAGCCCGCGGCGAGCAGCTTGAGCAGGTAAGGCAGTCGTGCGGCCCGGCCCGCATCCACGTCCTGCGCGTCGAACCAGGCGTCCAGGGTCATCCCGAGGGAAGGGAGCTGGGCGGGCGATCCGGGATGGTCGCCGAACCACACCTCCGCTTCAGGGGCGCCGGAGGGCTCGCGGCCCTGCAGGTCTGCGATGAGATGGGAAGAGCCCCACGAGTAGTCACGGGGGACGTTGGTCAGCTGGGCCAGCACACCCCCAGCCTAGAAGGGTCCCGGGATAATCTGGGGGCATCATGGCCGTCCGAACCCAACATCCGGCAGGTCCCGCGCCCGCACCGCCGCTGCGTGAGCGCACGGGGCACCTGCTGCTGCGCGCGTGGTGCGTCTTCGTCGTCTTCCAGGCGCTCGCGGGCACCGCGTGGACGTTGGCCTTCGGGGTCGCCGTATCGACCGTGATCGTCGTCGCCACCGCGATCGTCTCCCTCATCGTGTGGCTCCTGGTCCGACCACCGGTCGACATGCGCCGCCTGCCGTGGTTCGTCCTCGCGTACGGCATATGGGCGACCGCCTCACTCATCTGGTCGGCATGGCCTGCGACGACGGGCACCACGTTGGCACTGTGGCTGATCACGACGGGCCAGGGCCTGTTCGTGGCGGCGATGCTCACCTGGCGCGAGATCGTCGCCGCCGTCTCGGCGGCGCTGAAGTGGACGCTCGGGCTGTCGCTCGCCTTCGAGCTCGTCGTGTCGCTGCTCGTGCGACGCCCCCTCCTTCCCGGCTGGGTGCTTCCGGAACGTGGCGTGAAGTACGACCCGATCGTCTACTGGTCGCGCAACAACCTCTTCGATCTCGACGGGCGCATCCAGGGCATCCAGGGCAACGCCAATCTCCTCGCGGTCATCGCCCTGCTCGGGCTGATCGTCTTCTGCATCCGCTGGGCGGCGCACGCCGAGCGGCGGGCGTCCGCGATCGTCTGGATCGCGATCGCAGCGCTGCTGTTCGTCCATGCCGGCTCCGCGACCGCCTACCTCTCCGCGGCGGCCGTCCTCGTCGTGCTCGTGACGGTCCTGCTCATGCGGACCATCACGAAGCCGGGTGGACGCACGGTGTACTACGCGGCCTACGCCGTCGTGGCTCTCGCCGGTGCCGCCGTCCTCTTCTTCGCGCGCGACACGCTCTTCGCGGCTCTCGGCCGGTCGGCGGACCTGACCGGCCGAGAGGGCATCTGGGAGCAGGTGCTGGCGAGAGCCGTCGAACACCCCGTGATCGGATGGGGCTTCGCCTCGCCGTGGCTGCCATGGGACAGCCACTTCGACGGCTGGATCGTCGACCACGGTGAGACGGTCATGCAGGCGCACAACATGTGGATCGACGTCTTCCTGCAGCTCGGCGTGATCGGTGTGCTCCTGATGGCGGGCGTCTACGCGACCTTCATCTGGCGCGCCTGGTTCTTCGCGATCGACCGCCCCCGATGGGATTTGCGCGATGACCGCCCGTACTCGCCGTTGACGCTGCTGCCCACGCTCGTCGCCACCGTCCTGCTCGTGCAGGGCCTCGCCGAGTCCGGCCCTCTGGTGGTGTGGGGCTGGATGCTCATCGTGCTGCTCGGACTCAAGGTGCGGCAGTCGCCGCTGCTCGGCGTCGGCCCGGCGGAGACGTCGTGGCGTATCGAACGCGGCGACCCCGTGTCGGATCAGGGATGATCGCCGCCTCCGCCTCCAGCGCGGGCGAACTGCTGCGCTCGGCCCGGATGGCGCGCGCATTCACCCTCGTCGTCTTCGGCACGACTTTCGGCGCCTTCGCCATCGAACGCCTCATGGGCCGGGTGACCTACGTGACGATGGTCGCGGGGCTGTGCGCCCTCGCCGTCGCCATGCTCGTCGCGCGGCGCGGGGAGCTGTCGCCGCTGCGACTGGCCTCGGCGACGCTCGCCCTCTTCCTCGGGTGGACGTTGGTGAGCGTCTTCTGGTCGACCGATCAGCCGAAGTCCCTCATCGGCTGGGTGGCACTGGCGGCGCTGTCGCTGCTGGGCGTCACGATCGCCCATGTGCGCGACACCCTGCAGACCGCCCGGGCGCTGGGAGACGTCATGCGGTGGCTGCTCGCGGTCTCCCTGGGCGTCGAGATCCTCTTCGGCATCCTCATCGACATGCCGTTCCCGCTGCTGGGAGTGCAGGGTCTCATCGCCGAACTCGGTCCCGTACAGGGGATCTTCGGCACCCGTAACGCGCTCGGCTTCGTGGCGCTGCTCGCGCTCATCACCTTTCTGGTCGAGTGGCGTACCCAGTCCGTGCGGCCCGGGCTCGCCGTCGTCTCCGTGCTGCTCGCGGGCGGAATGGCCGTCCTGAGCGACTCCCCCACCGTGATCGTGATCGCCCTCATCGTGGGCCTGGCCACGCTGACGCTCATGGTGGTGCGCCACACCCGAGCCGAGTCGAGACCCATGCTGCAGGCGACGCTCGCCGGGATCGTGGTGGTCGCCCTGGCCGTCGCCTACGCTGCCCGCGGCCCGATCATCGCCATGCTCGGCGCCGGCAGCGACTTCTCGACCCGCGCGGATCTGTGGAACACGATCCTGGACTACGTCCGGTACCACCCGGTACAGGGATGGGGTTGGTACGGCACCTGGTCGACGACCGAGTTCCCGTTCCTCTCCATCAACGTGAACCTCGGCGCGCGGCACGCATCGGCGCTCAACGCCTATTTCGACATCCTCCTGCAGGTGGGATGGTTCGGCCTGCTGCTGTTCGCCGGGTTCTGTGCCATCGCGCTCGTGCGGTCGTGGCTCGAGGCCAGCAACCGGCGAGCGGTGGTGTACACCTGGACCCCCCTCATCCTCACCGCGCTGCTCGTCGATTCGGTGTTCGAGAGCTTCACCCTGTTCGGATACGGATGGCTGCTTCTGGTGGTGTGCGCCAGCCGCGCCGGGCAGTCCCGCTCGTGGCGGGATCGCCTCGACGGCGGTGATCAGGTCGCGCCCGTCCTGCCGGAGGCGCCTGCCCGCTGATGCGTCCAGTCGGTTCCGAGACGCGCGGGGTAGTATCGGGTCGCTATGGCCGCCGCATCCGAGAGTCCCGACGTGCCCTCCCACACCCCGTTTGATCCCGCATCCGCCACGATCGTGGTCGTGACCTACAACCGTTCCGCTCTGCTGACGCGGTTGCTGACCAGCGTGGCGGCGATGGATCCCGCTCCCGGCCACCTCGTCGTGATCGACAACGCCTCGACCGACGACACCGCCGAGGTCATCGAGCAGTTCCGCCCGCGCCTGAACACGCAGGTCGTGTATCGCCGTCTCGAGACGAACACCGGCGGCTCCGGCGGGTTCAGCGAGGGGATGCGCACCGCGTACGAGCTCGGCTCGGCGTGGATCTGGCTCATGGACGACGATGTCGAGGTGCTTCCCGACGGCCTGGCACGCATGGGGAAGTGGGCCCCGCGCTTCAAGAGCATCCAGGGCAGGCGCTACGACTACGACGGCAGCGAGTTCTACTGGCAGTACCGCGTGGCCGACCGCATGGGCATCCCGATTCCCTTCGCCCCCGCCGGCTTCGACGCCTCGGGGTTCAAACAGATGAACTCCGGCTGTTTCGAGGGGATGTTCATCCACCGCGACATCGTCTCGCGGATCGGACTCCCCGATCCCCGCTTCTTCATCTACTGGGACGACCAGCTCTACGGCTGGCTCGCCTCACGCGTCACGACCTCGGTCATCGTCGACGAATTCGTGCTTCGCCGAACGCGCGAGATCAAGCAGTGGGACATGGGCATCCGCCACATGAACGCCTCGAGCGACGCCTACCGCTACTACATCATGCGCAACCGCGCCTACATCAAGCGTTACTATCGCGAGCTCGGCGTGTACAACCCGTTCCTTTTCGGCCTCGGCACCGCGATGACCTTCGCCAAGGAGCTCATCCGACTGGTGGTCGTCGAACGCAAGGTGCGCGGCACGAGCAACCTGTTCCGCGGCCTTCGCGACGGTCGCAAGATCGCGCGCGACCGGTCGTGGAAGCCGATGCCGCCGCTCACGCAGCAGCCTCAGCCGGCTGCGTAGTCCGCGTTGTAGCGCTCGAGAACCTCGCCGATCGGCGCGTCCATCTTCAGGGCACCCTTGTCGAGATAGAGGCCGCGCGTGCAGAAGCGGCGCAGATCCTTCTCGTTGTGGCTGACGAAGAAGAGCGTCCGTCCCTCGGCGAGCAGTTCGTCGATGCGGCGATAGCACTTCTCCCGGAAGGCCTTGTCGCCCACGGCGAGCACCTCGTCGACGAGCAGGATCGGCTCCTCCAGCTGGGAGACGACGGCGAAGGCGAGCCGCACCTTCATCCCGTTCGACAGATGCTTGTACGGCGTGTCGACGAAATCATGGAGCTCGGCGAAATCGATGATCGAGTCGAAGCGCCGCGAGATCTCGGCGCGACTCATGCCGTGCAGCCCGGCGGTCAGGCGGACGTTCTCACGCACCGTGAGGTCGCCGACGAAGCCGCCGGTGATCTCGATGAGCGGGGCCACACCGCCGAGGACGCGAACGGATCCTTCGTCGGGCAGGAGGACGCCGGCGACGAGCTTGAGGAGCGTGGACTTGCCCTGCCCGTTGCGTCCCACGACACCGATCGATTCCCCCGGGGCGACGGTGAAGGTGACGTCCCGCAGCGGCCAGAACTCACCCGGGCGGGCGCGCCGGGATGCGCCGCCGAACAGGTCCTTGAGGCTGCGGCGCCCCCGCCGGTTGCGCCGGAACCGAACGCCAAGCTCCTGCACATCGATCGCGACGTCCGCGGCCATCACAGCTCCTTCAGCACGGGTCGCTCGAGGCGTCGGAAGACGAGCACGCCCAGCCCCAGGATCGCCAGGCTCACGACCGCGCCGGTGACCACGGAGAGGGTATCCCACTGGTCAGGGAAGAACCCCGCGCGGTACAGCGTGAAGATGCCTGCGAGCGGGTTGAACGCCGCGACCTCGCGGAAGCCCGCGGGCAGGTCCGAGACGCCGTAGATGATCGGTGAGGCGTAGAAGAGGGCCCGCAGGATGAGACGGGTCGTGCGCTCCAGGTCTCCCCACAGCACACACAGCGGCGCGACGATGAGTCCCAGCCCGACCAGCAACGCGACCTGCAGCAACACCGCGACCGGGAACAGCAACAGGCCCCATCCGACCGTCGCTCCTGCGAACACCGCGAAGAGCACGAGCACGGGCATCGAGCACAGGAACTCGACGCCCTTGCTCAGCACGATGCGATTGATCCAGATCGACCGCGGGATGGCGGTGGACCTCACGAGTCGGGCGTCCTTGTTGAACGCGCGGGTGAAGTCGGTGACGGCCGCGTTGAACCAGACCCAGGGCAGCAGCGCTGTGATGAGGAAGACGATGTACGGCGTCTCGCCCACATCCCGCCCGAAGACCTGCGTGAAGACGAACCAGTAGATGGCACTCATCACGAGGGGGTCGAGCACGGACCACAGATAGCCGAGTGCGCTGGTCGCGTATCGGACCTTCAGGTCGCGGGCCGACAGGAGCCACAGCGAGTGGAGGTAGCGCCGCCGGGATCCGGGGGCGCCGACAGCGGCTGAGCTCACCAGGAGAGTCTAGAGCCGGACGGTGCGCCGCCCTCGCAGGCGGGCTCGGGCCGCCGCAGCCTCACGAGAGCGGCCCGCACTGCCCGATGCGGTAGAGGACCGAGTCGCCGTCGGTGGCGACGGGCTCGAACAGCCCCTCCTGCACAGCACGGTGAACGGCGGCAAAGTGATTGCCGGAGGGATCGCCGCCGCCGAACTCGTGCGGGTGGTACAGCACGTAACGCACGCGGAGCGCGTCGAGTGCCTGGCAGACCGCGGGATCGTCATCGATGTGTTCAAGCTGCCACGCCAGCACGAGCCGTGCGGGATCCCACTGCCCGTTCACGTGGGGGAAGACCGGCTCGCGGCCCGCATACAGCTGAGAGAGCGCCGATCCGTCCCAGGGATCGCCGAGGAGGCGCTCGTCCGCGGGCACGGTCTGGGCCACCGTGGTGCGCATGAAGTCGATCTGGGCCTGGGACACCACGGCGGTCTGCGCGTGCGCATCCGGCAGCCGGAAGATCGCGGCGACGGAGCGTGAGACACCGCCGCACGCCATGGCGAGCGCGCTCGTCGCCACCACCGCCGTGACGATGGCGACGGCGATCGGGATGCGACGCGCCGTGGACCGGCGGGCGAGGCGTCGCGAGCTCCACAGGATCGCCAACGTCGCGAAAGCGACGCCGAGCACGGGAAGCGCCGAGCTGAGCCGGTAGCGATCCTTGTACCAGAGGGCGGTGGCGAGCTTGGCGAACACGTCGTCGGCGCCCGCGGCGAGAGCGAACAGCACGGCGAGAATCGCGTAGGCGGCGACCGCCCATCGCATTCCGCGCCTGCGCGATGCGAGCACAAGACCCAGCGCGACCGCGGCCGCCAACAAGAGAGCGGGGAACACGATTCGTCCCCCGACGCCCGTCGGCCAGGACTGCAGCACGACCTGCGCCAGGCCGTCGAAGACCGATTGGGTGGCCATGGCCTGCGGTCCGCCGAGCCGGTCCTCGAGCGGACGTCCGAACAGGTCCAGGCGGAGCACGAGGTACGCGAACCCCGCGATCGCGCCCAGCGCCGTCGCCACAGTCACCGCCCACGCCCAGCGCCCCGCGACCCGACGGGAACGCCCGCCCGCCCGCCGGGCGCGGGTGTACGCGGCGGCCGCGCGACTGAGGGCGAACGGCGCGAGGATCACGGCCCACGTGACGAGGACGCGCGGCTGGGAGAACCCCACCGCCGCGACCGCGACCGCGGTGATGCCGGCGGCGGGCCAGAGCGCGAGGTACGTCGCGTTCAAGCGGGTCCGGCCGCGCGGGACGAGCGCGGCCAGCGGAGCCGCGATCGCGACGGGGAGCAGCGCGGTCGCGAGATAGCTCGGATACAGCGTGCCCCAGGTCAGCAGGCCGTACGGCATGGCGGCGAAGGCGGCTCCCAGCGGCAGGGCCACCAGCGCGACGCGACCTGCGGCGAACCCGGTCACGAGCACCTGCGCGAGCCACGCGACCCCGGGCAGCCAGACCACGGCCGCCACCGCGATCCACGCCGCGTTGGCGGCGACCGGAATGCCGGCGCCGGACACCTGCACGGTCGCCGCGACGAGCGCGTGCCACGCCGCGGGGTAGAACGCGAAGGACTTGTCGGTTTCGATGAGGGTTCGCAGGGTCAGCGAAGAAGCATCTCCGTCGGCCAGGATGCGGGCGGTCGCAGAGAGGTGGAAGACGTTGTCGTACGTCTGGCTGATGCGTTCGGGCGACGGGACGAGGACGAAGGCGACGACGGCGATCACGGCCGCCGCACCCAGCCACGCGAGCACGAGCCACCAACGCGGAACGCCCTCCGGTGCCGGGGTCGTGCGCGGGGCGCGCCGCCGATAGATCGCCGCGCACAGGCCGAGGGCGATTCCGATCACGAGAGGCTGCCACGCCGCGAAGGGCACGCGCAGCAGCGCGAAGACGACTCCGGCGACCGCGATGCTCGCAACGCCCGCCGATGCCGAGACGGCGGTACGCGCCACCAGACCCAGTCGGAGGGGGGCGCTCGCGATCAGACCCGGAACGAGGATCACGAGCGCGGCCGCCGCGACGACCGGGACGGCCGAGAGCCAGCTCACCGCTGATCGCCCCCGTCGAACACGCGGCGCCACGCCGCATCCGAGGTCATGCGATGAGCGGCGCTGCGGTACGTGCGCGCCAGCCGGGGCCACCGCAGCAGGAGCGCCAGATGAAGCCGGACGCTGCGGCGCAGGGCCCGGCGGGTCTCACTCCGGCTGCGTCGGAACCAGTTCGTCGCCGATCCGTCGGCCGTGTCGACGAGGGCGGAGTCGATCCTGCGGAAGGCGGGCCACTGGGCCGCGGTGGCGCTCAGGTGCGCCTGCGGCCGCTGCCGGCTCTCCGAGGTCGCCCGCACCAGCAGGTGTCGCAGGAACGTGGCGGCCAGTGCGAGCGCTCCGCCGTGAAGGGCAGGTCCGTCGTCCGCTGCGGAACCCCCCGGATCCACGACCGCAGCGTCGGGATAGACGGACCGCAGCTCGCGAACCGCGGACAGCCGGGTGTCGAGTCGCGGCACGAGCGCATCGGGCCCGTCGAGGATGTCCTCCACGGCGAGCGCACGCAGGCGCACGGCACTGTACTGCAGCGACAGCAGCGGCTTGACATCGCCGAGGAACGAGTGCGCGACGATGCGCACGGGACGTCGTCTCGGCGCATGCAGGAGCTCGCCGATCAGGCGGTTGCGGTGAAGGAAGTACGCCTCCCAGCTGCGCGTCGGCGCCTTGCCGCCCCAGCCCAGGTGCCACACGGCGATCCCGGGGATACTGAGGGTCGCCACCCCCGCCTCGGCGGCACGGCGGCCGAACTCGACATCGTCGCCTTTGACGAACAACGGCCAGGAGAGTCCGTGCGAGCGCAGCAGGGTGACGGGGATGAGGCACATCCACCAACCGTTGAAGTCCGCTCGCTGCAGCGTGTGGAAGTAGGGCGACTGGCGGAACGGCGAACGGGAGAAGTCATGGTCGTAGGCATCGGTGCGCGTCAGATCGACCCAGCCGATCGAGGCGTTCCAGTGCTCGGCCTGCGTGTAGAGCACTCCCGGGTCGTCGAGATGGATCATGCCACCGCCCACGATCACCGGGTTCCTCGCGGCGTCCGCGAAACGGACCGCGCGCAGCAGCGACTCCGGCTCCGAGATGGCGTCGTCGTCGAGCAGGATCACATAGTCGTCCTCGCCTGCCGCGAGGGCCTCGGACATCGCTCGTGAGAAGCCACCGGAGCCGCCGATGTTGCGCTGACGCAGCATGGTCAGTCGATCGCCGAGACGATCGGCGACCTCGGAGAACCCCGGACGCTGCGCGACGAGGTCCTCCCCCTGGTCGACCACCACGATGCGACGCACCACCCCGGCGAGGTCGGGCTCGTCCGCGAGCTGACGCAGCTGCGCCAGGCAGTCTTCGGCGCGGTTGAAGGTGGTCATGCCGACCGTGGCCGAACCCGCGCGTCCTTCATCCGCGATCTCCCACTGAGCAGCCTGCAGCCGGAGTCCGCCCACATCCGCCTCGAGATCCAACCACAGGGCTCCCCCGTCGCCGAAACCCTCCAGCGGGATGTCGATCTGCACGTCCCCCGCGCCGAGCTCGGCCGTCGCCACGGGAACGGCGAGAGCCGCGCCGTCCGAGCGCCAGACCCGGGCGGTGCCCGCCCCCTCGGCCCGGATGCTCAGCCGCACCTCGTCCACGTCCGTGTCCCGCTGCCAGTAGGCGGCGGGGAACGCGTTGAAGTAGGAACCGAGCGAGAGGGTCGTCCCGGCGTCGAGTTCGAGCGTGCGCCGCCCGGTGATCCGCGCCCCCGGCGGCATCCCCCCATCGATGTACAGCGCCCGCGTGGCCGGTCGGTCATCGACGGGGAAGACGACACGGGAGACCGTGCGGTACGTGAGCTCGCCGGTCACGTCAGGCGAGGGTGTTGTTCCACATGCTCAGCGCGGAGCCGATCGCCATGTGCATGTCGAGGTACTGGTAGGTGCCCAGCCGTCCACCGAAGTGCACGTCGGGCTCGCCCGCCTGCAGCTCGCGATATGCCAGCAGTCCGGCACGGTCGGCCGCGGTGTTGACGGGGTAGTACGGCTCGTCGGAGCGCTCGGCGAAGCGCGAGTACTCACGCACGACGACCGTGCGATCACGGGGATAACGATCCGCCCGCTCGGGGTGGAAGTGCTTGAACTCATGGATGCGGGTGTACGGCACGTCCGCGTCCGCGTAGTTCATCACGCTCGTCCCCTGGAAGTCGCCGATCTCGAGCACCTCCTGCTCGAAGTCGAGCGTCCGCCAGGACAGCGCGCCGGCCGTGTAGTCGAAGTACCGGTCGACCGGGCCGGTGTACACGATCGGCACCTGTCCCACCGTCGCGCGCTTGCTGAACGGTTGGTCGTCGTCGAAGAAGTCGACCTCCAGACGTACCTCGATGCCCGGGTGGTCGGCCATCCGCTCCAGCCACGCCGTGTACCCGTCGACGGGGAGGCCTTCCCAGGTGTCGTTGAAGTACCGGTTGTCGTAGGTGTAGCGCACCGGCAGCCGGGAGATGACCGCGGCGGGAAGGTCGCGCGGATCGGTCTGCCACTGCTTGGCGGTGTAGTCGCGGATGAACGCCTCGTAGAGCGGCCGCCCGATCAGGCCGATGGCCCGCTCCTCGAGGTTCTGCGCGTCCTTGGGGTCGAACTCCCCCGCGAGCTCCTGGACGAGTCGACGAGCCTCGTCGGGCGTGTACGCCGCCTGGAAGAACTGGTTGATCGTGCCGAGGTTGATGGGCAGCGGATACACCACGCCCTTGTGCGTCGTGTAGACGCGATGCACGTAGGAGGTGAAGTCGGTGAAGCGGTTCACGTACTCCCACACGCCCGGGTTGGAGGTGTGGAACAGGTGCGCGCCGTACTTGTGGACCTCGATGCCCGTCGAGGGCTCGTCCTCGGTGTAGGCGTTGCCCCCGATGTGCGGACGACGATCGATGACGGTCACCTTGCGACCGGCAGCCGCCGCCCGCTCGGCGATCGTGAGCCCGAAGAAGCCGGATCCGACGACGAGAAGATCGGTCATGTCATGGTTCCTTTCCCGCGGGCGCTCGTCAGCGCCGTGTCGCGGAGGGTTCCCCACCGACCGGCCGGTCCTCCGGGGCTCCCAGGTTTCATCTGGCAGGATTGCTCGTTGTGAAAGGCATCATTCTGGCTGGCGGCTCTGGGACTCGCCTGCATCCGATCACCCTTGGCGTCTCGAAGCAGCTTATCCCGGTGTACGACAAACCGATGGTGTACTACCCGCTGTCGACGCTCATGCTCGCGGGCATCGAGGAGATCCTCGTCATCACCACCCCGCACGACGCTCCGGCGTTCGAGCGGCTGTTCGGCGACGGCTCCCAGTTCGGCATCTCCATCACGTTCGCGCAGCAGCCGTCCCCGGACGGACTGGCGCAGGCGTTCACGATCGGCGCGGACTTCATCGGCGACGACACGGTGGCGCTGGTCCTCGGCGACAATCTGCTCTACGGCCCCGGTCTCGGCACCCGCCTGAAGCGATTCAGCGACATCAAGGGCGGCGCCGTCTTCGCCTACTGGGTCGCCGAGCCGTCCGCTTACGGCGTGGTGGAGTTCGACCGCGACGGCAAGGCGATCTCGCTCGAGGAGAAGCCCGCCGCACCGCGCAGCAACTACGCGGTACCCGGCCTCTACTTCTATGACAACGAGGTCGTCGAGATCGCCCGGGGGCTTCGCCCGAGCGCGCGCGGCGAGTACGAGATCACGGACATCAACAAGGTGTACCTCGAACGCGGCGACCTGCAGGTCGAGGTGCTGCCGCGCGGCACGGCGTGGCTCGACACGGGGACGTTCGACCAGATGACCGACGCCGCCGACTACGTGCGCACCATGGAGCGCCGCACCGGCATGCGCATCGGCGTGCCGGAGGAGGTCGCCTGGCGTCAGGGGCTGCTCAGCGACGCCGAGCTGCGCGAGCGCGCCCTCACCCTCACCAAGTCCGGATACGGCACCTACCTGCTCGATCTCCTGGAACGGGGTTACTGACATGCGGCTTCTCGTCACCGGCGGAGCCGGCTTCATCGGATCGAACTTCGTGCACCACGTGGTCACCCGCACGGATCACGACGTGGTCGTTCTCGACAAGCTCACATACGCGGGCAACCGCGACTCGCTCGCGGGGCTGCCCGCGGACCGGGTCGAGTTCGTCGAGGGCGACATCGCCGATGCTGCGCTCGTGGACGAGCTGTTCGCCCGCACGGATGCCGTCGTCCACTACGCGGCGGAATCGCACAACGACAACTCGCTGCACGACCCGCGTCCGTTCCTGGACACGAACATCATCGGGACCTACACGCTCCTCGAGGCGGCGCGTCGCCACGACCGTCGCTTCCACCACATCTCCACCGACGAGGTGTACGGCGACCTCGAGCTCGACGACCCGGAGCGCTTCACCGAGCAGACCCCGTACAACCCGTCGTCGCCGTATTCGTCCACCAAGGCGGGCAGCGACCTCCTGGTGCGGGCCTGGGTCCGCTCCTTCGGGGTGCGCGCGACGATCTCGAACTGCTCGAACAACTACGGTCCCTTCCAGCACGTCGAGAAGTTCATCCCCCGCCAGATCACGAACGTGATCCGGGGCGTCCGGCCGAAGCTCTACGGCGCGGGCGAGAACGTGCGCGACTGGATCCACGCCGACGATCACTCCTCCGCCGTGCTCACGATCCTCGAGAAGGGCGTGATCGGCGAGACGTACCTCATCGGCGCCGACGGCGAGAAGAACAACAAGGACGTCGTCGAGCTGATCCTTGAGCTCATGGGCGAACCGTCCGACGCGTACGACCACGTCACCGACCGCCCGGGACACGACCTGCGCTACGCCATCGACTCGACGAAGCTGCGCACGGAGCTCGGCTGGCAGCCGGCCTATCGCGATTTCCGCAGCGGGCTCTCCGCCACGATCGAGTGGTATCGCGCCAACGAGGCGTGGTGGGCCCCCAGCAAGGATTCCACCGAGGCGTTCTACGCCGGCAAGGGGCAGTGAGCGGTGTGACCGCCGAACCGGACGACCGTGCCGGTCGTCCGGCCTCCTGGCGGACGCGTGTGCTGCAGACCGTCCGATGGGTCGTGATCGCCGCGGTGGTCGTGGTGGCGGTGTGGTACTTCGCGACCATGTGGGACACCGTCGCACCGGAGCTCGCCAAGATGCACCCGGCCGCTCTCGCCGGGTCGTTCGCGGTGCTGCTGGCCGGGTTGATGCTCACGGTGCTGTCCTGGACGACCCTCCTCAACGGCCTGGGTCACCCGGTGCCCTTCATCCGCGGGGCGCAGATCATGCTGGTCGGACAGCTGGGCAAGTACGTCCCGGGGTCGGCCTGGGCGTACCTGCTGCAGATGGAGATCGGACGGCAGTACGGCATCGCCCGGGCACGCGTGCTGGTCGCGTCACTGTACGCCGCAGGCGTCGGAGTCGTCGCTTCGCTCGTGCTCGCCGTGGCGGCGCTTCCGCAGCTGAATGAGGGCCTGCCCCAGGTGGTCTGGATCATCGCCCTGCTCCCGGTGGGCCTGGCATGCCTGCTCCCGCAGGTGATGACCTTTCTCGCGAACCTCGTCCTGAAGCTCTTCCGCCGCACTCCGCTCGGCCAGCGGGTGAAGCTGCGCACCACACTCGGCGCGCTGGGCTGGAGCATCGGCTCCTACGTCCTGTACGGGGTGCACCTCTGGCTCCTGACGGGCGGCGAGGCGGCGGTCACCGACATCCTGCTGTGCGCGGCGGCCATCGGAATGGGTTTCACCGTGAGCCTGTTCGCGTTCCTGCTGCCCTCCGGAGTCGGCGTGCGCGAGGCCGTGCTCATCGGCTGCCTCGGCCTCGTGCTGAGCGCGGGCCAGGCGTCGGCGATCGCGCTCGTCTCGCGCGGCATGTTCACGGCGGGAGATCTCATCACGGCGGGCGCGGCGGCCTTGACGGCACTCGTGCTGCGCCGAAGGCTGCACCGCGCGGACGTCGTGCGGGCGGAGTACAGCGACGTCGCGAACTCTTGATCCCCACGTCGCGCGATACCCTCGAGAGTCATCCAAAGCGTTAGGCAGTTCTTCCCGTGCACTCCCCCCACGTCCCCGCATCCGCACTCGTCATCATCCCCACCTACAACGAGATCGAGAACCTCGAATCGATCGTGCGGCGCGTCCTGGATGCTGCTCCCGCCGTGCACGTGCTGATCGTCGATGACGGCAGCCCGGACGGTACCGGGGAGCTGGCCGACCGCCTCGCGAGTGCCGACGAGCGGATCGCGGTCATCCACCGCACCGAGAAGAACGGTCTCGGAGCGGCCTACCTCGCCGGTTTCGCCCACGGTCGCGCGGCGGGCTATCCCTTGCTCGTCGAGCTCGACGCCGACGGTTCCCACCCGCCCGAGCGGCTTCCGGCTCTGCTCTCGGCGGTCACCGACGATCCGACCGGCCGCGTGGCCGGCTCGATCGGGTCCCGGTGGGTGCGCGGCGGCTCGGTCGTGAACTGGCCGTGGCTGCGCCAGGTGATCAGCAGGGGCGGCAGCTGGTACGCCCGCACGATGCTCGGTCTGCCCGTCCGGGATGTGACCGCCGGCTACCGCGTGTACCGGTCCGACGTGCTGGAGCAGATCGACGTCGACTCCGTGGAATCGCGGGGGTACTGCTTCCAGATCGATCTCACACGCCGCGTTCACGGCGCGGGCTACGAGCTCGTCGAGGTGCCGATCGAGTTCCGGGAACGCGAAGCCGGCCAGTCGAAGATGAGCTCCTCGATCGTCGCGGAGGCGATGCTCCGCGTCACCCGGTGGGGCATCGATCGGATTCTGCGCCGCGCCTGATCACCGCGAGTGCGCCAGCACGTCCTCGCAGGACAGGTCGATGGAGCGGTCTGGCGCGACCGGCAGGGTGACCGTGTCGGGAGCGGCGGGATCCGCGCACACCACGGCCGCCGCCCTGGCGGCGGGCGACCAGCGATCGACCCAGTCGCGGATGGACATCGTCATCGTGCTGCCGTTCATGAGCGCCCCGATCGTCACGGCGCACACGACCCAGGCGCCCCAGCGCGCCGCCCGCGCCCGCGGCCACCTCTCGCGCATGACCGACGCAGCGATGGGCAGGACGGCGACCAGCATGAGCCCCGAGGCGACCCCGTAGCGGATGTTCACCACGAGCGTGCCGATGTTCTCGAGGCCCTCCTCGGCGTACATGAACCAGACCGAGCTGTTGGCCCAGGCGCTGCCGGTGTAGATCGCGGCCGATCCGAGGAGCAGGGCCACCGTGATGATCCGCTGCGATCCGTTCCCGCGCACGAGCACGAAGACGGCGGCGACCACGATGGGCACGAGGATCAGGACGGCTGCCAGCACCCCGGATTCGAGCACCCACGCGCGGATGGTGTCCGGATCCGCGGTGACCAGCGGCATGACGCTGTTGATCATCCATCCCATGACGGTCGAGGGGATGCTCAGGGGACCATTGCTGGTCGCGCGCTCGACGGTCACCGCCGTCGCGACCTGCAGTGCGCTCCCTGCCAGGAAGGCACCGAACACCGGCCAGGACTTCTTCGAGCGGAGCCGGAAGAGGATGAGGGGGAGGAAGAACACCGCCTGGATCTCGGTCGCGACGACGAGCCATGCGACGACGGCCCACAGCACGGAGCTCGTCCAGGTGCGCGGCCGGTAGAGCAGGATCCACGGTGCGAGCCACATCGCGTAGGTGTGGATATCGGCGAGGTTGCCGATCGTCTCCTGGGTGGCCAGCGGGATGAAGGCGGTCGACAGGGCGAGCGCGACGCGGGCGGGCGCCCACGGCACGATCTCCCTCGACAGCCAGTACACGGCGCCCGCGGTGAGTCCGGTGAGCACCGAGCAGATGGCGAAGACGAGCACGGCGTAGTACGGCAGGTCCAGCACGGGCAGAAGCAGCGCGAGCACGAGTCGCGGCACGAAGTGCTGATAGCCCGCATAGCCCTCGAACAGCACGGACCAGCCACCCTGGTCCAGGGCCTGCGCGAGGAAGATGTTCGCATCCTCGGCCCACACACGGTCGCGATGATCGCCGGGCACCCGCATCCAGGTGACCACGGCCGTCAGCACGACGATGCCCGCGAGGACGAGGTGGTCGACCCACCAGGCTCCGCCGCCGCGACGCAGGAGACCGCGGGAAGCGCCGGCCACCGTGTCGCTCGTCATCGCAGCTCCGACAGCGGCGGGTGCGCCCGGTCCTTGTCGGAGAGCTCGGCCTCGGCGAGCGGGATCGGCCACGCGATGGCGAGCTCCTCGTCGGCGAGGTTCACGAACGTGTAGGACTCCTGCGCCTTCGGGCTCCAGTGGTCGTTCACGAGGTAGGTGTAGGCGGTGTTGGGCTCGAGCGTCTGGTACGAGTTGCCCACACCGCGCGGAACGAAGATGGCGGTCGAGGGATCGATCTCGGCAGTGAAGACGCGTCCGAAGCTCTCTCCCGGACGCAGATCCACCCACGCACCGAACACGCTGCCGAAGGCGGTCGAGATGAACTTGTCCCAGGGTTCGGCATGGATGCCGCGAGTGGTGCCGACGGCGTCGTTGAAGGAGATGTTGTTCTGCACCGGGCCGAAGTCGGGCAGCCCGATCGCTGTCATCTTCTCCTGCTGCCAGTTCTCCTTGAACCAGCCGCGGTTGTCCCCGTGCACGGGAAGATCGATCAGGAGCATCCCGGGGATCGACGTCTCACGGGCGGCCAGCGTCTTGCCATAGGTCACAGTCACCACGTCAGCCTAACGGCCGAGATGAACGGCGACGGGCTCAGCCGCGCGCGGTGGCCGCGTGCTCCGCCATGATCGCGCGGATGCGCGTCGCGTCCCCCCAGACGGCGGGCGAGTCGTACGGCCGGTCAGGGAACGCGCCGTACTCGAGCTCGATACCCAGCGCGTTGTCGGCGATGAACGCCTCCACCTGGGCGGCCAGGCTCACCGGCTCGCCGGAGCTGCAGTTGATCACACCGGTCACGCCGGGCGTGACCGAGGCGACGGCGATCTGGTCGGCGAGCTCGGCGACGTCGATGAAGTCGTACTGGCTCTTGCCGGTCGTGAACGGGAAGCTCTGCTGGCCGCGGTCCGCGGCCTCGAGCAGGCGGGCGAAGATCGAGTTGTTCCGGCGGTCGTCACCGAAGATGTAGTAGCACCGCAGCCAGGCGAGCTCGACCTTGTCGGACAGCGCGATCTGCGTGGACTGGCGCAGCGCATCCTTGGCCACTCCGTACAGCGACCGGGGGGCGGTCGGGGTGTCGGCGTCGATCGCGCCCTCCCAATAGCCGACCTCGTGCATGGTTCCCAGGACGCTCAGCCGCTGCGCGCCCGCGGCGACGGCGTCCGACAGGAACGCGAAGTGGGAGGAGAGTCGGAGCATGTGCGACGGCGCGTTGTGGACGAAGCCGTCCTCCCAGGCGAGGTGGATCAGCGCGAGGGTCTGCTCGCCGACGAGGGAAGCGACCTCGAAGTCCGACGCGAAGATGTCCGCCTCGACCACATCGGCGCGCGCGTCGACCTCTCCCCCGCGGCCCGGCCGCACGACGGCGCGGGTGCGAAACCCCCGCTCGAGAAGGGCGGTGACGACGTGGCGGCCCACGTACCCGGCCGCTCCGGTGACGATGACGTGCGGCTCGCTGGCAGGTTGAGACATGATCGGTCAAGTATATTCGTAGGGTGAGTGTGACCCGTTCCCGACGAGGCGCATCAGATGACCGTTGAGGACCGTTATGCACGGCTCGCGGCTCTTCCGATGCGTCCGGTCGGCGGCCGCCGGACACTGTCCCCGTTCGGACGTGTCCGTGAGGTCGTCGAGCACCGTGAACTGCTCTGGCTGCTGACCCGTCGCGACCTCCAGGTGCGATACCGCGGAAGCGCGCTCGGATTCCTGTGGACGCTGATCCGTCCGCTCGTGATGCTGCTGACCTACTACCTCATCCTCGGAGAGGTGCTGGGAGCGGCGAAGGGCGTCACGAACTTCGGGATCTACGTGTTCGCGGGATTGACGATCTACATGCTCTTCTCCGAGAGCGTGGGCGCCGCAAGCGGCTCGATCGTGAGCAACGGTGGGCTCGTTAAGAAGATCTACCTTCCTCGCGAGATCTTCCCGCTGGCATCCGTGGGCGGCGCCCTCTTCCTGTTCGGGATGCAGATGGTGGTGCTGGTGGGCGCCATCCTGCTGTTCCGCGTCTGGCCCGACCCCTTCGGCCTGGTCTATCTCCTGCCCTCCATCGCCTTGGTGCTCGTGTATTCGCTCGCCCTGGGACTCATCCTCTCGGCGCTGAACGTCTACCTGCGCGATATCCAGTACCTCACCGAGATCCTGCTCACGCTCATGATGTGGGGATCGCCCATCGTCTACTCGTGGCAGATGGCCGCCGACGTCATGCAGCGCTTCCACCTTCCGGCGTGGGCGCTCGAGGTCTACACGAACAATCCGCTCACTCTCGCCGTGCTCGGCTTCCACCGCGCGCTGTGGTCAGGCGGGACCGCCGCAGACTTCCCTCACGATCTCGCACTGAGGATGGGCATCGCCGGCGTCGTAGGCCTGGCCCTCCTCGTGGGTGCGCACGCGCTCTTCCAGCGCATGCAGGGCAACCTCGCACAGGAGCTGTGACATGGTCGACATCCAGCCCGGACCCGAAGTCGTGCGCCTGCACGACGTGTCGAAGACCTTCGTCGTGCGCACGGACAACACCCTCAAGGACCGCGTCGTCGGCTTCTTCAAAGCACGGCGCCACCGTCGCACCCACACTGCCTTGGACGGCGTGTCCCTCAGCATCCACGCGGGTACGACCGTGGGTCTGCTCGGCGCGAACGGCTCGGGAAAGAGCACGCTCCTGAAGATGATCGGCGGCATCCTCGCCCCCGATCGTGGCGAGGTCCTCGTCCGCGGCCGCATCGCCGCGCTCCTCGAGCTGGGCGCCGGGTTCCATCCGGAGCTGAGCGGCCGCGAGAACGTCTATCTGAACGCCGCACTGCTGGGTCTGTCCCGGGCGGAGACCGATGCGCGCTTCGATGAGATCGTCGCGTTCGCGGGCATCGAGGAGTTCATCGACAACGAGGTGAAGTTCTACTCGTCGGGTATGTACATGCGGCTCGCCTTCGCCGTCGCGGTGCACACCGATCCCGACATCCTGCTCGTCGACGAGGTCCTCGCCGTCGGAGACGAGGCGTTCCAGCGCAAGTGCATGGACAAGATCCGCTCGTTCCAGCAGGAGGGGCGCACGATCATCATCGTGAGCCACGCCTCGGGCCAGATCGCCGAGCTCTGCGACTCCACCTACGTCATGAAGGACGGTTCGGTCGAGTTCGAGGGCGACGCCCAGGCGGGGTTGTCCGCCCTGCGCGACATCCTCGAGGGCCGTCGCGCCGGCGAATCGGCCGAGATCGAGACCACCCGCCGGCTGCGTGTCACCTCGGTCGAGGCACTGGACGGTCAGGGGCGCCCGACGGACCGTTTCGTCCAGGGCGACCCGATGACGCTGCGCCTCGGTGTGACCTCGAGCGGTCCCGTCACGGAGTGGACGATCGGATTCGGCATCGACTCGCCGAGCGGCCAGATGGTCCTCGGCTCCAGCAGCGACCGTCTCAAGCTCGATCTCGACGCCCTCGCAGAGGGCGAGAGCCGTCACGTGGACTTCGAGATCAAGGAGCTGCACTTCGGTGTCGGCGAGTACTTCGTCAACGCGCGCGCCACCGACCTCGACGGCTCGGAGTCCGACGTCCTGTGGCAGGGCGCGCTCATCCACGTCGTGGGCAGCGAATCGAGCCTCGGCGTCGTCGACGCCGACATCAGCGCGCGACCGGCCTGAGCCGCGCCCGGCACGGCCGGTCGCCGGCCGTGCCGATCAGCTCGCGCTGAAGCTGACACCTCCGGCGGTCGACCGCGCGACGCCGTTCTGGAACTGCTGCGTGCAGCCGTTCGCATCGCAGACCGGTGCCGCCGCGGGCCAGCCGAGCCACGTGCGTTCCGCGCCGTAGCGGTACCACATGTCGATGATCGGCCCGTAGGGGCTGAAGACGGGCTGCGCGCCGCGAATCTGGGTGATGACTCCCTTGGAGAAGTGCTGGGCCCAGCCGCCGTTGTAGACGTCCGTGTATCGGATGTTGTTGATCGCGGCGCCGTAACCTGCCGCTCCTTGGCCCGCCCAGAAGGACGCGATGCTGCCGAACGTGCCGTACGTGCCCCAGGAGGACGACGAGAATGCCCCGCCCTGGAACGCCTGCGAGCAGAACTCGCCCTCGCACACCTGGTTGGCCGTCGGCCAGCCGTAGCTCGCGCGTTGCGCGCCGGATGCGGACCAGGCTGCCTGGATCGGGCCGTAGGCGACGAAGACGGGAGCCCCGCCGGTCGAGGTGAGCATGCCCGCCGCGAAGTTCTGGATGACACCGCCGTTGGCGGACTGCGCGGTGTTGTACGCCACTCCCAGTCCGGCTCGGCCGCCGCGGGCGTTCCATTCCGTCGCGAACGACCCCGTGACGGCGTGGGCGCCGAAGGTGGGACTGTCGGAGACGACGCCGCCGGTGAACAGCTGCAGACAGTCCCCGCCCACGCACTCGTACGCACCGCGAGGCCAGCCGAGCGGACCCGCTCCCTGTCCTGAATCGGACCAGATCTGCTGGATGCGGGAGTAGGGCACGAGCTGGAAGCCCGCGGCGCTCTGCACGAGCACGCCCGCTTCGAAGTTCTGAACCCAGGCGACGCCCGCGGCCGGCTGCGTGTAGAGCTGGTCGTTCAGCGCCGCTCCCAAGCGCCCTGCCGCGCCGCCCTGGCCGAGCCAGTAGTCGCGCATCCCGCCCCACACCACGTGCGCGCCATACTGCGCGGAGGTGGAGATGGTGGCGGAGACGAAGGACTGCGTGCACTTCACACCGGCGATGCAGACCTGTTCACCGTTGGGCCAGCCCATCGCACCGCGCGGTCCGTTCTGACGGTCGTACTCGCTCAGGATGACGTTGTTGGCGACGAAGACCGTGCCGCCCTGGTAGCTGCCGTACAGGTTGCCGCCGGAGAAACGCTGATACCAGCCCTGTCCGTTCTCCTCGACGTAGATGGCGTCCGAAGTGGGCCGGCCGATCGCGCCGTTGGCGCCGCCGCGGGCGTTATAGAAGGACAGGAAGCCGTCGAGCACCGTGTAGCTGCGGGTGCTGCCGAACCAGTCCGTGTACAGCCGCCAGAAGTTCCGGTTGCCGTAGGACGAGCAGCCGTCGCCGGTGCCGTACAGGTTCGCCAGGGCCGCGTCGTTGGGTGTGTACGGCGTGTACACGTAAAGAGACGCGGTCGCCTGGTTCTGGATGTAGACGCTCTTCGTGCCGCAGGCCCCGTTGGGGTTGTACAGGATGTTGTTCCAGCGCTGAGCACGGTAGCCGAACAGCGTGGGGTTCAGGCGATAGACCTCGAGCTGACGGGCGGCGTAGTAGACCTGGTAGAAGAATCCCGAAAAGCGCGGATCGCAGGGGGCTGTGTCGGGGCACGACTGGCCGGTGGCCGCCGTGTAGGACCAGGAGCTGGGCGCGCGCGACGTGACGAGGCTCTGCTCCTTCTCGAGGAGCACGAGCAGCACCCTCTGGCTGATGCCGCAGCTGCGGGCGACCGCATCGATGATCTGCGCCGCCGACTGGGAGGAGGAGCCCTGGTAGCCGTTGCAGTAGCGATCGCCGGCGATGTTCGTCGTCGCCTGCGTGTAGGACTTGAGACAGGTGTAGCCGGAGCTGCAGGAGGCCACTTTGCCGTTCAGGAAGCTCTGCACATCGGCGGCCGTCATCGAGTCGGTGTCGTAGAACTGCTCATCGCTGATGATGTAGCCGGGGTCCCAGTCCGCCGCGGAGGCCGCCGCCGCCGGAGTGGGCGGATTCACCAGCGGGACGAGGATCGCGACGACCAGCGCGAGGATGACGCCCAGAGCCCCGAATGCGGAACGGGGACGCATCAGGTCACCTCGATCGTGACCGGAGCGGAGGCGCCTTCGCCCGGGCTCCCCCGGTACGACAGCGTCACCGACCAGGATCCGGCCGAGAGCTGGTCGCGCGGGATCACGAGCACGGGGCAGTAGCTGTTGCCGCCGTTCGGGGTCACGGTGGCCTCGGCCGTGCGCACGACGCCGCCGGAGGTGGCGGTGAGCGTGCAGACGGCAGAGGCGTCGGTCACGGACGTCACGATGCCGCTGACCTCGATGCCGTCGGACTCCAGACCCGCCGTGATGACGGTCACCTCCACCGACCCGCTGGGCGCGGTGGGAGACGACGAGGGCGCCGTGGTGGGGACGACGGGAGGCGGCGTGGTCGAGGGCCGGGGCGTCGCGGACGAGGACGACGGGGACTGCGAGACCCCCGGCGAGGAGGTCGTGGGCGAGACCTCCGGCTCCGCTTTGCACGCGGCCAGGGTCACCAGTGCCGCGGTCACCACGACCGCGCACACCACTCGAGCCGGTCGCCGGCGCAGCACACTCACCGTTTCAGGCTAATACGACGCCCCCGGCGGCGGTGTATTGATGAGGTGGCGTTCGGCGAGTTGCAGGACGACGACGTTCGGCTTGTACTGCGCGACGAGCTCGCGATACTTCGGGAAGTCGGCGAACCCGGTGTATGCGTGGCTCACCTGCCACGTCGGCGAGTAGGCCTGGTCCCAGTAGGGCGAGAGCGCCCCGCCCATCGAATCCCGCACGATCAGGGCGCTCTTACCCGTCCACGGTTCGGGGACCGTCGTCGACAGGGGGAGCTTGCTGGCATCCATCACGCTCGAGCCGGGAACGGTCGAGGTCGCGCCGTCCTTGTCGGTCACGGTGACCTCTTGGAGCGGATCACTGAAGACCGGGACAGACCAGTCGGCGCCGGGACTCGTCACACCGAAGGACGCCCACTCGTTGAAGTCGCCGATCACCTCGTGCCCCGACACGGCCGGCACGCGCAGCGGCGGCGAGTCCGGGAACATCGCGTTCACGCACGGAGCGAGCGCGCTCCAGCCCACGTAGCCGCCGTAGTCGGTCCAGTGGCTGTTGCTCCAGCTGAACAGGTTGACGTCCGGAGTCTTGGCGTCGATGAGGGGCTGACGGAGATCGACGACGGGCAGATCCGTCGACGCGGCCATGAACTGGTCCAGGATCGTCGAGCCGCGCAGCGGCTGCATCCACGACGGCAGCTCCTCCGGGTAGATGCTCGATGTCGACGGCGTGACCACGATGTAGAACTCGACGCCCTGGGCGGCGAGCCCGTCACGGATCGAGCCGTAATAGTCGACCCAGCGCGCGATCTCCGACTCGCTCAGCGTGTCGCGGCCGACGGCCTGGGACGCGTACTGCTCGATGTAGTCGCTCCAGAAGATCCACCCGTTGGGGCCGATGATGTAGGGCTGGGCCACCTCGTCGGCGTGTTGCTGCCACACTTGCTCCGCCGACCCGTCGCCCGCGAGCCACGGCTCCTGAGCGGGCTTCTGCACGGGCTGACGGCACAGCGCGGCGGCGGAACCCGCCTCCGGTGGCGTCGCGGTGGGGACCGCGTGCTCGTTCTGACGCGCGGTCGTCACCCCGCCCAGCACGAGAGCCGCGACCGAGGCGAGGCCGAGGAGAGCGAGGGTGACGTAGGGGACCCGCGTGCGCAGGCGGCGCGGTCGCTGAGCGCCGGTCGGGGCGTCGGCGGTCATCGCGTCACCTCCGGTCTGCTCAGGACGAGCCGCGAGGAGATCGCGGTCGACAGACGCTCACGCGGGCCCGACGTGCGCTCGCCCAGCTTGGTCATCCACGTCGGGGTCCACCGTTTCAGCGCCATGGCCGGCTTCTCGACGAGATGCCAGCTGAGGAACGCGTACGCGTGGCAAGCGACCACGACGATGGCGTGGTATGCGAACCACCCCCACTCTTCGATGTGGAAGAAGGTGGCGAGCCACATGATCGGCCATCCGCTGATGTAGATGCCATAGGAGAGGTCCGCATAGCGATCCCATCCCACGAGCTTGGTGGCGCGGATGCCGAACCAGATCAGCGCGTAGCAGAAGGCGTACTGCCCCAGCACGAGCCATCCGCCGCGGACGTAGGTGGCCACCGCGACCAGGATGCACGCGATCGCGAGACGGTCGTCGATCGGGATCTTGTCCTGGAAGAGCTGGAAGATCATGCCCCAGGCGAACGGCGCCAGCAGCAGCAGCAGACGGAAGTCGCCGAACACGCTGCTGAGGCCCGTCAGATCCCCGATCCCCATCCACTGCATCGTCGACAGCGCGATGATGATCCCCGCGACCACACCGCCGACGAGCCGGTTCGCGAGCGCGCCGAACACACCGAGCAGGGCGACGAGGATGTACGCACCGAACTCGAAAGCGAGGGTCCACGCCGACCCGTTCCAGTCGAGGATGCCGTGATCGGTGTACAGCGGCGTGGTGGTTCCCATGCCGGCGATGTTGAGCTGGCCGAGCAGCAGGGCGAAGTTGTTGGAGAAGTAGGTGAACGGCGACTCCGAGCCGGCGTTCCAGAACCCGTCCCACGTGCCGCGTTCCTGCCACCACGCCAGCGGCGCGAAGACGAACGCCGTCATGAGCAGGATGAGGAAGAATCCGGGATAGATGCGCAGGAACCGGTGCCAGAAGTAGCGCAACGTGCTCGAGCGGCCCATCTTGCTGCGGGTTATGAGAAACCCAGAGAGGAAGAAGAAGCCGCACACGGCGACGCCGCCCAGCGACTGCTCCTTGCTCCACTGGGTACCGAGGTCCGCGCCGCCGTAGAACCCGGCGATCGGCCCCGCGTGGGAGAAGATGACCATGAAGGCCATGAGCCATCTCACGAAGCCGATCGCGTTGCGCCGGGGATCGAAGGCGTTCGCGAGTGAGTTCACAGAAGGTCCATTTCGTCCACGGCGTCCTCGACGGGCGTGGCCCGCTCGGAACGGCGCCACCTGCGGTACGCGGGATCCAGCGCGTACCGCGTACCGCGGTAGACCGAGCGCAACGGCTTGTGCACCGCCGCCATCAGCGGATACCAGCGCGGGTGACGCAGCTTCATGTACGCCAGGGCGTACCCGACCGGGCCTCCCCCGAGGAAGTCGCCGGACGCGTCCAGCAGGTGGACCTGATCGATCGCGTACCCCTGGACGTTCGCGCTGATGCGATCCAGCTTGTACTCGAGCGAGGTGTGGCTGATCGCGGCATAGCGCGTGGTCGCGACGGTCTTCGTGTAGAAGCCCAGCTCTGCGGCGGCGTAGCTGAACAGTCGCTCCTGCACGTGTGCGACGCTGCCGTCCTTGTGGTTCTTCGGCGAGGGATAGTCCTTGTACGTCCACTCGACGTCGGTCAGCAGACGCAGCGCCTCGGGGCGGAAGGCGAACATGCAGCCGTAGGGAGCCAGGGGCGTGGGGTCGTCGAAGGGCACGTGGATGCCGAGTCGCTCGCTCAGCTTCTCGGCCTCGTCCTTGTTGCCGAACCACCCGCGACCCAGGGTCGGATAACCGATGTGGATGGTGGGTGCGTAGGCGATTCCGAGTCCCGGCTCGTGTTGGAAGAGACCGAGCAGGTTCGCGGCGTAGCCCGGAGAGTTCAACAGGTTCATCATCTGATGCCGCCGGAACAGGTCCCCCGCGTTCTTGCCCTCCTGGACCGTCTTCTTCGAATGGATCTTGAAGATGACGTCATAGTCGTCGCTGCGCAGCACATCGGCGCATCCGACGAAGAACGCGCCCATGTCCCGACCGCGGTTGGACGGCAGGACACGCACGTCGACGCGCCCCCGGTGCGGATCCGTGACCTCGTCCAGGATGGTGCGGATCACCCGGGCGCTGCTCTCGTCGACCGTCGTGATGTACAGGTCGTACTCGGAGGGCAGGCTCGCGCAGTAGCCCAGCATCTCCCGCGTCAGCTCGACGTAGAAGATGTGCGCGACGACGGCGACGCGCAGAGGCGCCTTCTCGTCGTAGGAGATCGCCGTGTCCGGCATGATCTCGAGCATCGCCGCGTTGGTGTTGAACGCCTTGGGCTGCGAGCTGCGCGCGATGTTGCGCCAGATCATGTCGACCGGGTACCCCAGGGCGTCGGCCTTCTCAGCGAAGCGCCGGGCGATGATCGAGTGACGATCCAGGAGCAGCGGGTCGTGGAAGAAGGGACGGCGCTTCAGCGCGGGGCATCCGTCCTCCAGCAGCGCCTCGGCATCGTAGAAGGCGGGATGCCAGGTCGAGTAGTTGCGCTGCGGGAACGCGACCTCATATGTGAAGCCCAGCTTCGAGAAGTGATCGGTGAAGCGCGACTCGTGGCTCAGGATGGAATCGGTGTAGGACACGATCGGCGGCATGTCGCGCCAGTACGCCCGCCACGCGTCGCTGAGGAACATCGACCGACGCACCGAGATCCAGTGCGACTGGATGTGGCTGGGCAGCACTCCGCGGCGGGTGAAGGGGTTCGGGACCTGTTTGGCGTGCTCGGTCATGCCCCAGAAGTCGACGCGGGCGTTGTCCATCCGTTCGAAGACGGGCTCGAACGGATTGACCGGACCGAACCACGTGTAGTTCATGAGGATCAGCTCGTCGTAGGCGGCGAGACGCTCCTCGCCGAACTCCTCGAGGGCCTTCTTGTACCCCCACACGTCGAAGCCGACGTTCTCGCGCAGCCAGATGGTGTCGACGAGCGGCTCGAGCCGCGCACGCCCCTCGTCGGAGAGCTGGCCGTTGACGACGACGAAGATGTGCTCCGCGAACGGACGCAGACGCTCCAGCTTGTACGCCACATAGTCGTCCACGATCCCCTGAGGGTCGTAGAAGAGATAGAAGATAACGCGTCGCCCGCCCGCCGGGTACGTCGCGAGCTGGTCGGCTCGTTCGCTCACTCGATGACTCTCAGTTCTGTTCGTGGCGCGCCGCGATGCCGCACGTCGGCGCACGGGTGCCGATTCTACCCGGGCGATTCTGAGGATGATCTCCGTCCGCCGGAGACGACATCGTCGATCACCCGGGCGCGCGCGTCGAAGGAGTGCTCGGTGCGGACGCGCTCGGCGATGACGGCGAGCTCGTCGTCGTCCGGGAAGAGCGTGTCCGGATCGCGCCCCAGCAGCGCGACAAGCTGCTCGGGCGTGTCGTAGGTGACGACCGCGGGTCCGAAGACCTCCGCCATGTGGTCGACGGACTCGCTGATGACACGGCCGCCGGCGGCGACGACGTCGAACGGCCGCATGGCCATGAAGCCCTCTCGCCGCATCGCGGGCCAGTGGTCGTTGAGCACGACGGCCGCGCTCTCGTAGCGCAGGCTGAGCTCGTCGTTCGGGATGGAGTCGGCTTCGATGGCCGAACCCGGGATGAACCCGCGCCAGTCCGGCCCGTAGACCTTGACGTCGATCCCGGCTTCGAGCGGCGCCACCACGGCGGGCCGCGCGATGCCGCGGGCGGTCCCGACGAAGACGATGTCGCGCGTGCGTCGGAGACCCCGCGGGAAGAACGCGTCGGCATCCGTGCACTCGAGCAGCGGGTCGATCCGCACGCCCCAGCGGCGGCTCGTGCGCCGGGCCCACCCCGGCGAGACGGCGAAGACATGGTCGAAATCGGTGACCTCGTCGCGGGTGATCTCGTCCGGGTGGCTGATGATCCACTCCACGCGCACCCCGTTCGAGGGCACCGGGAGCCGGCGCGGCCCGCGCACCAGCACGTGCACGTCGTCGAGATAGGCCGTCGGCCGGTCCGCGGCCGCCTCCGCATCCACGACGACCTCGTGTCCGAGACGTCGCAGCGCGCCGGCGAGACCGCGGGCGAAGTGCGCGTCGCCCCACACCTCGCCCGCTGCTCCCGCGGGCGCGCAGGTCTTGATCGCCCAGCGTTGCGGGCGCGCTGCCGCATCCGTCCAGCGCAGCCGCGGTACGGCGACCGCGCCGGCCGATCCGGGCCACCCCGCCACCTCGAGACCCGCGGCGCGCAGGAGGCGCCGGATCACCGCCTCGTCGTCGCGCCCTGCCAGGGTCTCAGGCAGCACGCCGGCGCCGACGGTCGCGAACGCGCGATCCGCCTCCTCGGGCGCGAGCACGATGTCCGCGAGCAGCCGGGCGGAGCCGGTGAGGTGGGAGACGAGTTCCGCGGTGAAGGCCGTGTCGCCGTGCTCGTCCAGCACCCGCTCCAGCGACCGCGCCGGTGCGGCGAAGGTGCGCCCGCTCGCCAACGGCACCTCCAGCGACTCGACGGTGAACTCCTGCGCGTGCTCGAGCGGATGGTCGCGCAGCGGCAGGACCAGCCCCCGCCCCGGCCAGACGCCCGCGCCCAGGCCGGCAAGCGTCCCGTCCTGGCGCCGCGCGAGAGGCGCGGCCACCGCCGTCCCTGCGGCGTCCAAGAGCCGTCGAGCCTGGACCGCGGTCAGCGCGTGGCGGGGATCCACCGTCAGCACGCGCCGGTGCGGAGCCCTCTCGACCGCCGCCCGGACGGCGGTCGAGAACCCCGTGCCATGCGGCAGTCGGGTCGCACCGGCCCCGGTCAGATCGGCGGCGAGCGCAAGTGCGCTCCAGACGCTGGGTTCGACGCCGACGGCGACGAGATCGACCTCGGCGTCCTGCACCTCGGCGATCGATGCCAGGCGCTCGTCGAGGTGCTCCTCGCCCGGCTGGATGAGCCTGACGACGAGGTCCCGATCGGTGCCGGTGCTGTCGAAGCGCGAACGACGCGTCGACGCGAGCGCCACCGAACGCCAGTGCCGCAGCGAGACGCGCACGCTCCGGCCGCCGACCACGGCGTTGACGACGGCGACGTCGCGACCCGCCCACGCCCCGTCGAGCTGAGGGTCGGCGGCGCGCTCGGAGAGCGGCAGCCACGGGTGCACCTGCACGCTGGGACGATCGCTCACCAGGTAGGCGTAGAGGGCGGGCACGCGGCCGGAATCCGGAAGCCTCCGCGAAAGGAAGCGCTCCTCGATCAGAGGATTCGGACTCGTCCCTTCGCGAAAGCCGACCGAGACGTAGTGCAGCACGCAGCGCAAACGGGAGGTCGGTCCCCACCCGCGCTGTGCGGCGTAGAACTCCGTATCGAACAGGCCGGAGCGCAGCACCGCACGAAGCCACCACGCGCGATCGACGAGGGAGATCACCCGAGCGGCGAACGGATTGGCGCGCAGCTCGCGTATGACGCGGCGCACACGCGCGATCCGCGTCATCGTCCCGTGCCCCGGCGCCGTCGCGCGGCGAGCACGACGCGTCGCGCGAGCGCCGAGAGCGGATGGCGACGGTCGAGCTCGACGGTCAGACGGGCGAACAGCTCGCGACGCAACTCGGCGAACTCGCCCGCGATCATCAGCGGAAGCCCGACACCGTTGCGTCCGATCCATTCCTGGAGCGCCCGGTCGCGCACGATCGCGTCATCGCGCCGGTGCTCGGTCTCGAGGGCGAACATGCTGTTCGCGTCCGCGGCGCCGGCGGACGGTCGCTGCGCCCAGATCGCGAGCGGCTCCGGGATGAAGCCGATCGTGTGGTGCACGAGCAGCCGGAGAGTGAACTCCCAGTCCTCGACCGCGTCCAGGGTCTCGTCGTACCCACCCACCGCCTCGTGTGCGGCGCGGCGATAGAGGAAGGAGATCGGAACCGCCCGATTGACCTGGAGCATCTCCGTGAGGGAGATGCGCTGCATGTCGGCCCAGAAGGGCGCCGTGCCCACCTGTCGCCACGCGCCGTCCTGCCACGCCTCGTAGCGGATCGTGGTGCGTGTCATCACCCCGATGTCCTCAGGGCGGGCGTCGAGCCACGCGACGCAGCGGGCGAGGAACACGGGCTCCCACAGATCATCGTCATCGTGCAGCACGAGCAGATCGCCGCTCGCTGCGGCCACGCCCGCGTTCGCTGCCGCGCAGCGGCCGGGACGCTCGGGCTCGACCACGCGCACCGCCGCGAGCCCGGCCTCCTCGACGACCCTGGCCGTCATCGCGGGATCCGTTCCGTCGTCGACGACCACCACCTCGAGATCGCGGAACGTCTGCGCCCCGATGTCGCGCAGGGCACGGGCGAGGAACCAGGGCCGATCCTTGGTGCGCAGGACGACGCTTACACGTGGCATGACCACAAGCCTATTTCGCCCTACAGCTCGGAGTGCAGCGCCCAGACCCGCTCTGCGTGATCACGCCAGGAGAATGCGCGGCCGCGATCGGCGGCGCGGACCGCGTACCGCTTACGGCTCTCCTCAGAGGCGAGCACCTGCCCGAGGGCATCCGAAAGCGACTCGACGGGGGCGATGAGCGCGCCATCGAGGAGCACCTCCTCGTGGACCGCCGACGCCATCGCCACGATGGGCACACCCAGCGCCAGCGCCTCGACGGCCCGCCACGGGAAAGAGCTGAGCGCGGACGGTGAGACGAGCGCGCTCGCCGCATCCAGCACGGATGCCCGGTCCGGAGCACTGAGATGGGCGTGCACGCTGACCCGCTCGGGGGCGAGCCCGGCCGCCGACGCGAGATCCCGGACGCGACTCTTCTCCTCCGCCGCGGCGTCCATCACCACGACGCCGCGATCGCATCCGCGGGATCCGATCGCCGAGAACGCCGCCGCGAAGGCGGCGTCGTCACACCGGGATCCTGCGACGACGATGACGTCCTCCGCGACGCCGAGCTCGCGGCGCCGCCCGACCGCGTCCGACGGAACGGCGAAGCCTTGCGGTGCGGCTCCGGGGATGACGCGCACGCGACCGGCCAGCCGCGGCGCGACCTCGCCGAGCTTCGCCGCGAGTGCGTGCGTGGGCACGACCACAGCGTCGGCGAACTTCTCGGTGCGTCGCATGAGGGCCCGCTGGGCGGCGACGGCACCGCGGGGAAGGTCGCCCGGAACCTCCCACGCGCACAACTCCCACAGCGTCACGACGGTCTGATCGTTGTCGTTGACGCGATCGTGACGCACCAGAGGCGCGAGAGGTCCCGGCGCATGGATGAGCCCTCCGCCGATCCCGGGTGCGATCCCGAGCTGCCAGGACGCAGCCAGAGCCGGCCGCGCCAGGGGCGCGCGCCAGACATCTGCCAGGCCGGCGATCTCGGCCGCGGCGTTCTCGGCCCCCGCAGGCACGATCGCCCCCACGGCACATCCGCGTGGCGCCGTCCTGACGAGAGCCGCCGCGATCTCCCGCGCGGCTTCGGCGGCGTCCGGATCGACCACATCGATCAGCTGATCGAGCACGAGGCGCAGCGTGACGGTCATCCTTCGAGACTACCCATCCGATCGCGCCCGCTTCTGGGAGCTCACCGCGCCGGTATGCTCTCAGCCCTCGGGAGTCGGGGACGGTGTCGGCGGGTACAGAGCCTGCTGCACGATCTGGTGCACCTTGTCGTAATCGGGGTGGCGATCATCGATGCCGCCCTGAGGGGTCAGCTCGATCGAGGTGACCGGCTGCTCCTTCGCCTTGATCGCGAGTTCCACGAAGTACCCGAGCATGGTCTGCGGGACGTCGGTCTTGACGAGGTGGGTGCCTGCCGCCGCAACGTCCTGGAACCTGCTGAGGACGTTGCCCGGGGTGAACTGCGCGAGGATCGCCTCCTGCAGCTGGCGCTGACGCAGCATGCGGTCCCAGTCGTTCGTCGTGTAGCGAGATCGGGCGTACCACTGGGCGGTGTCGCCGTCCATGTGCTGCTCGCCGGGTTCGATCCACCCGATCGCCCACTCCTCGGCGCTCTGCCCCTCGTAGGTGGGACCGCCGCCCTTCGGGAGACGCTCGCTGACGTTGATGTCCACGCCGCCCAGCGCGTCGATCAGCGCGGCGAAACCATCCATATCGATGAACGCGTAGAACGGGATCTGGATGCCGAGGATCCCCTCGGCGGCGTCCTTCGTCGCCTCGACCCCGGGCTCGGATCCGTTGGCGACCGCATCCGGGTAGATCGCGTTGCCGTCCTGACAGACCTCGACCTCAGTGCGCAGCTGGTTGATCCCGCTGCCCCAGCCGCACGTCGCGCTGGGGTGCGACTCGTGTCCGTTCGGGTACTTGTCCTGCATCGGGCCCGGAGCGAACGGGAAGTTGGGCATGTCACGCGGGATGCCGAAGATCGTCGTCGCGCCCGTCTCGGCGTTGATCGAGACCACCGAGATGCTGTCGAAGCGCATGGAGTCGCGGCCTTCACCGCTGTCGGCGCCGAGCAGCAGGATGTTGTAGTAGCCGTCGACGGGCTCCACGGCGGGCCCGGTCTGGGTGAAGACCGCGCCGAGCGCGTCGCGCGCAGCACCGACCGAGTTCGATGCCCAGACCGCTCCCGCGCTCGAGAGCACCAGGGCGGCGACGGCGACGATCGAGGTAGCCAGCCGCGCCCAGGGCTGGATCTTCACGAGCCGGACGAGACGCAGAGTGTCGATCGTCAGGACGATCCACAGCCCGGCGTAGAGGAACAGGATCCCCTGCACGACGAGCATGGGCACCGGCCGGAGCAGTGCCAGCCATCCCGGCACCCAGGCCCCCGTTGCGAGGTCGACGAAGGTTCCGACATCGACCAGCGCGATCACCGCGCACACGAGCGTGAGCGCCCAGAGCAGCAACGTCGCGCCGAGGCCGAACCGTCCGAGCCGGCGGTTGCCCGCCAGTGCCTGAGCGGAGCCCGGAACCAGGAAGTTGAGCACCACGAGCCACCATGCGCGTCGCGTCATCACGGCACGTGACGAGCTGTCCGGATATCGGAGCGGATAGGGGTTCACCACCGGTGCGGCGGCCTGGCGCCGCCCGGGGCGCGGCGGGCTCACCGCGCTCACAACGAGTCCTTCAGCCGCTGGTTCTTCTGCTCGACGATCTGCTCGAGCTCGCGCGCGTACGACTCGAGGCGATCGGCGATGCCGGGATCCGATGCACCGAGGATCCGCGCCGCGAGGATTCCGGCGTTGCGCGCCCCGCCGATCGAGACGGTCGCGACCGGGATCCCGGCCGGCATCTGCACGATGCTCAGCAGCGAATCCAGCCCGTCCAGTGTCGCGAGCGGGACGGGGACTCCGACGACGGGCAGCGGTGTCACGGATGCGAGCATCCCGGGCAGGTGCGCGGCTCCGCCCGCGCCGGCGATGATCACCCGCAGGCCGCGCGATCGCGCCTCGACGCCGTAACGGTGCAGCTTCTCGGGTGTGCGGTGCGCCGAGACGACCTCCACCTCGTGCGGGATACCGAACTCGGTGAGAGCGGCCGAAGCCTCGTTCATCACACGCCAGTCGGAATCGGAGCCCATGACGACGCCGACCAGGGGCGCCTCGGAAGAATGCAGCGGCCGGGTCACCCGTCAAGGCTAGGCGGCATCACTGGAAGATCACCGCAACGGCGCGCGAGGTCGGAGCCGTCAGTCCAGGAAGTGCGCGGCGGCCGCCCTCGCCTCGTAGACGACGTCGTCGAGGTCGTCACCGGCGACGTTCACGTGCCCCACCTTGCGACCGGGGCGCGGCGCCTTGCCGTAGGTGTGCACCTTCGCCGCAGGATGCGCGGACATCGCCGCATCGAAGCGGTCCTCGAGCGTCCCTTCGACCGGCCCGCCCAGGATGTTGATCATGACCGACCACGGCGAGCGCGCGCCCGCCGAGCCCAGCGGGAGATCGAGTACGGCGCGCAGATGCTGCTCGAACTGGCTCGTGACCGCGCCGTCCTGGCTCCAGTGACCGCTGTTGTGCGGGCGCATCGCGAGCTCGTTGACGAGCAGTCGCTCGTCGGTGGTCTCGAACAGCTCCACCGCCAGCATCCCAGTGACTCCGAGGCCGTCCGCGATCGCGATGCCGATGCGCTCGGCCTCCGCGGCCAGCCGGCCCTGCGCACGGGGCGCGGGGGCCACGACCTCGGCGCAGACGCCGTCGCGCTGGACCGTCTCGACGACCGGGTACGCGACGATGTCGCCGGAGGGCCGCCGCGCGACCTGCTGCGCCAGCTCGCGACGGAAGTCGACGAGCTCCTCGACCAGGAGAGCTCCGCCGCGGGCATCCTCCGCGAGCGCCGTGAACCAGTCCTGCGCCTCGGTCGCCGCGGACACGACGCGCACACCCTTTCCGTCGTAGCCGCCGCGCGGCGTCTTCACGACCGCGCGATGGCCGTGGTCATCGAGGAACTCCTGCAACTGGTCGGTGTTCTCCACGCGCGCCCAGTCGGGCTGGGGCATGCCGAGCTCCGCCAGTCGCTCTCGCATCTCGAGCTTGTCCTGCGCGAACCGGAGCGCGTCGGGGCCGGGATGCACGGCGACGCCGTCGGCGACGAGAGCACGCAGCACGTCCTGCGGCACGTGCTCGTGGTCGAAGGTCAGCACATCCACGTCGCGGGCGAAGGCACGCACCGTCTCGAGGTCGCGGTAGTCGCCCACCGCCGTCGCGGCGAGCGCCGCACTCATCCCCTCGGACTCGGCCAGCACGCGGATCTCGAGACCGAGCTCCGCTGCCGGGGCGATCATCATCCGGGCAAGCTGTCCGCCGCCCACGACTCCCACACGCACCGCCATGATTCCCCTTCCGGACGCTGACCATTCTTCCTCACGCGGGCGGCCGAGGCGGGCCCGGGCGCACGTCGGCGGATCAGGCGGGGGCGCCGGGCGGCGCGGGAAGCGGCTGTGCGTCGCGGTGGGCGAGGATCTGGTTGACCTCGACCTGGTCGACGAGCACCTCGTGCAGCAACTGCACCTGCGGGATGCGGCGGATGACGAGGGGTTCCTCCACTCCGTCGTCGAGGATCAAGGTCCCGGTGCGCCACAACCGCTGCAGCGGGCCTCTGCGCACCGTGATGCGGTACCCGCGGACGTGGCTGAGCTCGCGCGAGCGGCGCCCGAAGGCGCCCGAGCGCTCGATGACGCGACGCGTCGTCACCGTGTAGGTGTGCGAGAGCCAGGCGAGGAACGGGACGACCACGAGCACGAGCACGACGAGCGCCGCGGCCAGCACCAGCATCCAGTCCTCGAACGGAGCCGGGAGATTCCCCAGGAGGTACCCGACGGCTCCGGCGACGCCGATGAGCACGAGGGCGCACCACAGGAGCCGCCGGGCATGCCTCCGGGTGCGCACGATACGACGCTCCGGCGCCGCGACACCGGGAGCGGGTGTCGGCGGGCGGACCCCGAATCCGGTCGGCTGCGTCACGTTCCCATTGTGCCCTGCAGCGCCGCGTGCACGCCGCTCACACGCCCGCCACGGGCGCGGCCCCTATCGGACGTGCGTGACATCTCCTGCCGCCACCGGGACCTCGGCACCGCCCGCGGACACGACCAGTCGCCCCTGCGCATCGATGCGCTCGGCGCGACCTTCGAGCGTCGTGCCGTCGGGCAGCGACACCACGACGTCGCCGCCCAGCGTCGTGCAGACGCTCTCGACGGCGGACTGCACGCCCGCCGCGACCGCGTCGCCCTCGGCGTCGATGAGATCCATGAGCAGGCGGTCGAGACCGCTCAGGTAGTCGGCGAGCAGCCTGTCCTCATCGGCCTCCTGCCCGAGAGCGGCGAAGGAGATCGCCGTCGCCACGGGCAGATCCACCCGCGGCATCCGCGTGTTGACCCCCGCGCCGACCACGACCGCGTCGAACTCGCCGGGCACCGCCTCGGCCAGGATGCCGCAGATCTTCTGCCCCTCAACGAGCACATCGTTCGGCCACTTGAGCCCCACCGCCTGGGGGATGCCACGCAGCTGCGCGGCGATCGCGCGCGTCATCGCGACGCCCGCGATCAGGGGGATCCACCCCCGTGCGGCGATGGGGAGCGCCCCGACGCGCACCACGACCGACGCGGCGAGCGCCGTACCTGCGGGCGTGACCCAGGTACGGTCCAGCCGACCGCGGCCTCGGCGCTGGTCGGTCGTCACCAGAACGGACAGGTGCGGCCACCCGGCATCGTCCGCCAGGACGGCGGCGACCGCATCCGCGTTCGTCGAGTCGGTCGTCTCGACGACCTGCACCCGGGGGCTGACGGCGGCGGCGAGCGGGTATCCATCGGCGGGGATCGGCATGGCCCACACCCTACTCGCGGCCCCGGATCGGACTCCCCCGTTGACAGCCGGGGCTCTGCCCACACGACGACGGCATCGGAGACAGACGACAGCGGATGCGGCACACCCCTGTCGACACCCTCCAACGCCAGGGGAGACGGCGCCGATAGGGTGGAACGCGTGACGGACAGCCCCGACCTCTCGACCACCGCAGGCAAGATCGCCGACCTGCGCCAGCGCTACCAGGAAGCGGTCGTCGACGCCGAGAAGAACGCCCAGACGAAACAGCACGCGAAGGACAAGCTCACGGCGCGCGAGCGCATCGAGCTGCTGGTCGATCACGGCAGTTTCGTGGAGATGGACGAGTACGTGCGTCACCGCACGACGGCCTTCGGGATGGAGCGCTCGCGCCCCTACGGCGACTCCGTCGTGATCGGCACCGGCACCATCCACGGCCGCACCGTCGCCGTGTACGCACAGGACTTCTCCACCTTCGGAGGCTCGCTCGGCGAAGTGGCGGGCGACAAGATCATCAAGATCATGGAGTTCGCACTGCGCGCGGGCTGTCCCTGCATCGGCATCCTGGACTCGGGCGGCGCCCGCATCCAGGAGGGCGTGGTGGCACTCGGCAAGTACGGCGAGATCTTTCGCCTGAACACCGCGGCGTCCGGGGTGATCCCCCAGATCTCGCTCATCATGGGCCCGGCCGCCGGTGGAGCCGTGTACTCCCCCGCCCTCACCGACTTCGTGATCATGGTCGACAAGACGAGCCAGATGTTCGTGACCGGACCCGACGTCATCAAGACCGTCACGGGCGAGGATGTCGGCATGGAGGAGCTGGGCGGGGCCCTCACGCACAACACCCGCTCCGGCGTCGCGCACTACCTCGCCGAGGACGAGGACGACGCGATCGACTACGCCCGCACCCTGATCGGCTTCCTCCCCGACAACAACATGTCGGAGGTCCCGGGCTACGAGGGCGCCTTCGAGTTCGAGACGACGGACGCGGACCGCGCGCTCAACGCGGTGATCCCCGACTCGCCGAATCAGCCCTACGACATCCATCAGGTCATCGAGCACGTGGTGGACGACGGGGAGTTCCTCGAGGTCCAGCCCCTCTTCGCCCCGAACATCGTGATCGGCTTCGGCCGCGTCGAGGGCCGCACGGTCGGCGTCATCGCGAATCAGCCGTCGCAGATGGCGGGCACGCTCAACATCGACGCGGGAGAGAAGGCCAGCCGCTTCGTCCGGTTCTGCGACGCGTTCTCGATCCCGATCGTGACGCTCGTGGACGTGCCGGGTTACCTGCCCGGCACCGACCAGGAGTGGACGGGTGTCATCCGCCGCGGCGCGAAGCTGCTCTATGCCTACGCCGAGGCGACGGTCCCGCTCGTCACCGTGATCCTGCGCAAGGCCTACGGCGGCGCCTACATCGTGATGGGCTCCAAGCAGTTGGGGGCGGACATCAACCTGGCCTGGCCGACCGCGGAGATCGCCGTCATGGGCGGGCAGGGAGCCGTCAACATCCTCTACCGCGGCGAGATCAAGCGCGCCGAGGAGGCCGGCGAGGACGTCGCCGCGGTGCGCGCCCGGCTTGCGAGCGAGTACACCTACAACGTGGCATCACCCTTCCTCGCCGCCGAACGCGGCGAGTTGGACGGGATCATCGAGCCCGCTCAGACGCGCGTCGCGATCGCGAAGGCGCTGCGCTCACTGCGCGGCAAGCGCGCCAGCCTGCCGCCGAAGAAGCATGGGAACATCCCGCTATGACCCTCGAGGATTCCGGCGAGGCGCTGCGGATCGACGTGCGCCGGGGAAACCCGGACGACGTGGAACTCGCCGCGGCGATCGCGGTCGTCGCTGCCGCCTACCGCCAGGAGGAGCAGGGCGCGGTGGCCGCGGATCCGATCCGTCGCTCCGCGTGGTCGCTGTCTCAGCGCGGACTCCGACAGCCCCTGCGGCGTGAGGCCGGGTGGGGCGGGTACAGCGGCTGAGCCGTCCCGGGGGAGCACCCACGAAGGTGTCCCCCAAAGTACCTACAGACACCTCAGCACCCCCTTCGCATACTGGAGGAGCTGGAACGCATCTTCGCGTTCGATCGGCCCGTTGACCGTCAGGGTGCACCAACCGGGTTCGATCTTGCGGGTGGTTTTCGGGTAACCACTCGCCCGGAGACGAGGGGCGAGCGATTCGCCGCCCCTCGTCTCCTTTCCTTTTCCCGGTGCGCGTGCGCCCGGGTGCAGGAGCAGGGGTCTCAGCCCGCCGGATGCTCGATCTCGCGCCACAGGTCGACGCTGTCCTCGTCGGACAGGCCGAGCGTCGACGAGGCGCGCCCGACGACGGTGACGGCGACCCGCTCGTCGGGCGATGTCCGGATGTAGAGGCGTTCCGATCGCGCCGAGCGCAGTGTCTGGGCGAGTTCGGCACGGATGATGTGAAGCTGTTCCTCGGCCAACCCGTCGAGCCCGCCCTCGTCGAACATGGTGACCATGGCACCGCGCCGGCGCGCCGCATCCAGCGCTTCGCGGACGTCGGCGTCCAGCAGGCGCGGTCCGCGCAGTTCGTCCCGTAGCCGACCCTCGGCGATGCGGGCATCTGTGCGTTCGTCCTCCGACAGGCGGCCGCCCGTCGCGATCGTGCGTGCCAGGACGGGACCGGCGACAGCGAGTGCGCGCTGCACCTGGATGCGCCGTTCCCGTTGCTGGGACCCCTGCGCCGCTTGCACGGCGGATGCGGTGCGCTGCAGTTCGCCGAGCCGTTCGGTGTCGCGCGCCGCGCGATCCAGGGCGAACGTGAAGAAGTGGGCTCCGGTGACCCAGACCACCGAACCGACCAGCCCGAGACCGAGCGCGGGGATCGGGCCCAGGAGCACCATCGACCATCCGGTGAGCACCGCGGTGCCGCTCCACGCCGCCCAGGGCCTGCGGCGGATGACGAGGATCGTCATCAGCGCGCCCAGGCCTCCGATGTACCACGTGGCGTACTGCTCGGTGCGGGCTTCGAGGGGGATCGCCGCGGAGATGAGCGGCGGCAGCACCATGGAGACCAGCAGTGCCGCCACGCACAGCCACATGGGAAGCCGGTCGCTGCCTCGCGCGACGGTGATCTCCTGGCTGCGCGTGCGCAGTCCGGAGGTCATCCCCCAGAAGATGCAGAACCACGCGACGACGAGGAAGAGGATGAGCGCCGTCCACAGCAGCGGCGGCTCGCTGACGGGGCCGGTGACCCAGGAGGCGCGCGCGACGAGGAAGCCCGTGAAGGCGAGGCCGAGCATCATGACGACGAAGCGGATGCTGATCATGGGCGCACCGCCCGCCACGTCATCGTGACCCGGGTTCCGTCCTTGGAGGAGACCACCTCGGCGCTCCCGCCGAACGCGCTCACGCGGGCCAGGATGGATGCGCGGATGCCGAGCCGATCGGCGGGCACCTCGTCGATGTCGAACCCGGGTCCGCTGTCGGCGACGACGATGGCCACGCGGCCGGGCTCGGCGCTGCCGCTCACGCGCACCGTCAGCCCGGCTCCCGCGGCGTGCTCCACCGCATTGGAGATGGCCTGGGCTGTTGCGAGCGCCAGCGCCCGCGCCACTCGGCCAGGTACCTCCGGGGTGTCGGGGTCGAGGTCGACGACGAGCTCGGCCGGGCACCGTGCGTCATCGATCGTCCGCCGGATGTCGGCGACGATCGCCTCCGCCGGCACGGGGGCGTCGCTGCCTTCGCCGACATCGCGGTCGGTGTTGGCCAATCGGGTCAGCGCCTCGCGGGCCATGGACACCGCCAGATCGCGCTCACGGGGCGTCTCCGCGCGTTCGGCGGCCAGCAGCGCCGCCAGCACGCTGTCGTGCATGAGCGCCGCCACCGCGACGCGTTCACGCTCGGTGGCGTTCACGGCGGCGGCTTGGGCGTACGAACTCACGGCGCGCAGGCGCCGCTCGTCGATCGTCGAGGACGCGGTGCGGAACGTCCACGCCAGCATCATCAGGACGCTGCCAAGGATGAGGGAGAACGAGGTGTCCAAGGACACCGCGATCCATGCATCGGCCACGAAGCGCAGCTCGATCATCCGGACGAGTCCGTACGCGAACGGGAGCAGCACGGTGATCGCGACGTGGACGGGCCGCGGGAAGACGATGACGCTCGCCACGGTGGCGACGGTCACCAGGAAGTAGATCCACGGCTGATACGTGATCGCCGTCTCCGACCCGGCTGTGGCCCATGGCCAGACGGCGAGGGACGCGGTGTAGGCCACGACGAAGAATCGGCCGCCGAAAAGCGTGAACCGCCCGCTGAAGAACGTGACCTCCATGACCACGAACGGCACGAAGACCACGAGCATGAGAGCGAGCTCCCACCCCTCCCGTACGTCCTGCGCGCCGAGGGCGGCGAAGAAGGCCTGCGCACCGAGTGCGCCGAAGGCGAGGGCGACCGACACCGCCATGACACGCTCGACGCGCTCCCGGGTGAACGAGGCGATGCCGGGGATGCCGGTGCTCTCGAGTTCTTCGCGGAGGACCCGTAACGGTCGGCTATCGGTCATGGGCGCCCACCGACTGCTCCGTGAGCAGTCCGTCCTCCAGCGCGCGCCGCAGCAGGTCGACCTTGGTGGGAGCGGGTCTGCCCACCTCGACGTACTTCACGCGGATACGCGTGATGTTCTCCTTCGCCGTCGAGAAGGCGATGCCCAGGCGGTCGGCCACGATCTTGAGCGGGAGTCCTGCGGCGTAGAGCTTCAGCACCTCGCGTTCACGCGTCGACAGCTGCGCGTCGGCGAAGGCACGGTCCCCTTCGATCGCGCTGGCCCACTCGACGGTGTTCAGCACGTCCCCTCTGGCGACGGTCGCGATCGCTCCGACGACGTCCGAGATCGGGGAGGCCTTGCTGATGACGCCTGCCGCTCCGGCGAGCAGGGCTTCGCGCACGGATGCGGGCCGGTCGGCCACGCTGTAGATGATCACCGCCGACCCGTCACCCGTCAGACGGGTGACGTTCTCGGTGACCGTGGTGCCGTCACCGAGGGTGAGATCCAGCACCACGACGTCGGCCTGCTCGCCTCCGCCGGCGCGCCAGGCGAGGTAAGAGGTGACGGATGCCCCGGAGTAGACGACATCGGTCGTGCCGGTGCGCGCGCAGGCGGCTTCCACCCCGAGCCGCACCGACTCGTGGTCGTCGATGAAGGCGACGCGCGTCATGCGCTCATGCTAGCCGTGCGCCCGTCCGCCGCAGAGTGGCGACCGCCTCGACGTGGTGGGAGTGCGGGAACAGATCGACCCCGCGCACCGTCTCGGCCTCGTAGCCGTGCAGGCGGAACTCGGCGAGGTCGCGCGCGAGCGCCACGGGGTCGCACGCGACGTAGACGATGGCATCCGGCTCCAGGCCGGCGATCGCGCGCGCGGTGTCCTTACCGGCTCCCGAACGAGGCGGATCGAGCACGACCACGCCACGGGCGAGTCTGGCACGCTGATCGCCGCTCGCGTTGTTCGCGAGGTCGGCCACCCAGCGCTCCACGCGCGCCGTCTCGGCCCGTGCACCCACCCACTGCGCGAGGTTGTGCCCCGCGTGCTCGGTGGCGCGGGCGTTGGACTCCACGCTCGTGATGCGGGCCGAGGGCCCCGCGGCGTCCCCGATCGCCGCCGCGAGCAGCCCGACGCCGCCGTACAGGTCGAGATGCCACCCCTCCGGATCGGCGCCGACCTCGCGGAGCGCGTCGCCGACGAGTGTCGTCAGGGTGCCGGCCGCCAGTCGGTGCACCTGCCAGAATCCGCCCGCATCCACGCGGAACGCTCGCTCGCCGACCCGCTCGGTGACGACCTCGGGCCGCGCGGCACGCGCATGTGCGTCGGGCCGCGCGATCACCCGCACGCGGCCGTCGGCGGGCTGCACGAGGTCCACGCGCCCCGGTTGCGCTCCGGAGAGCGCCGCCGCCGCATCCCCGATGGCCGCGGTCGCGAGCGGCAGCTCGCGAACCGGCACGACCCGATGGCTGCGTGCGCCGAAGGGGCCGATGTTCCCCTCCGCGTCGACGTGCAGGCTCACCCGCGTGCGCCAGCCGGTGCCGTCCGCACTCTCGGTCTCACCGCTCGCACCCGTGTGCGCCGCCTCCATCGTCGCCGGAATCGACAGCCGCCCGATGCGGGCCAGGGCGTCCTCGAGCACGCGGAGCTTGAGCGCCCGCTGCTCCGGCAGGACGATGTGACCGAAGTCCGCACCGCCGGGACGGTTCTCGGCGGGCACCGTGAGGTCTGCCTGGGACCAGACGTGCGGCTGCCGGTGCGGCGATGCGTCGAGGACCTCGACGACCTCCGCCCGCCAGAAGGATCTCTTGGACGTGTCGATGAGGCGCACCCGCACCCGTTCGCCCGGCACCGTGTCCGGCACGAAGACGACGCGTCGCTCGTCGCCGTGCCGCGCGACGAAGACGCCGCCGTGGGCGACGTCGGTGATCTCGAGGTCGAGGTGCGTTCCGGCATCCATCCTTCGAGCTTCGCACACGCCCGCTCTCGGGAGCCCGGCGTGCACGCCCGCCCGCCGGCGAGCGTGCACGGGCGACGGGCTAGCGTAAAGGGATGCGCGTGCTCCTCGCCTCGACATCGCCCGCCCGACTCATGCTGCTTCGCCAGGCGGGGATCGAACCGCGGACCGCTGCTCCCGACGTCGACGAGGAGGCGGTGATCGCCGCCGTCGAGGCCGCTGAGGGTCGCACTCTCACCCCCACCGAGCACGTGCTGCTGCTCGCCCGGCGCAAGGCCGCTGCCGTCGTCGCGGCCTTGGAGGAGGACGGGGAGGACTTCGACGGCGTCGTGATCGGCGGCGACTCGATGTTCGAACTCGACGGCGAGATCCTGGGCAAGCCCTACACGCCGGAGGTCGCCACGGCCAGGTGGCGCGACATGCGCGGCCGCACGGGGGTGCTGCATTCCGGGCACAGCGTGATCCGCCTCGCCCCCGGCGCCGCGCCGATCGAGGCGCACGCCGTCGCGGCGGCATCCGTGAGCTTCGCCGCGGATGTCACGGATGCGGAGATCTCCGCCTATGTGGCCACGGGAGAGCCGCTGCTCGTCGCCGGCGCCTTCACGGTCGACAGCCTCGGCGCACCCTTCATCACGCGCGTCGAGGGAGACCCGTCGACCGTGGTCGGAATGTCGCTCTCCACGCTGCGAGCGCTGTGCCGCGAGCTCGGCGTGGTGTGGACGGATCTGTGGGGACCCTCCACCGACTGAACCCACGTCGGCACGGTTGTAGGTTCTCCCGAACAGATTTATTTGTTCTTGTGGAGTTCGGTCAAAAAGACACGGCAACCTCTCGCTAGGCTGGCACTCATGCCTCGCATCGCCAAGGTCCTCATCGCGAACCGCGGCGAGATCGCCGTACGCATCATCCGCGCCGCCCGTGACGCCGGGATCGCCTCCGTCGCGGTCTACTCCGACCAGGACCGGGATGCGCTGCACGTGCGTCTCGCCGACGAGGCGTACGCCCTCGAGGGCACCACGAGCGCTGAGACCTACCTGTCGATCGAGAAGATCCTGTCGGTCCTGCGGCGCGCCGGTGCGGACGCGGTGCACCCCGGCTACGGATTCCTCGCCGAGAACGCGGACTTCGCTCGCGCGGTGATCGGCGCGGGCGCCACGTGGATCGGCCCCTCGCCCGACGCCATCGAGGCGCTCGGCGACAAGGTCACCGCGCGCCACGTCGCCGAGAAGGTCGGCGCACCGCTCGCCCCGGGGACCCCCGGTCCCGTCTCGGGCGCCGACGAGGTCATCGCCTTCGCCGAGCAGTACGGACTGCCCATCGCCATCAAGGCCGCCTACGGCGGCGGCGGCCGAGGGCTCAAGGTCGCGCGCGAGCTCGACGAGGTCGCGGAGCTCTTCGAGTCCGCGACGCGCGAGGCGATCGCCTCGTTCGGACGCGGCGAGTGCTTCGTCGAGAAGTACCTCGACAAGCCGCGCCACGTCGAGACGCAGTGCCTGGCCGATGCGGCAGGCAACGTCGTCGTGATCTCGACGCGCGACTGCTCGCTGCAGCGCCGCCACCAGAAGCTCGTCGAAGAGGCTCCGGCGCCGTTCCTCACCGAGGAGCAGAACCGCATCCTGTACGAGTCCTCCAAGGCCATCCTGCGCGAGGTCGGCTACCTCGGTGCGGGTACCTGCGAGTTCCTCATCGGCGCGGACGGGACGATCTCCTTCCTCGAGGTCAACACCCGCCTCCAGGTGGAGCACACCGTCTCCGAGGAGGTCACCGGTATCGACCTCGTCCGCGAGCAGTTCCGCATCGCCGAGGGCGAGCTGATCGGCTACGACGACCCGGCTCCCGTGGGCCACTCGATCGAGTTCCGCATCAACGGCGAGGACCCGGGACGGGGCTTCCTCCCCCAGCCCGGCCCCGTGAAGGTGTTCAAGACCTTCGGCGGCCCCGGCATCCGTCTCGATTCGGGTGTCACCGCGGGCGACGTCGTCTCGGGCGCGTTCGACTCGCTGCTGGCGAAGCTCATCGTCACGGGCCGCGACCGCGCGGAGGCGCTCGCCCGGGCCCGTCGCGCCCTCGACGAGTTCGAGGTCGCGGGCCTGCCCACCGTCATCCCGTTCCACCGTGACGTCGTGCGTCAGCCGGCGTTCACCGCCGAAGACGGCGTCTTCGGCGTCTACACGCGCTGGATCGAGACCGAGTACGTCAACGAGATCCCGGCGTGGGACGGCGAACTCGGCGACATCGCACAGCCCGAGCAGCGGCACACGGTCGTCGTCGAGGTCGGCGGGAAGCGTCTCGAAGTGAGCCTGCCCGACCGGATCGCCGCGGCCCCGGCGCAGACGGGTCGCCCCGCCGCCGTTCCGCCCTCGCGCCGTTCGCACCAGACGACCGCCAACGCGGGCGCCTCCGGCGATGCCGTGAAGGCGCCGATGCAGGCGACGATCGTGAAGGTCGCCGTCTCGGAGGGTCAGCAGGTCGTCAAGGGCGACCTCGTCGTCGTCCTCGAGGCGATGAAGATGGAGCAGCCGATCCAGGCACACAAGGACGGCGTGGTCGGCGCGATCAACGCCGCCGCGGGCACCACGGTCTCCGCGGGGCACCAGCTCCTGACCATCAACTGAGCCGCCCGGGCCCCCGCCCGGGTGCACGAGTTGCGTCGCATGTGCGCAGCTGCGCCACTTCTGCGCACATGCCACAGTCATTTCCTGTCGCGGGTGCGTAGAAGTGTGGCGGCAACGACGCAACGGGCGCGTGGCGCGGGGACTCCGGCGGATGCGGCGCGTCGCCGCATCCGGATCAGTCCTCGTCTTCGGTGGCAGGCTCGATCACGTGCATGGCTCGCATCGCGTCGGTCACGGAGCCCGACAGCGACGGGTACACGGTGAACACGCGCGACACCTGGTCGACGGTCAGACGGCGCTCCACGGCGATGGCGATCGGGTAGATGAGATCGGATGCGCGCGGGCCGACGATCGTGCCGCCGATGACGGTTCCGCTGCCCTCGCGCGCGATGATCTTGACGAAACCGTCCTTGATGCCCATCATCTTGGCCCGCGGGTTGGCCGCGAGCGGCATCTTGCACACGACGCCGTTGATCGCGCCGTCGCGGATGTCCTTCTCCTGCCAGCCGACCGTCGCGATCTCGGGGGCGGTGAAGATGTTGGCCGCGATGCGTCGCTGCTCGAGCGGGATGACGACGTCGCCGAGGGCGTGGAAGATCCCCGTCCGCCCCTGCATCGCGGCGACGGAGGCGAGCGGGACGAAGGTCGTGCAGTCCCCCGCCGCGTAGATGTTGGGCACCGAGGTGCGCGCGACGCGATTCACCCGGATGTGGCCGGACTCCGTCGTCTCGACGCCGGCCTCCTCGAGCCCGATGCCCGCCGTGTTCGGGATGGACCCCACGGCCATGAGGCAGTGGCTGCCCTCGATCGTGCGGCCGTCGGCGAGGGTCACACGCACGCCGTCGCCGGTGTTCTCGGCGCGCTCTGCGCGTGCCTTCGCCAGCAGTGTCATGCCGCCGCGCGCGAACACCTTCTCGAGCACGGCCGCGGCATCCGCGTCCTCACCCGGAAGCACCTGGTCACGGCTGGAGACGAGCGTCACCTTCGCGCCCAGGTTCATGTAGGCGGAGGCGAACTCCGCTCCCGTCACACCCGAGCCCACCACGATGAGGTGCTCGGGGATGGTCTTCATGTCGTAGAGCTGGGTCCACGTGAGGATGCGTTCGCCGTCGGGCTTCGCGGTGGCGAGCTGACGCGGGGACGCGCCGACCGAGACGACCAGCGTATCGGCCTCCACACGGTCGAAGTCCGTGCCGCCGGGGCCCGTGGAGGCGACCACCGCGCCGGGCCCGTCCAAACGTCCATGGCCCGAGATGATGCGCACGCCCGCCGTCACGAGCGAAGCGCGCATGTCGTCGGACTGCTGACGGGCGAGGGAGAGGAGCCGCTTGTTCACGGCCGCGAGGTTGATCGCCACCTGCGGCTGCAGGGGCTTGCCTGCGCCGTCCTTCGCGAAGAGCTGGACGCCCAGTTCGCTGGCTCCCGCGATGGCGACGGCGGCATCCGCGGTCGCGATGAGGGACTTCGAGGGGACGACATCGGTGATCACCGCCGACCCTCCGACGCCGGCGCGTTCGACGAGCGTCACCTCGGCTCCCAGCTGGGCCGCCGCCAGCGCCGCTTCGTAGCCGCCCGGGCCACCACCGATGATCGCGACGCGCTGGGCGCTCTCGAAGCTCGCAGACATGGTGCTCATTCTCTCCCCCGACGGCGTGCGCCGACGAATCGGCGGTGCGGAGAGCGTCGATGTGGCCCGCGGGGCCTCGGGTTCATAAGGTGGGGGCATGGCAACGACCCCCCTCAACCCGCTCGACGACCCGGCGGCCGATCCGTTCGAGATCGCCCGCCGCGCCGCCGACGACATCGCGCGCCTTACCGGCGTCGCCCAGCACGACATCGCCCTCACGCTCGGCAGCGGCTGGGGCAAGGCCGCGGACCTCATCGGTGAGACCGTCGCGACGATCGAAGCGCCGGAGGTCACCGGCTTCAGCAAGCCGGCGCTGGAAGGTCACGTCGGCACGCTTCGCAGCGTCCGCACGCCCTCCGGCAAGCACGTGCTGGTCATCGGTGCGCGCACGCACTACTACGAGGGCCACGGCACCCGCCGCGTCGTGCACAGCGTGCGCACGGCCGCCGCAACCGGTGCACGCACGATGGTGCTCACGAACGGCGCCGGCGGCATCAAGGACCACTGGAAGCCGGGGACGCCCGTCCTGATCAGCGACCACATCAACCTCACGGCGGACTCCCCGCTCGAGGGCGCGACGTTCATCGACCTCACCGACCTCTACTCCTCGCGCCTGCGCGATCTCGCGCGCACGGTGGACCCGGGTCTGGATGAGGGCGTCTACTGCCAGTTCCGCGGACCGCAGTACGAGACGCCCGCCGAGGTGCAGATGGCCAAGATCATCGGCGGACACATCGTCGGCATGTCGACCGCGCTCGAGGCGATCGCCGCGCGCCAGGCCGGGATGGAGGTGCTGGGCTTCTCACTCATCACCAACCTCGCCGCGGGCATCTCCCCCACCCCGCTCAGCCACGCCGAGGTGATCGAGGCCGGCCGCGAGGCGGAGCCCGTGATCTCCGACCTTCTCGCCCGTGTGATCGGCCGGCTGTGAGCGACGTCGTGGAGGCCGCCCGCGCATGGCTCGCGCAGGACCCCGATCCGCAGACGCGCGACGAGCTCACCGGCCTCCTCACCGCGGCGGATGCGGGCGACGCATCCGCTCTCTCCGAGCTGGAGGATCGTTTCGGCGCCCGCCTCGCCTTCGGCACAGCGGGACTGCGCGGCGAACTCGGAGCGGGCAGCAACCGGATGAACCGGGTCCTCGTCGCGCAGGCGGCCGCAGGACTCGCCGCCTACCTCGCGGCGAACGCCGCCGACGGCCACACGCCTCGCGTCGTGGTGGGCTACGACGGACGCCGCAACTCGGACGTGTTCGCGCGCGACTCGGCAGAGATCTTCGCGGGTGCCGGGCTGGATGCCGTTCTGCTGCCGAGGCTCCTGCCCACTCCGGTCCTCGCCTTCGCCGTCCGGCATCTGGATGCGGATGCGGGCGTGATGGTCACCGCCAGCCACAACCCGCCGAACGACAACGGCTACAAGGTGTACCTCGGCGGAGCCGACCACGGATCGCAGATCGTTCCTCCCGCCGACGGGGAGATCGCGGCGGAGATCTCGCGGATCGCGACACAGGTCTCGGCGAGCGAGATCCCCCGCTCGCTGGGATACCGCACCGCATCCGAGGAAGTCGTCGAGGCGTACGTCTCGGCGACCGCCGCCGTCGGGCCCGCTCCTGCCGGCGCCGAGGGGCTGCGCTGGGTCTACACCGCCATGCACGGCGTGGGCGGCGAGACGCTGGGGCGCATCGTCGCAGCGGCCGGCTACCCCGAACCCGTTCAGGTGGCCGCGCAGGCCGAGCCGGATGGGCGTTTCCCGACGGTCGCCTTCCCGAATCCGGAAGAGCCCGGCGCGATGGACCTCGCCTTCCAGACGGCACGGGAGGCGGATGCGGAGCTGATCATCGCCAACGACCCCGACGCCGACCGCCTCGCCGTCGCCGTGCCCGATGCGGACGCGGAGGGCGGCTGGCGTCGCCTGACGGGCAACCAGATCGGGCTGCTGCTCGGCTGGCGTGCGGCGCGCAAGGCGGCCGAGGCCGGCGCATCCGGGACGCTCGCCTGTTCGCTCGTCTCCTCCCCCGGGTTGCAGACCGTCGCCGAGCACTACGGACTGGGCTTCACCGCGACCCTCACCGGGTTCAAGTGGATCTCGCGCGCGCCCGAGCTGATCTTCGGTTTCGAGGAGGCCCTCGGCTACCTCGTGAACCCCGAGACCGTGCGCGACAAGGACGGCATCTCGGCGGCCGTCGCGGCGCTCGAGCTGGCGAGCGAGGCGCGCGGTGCCGGGAAGACCCTGCAGGATCTGCTCGATGAGTTCGACCGGACGTTCGGCTTCTTCGCGAGCGACCAGATCTCGGTGCGGGTGCAGGACCTTTCCATCATCGGCACGATCATGACGAGCCTGCGGGCGGATCCCCCGGCGCGCATCGGCGACATGAAGGTGAAGGCGGTCGAGGACCTCAGCCAGGGTTCGGAGACCCTCCCGGCGAGCGACGTGCTGCTCTACACACTGAAGGGCGGCTCTCGCGTCATCGTGCGCCCCTCGGGCACCGAGCCCAAGCTCAAGGCGTACCTCGATGTCCGAGGGGATTCGGCGACGGATGCGTCCGAGCGCATCGCGGCTCTCAGCGACGGAGTGCGGGCGCTGCTGGACGCCCGTTCGTGAGCGCCTGGTCCGACGCCCCGCTGCTCGAGAACGCCCACGTGCGTCTCGAGCAGCTGGGGCCCGAGCACGCGGACGATCTCGCGGCGGCCGTCGCGGTCGACGAGCTCTGGCGCACCTGGTACACCCGCATCCCGTCGCCGGAAGGCATGCGGGACGAGATCGAGACTCGCCTCGAACGGCAGCGGGCGGGACTCGTCGCCCCCTGGGCGATCGTGTCGGTGCGCGACGGCCGTGCCGTCGGCATGACGACCTACCTCAACCTCGACGAGACCAACCGCCGGCTCGAGATCGGCTCGACCTGGATGGGGCGCGCCGCGCAGGGTGTCGGCATCAACCCGGCCGCGAAACTGCTCCTGCTGGAGCGCGCGTTCGACCAGCTCGGTTGCGGGGCGGTCGAGTTCCGCACCCATTGGCACAATCATCAGTCGCGCGCCGCGATCGCCCGGCTCGGCGCCAAGCAGGACGGTGTGCTGCGCAACCACACGGTGTGGCCCGACGGCACGATGCGCGACACCGTGGTCTTCTCGATCATCGACGGTGAGTGGCCCACGGTCCGCGCGGCGCTGACCGCCCGTCTCCGCCACCGCTGACCCGCCGCATCCGGGCGCGATCCCTCCGGGCGCGGCATCCCTCCGGGCGCGACATCCCTCCGGGCGCGACATCTCCGTGTCTCAATCGTTCACGCCAATCGCGCCCGAACCCTGCAAAAGTGAGACACGAACCCACTGCGGCGCGCCCCGCGCCAGCCGAACCCCGCCCGTGTCTCAATCGTTCACGCCGCGGCGCACAAGAGCGTGAACCCTTGAGACACGCACCACCCCCGCGTCCGCCCGTGTCTCAAACGTTCACGAGGGTGGACTCCGAAACGTGAACAAGTGAGACACGCAGGATGCGTAGCCCGATGGGCGCGCACCCGGGGGGGACCGGAGTCAGCCGTCGATGACGGCGACGAGCTCGTCGAGGAAGGCGGAGAAGTCGGAACCGCGGCGCACGATGCGCTGCACGGAGTCGCGCTCGCTGAACACCTCCACGAACTGCTCGAACACCGTCTGGAACGCTTCGCGGTCGGTCTCGGAGAACGCCGCGAGCGCGACGACCTGCACCCGCGAGTCGCCCCACGGCATCGGAGGATCGGCGATGCCGATGGCGATGGCCGTGCGCACCGCGGTCATCCCGATCGCGTGCGGCACGGCGAGCGCGTCGGTGAACGCCGTCGACGACAGATGCTCGCGCTCGATGGCGCGCTCGACGTAGTCCGCGTCGATGACGCCGCGCTGGACCAGCAGACCGCCGAGCTGACGGATCACGCCCTCCTCACCCTCGGACGCATCGAGCCCGCGCACGAACGACGACGCGTCGAAGTAGCGCTCCAGTTCGGCGCGCAGGCGCGCGAGGCGACGGCCACGGCGGATGCGGCCGGCCACGGCCTGCACGCGCTCGATGTCGCTGGGGGTCAGAAACGGCTGGATCCGCACGAAACGCTCCCCCGCCACGGGCGCATCGATGGTGGTCAGGACGAGGTCGGTGTCGATCGCCGCCCAGTCGGGGTCGACCCGCGTCTCGACGTCCACCACCTCGATCGCCTGGCCGAGCGAGCGGTCGACGCTCGAGCGGAGCAGTTCGTGCAGCTCGTAGTATCCGGGGCACACGATGGTGGCCGTCAACAGGTTGTCGGAGCGGCGGCTGCGCTCGAGCTGCCCGCCGACGTGCATCGCGATGTAGGCGATCTCGTCGTCGAGCAGCGGGATGTCGAGGCGTTCCTGCAAGCGGCTCGCGATGTAGACGGCGACGTCGAAGATCATCGGGTACGTCGATTTCAGCGAGCGGGTCAGCGGGTTGCGCGACCACGCGTTCTCCCGAGCGCGAAGTCGCAGGTTCTGCACGTGCAGACTCAGACGCTGCACGAACTCGGGCGCGAGGATGTCGACGAGGAACTCGGATGCGGCCTCCGCCACCACCTCGCTCACCACCTGCTCCACCTCGGCGTCCAGGGGCGTCCGCGCGGACTCTGCGGCTCCGGGGGCGACGATGCGGGTCAGCACGATGGTGGCGAGGTGGATCGTGTCCCCCGTGCCCAGGCGCACGCCCAGATGCTCTTGCGCGAGCTCGTCGATGACCTGGGCGATCGCCGCCTGCGCATCGGTCGGCGTCGTCGCTGCCTCGTCCAGCGCGCGACCGAGCGAGACCCGGTCGGCCGAGATCGCGATGTGCATCAGTACGTCGGCGATGCCGAACTCGTTGACGTAGTAGCCCAGCTCGCTCAGCTGCGCGACGAGCTCCGCCTTGAACTGGCCGAACGCGCGGGGCGCGACGGACTCCTCCCCCAGGGTGCGCCGCAGTGCCGAAAGGTCGAAGGCGCCCTCATCCATCTCGTCGTGCACGAGGCGACTGAGGAGCCGGCGCTGTGCGGCTTCCGAACCGATGAGCCGCGCTCGGGACGCGGAGCGCTCGAGGACCAGGTCCGTGCCGCCCAGGAGGCCGCGCACCCGGGCCAGGTCGGACTCGAGGGTGGCGGCGCTGACGAACAGCCGGTCGGCCGTCTCGAAGACGTCGATGCCCTCATCGCCGGCGAGCAGCGCCCGCACGATCGTATGGAGGCGGTCGCGAGGGGTTCCCGCATCCGTCGTGTGAGCGCGCAACGTGGTGGCCGCCTCGGCGCCGGCGCGGTAGCCCAGCGGCCCTGACTCGACGGCCCCCGCCGCCCGCGCGTTCAATGCGGTCACATAGCTGCGGATGCTGCGCGGCGTCACTCCGAGCATGTCGGCGAGCGTGCCGGCGGTGATCCAATCGCGCTCGCGGACCAGGATGCCCAGCACCCTGTCCTGTCGCGCTCGCGTCACGTCACCCTCCGAGATCCCGGCTGGCACCGGCACTCCATTCCACCACGCGGGCGGCGGGCCCGGCCCACCCTGCCGCGGCGATTTCCGCTCGGGGCGGAAGAACCTCTGGTTGCCGCGCTCTCGGGAGGTTCACAGGATGGAGAGGAAGGAGGCGGGTCGATGAGGATCCTGGTGGTGTGCGGCGCTGGTGCGTCGAGCACATTCGTGGCACAGCGGCTGCAGCGAGCGGCGGTGTCCGCCGGGCTCGATCTCCAGGCCGCAGCCGTACCGCACGCCGCGTTGGCGGCGCGGATCGGCGAGGCGGAGCTCGTGCTCATCGGACCGCATCTGACCCAGGTGGCGGACAGCATCCGCGAGGATGCGGCGCGCCACGGAGTCTCCGTGATCGTCCTGCCCGAGGACATCTTCACGGACCGAGACGGTCGGCGAACGCTCGACCTGATCACGAACGCGACAGCGTCGCTCCCCGGCCCCACGGCCTGAGAAGGAAAGGCACCCACATGTCCCTCGCAACCCGTACCGTGCGCATCGGCTCGTCGCACGGCCTGCACGCCCGCCCCGCGAAGCTCTTCGCCCAGGCGGCCAAGGACGCGGGAGTCCCGGTCACGATCGCGAAGGACTCGGGCGCGGCGACGAACGCCGCCAGCATCCTGGGCGTCATCTCGCTCGGACTGGACTACGGCGACTACGTGACCCTGACCGTGGACGGCGGCGACGCCGAGGCCATCCTCGACCGTCTCGCCGACCTGCTGACCACCGACCACGACGCCGCCTGAGGAGACACACCATGAGCACCACCATTCCCGGAGTCGGCATCGGACTCGGCGTCGCGCAGGGACCCGTCGCCCGCATGGCCGCACCGCTTCCCGCACCCGCGGACGAGCCTTCGACGCTCGAGGTCGCAGCCGAGACCGCTCGCGTGCGCGAGGCCGTCGCGGCCGTCGCACGCGAGCTCGAGCAGCGCGGCGCCACCGCGGGCGGTGCGGCACAGGACGTCCTCGAAGCCCAGGCGATGATGGCGGAGGACCCGGCACTGGAGTCCGAGGTCGACACGCGCCTCGCTGCGGGCGCCACCGCAGAGCGAGCCGTCTACGACGCCTTCGCGAGCTTCCGCGACACCCTCGTCGCCGTCGGCGGCTACCTCGGCGAGCGCGCCGCGGACCTCGACGACGTCGCCCAGCGCGTGATCGCACGGCTGCAGGGCGTCGCGGCTCCCGGCCTCCCCGAGCCGGGTCATCCCTACGTGCTGGTCGCCACCGACCTCGCTCCCGCCGACACCGCTCTGCTGGATCTCGACAAGGTGCTCGCGCTCGTCACGAGCGAAGGCGGCCCCACGTCGCACACCGCGATCCTGGCCCGCGAGAAGGGCATCGTGGCGATCGTGGGTGCTGCCGGTGCCGCAGACCTCGTCGACGACCAGGTCGTCGTCGTGGACGCCGCTGCGGGCATCGTGACCACGGACCCGAGCGAGGAGGAACTGCGTCGCGCGCAGAACCGCGCCGATGCGCGCGCCGCGGCCGCGTCCGCACCGATCACGCCCGGTGCGCTCTCCGACGGCACCGCGGTGCCCCTTCTGGCAAACCTGGGCAACCCCGAGGGCGCCGCCGAGGCCGTCGCGCTCGGCGCCGAGGGCGTCGGCCTGTTCCGCACCGAGTTCCTCTTCCTCAGCTCCGCCAACGCGCCCACGGTCGCGCAGCAGAAGGAGTCGTATACGCGCCTGCTCTCGGCGTTCCGCGGCAAGAAGGTCGTCGTCCGCGCCCTGGATGCGGGCGCGGACAAGCCGCTCGCCTTCCTCAACGATGCGCACGAGGAGAACCCGGCGCTCGGACTCCGCGGCCTGCGCGCCCTGCGCGCGAACGAGGACATCCTGCGCGAGCAGCTGACGGCACTCAGCGAAGCGGATGCGGCGGTCGCCGCATCCGGTGAGCCTGCCGATCTCTGGGTCATGGCGCCGATGGTCGCCACCGTCGAGGAGACGACCTACTTCGTGGAGCTCGCCCGCGAGTTCGGCATCAAGACGGCGGGCGTCATGGTCGAGGTCCCCTCGTCCGCGCTTCTCGCCGACCGGGTGCTGAAGCACGCCGACTTCGCGTCCATCGGCACGAACGACCTGACCCAGTACACGCTCGCCGCCGACCGTCTGCTCGGCTCCGTCGCCGGTTTCCAGGACCCGTGGCACCCCGCGGTCCTGGGGCTCATCGGCACCACCGGTCGCGCGGGTCGCGAGCTCGGAAAGCCCGTCGGAATCTGCGGCGAGGCGGCGGCCGATCCGCTGCTGGCCGTGGTCCTGGTCGGGCTCGGCGCGACGAGCCTCTCGATGGCTCCGACCGCCCTGGCCGACGTGCGCGCCACCCTCCTGAAGTACAGCCTCGAGGATGCCCGCCGCATCGCCGAGGCCGCCCTGGCCGCCGACGACGCCGCATCCGCACGCGACGCCGCACGCGCAGCGGCAGCCCCCGCCCTGTAACACCCGTCCCACAAAGAGTAGAAAGAGACAGTCTCATGACGACGACGTCAGCTCCCGTCAAGCAGCCGGGAGGAGCACGGATCGCGGTCCAGCGATTCGGCACGTTCCTCTCCGGCATGATCATGCCCAACATCGCGGCCTTCATCGCGTGGGGCTTCATCACGATGCTGTTCATCCCCGCCGGCTTCTTCGGCGCGGACAGCCCCTTCGGCTGGCACTGGTACCCCGTCTCCGAGATCATCGGCGGCGGCGGCGACTCCGCCATCATCGGCTGGAACGGCGCCATGACCGCGCTCGCCCAGGGCGACGGCGGCACCTTCCAGGCCTACGCGGGCCTCGTGGGCGCCATGGTCACCTACCTGCTCCCGCTGCTGATCGCCAACACCGGAGGCCGCATGGTCTACGGCGAGCGCGGCGGCGTGGTGGCCACCATCGCCACGATGGGTGTCATCCTCGGCACCAACATCCCCATGTTCCTCGGCGCGATGATCATGGGCCCGATCGCGGCCTGGATCACCAAGCAGATGGACAAGATCTGGGACGGCAAGATCAAGCCCGGCTTCGAGATGCTGGTCAACAACTTCTCCGCCGGCATCCTGGGCATGATCCTCGCGATCATCGGTTTCTTCGCCTTCGGCCCGGTCTTCCTGGCCATCAGCGACGGCCTCGGCGAGGCGGTGAACTGGCTGGTTTCGCTGAACCTGCTGCCGCTCGTGTCGATCATCGTCGAGCCGGCCAAGGTGCTGTTCCTCAACAACGCCATCAACCACGGCGTGTTCACCCCGCTCGGCATCCAGCAGGCGGACGAGGTCGGCAAGAGCATCCTGTTCCTCATCGAGGCCAACCCCGGCCCCGGCATCGGACTCCTTCTCGCCTTCTCGTTCTTCGGGGTGGGCATGGCCAAGGCCTCTGCTCCGGGCGCTGCGATCATCCAGTTCTTCGGCGGCATCCACGAGATCTACTTCCCGTACGCGCTGAGCAAGCCCGTCACGATCCTCGCGCTCATCGCGGGTGGTGCGGCCGGTGTCACGACCAACATGGTGCTCGGCGGCGGTCTCGCGTTCCCTGCGGCCCCCGGCAGCATCATCGCCGTGGGAGCCGCGGCGATCGGACCCGGTGTCGGCAATCTGCTGATCGTGCTCCTCTCGGTGGTCGTCGCCGCAGCGGTCACCTTCATCCTGACGGCGATCATCCTCCGCGCCTCGCGCAAGCGGGACCTCGCGGCGGAGGCCGACACCTTCGGCGCGGCGATCGCCCAGACCGAGGCGAACAAGGGCAAGTCCTCCGCCGCGATGGACGCCCTGCGCGCCTCGAACTCCTCCGATGCGGCCGCCGCGCGCGACGCGAACGAGGCGCTCGACAAGCTCGAGACCGAGCTGGAGACCGGCGGCCGGGCCGACGGCGGGCTGCTCACCACGACGAAGGTCACCAACATCGTCTTCGCGTGCGACGCCGGAATGGGCTCCTCCGCCATGGGCGCGAGCGTGCTTCGCAACAAGATCAAGAAGGCGGGCGTCGAAGGCGTCACGGTCACCAACAAGGCGATCGCGAACCTCGACGGCACCGAGGACCTGGTCATCACGCAGAACCAGCTCACCGACCGCGCGCGCAAGCAGACGCCGGGCGCGGTGCACGTCTCGGTCGACAACTTCATGAACTCTCCGAAGTACGAAGAGGTCGTGGACCTGGTCGTCGATCAGCAGAAGGATGGTCAGCAGGGCTGACCCCAGAGGATGCGGGTCGCACACACCGTGCGGCCCGCATCCGTGTCCGGCGGGCACGAGGTGCCCGCAGCGCCGCGAGCAGGAGCGCGCGGCAGGAACGGAAAGGAAGAATCATGGCAGTTCTCGGTATCGGACAGGTGCGCATCCACTCGGGCGGCGCGACCCGCGACGAGGCCATGCGCGAAGCGGCCGGCATCCTGGAGTCCGCCGGCGCCGTCACCGGCAGATACTTCGACGCCATGCAGCAGCGTGAGCAGGCGGTGTCGACCTATATGGGCAACGAGCTCGCGATCCCGCACGGTACCAACGAGACGAAGGACGAGATCCTCGCGTCCGGCCTCTCGGTGGTCCGCTACGACGGCGGCGTCGACTGGGACGGCAACCCCGTTTCGTTCGTGATCGGCATCGCCGGCAAGGGCGATGAGCACCTCGACATCCTGTCGCAGATCGCGTTGCTCTTCTCCGACGAGGACGACGTCGCGCGCCTCAAGGCCGCATCGACGCCCGAGGAGCTCTACGAACTGCTCGCCTCGGTGAACGCATGAAGGCCGTCCACTTCGGCGCCGGCAACATCGGGCGCGGCTTCGTCGGCCTCCTCCTGCACGAAGGCGGCTACGACGTGGTGTTCTCAGATGTCTCGGCCGGGCTCGTCGATGCGATCAACGCGGTCGACAGCTACACGGTTCACGAGGTCGGAGACGGCGGCACGGACGTCGTGGTCACCGGGTTCCGCGCACTCAACAGCGCCGAGGACCCGCAGGCGGTCGTCGACGAGATCGCCTCGGCAGACGTGGTCACGACCGCGGTCGGCCCCACGATCCTGAAGTTCGTGGCCCCTCTCATCCGCGCCGGCCTCGCCCGGCGCGACGAGACCCTCGCACCGCTGCAGGTCATGGCCTGCGAGAACGCGATCGGCGCGACCGACCAGCTGCGCGCACACATCGAGGAGCAGGCCGGTGACGGCTGGGCCGAGCTGTCCGCGCGCGCCGTGTTCGCCAACACGGCCGTCGACCGCATCGTGCCGGGTCAGCCGGCGGACGCCGGCGTGGATGTGGTCGTGGAGCCCTTCTACGAGTGGGCGATCGAGCAGGCGCCCTTCGATGGTGAGCTGCCCCGCATCCCGGGCGCGCATTTCGTGGACGATCTGGCGCCGTACATCGAGCGCAAGCTCTTCACGGTGAACACCGGCCACGCCGCGACCGCCTACTACGGCGCGCGCGCCGGCATCGAGCGGATCTCGGATGCGCTGGCCGAGCCGGAGATCGCGGCCGCGGTGTCGGCGACACTCGCCGAGACATCGGCCGTGCTCATCGCGAAGCACGAGTTCGCCCCCGATGAACTCGCTCGCTACCGGGAGACGATCCTCTCCCGCTTCCGCAACCCGGCACTCCCCGACACCGTATGGCGCGTCGGCCGGCAGCCTTTGCGCAAGCTCTCCCGGCACGAGCGCTTCGTCGGCCCCGCCGCGGAGGCGGCTGAGCGCGGCCTCTCCACCGAGGCGCTGGTCGCCACGATGGGCGCCGCGCTGTCCTTCTCCTCCGCCGAGGATCCGGAAGCCGTCGAACTGCAGCGTCTGCTCGGCTCGAAGAGCGCCGCCGCGTTCACGACCGAGGTGACGGGGCTCGAGCCGCAGCATCCGCTGTTCGCCGCCGTGCGTGACGTCGTCGCGGCGCACCAGTCGGCCTGAGCCATCCGTGCTCGCGAGCCCCGCCTCCGTCGGCCATGACGGGCGCGGGGCTCGCTGCATTCACACGGTCGGTGCGCTCTAGCCTGGACGCGTGACCGTTCCCGCGCCTTCTCGCCCTCGCCGCCGCACCCGACGGATCCTCGCGTGGTCGTTCGGCGGCCTGGGCGCACTCGTCGTGGCCGCCGTTCTGGGCGTGCTCATCTGGGGTCAGGTGGGGGTCATGGCAGCGGAGCCCGAGCCGCTGGCGGCGGTCCGGGCCGACAGCGCCGTCACGATCGACGAACAGGCCGGCGCGATCGTCCTCTCACCCGCATCCGGTTCGTCCGATGTGGGACTCGTGTTCATCCCGGGCGCCAAGGTCGAGCCGATCGCGTATGCGGCCACGCTCTCAGGTCTTGTGGAAGACGGCATCACCGTCGTGATCACCCGCCCCTGGTACAACCTCGCCTTCCTCGACCCGCGTCCGCTGGATGCGTTCACCTCCCTCGCGCCCGGTGTCCGCACGTGGATGGTGGGCGGCCACTCGCTCGGCGGAGTCCGCGCCTGCCAGCTCGCGACGGACGCCGACGCGCTCGTTCTCTTCGCCTCGTACTGCGCGAGCGACGTGTCGGCGACGGGGCTGCCCGTGCTCAGCATCGGCGGCAGCGAGGACGGCCTCTCGACTCCGGCGAAGATCCGGGATGCCGCACACCTCCTTCCGGCCGACGCCCGGTTCGTCGAGATCGACGGCGCGTCCCACGCGTCCTTCGGCGCCTACGGACCGCAGGCGGGAGACGGTACGCCCGCGATCGACGAGGCTGACATGACGGCGCGCCTCACGGAGATCGTGACCGACTTCGCCGCATCCCTCCCTCGCTGACCCGCTCACCCGCTGACCCGCTGACCCGCGATCTCGCCCGCCGCGCACCGCGCCCCGGCCGCGCACCCCGCCCCGGCCGCGCACCGCACCCCGCCCCGCCGCGCACCGCGCCGCGGCCCGCGTCCCGTGTCTCACTCCTTCACCCCCCTCACCCCGAATGCGTGAACAACCGAGACACGCTGCGCACCTTCACCTCCGTGTCTCAGCGGTTCACGTGGAACGCCGCGAAGCCGTGCACGGTTGAGACACGCAGCGCAGCCAACTGCCACCGTGTCTCACTCCTTCACGCTCCGCCCCACAAAGATGTGCGTACCTGAGACACGCGCCGCAACCGTCGCGATCAGAGCGCGGACCGCGACCCACGGTCTTTCCAGCCCCGCGCGGTGAGCGCTGCCCGTACCTTGGCGACGGCAACCCCCGGGTCCGGCGAGAGGTGGTGATCCAGGATGCGGACGAGGTGCCATCCGGCATCCCGAATGGCGTCCCATCGATCGGCATCGCGGCGGAACTGCGCAACACTGAAGGCATGCTGACGCCCGTCGTACTCCACCGCCACGCGGTACTCGGGGAACGACTCATCCAGGCGTGCGATGGTGCGTCCCTGCGCGTCCCGAAGCGGCACGTTGAGCTCGGGCTCGGGTAGTCCCGCGCGCACCAGCACCAGACGCAACAGCGTCTCGCGCGCCGACTCGGAGCCCTCCCGGATGAGTGACAGCGGCTCACCGAGGACGTCGCCCCGCATCCGCAGCGCTTCGGTCGTCAGCGCGTGGATGGTGGTGAGGGGACGGTCGCGGCGCAGGAGGTGATCTGCGGCGACGACGAGGTCGTCCGTCATCCAGGTTCGGGATGCCTGCACCCACGCTCTTTCCGGCGCCTCCACAGGGAGCTCGCCGAGCAGGTGAACGTCGGGATCACGCTGCTGCAGTCGGTGGCCGGACACCCCGCGCGTGCGCGGCGGAGAGGACGGCCGATGCACCGAGACGTGCACGGCCAGCGCATCTGGCGGCGGCACCGCGGCCCCGTACAGCGCCAGCGCGGTGGAATGGCTGAAGAACTGCCCCTCGCGCAGCCGGGGCAGGTACCAGTGGCACAGGCGCATCAGCTCGTCCGTCTCCCGATGCGGGTCCGGCGGCTCCGCCCGTACCCCGTGGAACGGGGCGATGAAGCGGTTCCCGCGGAGAACACCGCGCCCGATCCCCGCCTCACGCGCGGATCGATACGAGAAGGCGGATGCCGGGAACGCCGCGTCGGTCATCCCACAGATGCCATCACGGCAAGGCGGCGCGTCTCTGCTCGCTCACTCGCATCGTCGGCGACCCGCCGGTCAGACGGAGTTGGGGAGGGGGCATCTTGCCGCCGGCCACACACCGTGTCTCAGTCGTTCACGATCGAGAGGCGCTGAAGGTGAATTAGTGAGACACGCATCCCGGCCCCCGCGTCCGCGTCTCACACGTTCACGCCCGACGCCCCGAAACGGTGAACAATCGAGACACGCGCCACCACACACCCGCATCCGTGTCTCACACGTTCACGCACCACGCCCCCGAAACGTGAACCATTGAGACACGGAGTGGAGGAGCGTTCGGCCGACGAGCACCCGGGCGGTCTCCCCGGCATCGAGGCTCAGCGATCGAAGCCGTCGCTGATGAGGTCGATCAGCTCCTCGCGCTCCTCGACCGGCAGGAAGACGCCCGCGGCGGCGTTGATCTGGAACGTCTCGAGGTCGTCGAGGCCGTAGTCGAAGGCCTCCGCGAGAAGCGCCAGCTCGCGCGTGAGCGACGTACGGCTCTGCGTGCGGTTGTCGACGTTCACGGTCACCGCGAAGCCCAGCTGGTACAGGAGGTCGAAGGGGTGATCCGCCATCTCGTCGCCCCACGCAGCGATCGCGCCGGTCTGCAGGTTGGAGCTCGGCGAGAGCTCGAGGGGGATCTCACGGTCGCGCACCCAGCGCGCGAGGTCGCCGAAGACGACCTCGACGACATCGCCCTCGCGCGAGACGACCTCGAGGTCCTGCGCGATGCGCACGCCGTGGCCGAGGCGAAGCGCACGGCCGTCGAGCAGTGCCGACCGGATCGAGTCGAGACCTGCCGCTTCGCCGGCGTGGACGGTGACCGGGAAGAACTGCGCCGCGAGGTAGTCGAAAGCGGCACGGTGACGCGACGGCAGGAACCCGTCCTCGGGGCCCGCGATGTCGAAGCCGACCGCGCCGCGATCACGGAAGGCGACGGCGAGCTTGGCGATCTCCAGCGAACGGTCGGTGTGGCGCATCGCGGTGATGAGCTGACCGACGCGGATGTCGTGCCCGGCGTCCGCCGCAGCGTCCTCGCCCTCCTCGATGCCCTCCTGCACCGCTTCCACGACCTCTTCGAGGGAGAGCCCGCCGGACAGGTGCTGCTCGGGCGCCCAACGCACCTCGCCGTAGATGACGCCGTCGGCGGCCAGGTCCTCGACGAACTCCCGCGAGATCCGCGTCAGGTTCTCCCGCGTCTGCATCACCGACGTCGTGAGATCGAAGGTCTTCAGATACTCGACGAGCGAGCCCGAATCGCTCGACTCGGCGAACCAGTCGGCGAGGTCGTCGCCGTCGCTCTCCGGCACGGGAAGTCCCGCGGCGTCGGCGAGCTCGACGATCGTGTCGGGGCGCACGGCACCGTCGAGGTGGTCGTGCAGGGAGATCTTCGGCAGGCTCCGCAGCGACACTCCGTCGAGGGTGGCGTCGCCGTGCTGGTCGATGGGCATAAGGGGTGCTCCTCGCGGATCGCGGTGGACTCAGGCGGTGATGCGTTCGGCGACACGGGCGGATGCGGTCGGTGCCGTATCGCCGATCTCCCATGCCCCCTCGAGCGCCTCCAGGGCGCGCGGGAAGCGGGCAGCATCCTCCGCCGACAGGGTGAACAGCGGGTGACCAGCCTCAACGCGTTCCCCGAGCTGCGCGTGCAGGTCGATGCCCGCCGCGTGCACGACGGCGTCCTGCGGACGCGCGCGTCCGGCGCCCAGCCGCCACGCGGCGATGCCGAACGGCAGCGCCTCCAGGCGCGTCACGACGCCCGAGCTCGGCGCCAGCACCGTGTGCGTCTCCCGGGCCACCGGCAGCGCTGCATCCGGATCGCCGTCCTGCGCGACGATCATGCGGCGCCAGACGTCCATGGCTCGCCCATCTTTGAGCGCCGCTTCGACATCGGCGTCGGGCTGACCGGCCAGCGCCAGCATCTCGCGGGCGAGAGCGACCGTCAGCTCCACGACGTCGGCGGGGCCGCCGCCCGCGAGCACCTCGACGGACTCGCGCACCTCGTTCGCGTTGCCGATCGCCCGACCCAGCGGACTGTTCATGTCGGTGAGCAGTGCGGTCGTCGCGACGCCCGAGTCGTTGCCGAGCGCCACCATCGTGCGCGCCAGCTCGCGAGCCTTGTCGATGTCCTGCATGAAGGCGCCCGACCCGAACTTCACGTCGAGAACGAGGGATGCGGTCCCCTCGGCGATCTTCTTCGACATGATGCTCGACGCGATCAACGGGATGGCTTCGACCGTCCCGGTCACATCCCGCAGCGCGTAGAGACGTTTGTCCGCCGGGGCGAGCCCCGAGCCGGCGGCGCAGATCACCGCGCCGACCTCGTCCAGCTGAGCGAACATCTCGTCGTTGGACAGAGCAGCGCGCCATCCCGGGATCGACTCGAGCTTGTCGAGCGTGCCGCCCGTGTGGCCGAGGCCGCGCCCGGAGAGCTGGGGCACGGCGACGCCGAAGGCCGCCACCAGCGGTGCCAGCGGCAGGGTGATCTTGTCCCCCACGCCGCCGGTGGAGTGCTTGTCGACCGTGGTCTTCGACAGCGCCGTGAAGCTCATCCGCTCGCCCGACGCGATCATCGCGTCGGTCATCACGCGGATCTCGTCACGGGTCATGCCGTTCAGCAGCACGGCCATCGCGAACGCCGACATCTGCGCATCCGTCACGTACTCGCGCGTGTACGCATCGATCATCCACCGCAGCGCGGACTCATCGACGGGGCGGCCGTCGCGCTTGGCGCGGATCACATCGACCGCGTCGAACGGCTCGACCGCGCTCATCGGCGATACTCCTCGAGATCGCGGGGGCCGAACGCGTCGGGAAGCACCTCGTCGATCGTGCGGATGCCGGATACGGTCTCCAGCAGCATCCCGGGCAGGGCGAACTCGTTCAGCAGCTGGCGGCAGCGCCCGCACGGCATGATCGTCTGTCCGTCGCCGTTCACGCACACGAACGCCACGAGCTGACCGCCGCCGGTCATGTTCAGCTCCGAGACCAGACCGCATTCCGCGCACAGTCCGACGCCGTAGGAGGCGTTCTCGACATTGCACCCCGAGACGATCCGCCCGTCGGTGACGAGGGCCGCGGCTCCCACCTTGTAACGGGAGTAGGGCGCGTAGGCGCGCTGCATGGCCTCGGTCGCGGCGGTGCGCAGCTCGTCCCAGTCGATGTCGGTCACGGTGTCCTCTCGAAGAAGCGGATTCGGGCGTCAGCCCTTGATGTACGGTTTTCCGGCGGCCGCGGGGCCCCGGATCTGCCCGGCGAACCCGGCGACGGCGAGGATCGTCACGACGTAGGGCAGCATGAGCATGAACTCGCTGGGGATCGGCGTCTTGAGCACCGTCAGCAGGTTCTGAAGGTTCGTCGCGAAGCCGAACAGCAACGCCGCGAGCGTGGCGCGGATCGGATCCCACCGGCCGAAGATCACGGCGGCGAGGGCGATGAAGCCGAGGCCCGCGGTCATGTCCTTGCCGAACTGCGGCACGGACACGAGCGTGAAGTACGCGCCACCGATGCCGGCGATGGCACCCGCGAGAGAGACGTTCCAGAAGCGTGAGGCATTGACCTTGATGCCCACGGTGTCGGCCGCCTGCGGGTGCTCTCCGACGGCGCGCAGCCGCAGACCCCAGCGGGTGCGGTACAGGCCCCAGGCGACGAGGGCGACCGTGACGAACATCAGGTACACGATGAACGTCTGGTTGAACAGCACCGGTCCGATCACGGGGATCTCGCTGAGGCCCGGGATCTGCAGGCGCGTGAAACGCTCGGGACGATTCAGCTGGTCCTCGTTCGGCGCCAGCAGGGCCCCGTAGAGGAATCCCGTCAGACCCGTGACGAGCACGTTGAGCACGACACCGACGATCACCTGGTCCACGAGGTACTTGATCGCGAATGCGGCGAGCACGAACGAGACCAGGACGCCGCCGATCATCGCTCCGACGAGCCCGATGAACGGGTTCCCGGTGATGCTCGACAGGAGCGCCGCGGAGAACGCGCCGAGCAGCAGTTGGCCCTCGATGGCGACGTTGACGACACCGACACGCTCGCCGATCACGCCGCCGAGGGCACCGAAGACCAGCGGGACCGACAGTGACACGGCGCCGAAGAGCAGGCTGGGAACGGGAACGAGTCCGTCGGCGCCGGCCCAGACGAGGAACGCGAAGACCCCGAGCACACTGAACGCGATGGTCAGCCAGAGCGGCTGACGACGATAGGACCACGCGAGCCAGAAGGCGACGAGGGTCAGCACCACGAGCACGGCCCACACCAGCCATGAGGTGAGAGCTGTGGGCACGCCCACATCCGCCAGTGCGAGCGCCTGGGAGGGGTCGCCGAGGCGGAACGAGGACGTGCCGTCACGCGGGGAGAGGCCGAACAGCACGGCCAAGAGGGCGACGACCGCGGCCAGCACGATGGGGGCCTTGAAGTGGCGTTGCTTGACGACCGCCAGGTGGATGGTGCCGTCGCTCTGCTCGAGCTGCGCGGTGGCGTTGTCGTGGATCGGAGCGCTCACGCGGCCACCGCCTTCTTCGCGGCCTTGGCTCGCGCCTTGGCGGCCTTCTCGGCATCGGACTTGGGCAGGAAGAACACCGCGCGCAGCAGCGGCGGCGCCGCGATGAAGAGCACGATGAGCGACTGCACGACGAGAACGATGTCGACCGGGATGCCCTGCGCCTGCATGGAGAAGGACCCCGCCTTGAGCGCACCGAACAGGATGCCCGCGGCGAACGTCCCCCACGCGCGGCTGCGCCCGAGCAGAGCGACCGTGATCGCGTCGAAGCCGATGCCGGCGTCGATCGTGGCGCCGAATCCCGTCGTCACGGTGCCCTGGATCTGGTTCATCGCCGCGAGCCCCGCAAGGCCACCGGCGAACAGCATCGCGTAGATGTAGAGGCGGTCGACGCTCATGCCCGCAGCACGCGCAGCGTGGGGGTTCTCTCCCACCGCACGAAGACGCAGGCCGAGGCTGGAGCGCTCGATGAGCCACCACACGAACACGGTCGCGGCGATCACGACGACGAAGCCCCAGTTGAGCTGCGGGAACTGCGGCCCCAGCAGGTCGGGGAACTGCGCCGACTCCGGCGTGGGCTTCGTGATGGGCTGGTTGGTGCCCTCCATCTGGAGCAGTCCGGGTGTACGCAGCATCCACAGCAGCAGGTAGTACGCCACGTAGTTGAGCATGATCGTGAGGATCACCTCGTGCGCACCCGTGCGCGCCTTCAGCAGACCCACCAGGCCACCCCACAGCGCACCGCCGACGATGCCGGCGACCAGCGTGATCGGCAGGTGCAGCCACAGCGGCAGGTCGAGGTTGAAGGCGAACAGCCCGGCGAACATGGCCGCGATGAGCATCTGACCACGGGCGCCGATGTTGAACAGTCCCGCGCGGAAGGCGAGCGCGACGCCGAGGCCCGCGGCGATGAGCGGGGTCGCGAAGCCGAGTGCATTCGTCAGCGGTCGGATCTGCGCGGCGAAGTCCGCGCCGCGTGCATTGAAGATCGCACCGCGGAAGAGCGCCTCATAGCCGTTGTAGACGGCCTGCCAGATCGCCACGAACGTGTCGCCTGGCCGCGCGAAGAAGTAACCGGATGCGGCCTGCACGTTCTCGTTGGTGACGGCGATCAGGATGCCGCCCACGATCATGGCGAGCACGATCGCGAGCAGCGTCGTCACGGCGCTTCCGCGCATCAGCTCGCGCAGGAAGATGCCGGACCGTGTCGGCGGGATCTCCTCGCCGGTCAGCGGCCCCGTTGCGCGGGGGAGCTCGGCGTCGCCGTCGCTCTTGCGGGCGGCTCCGTCGCTCGTGGGCGTCGAACCGCTCATGCGGCCACCTCCGGGTCGGTTGCGCCGGCCATCATGAGGCCGAGCGTGTCACGGGACGTGTCGCCGGGCACGATGCCGACGATGGTGCCGCGGTACATGACGGCGATGCGGTCGGCCAGGGCGCTGACCTCGTCGAGTTCGGTGGAGACCACCACGATCGGGATACCCGCATCCCTCGTCTCGATGATGCGCTTGTGGATGAACTCGATGGAGCCGACGTCGACGCCGCGGGTGGGCTGTGCGACGACCAGCAGACGCAGGTCGCGGCTCATCTCGCGCGCGATGACGACCTTCTGCTGGTTTCCACCCGACAACGTGCCCGCAGGAGTCTCCGGGCCGCGGGTGCGGATGTCGTACTCCTGGATGCGGTCGCGCGCGAACGCATCCAGGGCGCGGCGGCGCAGCGTGCCGCCGCGGGCGAACGCGGGGTCGGAGGAACGATCGAGCACGAGGTTCTCGGCGACCGAGAAACCGCCGACCAGGCCGTCCTCCTTCCGGTCCTCCGGAACGAACCCGACACCCTCGTCGAGGATCGCTCGCACGCTCTTGCCGACCAGTTCTGTGCCATCGAGGCTGATCGAGCCCTCGACGCGCGCCGCGAGGCCGACGATCGCCTCGACGAGCTCGGTCTGGCCGTTGCCCTGCACGCCGGCGATCGCGAGCACCTCGCCGGGGCGTACGTCGAAGTCGACGCCGTCGACGACGATCGCACCGGTGGAGGTGAGAACACGCAGCCCGCTGACCTTCAGGCCCCCGTCGCCGAGCGTCGGCGGCTCCTTCTGGACGGTGAGTTCGACGGCACGCCCCACCATGAGGGAGGCGAGCTCGGTGTTGGTGGCGGTCGGCGACGCTTCGCCGACGACCTTCCCGAGTCGGATGACGGTGATGCGGTCCGCGACCTCGCGGACCTCACGCAGCTTGTGTGTGATGAAGACGATGGAGGTGCCCTCGTCGCGCAGCTGGCGCATGATCGCCATGAGCTCGTCGGTCTCCTGCGGCGTCAGCACCGCGGTGGGCTCGTCGAAGACGAGGACCTTCGCGTCGCGCGAGAGCGCCTTGATGATCTCCACGCGCTGCTGCACGCCGACGGGGAGATCCCCCACGAGGGCGTCGGGGTCGATCTCGAACCCGAAGCGCTGCGCGACCTCGCGCACGTGCGCGCGGGCGGCGTTCAGGTCGAGCCGTCCGAGCGCCTTGGTGCTCTCGTGTCCGAGCATGACGTTCTCGGCGACGGTGAAGACGGGGATGAGCATGAAGTGCTGGTGCACCATGCCGATGCCCGCTGCCATGGCGTCGCCCGGGCCGCGGAAGTTCTGGACGACGTCGTCCAGAAGGATCTCGCCCTCGTCGGCGCGATACAGGCCGTACAGCACGTTCATGAGGGTCGACTTGCCTGCGCCGTTCTCCCCCAGCAACGCATGGATCTCGCCGGGGCTGACCACCAGATCGATGTGGTCGTTGGCGACGAGGCTGCCGAATCTCTTGGTGATCCCGCGGAGCTCGAGCTTCATAGATGCACCCTACCTGGGTAGAAAATGCCTGTCGAAAGGCATCGGAACGGGACTCGGGGCGAGCGGCTGGAAAGCCACTCGCCCCGAGGTGGTGCGGTTCAGATCAAGAACCGGCGGGAGAGTTCTTCGAGGTCACCGTGATGGTTCCCGCGATGATGTCGTCCTGGAGCTTGGTCAGCTCGTCGGTCAGGCCCTCCGGCAGCTGCGACTCGAAGTCGTGGAAGCTCGAGAGCTTGACGCCCTCGTTCTTCAGCGTGCCGACGTAGGGGGTCGGGTCGAACTCGCCCTTGGAGGCGGCGACGGTCGCGTCGTAGACGGCGACGTCGATCGCCTTCATGATCGAGACCAGCGTGATGTCGGCGACGCTGTCGTCGGCGACGGCGAGGTCGCTGTCGACACCGAGCATGAGCGTGTTCTTCCCGCTGTCGGAGATGGCAGCGGCGGCGCTCTTGTAGATCGGTCCGCCCACGGGCAGGATCACGTCGACACCCTGGTCGAGCACGCCCTGAGCGGTCTGCTTCGCGGTGTCGTTGGCGTCGAAGCCACCCGTGAACGAGCCCTCCTGCGTGTCGACGTTCCAGCCGAAGAGCTGGACGTTCGCGCCCTTGTCCTCGTTGTACTTGTCGACGCCCATCGCGTAACCGTCCATGAAGACGGCGACCGAGGGGATCTGCATGCCGCCGAAGGTGCCGACCTTGTTGACGCCGTCCTTGGCGGACCACGCAGCTGCGGCGTAGCCGCCGAGGTAAGCGGCCTCAGCCGTGTTGAAGACCAGCGGCTTGATGTTCGGCGCGTCGGTCTTGCCGTCGAAGTCGGTGTCGGCGTAGTCGTCGATGATCGCGAAGTCGAGATCCGGGTTCGCGTTGGCGGCCTCGACGGTGGCGGCGGCGAGCTTGAAGCCGACGGCGATCACGAGGGTGCAGCCCTCGGAGATGGCGGTCTGCATGTTCGGCGCGTAGTCGTTGTCGTTGGTCGACTCGAACTCGAGCGGGGTGACGCCGAGCTCCTTGGCCGCCTTGTCCATGCCGTTCTTGGCCGACTCGTTGAACGACTTGTCGTCCCAGCCGCCCGCGTCGGAGACCAGGCACGGCTTGAAGCCGTCGACGACGTCGGATGCGGAGCCGCTCGTCGTTTCGGTCGTGGGGGCGGAGCCACAGCCGGCGAGCAGCGCCGCGGTGGCAGCGATCGCCAGGCCGCTGAGCAGCGCCTTGGTCGTCGTCTTCTTCACGAGTCCTCCATCAAGAGACGTGGGAATGCCCCGGCAGTTCCGGGGACGGATGCGGCAACGTTACCCAATGTGACGCGCGCACGACGGGCCGATCCGCAGGCCGCAACGCAATGGTTACAAACGGCCCGTGACGCGCCCCGTCGACGGCTGCGGCGGGAGGCCGCATCCGGTCTCAGAGCACGTCGCCGCGGCCGTTGAGCTTCAGGGCGTCGACGACCTGCTTGACGCGCTGCGCGTGCTCGGTCGTGGTGACCAGGAGGGCGTCGGGGGTGTCGACCACGACGATGTCCTGCACGCCGATGAGGCTGATCACGCGCTGCGTCTGCGTCACGACGATGCCGCTGGATGCGTCGGAGAGGATGCGGGCATGCTCGCCGAGTACGGCCAGATCGTTCTTCCGGCCGTTCGAGACGAGCTTGGTGAGGCTTGCGAAGTCGCCCACGTCGTCCCAGTCGAAGTGCCCCGGGATGACGGCGAGCTTGCCCTTGGCCGCTGCGGGCTCGGCGACCGTGTAGTCGATCGCGATCTTCTTCAGGCTCGGCCAGATCCGATCGACCGCGGGTCCGCGGCGGTCGCGGTCGTCCCAGGCCTCGGCGAGCTCGAGGAGACCCGCGTGGAGCTCGGGCTCGTTCGCCTCGATCTCGGCGAGGAGCACATCCGCACGCGAGATGAACATGCCGGCGTTCCACGAATAGGCACGGTCGCTGAAGTACTCGCGTGCCGTCGCGAGGTCGGGCTTCTCGACGAAGCGCTCGACGAGAGCCGCCTCCGGGGCTCCCTCGACGATCAGCTCATCGGCCTTCTTGATGTATCCGAATCCGGTGGAGGGCTCCGACGGCTGGATGCCGATCGTGCAGATGTAGCCGGCACGAGCGACGGCGACCGCCTGACGCACCGCGAAGTCGAAGACCCGAGAACCCTGGATCACGTGGTCCGCAGCGAAGGAGCCGATCACGACGTCGGGCTCGCGCCGCACGAGGATCGCCGCGGCGAGACCGATCGCCGCGGTGGAGTCACGCGGCTCGGACTCGAGGAACACGTTCTTGTCGGGGATGCCGGGCAGCTGCTTCTCCACGGCCGCGCGGTGCGCGCGCCCGGTGACGACGGCGATGCGGTCGTGGCCGGCCAGCGGTTCGAGGCGATCCCACGTGTCGCGCAGCAGCGTCTGACCCGAGCCGGTCAGGTCGTGCAGGAACTTCGGAGCATCGGCCCGCGACAGCGGCCAGAGCCTGCTGCCGATGCCGCCTGCCGGGATGACGGCGTAGAAACCCTCGATCTCATTCCCCATACCGGCCACCCTATCCGCCGGTTGTGTCGGGCGAATGTCGCCGCGGCGACGCGTCACCGAGGAGAGCCACGCGCCGATTTATCTCGACGTCGAGATTGTTAGGTTCGCCTTAAGGGCGCCGTCGTGCTGCGGCGAATACACTGTCGGCAGCGCCCGCGTGACGCAGGGGACCAGCAAAAACCCCGAAGGGCAATGCCTGCCCCACCGTGTTCGATCAGGGAGGACGACCGTGGCTGCACCGGCACGCGTCACACCATCGCTCGCTCAGACGACGTCCAAGACGCCGCGCGGAACGTTGTACCGCGGCAACGAGGGCATGTGGTCCTGGGTCCTGCACCGCATCACAGGTGTGTCGATCTTCTTCTTCCTTCTCGTGCACGTGCTCGACACCGCCCTCATTCGCGTCTCCCCCGAGGCGTACGACGCGGTCATCGGCACGTACAAGAACCCCGTGATGGGCATCGGTGAGGTCGTGCTCGTGGCCGCGATCGCGTACCACGCCTACAACGGTCTGCGCATCATCGTCGTCGACTTCTGGTCGAAGGGCGCGCGCTACCAGCGTCAGCTCTGGTGGGTCGTGCTGGGCCTGTGGGCCGTCACGATGCTGGGCTTCGCCCCCCGCCACCTCATGAACGTCTTCGCCGCGACGGGAGGTGGTCACTGATGAGCGCGACGATCGCCGATCCCCGCAGCCCCTTCTCCGCGCCGCGGCGCAAGGGCCCCAACCTCGAGAAGTGGGGCTGGGTGTACATGCGCGCCTCGGGCCTGGTGCTCGTGGTGCTGATCTTCGGACACCTCTTCGTCAACCTCATGACGGGCGACGGCATCCACCAGATCGACTTCGCCTTCGTCGCCGGCAAGCTCTCCTCGCCGTTCTGGCAGTGGTGGGATGTCGCGATGCTCTGGCTCGCCCTCATCCACGGCGGCAACGGCATGCGCACGATCGTCAACGACTACGTGACGCACGCCACCACCCGGCGCGTGCTGGTCTGGGCCATCTGGATCGTGTCGGCCTTCCTGATCCTGCTCGGCACGCTCGTCGTCTTCACCTTCGACCCCTGCCTCGGCGTCACCAGCGACAGCGTGATGTGGGAGGTGTGCCAGTAGGCACGCCGCGTCCCACGGATCACAACAGACAAGAGGAATCCCACCTGTGAGCACTCACTCCACCGCGGACACCGTCGTCAAGGACGGTGTCTACTACCACCAGTTCGACATCGTGATCGTCGGCGCCGGCGGCGCCGGGATGCGTGCGGCGATCGAGGCCGGCCCCGGCGCGAAGACCGCCGTCATCTCCAAGCTCTACCCGACCCGCTCGCACACGGGCGCCGCGCAGGGCGGTATGGCCGCGGCCCTGGCGAACGTCGAAGAGGACTCGTGGGAGTGGCACACCTTCGACACGATCAAGGGCGGCGACTATCTCGTCGACCAGGATGCGGCGGAGATCCTCGCCAAGGAGGCCATCGACGCGGTCATCGACCTCGAGAACATGGGCCTGCCGTTCAACCGCACCCCCGACGGCAAGATCGACCAGCGTCGCTTCGGCGGCCACACCGCGGACCACGGCAAGAGCCCGGTCCGCCGCGCTTGTTACGCCGCGGACCGCACCGGGCACATGATCCTGCAGACGCTGTTCCAGAACTGCGTCAAGCTCGGAATCAACTTCTTCAACGAGTTCTACGTGCTCGATCTCGTCACGGTCGAAGACGGCGGCACCACCAAGGTCGCCGGCGTCGTCGCGTACGAGCTGGCCACCGGCGATCTGCACGTCTTCCAGTCGAAGGCCGTCGTCTTCGCCACCGGCGGCTTCGGCAAGATCTTCAAGACCACCTCCAACGCCCACACCCTCACCGGTGACGGTGTCGGCATCGTCTGGCGCAAGGGACTCCCGCTGGAGGACATGGAGTTCTTCCAGTTCCACCCGACCGGCCTCGCCGGTCTCGGCATCCTGCTGACCGAGGGAGCGCGCGGCGAGGGGGCCATCCTGCGCAACGCCTCCGGCGAGCGTTTCATGGAGCGCTACGCACCGACCATCAAGGACCTCGCCCCGCGCGACATCGTCAGCCGATGCATGGTGCAGGAGGTCGAGGAAGGACGCGGCGCCGGCCCGCACAAGGACTACGTGCTCCTGGACTGCACGCACCTGGGTGCAGAGGTGCTCGAGACCAAGCTCCCCGACATCACCGAGTTCGCCCGCACCTATCTCGGCGTCGACCCGGTCGTCGAGCCCGTGCCGGTCATGCCGACGGCGCACTACGCGATGGGCGGCATCCCGACCAACATCGAGGCCGAGGTCCTGAGCGACAACGACACCGTCGTTCCCGGTCTCTACGCCGCGGGTGAGTGCGCGTGCGTCTCGGTGCACGGCTCCAACCGTCTCGGCACCAACTCCCTGCTCGACATCAACGTGTTCGGCAAGCGTGCCGGACGCAACGCGGTGAAGTACGTCCAGAGCGGCGCGGAGTTCGTGCCGCTGCCCGAGGACCCCGCCCGCGAGGTGCGCGAGATGATCGAGGGTCTGCGCAACAACCCCGGCACGGAGCGCATCGCGGTGCTGCGCAAGACGCTCCAGGACGAGATGGACCGCAAGGCCCAGGTGTTCCGCACCGACCAGTCCCTCGGCGAGGTCATGCTCGTGATCGCGGAGCTGCGCGAGCGCTACAAGAACATCCACGTGGACGACAAGGGCAAGCGGTACAACACCGATCTGCTCGAAGCCGTCGAGCTCGGCTTCCTCCTCGACATCGCCGAGGTCGTCGCCGTCGCCGCACGCAACCGCAAGGAGAGCCGCGGCGGTCACATGCGTGACGACTACCCGACGCGCGACGACGAGAACTACATGAAGCACACGATGTCCTACCTGTCGGGCGATGCGCACTCCTCCCACCCGGAGGACCACATCCGCCTCGACTGGAAGCCGGTCGTCTTCACCAAGAACGAGGCCGGGGAACTGCGCTACCCGCCGCTGGAGAGGAAGTACTGAGCATGGCCGCCACCGCCATCGCCGAGACCACCACCGAAGCCCCCCAGGTGCAGGAGACGAACGACTCCGGCATCCAGGCGTTCCTCGTCACCTTCATCGTGCGCCGGTTCAACCCGGAGCTGGACGAGGAGCCGCGCTGGGTCGACTACGACGTCGAGGTGTACTCCACCGACCGCGTGCTCGACGCCCTGCACAAGATCAAGTGGGAGGTCGACGGTTCGCTCGCCTTCCGCCGGTCGTGCGCACACGGCATCTGCGGCTCGGACGCCATGCGCATCAACGGTCGCAACCGCCTGGCCTGCAAGACGCTGATCAAGGACCTCGACATCTCGAAGCCGATCTACGTCGAGGCGATCAAGGGCCTGCCGCTGGAGAAGGACCTCATCGTCGACATGGAGCCCTTCTTCGCGTCCTACCGCGAGGTTCAGCCGTTCCTCATCGCGAACTCGACGCCCGAGAAGGGCAAGGAGCGCGTGCAGTCGATCGTCGACCGCGAGCGCTTCGACGACACCACGAAGTGCATCCTCTGCGCCGCGTGCACCTCGTCGTGCCCCGTGTTCTGGACCGACGGCCAGTACTTCGGCCCCGCCGCCATCGTGAACGCGCACCGCTTCATCTTCGACTCGCGCGACGACGCCGGCGACGTGCGCCTGGACATCCTCAACGACAAGGAGGGGGTGTGGCGCTGCCGCACCACCTTCAACTGCACCGAGGCGTGCCCCCGCGGCATCCAGGTGACCAAGGCGATCGCCGAGGTCAAGCAGGCGGTCCTGCGCGGCTGACCGGATGCGAAGCCTCACCGCCCGATCTCGCTAGGGTGAGGGCGTGAGGCGAGCTGCGGAGAACGACGCCGACCTGCGATTCGTGCTGCCCCAAGACGAGAGCTCCCTGCGGGAGCGGTGGGATACGGCGCAGGCGAACCTGCGCGAACGTCTCGACGAGCCGATCGAGAAGGCCACGGCGCTGACCCGTCGCACCCTCGCGTGGTTCCCCATCCGGGTCTGGCGTCACTTCCTTCAGCACAACGGCTTTCTGCTGGCCGCGGGCGTCAGCTACCAGTCGTTGTTCGCGATCTTCGCCGGCATCTATCTCGCAGCGGCCGCCGTCGGGCTCTGGCTGGGCGGCGACGACGCGGCCGTGCACCAGCTGATCGACATCGTCAACAGCTACATCCCCGCCCTCATCAGCGATAACGGGCTCGTCAAGCCGAGCCAGGTCGAAGCCGTCGCCTCGCAGAGCAGCGGGGGGCTGCTGCCGGTGACCGGAGCCATTGCGCTCGTGGTGGTCATCTGGACGGCCATCGGGTTCATCACCTACACCCGCCGCGCGGTGCGCGACACGTTCGGCCTGCCCTTCGATTCCCGCAGCTACCTCATGCTGAAGGCCCGGGACCTCCTGGCGGCCGCGCTGTTCGGCATCGCGCTGCTCGCCGGCTGGGTGCTCGTGCAGATCACCACGTGGGCACTGGACCTGCTGGCCGGCATCCTGCAGTGGCAGCCGGACTCCACGTGGTCGACGATCCTCGCGCGCGCACTCAGCCTGGTGGTCGCGTTCCTGGTCAACGCCGTCGCGCTCGCCCTTCTCTTCCGTTTCCTCACCGGCACGTCGCTGCGCTGGCGTCGCATCTGGCCGGGATCGATCCTCGGCGGCGCTGCTCTCGCCCTGCTGCAGGTGGGCGCGGGCCTCCTGCTGCGCTACACGCCGAGCAATCCGCTCATCGCGACCTTCGCCATCTTCATCGGCTTCCTCCTGTGGTTCCGCATCACCGGCATCGTGATCCTCGTGGCGGCGGCCTGGATCGCGGTCTCCACCTCCGACCGCGACCTGCCGCTGGTCGAACTGAGCGACGCCGAGCGCGAAGCACTCGAAGCGCACGCACTGTCGGTCGCTGCGCAGGTGCGCCTGCGCGAGGCGCGCGAGCGCGCCCGTCACGCGTCGTGGTGGCAACGGCCCGCCGCCCGGCGCCGCGTTCAGCGAGCAGTGCAGGAACGGGATTCGGCCGCCGCCGCGGTCGCGGCGCTCACCCCTCGGCCGGGGTTGCGGCACCTCCTCGACTGAGCGTCCGTGTCGGTGGCTCCGGATACGCTGAAAGACGTGTCACGAACCCTCCGCATCGCCTCTGTCAACGTCAACGGAATCCGCGCCGCGGTGAGAAACGGCATGGCCGGCTGGCTCGACACTGCGGGGGTCGACATCCTGACTCTGCAGGAGGTACGCGCCGAGCTGACCCACCTCGAGAGCGCGCTGCCGGGGTGGGAGCTCGTGCACGACGAGTCGCTGAGCAAGGGGCGTTCCGGCGTGGCGGTGGCCAGCCGCATCCCGATCACCGCATCCCGTATCGAGCTGGGCGACGAGGACGTCGACTCGCGCGGCCGCTGGATCGAGGCCGACGTCGAGGTCGACGGCGAGCAGCTCACGGTGGTCAGCGCCTACGTGCACTCCGGCGAAGACGGCACTCCCCGCCAGGACGCGAAGTACGGATTCCTCGACGCGATGAGCGCCCGCCTCGTGGAGCTGGCGCATGACGACGCGCTCGCGCTCGTCACCGGAGACCTGAACGTCGGTCACCGGCCGCTCGACATCAAGAACTGGCGCGGCAATCAGAAGAAGGCGGGGTTCCTCCCCCGTGAGCGCTCGTACTTCGACCGCTTCTTCGGCGATGCCGGCGCTCTGGTGACCGGCGTCGACGGGGTCGAGGGCGTCGGTCTCGGCTGGGTCGACGTGGGGCGCCGGTTCGCCGGCGAGGTCGACGGCCCGTACACCTGGTGGTCCAACCGCGGCCAGGCGTTCGACAACGACACAGGCTGGCGCATCGACTACCACATGGCCACTCCCGCCCTCGCGACGCGTGTGGCCGATTACCGGGTCGCGCGTGCCGCGTCGTACGCCGAACGGTGGAGCGACCACGCTCCCGTGGTGGCCGACTACCGCCTGGGCGTCTGAGGGGCGACGGCGCACCGCATCCGGGTCCGTAGAATCGACGGGTGAGCAAAGCGCGCCTGTACTCCGGAATGCAGCCCTCGGCCGACTCCCTCCAGATCGGCAACTACATCGGGGCCCTGCTGCAGTGGCGCGACCTGCAGGAGTCGTACGACGCGTTCTTTTCCGTCGTCGACCTGCATGCGCTCACCCAGCCGAACGACCCGGCAGAGCTCCGCGCGAAGACCCGGCGCACGGCCGCTCAGTACATCGCCGCCGGAATCGAGCCGTCGAAGTCGGCGCTGTACGTGCAGTCGCACGTTCCCGCGCACGCCGAGCTGGCGTGGGTCCTGTCGACGATCACCGGCTTCGGCGAGGCCGGGCGGATGACGCAGTTCAAGGACAAGTCGCAGCGCTACGGCAGCGACGCGACCAATGTGGGCCTGTTCACCTACCCCGTGCTCATGGCGGCCGACATCCTGCTGTACCAGACCAACGTGGTCCCCGTCGGGGACGACCAGAAGCAGCACGTCGAGCTGACCCGCGACCTGGCCGAGCGTTTCAACGCGCGCTACGGCAAGACGTTCACGGTGCCGACGCCCGTCATCCAGCAGGACACGGCTCGCATCTACGATCTGCAGAACCCCACGGCCAAGATGTCGAAGTCGGCGGAGTCCGATGCGGGTGTGCTGTGGCTGCTGGACGATCCGGCGGTCAGCGCGAAGAAGATCATGCGCGCGGTGACCGACTCCGAGGGTGTGGTGCGCTACGACCGCGAGACCAAGCCCGGGGTGTCGAACCTGCTCGTGATCTTCGCCGCTCTCACGGGCCGGCAGATCCCCTCCATCGAGGATGAGTTCGCGGGCCGCGGCTACGGCGACTTCAAGAAGGCGCTGGCAGAGGTCGTCGTGTCGGAGTTCGGCCCGGTGCGCGAGCGCGCCCTGGCCATGCTCGACGACCCGGCCGAACTCGACCGAGCCCTGGCCGTCAACGCTCAGAAGGCCTCGGCCGTGGCTGAGCAGACCCTCGGCGACGTCTACGACCGCATCGGCCTGCTCCGCCGCAGCTGACCCCCTCGCCGCCTCGCCCCCGCTGCGGGCGGCGGTATGCGGGTGCGCCTGACGACCCGAACTCCAGCAAACCCGCGCCGCGGGCCCGGCTGAACCGGCGAATGCGGCGGATTGCAGGAGTTCGGGCCACCGGCGGCGAGCCCCGGATGAGCGGAGTGGGCACCCGCTCCGTCGCCGCACGCGCAGCGCCGTGATGGCCGCATCCGGTCCGAACTCCTGC